>Ga0325400_1000105_pt1 | contig 51038 bp, 64 predicted proteins | sample PopdelMetagenome_2_FD_205662 | JGI IMG/M metagenome (GOLD analysis project Ga0325400, IMG submission 205662) | Populus deltoides microbial communities from Bellville, Georgia, United States - Xylem-PdKOR-R1 | ecosystem: Host-associated > Plants > Phyllosphere > Stem > Wood/Secondary xylem... | reverse complement strand
CCTCCTATCATGCCTCTCTCCACCCAACCTTACAAAGGCGCCCGCGACTTCTACCCGGAAGACAAGCGCTTGCAAACCTATTTGTTCACGACCATCCGTAAAACCGTCGCTAAGTTCGGCTACGAAGAATACGATGCACCAATTCTCGAGCCATTAGAAATGTATCTCGCTAAGAGTGGTGAAGAAATCGTTAACGAACAAACCTACGTCTTTACCGACCGCGGCGACCGTCAAGTTGTGATTCGGCCTGAGATGACACCGACAGTCAGCCGAATGGTGGCAGCGCGGCGCCAGGAGCTTGGCTACCCGCTGCGCTGGTTCAGTATTCCTAATCTATGGCGCTATGAGCGGCCACAGCGTGGTCGCTTGCGCGAGCACTGGCAGCTAAACGTCGATATTTTTGGTCTGGCTGAAGCAACTGCCGAGCACGAATTGATCACTTTGGTTGACGCAATTTTCAAAGCCTTTGGCGCCAAGCACGATATGTATGAAATCAAGCTCAATAACCGCAACCTGGTCGAGTATTTCCTCCACGATTATCTTGGTCTTGACGACGTTCAGGCGCACAGCATGGGCAAATTAATTGATCGTAAAAACAAGCTGGACGCTTCAGTATTCGAAGCTCAAGCAGACGCCATCCTAACGCCGTCACAGCGTGAGGCTGGTGCGCTTAATAAATTCTTAGGGGTTATGCGCCTTCACAAGCTCAGCCATTTACCGGATCAGCTCAAGCAACATCCGGCCGCTCAAGAGCTACAGACTATGCTCGACCTGCTGGCTGACAGCGGCGTTACCAATGTCATGTATGACCCAACCATCATGCGTGGTTTTGATTATTACACTGGGATCGTCTTTGAAGTGTTCGATACACACCCTGACAACAACCGGGCTATGCTTGGTGGTGGCCGCTACGACGGTTTAGTCGGCTTGTTCGGCGTTGAGCCTGTCCCAACAGTTGGACTTGGTTGGGGTGATGTCACTCTGCAGAACTTTTTAGAAGTTCATGAGTTACTGCCGAATCTTAAACCTGTCACCGATCTTTACGTCGTTTTGCCAGATGCTACGCAGTACGGCGCCGCTCAAAAAATATTTGCGTCACTGCGCAGTATGGGCCTTAATGTCGCCGTCGATATGTCCGGTCGCAAACTTGATAAGCAAATCAAAGCCGCTGAAAAGCAGGGCATTACCTTTGTATTGTTCGTCGGTGAAGACGAAATCAAGTCCGAACAGTACAGTCTCAAGAACATTCAGACCGGTCAGGACGAAAAGCACGGTCTGGAACGGATCGTCAGTATCGTTAAAGACCATCGCCGGAAGTAAACTGTGCGGGCTATCAATCATGCTTTGACGGGGGCTACCATTGGCTTGGTGCTACCGGCACCGATTGCCTTACCGGCAGCCTTTTTATCACATTTTGTGTTAGATGCCATTCCTCATTTTGGCTCTGAAAACACAGGTACGAGCAGCAGAGCTTTCAATTATATTTTAGCGGCCGATGCACTACTGTGCATCGGCTTGGTAGTAATTCTGGCAGTGAATCAACCGGCGCACTGGATCGTTGCTTCAATCAGCGCTTTTCTAGCGACATCGCCCGATTTGATGTGGATTGGTAAATATTTGCAAGCCCAGCGCGGCAAGGCGGTAGTTGCATCTAAGCATTGGTTGCTCCGGTTCCATACCTGGATTCAATGGTTTGAGCAACCGGCCGGCCTTGTTACTGAGATAGTCTGGTTTGCAGGCCTCAGTTGGCTCATCGGCTCGATGCTGTAAAGCTTATGATTGCTGGCCCTCCAGCTATCTGTTAGAGTGGTACGATATGCAAGTTAAAACCACTCAACTCACCGACACCCGTATACAAATCGACATGACGGCCGATGCCGATCAATTGACTGACATCAAGCAGCAAACGCTGCAGAAGCTTCGCGGCCAGGTTAAGCTTGCCGGCTTCCGCGAAGGTAAGGCGCCGCTTGCTATGGTCGAAAAGAGTGTTGATCAGAACCGCTTGCAAAGTGAGTTCTTGGAGTTGGCCGTCAATCAATTGTATGTGGATGCTGCTACTCAAGAAAATCTTCGTCCGGTCGCTCCACCTCAGATCAATCTTCAGAAATTTGTACCATTCACGACGCTTGAAGTAACGACCGAAGTCGATGTTATCGGTAAAATTGATTTACCTGATTACAAGAAATTTAAGTTAGCCAAGCCAGCCGTCAAGGTTGAGGCCGAAGAAGTCACCAAAGTGCTAGACGATCTCCGTTCGCGTACGGCCGATAAAAAGCCGGTTGAACGCGCCGCTAAAGATGGTGATGAAGCCGTTATTGATTTCGTCGGCACTGATGAAGAAACCAAAGAGCCATTACAGGGCGGAGCGGGCAACGACTACCCATTACTGCTTGGTAGCAACACCTTCATTCCTGGATTTGAAGAAAACATTATTGGCTTGAATGCTGGCGAAGAGAAAACCTTTACCGTTACATTCCCTGAAGATTACGGTGTAGCCGTGCTACAGAACCGTAAAGTCAGTTTTGCCGTTACCGTTAAGCTCGTACATGAAATGGCTAAACCAAAGTTAGATGACGCTTTTGCCGCCACTGTTGGTCCGTTTAAGACCTTAGCCGATCTTAAAAAAGATATTAAAGCCCAATTATCGCAGGAAAAGACGCAACAGATTGAGCGTGAGTACGAGAACGACCTTGTCAGTCAATTGGCCGAAAAGACCAAGCTTGCTTTGCCGGATGCAATCGTTGAAGAAGAACTTGATAGCCTTGAGCGCGACGAACGTCAGAACTTAGCTTACCGTGGTCAAACTTGGCAAGAACATTTGGCATCTGAAGGTGTGACCGAAGCTGAGCACCGCGAAAAGAACCGTGAGCCAGCCGAACAGCGTGTCAAAGCTGGCCTGATGTTGTCCGAAATTGCCGAACGCGAGAATATTAATGTTACTGATGCTGAAATTCAAGAGCGGATTGATACGCTGCGCGGCCAGTACAGCGATCCAGCTATGCAAGCTGAACTTGATAAATCATCTAATCGCCGTACCATTGCCAGCCGTATCGTCACTGAAAAGACGATGGCTAAGCTCAAAGAGTACGCCGCTGGCTAATTAGCACTCTTGACCGTCGAGTGCCAAAAGATTACAATTAATACATAGTAATTGAAAGGTGGTTTTCCATGTCTGACATCCGCAGTAATGTATTAATTCCAACCGTCGTCGAGAGCGATGGCCGCTATGAGCGGGCTTATGATATTTACTCACGGCTTTTAAAGGACCGCATTATTTTCTTAGGTAGTGATGTCAACGAGGCTAGTGCAAACATTGTCGTTGCACAGCTGTTATTCCTACAAGCTGAAGATCCAAAGAAGGATATTTTCTTTTACATCAACAGTCCGGGCGGTAGTGTCTACGACGCCTTGGCAATTTATGACACCATGAATTATGTAACGAATGACGTCCAGACCGTCGGCATTGGAGTCCAGGCTTCAGCTGCAGCATTCCTATTGAGTTCAGGTGCGAAAGGCAAGCGCTTTGCACTTCCTAACGCTACTGTCATGATCCACCAACCCTCAAGCGGCACACGTGGTAAAGTAACCGATCAGGAAATTGACCTTCGTGAGTCTCTTCGTATCAAGAAATTACTCGAAACGATTATGGCTGGCAACACTGGCCAATCAGCCGAACGAATCCATGAAGACATGGAGCGTGATAAGTGGCTTACGGCTGCCGAAGCTAAAAAATACGGCATTGTCGACGCAGTTATTAATAACCCCCCAAAAGTCTAACTATCATCAGCATAGCTTGACTTATACTTTATGAGTCTCCATACTAGTATCTTAAGAAGTAGTATAAGTTAGCCGCAAAATATCTTGTTAGCTTAGTAACCTTCGCGCGAACTCTCAAATACATACAAAAACTGTCAGTGGAAAGCATTGCAAACTCATGATCAGAAGTTTGGAATGCTTTTTACGTGTTAAACACCGTCAATTTAATTAGGGGGCATTGCTGCACTATATGGCGAAAGCAAGCAACACATCAACAAACGCGGTCAAGCGGTCAGACCGCGTCTTTTTCACGTCGCACATCAACGCGACGGAATTACCAAGTCTGGTTGACCACCAGAACCGTTCGTTCCAATGGTTTGTCGAGGAAGGTTTAGGCGAATTACTCGCTGAAATCAGCCCGATCGATGACTATACTGGTACGAAGCTATCACTTAATTTCAAAGACTATCACTTCGATGAGCCAAAGCTTTCCGAAGCCGAAGCCCGCGAGAACAATGTTAGCTACGAAGCACCCCTGAAGGCCAACGTCGAACTCATCAATAAGGTTACCGGTGAAGTCAAAGAGCAGGAAATCTATCTCGGTGATTACCCTTGGATGACCAGCCGCGGTACGTTCGTGATCAACGGTGCTGAACGTGTTGTCGTTTCGCAACTGATCCGCTCGAGCGGTGTTTTCTTTACGGCTGATCAACATGGTGCCACAAGCCTTTATGGTGCTAAAGTTATTCCAGGCCGTGGTGCATGGCTTGAGTTCGAGACCGCAGCTAATGGCGCGCTTTACGTTAAGATCGACCGCAAGCGTAAATTAGCTGTCACAACCTTGCTGCGTGCTCTTGGTATGACCGAAAGCGGCATCAAAGACGCCTTTAAACACGTTGATAGCGGCAAGCTAAGTCACATCGAAGCCACTCTTGAAAAGGATCCTTCCAAGGGTCAAAACGACGCCCTTATCGAAGTCTACCGTCGTCTTCGCCCAGGTGACCTCGCAACCGTCGATAACGCTCGTAGCTTGCTTGAAAACATGTTTTACAACTTCAAGCGTTTCGACTTCAGCCGGGTTGGCCGTTACAAGATCAACAAGCGCCTTGACCTCGACGTGCCAAACACGACTGAGAACCGTGTCATGCGCCTCGAAGACCTGACGGCTATTGTCGCCGAACTGATCCGCCTCAACAATACTCAAGAACCAGCTGACGACATTGACAGCCTGGCTAACCGCCGCGTCAAATTGGTCGGCGAACTCGTTCAGCGCCAGTTCCGCATCGGTTTGCTCCGCATGGAACGCAATACTAAAGACCGCATGAGTATGTCCGAGATCGAAACCGTCGTACCTGGTCAATTGATCAACGCCCGTCCAATCGTCGCCGCTGTCCGTGAATTCTTCGCCAGCTCACAGCTCAGCCAGTTCATGGACCAGATTAACCCACTGTCTGAGCTCGCCCATAAGCGCCGCTTGTCTTCAATGGGTCCTGGTGGTCTCAGTCGCGAACGCGCCGGCTTCGAAGTCCGTGACGCCCACGCGACTCACTACGGTCGTATCTGTGCCGTCGAAACCCCGGAAGGTGCCAACATCGGCTTGGTACTTAACCTGGCTAACTACGCTCGTATTAACGACTACGGTTTTGTCGAAACGCCGTACCGCAAAGTTACCAACGCAGCAACTGCAGCCGACGTCATTGGTCACATCGCTGCCGTCGACTACGAAGACGAAAACGGTAAAGTGCTGGTTAAGGCTGGCGCTACCGTTTCAGCTGCCGATGCCAGCAAACTAGCCGCTATCAAGAACCAGGTTACCTGGCCAGTCAAAGCCAAGGTCAGTGATGAAATCGTCTACCTTGGCGCTCAGGATGAACTTGGTGCCGTCATTGCCGGTGCCGGTAGTGAACTCGACGACAACGGTTACTTCGTCGAAAGCCGTATTGCCGGTCGTAACTCACTCAAGTCTGGTGAGGTAGACGCTAACAGCGTTAACTACATGGACTCCGCTCAGAACCAGATTATTGGTTCGAGCGCCGGTTTGATCCCATTCATCGAAAAGAACTACGTATACCGCTCGCTCATGGGTAGTAACCAACAGCGTCAGGCCGTTCCACTGATCCAGCCGCAGTCACCAATCGTCGGTACTGGTCTCGAAACCGTTGCCGCTCGCAACACCGGTCAAATCATCTTGGCTGAAGCCGACGGTGAGGTCACTAAGGCAAGCGGTGATGAGATTGTCGTTAAATATGACGCTGGAAGTGTTACCTATAACCCAATGCACTTTGTGCGCTCGAACGAAGGCACCAGCATCAACCAGCGCGTTGTCGTCAATACCGGCGACAAGGTCAAGCAGGGCGACGTCCTCGTTGAAGGTATGTCAATTGCTGGCGGCGAACTCGCTCTCGGTAAGGACCTGATTGCCGCATTCATGCCATGGGGCGGTTACAACTTTGAAGATGCTATCATCATCTCCCGCAAGCTCGTCCAAGATGACACCCTGACTAGCGTCCATATCGTTGACTTCATGATCGAAGTGCGCGAGACCAAGTTAGGCCCGGAAATTGTTACCCGCGATATTCCAAACGTTTCTGAAGAAACCCTACGCCACCTTGATGAAGACGGTATTGTCCGCATTGGTGCCGAAGTCCACCCTGGCGACATCCTCGTCGGTAAGATCACACCAAAGGGTGAGCAGGAACTTAGCTCAGAAGAGCGCTTGCTACGGGCTATCTTCGGTGAAAAGGCTAAGGAAGTCCGTGATACGTCACAGCGCATGAGTAACGGTAAGCATGGTAAAGTCGTCGGTGTTAAAGTCTTCAGCCGCGAAAACGGCCATGAACTGAAAGCTGGTGTCATCAAGCAAATCCAGGTCTTCGTGGCTCAGATGCGCAAGATTAGTGTTGGTGATAAGCTCGGTGGTCGTCACGGTAACAAGGGTGTTATCGCCCGGATCCTACCTGTTGAAGACATGCCGTTCATGGAAGATGGTACGCCTGTCGACATCATCCTTAACCCGCTCGGTGTACCAAGCCGTATGAACATTGGTCAGCTCTTCGAAACCCACCTTGGTATGGCAGCCCGTGCTCTCGGCATGAAAGTCGCCAGCCCATCCTTTAATGGTGTGCCAATTGAAAAGATCCAAAGTCTCTTAACAGACGCCGGCTTGCCAGAAGACGGTAAGCAGCAATTGTTTGACGGCCGCACCGGTGAAGCTTTCCAAGAACGTACTACCGTCGGTAGCATGTACATGATTAAACTCAACCACATGGTCGCCGATAAGATCCACGCCCGCTCGACTGGTCCATACACTATGGTTACCCAGCAGCCACTTGGTGGTAAGGCTCAAAACGGTGGTCAGCGCTTTGGTGAAATGGAAGTCTGGGCACTCGAAGCGTACGGTGCTGCTAGCACCTTGCAGGAAATGTTGACTATCAAGTCTGACGACGTCTACGGACGCTCCAAGGCTTACGAGTCAATCATTAAGAAAACTGACATTGTTGGTCCAAAGGTTCCAGAAAGCTTCAACGTGCTTGTTAAAGAACTGCAAGGTCTTGGCCTTAAAGTCGACCTTGTCTCGAACAACAGCGCAATTGACGCTGAGGCCATTTTGGCCAGCAACATCCACGATGAGGCAACTCATCCAAGTGCTGTCGAAGTGCCAGAGCCAACCGTCGCTGTTGACATGAGTGAAGATCCATCAGCTGATGACTTTATGGTCATCGAAGATGAGGATCAAGATGCCGAACTGATCACGGCCAGCAATAATCAAGATCAAGAAGAGGAGAAGGTAGCCTAATGCGCCAAAATTCATACGGCACCAACATTGCAGACTTTGATGCTGTCCGCTTAGCAGTTGCTAGTCCAAAAGACATTACAGACTGGAGCTACGGCGAAGTCACCAAAGCTGAAACCATTAACTACCGCACCCAGAAACCGGAACGCGATGGTTTGTTCTGCGAGCGGATCTTTGGTCCGGTCAAAGATATCAACCCGCACGACAGCAAATATAAGGGTGTTCGCAGCCGCGAAGCCGCCGTCGACAAGAATGGCGAGTTAGTAACTCGCAGTATCGTCCGCCGTGAGCGCCTCGGCCACATCAGCTTAGCTGTTCCAGTTGCTCACATCTGGTTCCTGCGCGGTACGCCAAGCGCTATCGGTCTGCTGCTCGGCATTACTGTTAAAAACCTCGAGCGGGTCGCTTACTTTGCAAGCTATATCGTCAAAGAAGTCGATTCTGCTAAGCGCGACCAGATGTTAGCCGATAAAGAAGCCGAATTTGCGGCTGCCAAAGAAGCCATCAAACTGCGTTTCGAACATGAAGCTCAGGCCGAAGACGCTAACGTCAAAGCTTTGGCCGAAATGCAGACCAAAGAAATGGAAGAAGTCACCAGTGACTTTGAACTGCTTAAGTCTCAACTTAATAGCTTAGAGAAGTACCGCTTACTCAGCGAAACCGAGTACCGTAACCTGCCTGATGACCTGGCTGACCTCGTCAGTGTCGGCATGGGTGGCGCAGCGCTTCGCGACTTACTTGTTGGCGTCGATCTCAAGCAGCTCATTGGTGATCTGACCGCCGAAGCTGAAGAAGCTAAGGGTCAACGCAAGAAGAAGCTTTTAAAGCGTCTTCGATTGCTTGAAAGCATGGACCGCGCCGGCATTGAACCAGCCAGCATGTGTTTGAGCGTTCTGCCGGTTATCCCACCGGACCTACGTCCAATGGTTCAACTGACTGGTGGTCGCTTTGCAACTTCCGATTTGAACGACCTGTACCGCCGTGTTATCAACCGCAACAACCGTCTTAAGAAATTGATGGAACTCAACGCTCCAGAAGTTATCCGCCGCAACGAACAGCGCATGTTGCAAGAAGCCGTCGATGCTTTGATTGACAACAACAGCGCTCGCAGTGGCCGCGCCGTAGCCGCTACCGGCCAGCGCCGCCGCCTTAAGTCCCTCAGCGATATGCTGAAGGGTAAGCAGGGTCGTTTCCGTCAGAACTTACTTGGTAAGCGTGTCGACTACTCCGGACGTTCTGTAATTGTTGCCGGTCCAGAACTTAAGATCAGCGAATGTGGTCTGCCAAAGATGATGGCCCTTGAACTGTTCAAGCCATTCGTCATCGGTGAATTGATCGCCCGCGATCAAGCCCACAACATCCGTAGCGCAACCCGCATGATTGAAACCAACGAGACTGCTGTCTGGGATGCCCTCGACGAAGTCATTAAGGGTAAGTACGTCCTCCTCAACCGTGCACCATCATTGCACCGTCTTTCAATCCAGGCCTTCCAGCCAGTATTGATCGAAGGCCGCGCTATCCAGTTGCACCCACTCGTCTGTAAAGGCTTTAACGCTGACTTCGACGGTGACCAGATGGCCGTCCACTTGCCATTGTCAGACGAAGCTCAGGCTGAAGCTCGTGAGATCATGTCCGCTGGCCGCAACTTGCTCAAGCCAGCCGATGGTTCGCCAATCCTGCACATCGAGCAGGACATCGTCCTTGGTTGTTACTACTTAACCTACGATAAGCCGAGTGTAGACAATACGGTTATGCCATTCTCAAGCATCGACGAAGCCATCATGGCCCGCGAAGCCGGTCGCATCCGCTGGCAGACCACCGTCCGGATTCCATTCCGTGGCGAGACCCGCACTTCGACTCTTGGTCGCTTCCTGTTCAACGAAATGTTCCCTGAAGATTTTGCTTTCCAGGACGAGCCAATGACTAAGAAGCGCCTGCAAAAGGTTATGGCCGCTGTCTACGCTCAGTACGGCCAGGATAAGACCGCTTTGATCGCCGATGACCTTAAAGACCTTGGTTTCCGCTATGCGACTTTGTCTGGCCTCTCAATGGGTATGACCGACTTTGCCGCCGTCGAAGGCATGGAAGCTGTTGTTGACGAAGGTGAAGCGACTGCGGCTGCCATCTCTGAACAGTTTGAAGAAGGTTTCATTACCGAAGACGAGCGACACCGCCTTACCGTTGACAGTTGGGTTACCATTGCTGCCCGCGTCCAGGACATGCTTGGCGAACAAATGGTCGGTAAAGACTCCGCTACCGCTATCGCTATCAATTCTGGTGCCCGTGGTAACATCTCACAGCTGAACAACGCTGTCGGTATGTTGGGTGTCCAACAAGACGCCACTGGTTCGGCCATCGAACTGCCGGTTAAATCCGGTTACGTTGAAGGTCTTGACCCACTCGAATACTTTACCGGTACCCGTGGTACCCGTAAGGCGTTGATCGACATCGCTCTTAAGACCGCCGACGCTGGTTATTTGACCCGTCGTTTAGTCGACGTTGCTCAAGACGTCTTCACGCTCAGTGACGATGACAAAGAGTCGATCGACCCAGGTTTTGCAATGCTCCGTTCTGACGCTGCTGAAATCGGTGTTACCTACGCTTCACGTCTCGAAGGCCGCTTTGCTGCCGAAGACGTCGCTGGCCACATTAAGGCCGGTGAACGCTTTAGCGCTCAGACTGCCGAAGCTATCATGGCCGACGAATCAATCGATGGCATCAAGATCATGAGCGTCCTTAGTGCTACCTCGGTCCGTGGCGTTCCGCAGAAGAGCTACGGCGTTGACCCAGCTACCGGCAACCTGGTTGCCGACCACCACCCAATCGGCGTCATTGCCGCCCAGAGTATCGGTGAGCCTGGTACTCAGCTGAGCCTCGACTCGAAGCACCGTTCCGGCGCCGTCATCGCTGACGACACCGCCCAAGGTCTGACTCGTATCGAAGAGCTCTTTGAAGTTCGCCAGCCAAAGGGTCAGGCTTATCTGACTGATATCTCCGGTAGCGCCGCTGTCTGGGAAGAAGGCGATCACTACGTTATTCAGGTCACAGCTAACGACGAAGAAAACATTGTTCTCGAACTTGGCGAACGTAAAGCCCACCTCGCAACTGGCTCTGATGTCGCCATCGGCGATGTCGTTGCTGCTCTCGAAGACGGTTCCGAGCCACTGGTCGCTCCAATGGCCGGTAAGATCGAAGTTAACAACAAGTCAGTTACTATCTTGCCAACCCGTTCAAGCGTCATCCGCTACGAAATTCCAGGCTTCAAGCAATTGACCATCCGCGACGGTGATACTGTTGAAGCTGGTCAACGTCTGACCAACGGTTCGGTTAACCTTCACGACTTACTGCGCCTGCAAGGCGTCGAGCCGACCCAGCGCTACATCATGAACGAAGTCCTGCGCATCTTTGCCGGCCAGGGTCAGAACGTTGCTGACAAGCACCTTGAGATCATTGTTCGCCAAATGTTCAACCGCGTTCAGATCGAAGAAGCTGGTGACAGCGACTTCGTAACCGGCGACGTTGTCAGTAAGCTGGCTGTCGCTGAAGCTAACGAACGACTCGCCAACGAAGGCAAGAACCCAGCTGTCGTTAACCAGTTGTTGCTTGGTATCACCAAGTCCAGCTTGAGCACTGACTCATTCCTCAGTGCTGCCTCGTTCCAGGACACCACCCGCGTCCTGATCGCTGCCGCTACTAGTGGTCGTGTTGACACTCTTTACGGACTTAAGGAAAACGTTATCCTTGGCCGTAAGATTCCAGTCGGTACAGGCTACGGTGCTTTGGACAATGATGCTCAAGCCGAAGAGGCAATAGTACCTTTAGCCGAAATTGAAACGACTACCTAGTCGTCCGTCGTACCAGATTGCGGTTAGTGCTGCAATCTGGTAAAATAATCAAGATTTACTAAACAATCCGAGCACGGGAAGACGGCATTCTTCCTGAGTTGCGGTAGATTGCAAGGAGAACGCATGCCAACTATCAACCAATTGGTGCGCAAGCCGCGTACTGACAAGAGTCAGAAGTCGAAGTCACCGCATTTGCAGCGCGTGGTCAACAACTTGAAGACTAAGAACTACGAAAAAGCCTCGCCATTCAAGCGTGGTGTTTGTGTCAAGGTAACCACCAAGACGCCAAAGAAGCCGAACTCGGCTCTCCGTAAAGTCGCTCGTGTCCGTTTGACCAACGGTTATGAAGTTTGGGCCTACATTGGTGGTGAAGGCCACAACCTTCAAGAGCACGCCGTCGTCATGGTACGCGGTGGTCGCGTTAAGGACCTTCCTGGTGTCCGCTACCACATCGTACGCGGCGCCCTCGACCTGCAAGGTGTTGCTAAGCGTAAACAAGGCCGTTCGAAGTACGGCGCGAAGAAGGAGAGCTAATCATGCCACGTAAGACTACCAAAGCTCTCGTCCGCGAAGTCCAGCCAGACCGCCTTTACGGCAGCACTCAAGTTCAGAAGCTTATTAACCGCATTATGCTTGATGGTAAGAAGCAACTTGCCGAACGTATCGTTTACGACGGTATGCAAATTGCCGCTGACCGCCTTAAAGTCGAAAGCCCACTCGAAGTTTTTGAGACCGCTTTCAAGAACATCATGCCACACGTCGAGACCCGTTCTCGCCGCGTCGGTGGTGCTAACTACCAAATTCCTTTCGAAGTTAAAGGCCAGCGCCAAAATCACCTGACAACCATGTGGTTCGTCGCTGCTTGCCGCAGCCGCAAGGGCACAACTATGGCCAACCGCATTGCTGCCGAACTGCAGGATGCCTACAACAACCAGGGTAGCGCTGTTAAGAAGCGTGAAGACACCCATAAGATGGCCGAAGCTAACCGCGCCTTTGCGCACTTTGCCCGAGGCTAATCAGTGTCGGGTGCTTTTGAAAAAGCTATAGCTCCTGTAATTGACGATTTATGCGAAGATTGTCCTATGAGAAATTTAAGCGCAACAGTTGAACTTGCAAGATTTGAAGCTGAAATAACAAGTCCCGAGAACGCACAGCAACAAATAGCTGCGATCGAAGCTGATTCCGCAGCAAATATTGTAGTTGCAGCTTTGTACAAAGCTCGTAACGGCTGTGAAGGTGCCGTACTTCACGAAGAAACATGTGAATGTGGCAATGACCGATCATGTACGGCATATGGTACGTTTGTAGATTTAATAAGCAGCGAGGACTAGAAAATATGGCAGAAAAAAAGACAGCAATGGATAAGATCCGTAACCTCGGTATTATTGCGCACATCGATGCCGGTAAAACCACCACGACCGAAGGTATTCTGTACCGTACCGGTCTGAACCATAAGATTGGTGCCGTTCACGAAGGTGAAACGACTACTGACTGGATGGCTCAAGAGCGCGAACGCGGTATTACCATCGTAGCCGCTTCGGTTACGTGTTTCTGGAAGGGTCATCAGATCAACATCATCGATACCCCAGGCCACATCGACTTTACGGTCGAAGTTGAGCGCTCACTACGCGTGCTCGACGGTGCCTGCGTCGTTTTTGACGGTAAGATGGGTGTCGAATCACAGTCCGAAACCGTTTGGCGCCAGGCCGACAAGTACGGCGTGCCTCGCGTTTGCTTCATCAATAAGATCAACCAAACCGGTGGTGACTTCTACAAGTCTCTTGAAAGCATCCATAACCGTTTAAGCAAGCGTGCTTTCCCAATTCATTTGCCAATCGGCTTTGAACAAGCTATCAACGGTATCGTTGACCTTGTCGAAATGAAAGCGTACACCTACAAAGAATTTACTGACAAAGAGCTGATCGAAGGCGAAATCCCAGCTGACATGATGGATCAGGTTAAGAAGTATCGTAGCCTCCTCATTGAAAACGCTGTCGCCGAAGACGAAGCTATGCTTGAAAAGTACTTCGAAGTTGGTGAAGACGGTTTGACTAATGACGAAATAAAGCAAGCCATCCGCTCGGCTGTACTTGGTGGTAGCTTCTACGCCGTTACCGGTGGTGACGGCCGTGGTGTGATCGTCGAGAAAGTTCTCGATATGGTCAACGACTACTTGCCGAGCCCACTCGATCGTGGCTCCAGCTGGGGTACTCACCCTAAGACGGGTGACGAAATCGAGCGCAAGCCGGCCGAAAGCGAACCATTCTCAGCCTTGGCCTTCAAGATTACTTCCGACCCATTCGTCGGTAAGCTCGCTTACTTCCGTGTCTACTCTGGCTCGATCACTGCTGGTTCGTACGTCTACAATAGTACGAAGGGTGAAAAAGAGCGCGTCGGCCGTATCGTCCGCTTGCAAGCCGACAAGCGTGCTGACGTGACCGAAGTTGGCGCTGGCGATATTGCCGCTATTGTCGGCCTTAAGGGTACAACCACTGGTGACACTTTGTGTGACCAAAACAATCCAATCGTTCTTGAAAGCATTGACTTCCCAGAACCACCAGTCTCGATTGCGATTGAGCCTAAGACGAAGTCCGACCAGGAAAAGATGGGTATCGCCCTCAACCGCTTGGCTGAAGAAGACCCAACTTTCCGCGTCCGTGGTGACGAAGAAACCGGCCAGACGATCATCTCAGGTATGGGTGAACTCCACCTCGAAATCCTGGTTGACCGCATGAAGCGCGAATTTAACGTCGAAGCTAATATCGGTGCGCCGCAAGTAGCCTACCGCGAAACCATCCGTAAGGATGCTGTCGAAGTTCAGGGTAAGTTTGCTAAGCAATCTGGTGGTCGTGGTCAGTATGGTGACGTTTGGCTTCGCCTGTCTCAGAACGAATCTGGTAAGGGTCTCGAATTCATTAACTCGATCAAGGGCGGTGCAGTTCCAAGTGAATACATCAAGCCAGTCGAGCAGGGTATCATCGAAGCTATGAACAACGGTGTTCTGGCCGGTTACCCAGTTGTCGACATCAAGGCTGAACTTTACGACGGAAGCTACCACGAAGTCGACTCCAATGAAATGGCCTTTAAGATTGCCGGCTCGATGGCACTGCAAGACGGTGTTAAGAAAGCCAACCCAGTCCTGATGGAGCCGGTCATGAAAGTAGTCGTCGTTACTCCGGAAGAATTCATGGGTGACGTCATTGGTGACCTTAACAGTAAGCGCGGTCGCATCGAATCGATGGAAGACCTGCCAGCTGGCGTTAAAGAAATCACTTCGTTCGTACCACTTGGCGAAATGTTCGGTTACACAACCAACCTTCGCTCAATGACCCAAGGCCGCGCCAGCTCAAGCATGGAGCTTGACCACTACGCTGACGTCCCGGGTCACGTCACTGAAGCAATTGTTGCTAAAAACTCGAAATAGTTGCAAAGCGTATCGGTTAGGCATATAACTGATATATGAGTAACAGCGAACATCACACTGCACAATTTATCTACACCGCCGAACACGATTTGTTGCTTGGCGGTGTTAAAGAAACTGAAGTCAATATGTCGACATTGACGCATGACCAAATTGTCGACGGCGTTAGAGAAGGTAATATCAACTGGTTCAACGCCCTTGAGCAAAACAATATTGAAGCCGCTCATAAGTATGAGGCACTAGCTGACGCTTGTCTCCATCAACTAGCTGCTCGGGCGGTTGGTAAGGGTCATAAAGGCGCCGCGTAACCTCTTTACAAACACCCTGTAACACCTTATACTAAGCCAAAGTAACTCGACGAGGGTTCTACTTTCTAATCACTAATTGTTAATAAAAGGAGTCATTCTATATGGCAGAATCATTTGACCGCAGCAAGCCGCACGTCAACGTTGGTACTATGGGCCACGTCGACCACGGCAAGACGACCTTAACCGCAGCAATCACCGCTGTATTAGCTAAGAAGTTGCCAAGTGCTGTTAACAAGCCGATCGCTTACGATCAGATCGACAACGCTCCAGAAGAGCGCGCTCGCGGTATCACCATCGCAACCTCTCACCAAGAGTACGAAAGCGAAGCCCGCCACTACGCTCACGTCGACATGCCAGGACACGCCGACTACGTTAAGAACATGATTACCGGTGCTGCTCAGATCGACGGCGCTATCCTCGTAGTAGGTGCCAACGACGGTCCGTTACCACAGACCCGCGAACACGTTCTGCTTGCTAAGCAAGTCGGCGTGCCAAAGATCTTGGTCTTCATGAACAAGATGGACCTTGCCGACCCAGACCTCGTCGAATTGGTCGAAGATGAAATCCGCGACCTATTGGAAAAGAACGGTTTCGACCGCGACTGCCCAATCATCAAGGGTTCTGCAACCAAGGCTCTCGAAGGCGATGCTGCTAACGAAGATGCTGTCATGGAGCTCGTTAAGGCTATGGACGAATACGTTCCAGAACCAGTCCGTGAGCTCGACAAGCCATTCCTTATGCCTGTCGAAGATGTCTTCTCAATCAAGGGTCGTGGTACTGTTGCTACCGGCCGTGTTGAGCAGGGTATCGTCAAGGTTAACGAAGAAGTTGAAATCGTCGGTATCCACACTACTCGTAAGGTAGTCGTTACCGGTGTCGAAATGTTCAAGAAGAGCCTCGATCAGGGTCAAGCCGGCGACAACGTTGGTATCCTCCTCCGCGGTGTTGAACGTGACGACATCGAACGTGGTCAGGTTTTGGTCAAGCCAGGCTCGATCACTCCACACACCGAGTTCGACGCCGAAGTCTACATCCTTACTAAGGAAGAAGGCGGCCGTCACACTCCATTCTTCAAGGGTTACAAGCCTCAGTTCTACTTCCGTACCACTGACGTAACCGGTGAAGTTGAATTACCGGCTGACAAGGAAATGGTCATGCCTGGTGATACTGTCACCTTTAAGGTTAAGCTCTTGGCTCCAATCGCCATGGAGCAGGGTCTAAACTTCGCTATCCGCGAAGGTGGCCGCACCGTTGGTGCTGGTGTCGTTACCTCTATCACGAAGTAACAAACCACTCTTCAAAAAAAGCGCTGCAATTCCGCAGCGCTTTTTTTAGTTTCGGAACTTGTCATTAATGGTGTATATGCTATACTTTTAACTTAATCAACATTTTGTCGACAACTCGTCCGGTCACTAATCACTCCGGAAGAGGTTACGACAACGCACCAAGGAGCACAGCCACATGGCCCAACCAGCAACCGACCAAAAGCAACGGATTCGTATCCGTCTCAAAGCCTATGATCATAAAGTCATAGACCAAGCCGCTAAGCAGATTGTTGACACCGCGCTACGTACCGGTGCTAGCTTAGCCGGTCCAATCCCACTGCCAACTCGCCGCAGTACTTTTACGGTTATCAAAAGTCCTCACGTCTACAAAAAGGGTCGTGAACAATTTGAAATGCGTGTTCATAAGCGTTTGATCGATGTTTTTGAACCAACCCCAAAAACGATTGATTCGTTGATGAACCTTAGCTTACCAGCTGGTTGCGACGTCGAAATCAAAATGTAGTTATTTTAGATACCTAAAAAATAGCCGGTATATCACCGGCTATTTTTATGATACGTGTAAAATATGCAACGGATTGACAGGGGTTAGCTTATGTGATAACCTGTAATGGTATATCAAAACGGTCGCATGGTGTTACGTGGATAGGTCACCCTCTAACAGGGGTAGAAACCGCCCGTCACCAACATTTTTTATGTGAGAGGCCCGTAACATAGGGAGAACTATGAAAGCATTGATCACCCGAAAGGTTGGCATGACGAGCACTATCGCTGAAGATGGCGTGACTCAAGCTATAACCTTGCTTTCCGCTAGTCCTTGCGTTATCACGCAAGTGAAAACCGCCGATAAAGACGGTTACACCGCTGTTCAGCTTGGTGCTGAAATCGGCAAAAATATCAACAAGGCACAGCAGGGCCATTTTAAGGCTGCCGGCGTTATGCCTAAGGTCGTTCGCGAGTTCCGCGTCAGTGAGCTCACCGATGACCTCAAGGTCGGCGAAAGCATCTCAGCTGACGCTTTCGAAATTGGCGATGTCGTCCACGTCACTGGCACGAGCAAAGGTAAAGGTTGGGCTGGTACTATTCGCCGCCACAACTTCCACCGCGGTCGCAAAACCCACGGTGGCCGCAGCTACCGCCGCGTCGGTTCGATCGGTTCTATGTACCCACAGCGTATCTTCAAAGGTAAGAAGATGGCTGGTCAGCTCGGCGACGAGCAGGTCACCGTCCGTAACCTCAAGGTCGCTCTGATCGACATGGAACTTGGCGTTATCGGCGTCGTCGGTGCCGTTCCTGGTCCAAAGCATGGTGTCGTAATCTTGAAGGGAGCAAACTAAGATGGCTGTTCTCACATTTGATAAGGCTGGTGCCAAGGCAACTACGGTTGCTAAGCTCGACGCTACTGTCTTTGACGTAGTGGTTGACAACCACGCTTTACTCAAGCAAGTCTACACCGCTTACCTCGCTAACGGTCGTGACAACCTCAGCGTTGTCAAGAAGCGCGGCGAAGTATCCGGTGGTGGTCGTAAGCCTTGGAAGCAAAAGGGTACCGGTCGCGCTCGTTTCGGCTCAAGCCGTAACCCAATCTGGCGTGGTGGTGGTATTGTCTTCGGTCCAACCGGCAACGAAAACTACAGCCACAGTGTCAATGTCAAAGCGAAGCGCTTAGCTACCCGCCAGGCTCTTAGTTTGGCTAATGCCAGCGGTAAAGTACGCGTCATCGAAGACTTAACTAGCAATGGTAAGACTGCCGAACTCGCTGGCCTACTACTTAAGATTGAAGCTACTAAGCGCGTCTTAATTGTTGTTGAGCACAAGACCGACGAATTGGTCCGTGCTAGCCGCAACTTGAGCAACGTCAAAGTCGTTCAGCCAGCCTACGTCAATGTCTATGACACGATGAACGCTGACTCGATCGTACTTACGAGCGCTGCCGCCGCTGCCTTAAGCGACCGCTTGAAGGGAGATAAATAATGTATAGCGCAATTACCCTGAAGCCGCGGATGAGTGAAAAAGCTTACCGCCAATCACTTCAAACCAACACCTACATCTTCGATGTTCCAGCTAACGCCAATAAGCACAGCATTGCCCGTGCAGTTGCCGCCCAGTTTGAAGTTGTCGTCAAGAGCGTCAACGTCACTAACCTGGATGGTAAGGCTAAGCGAACTGTCACCAAGCGGCGCCAGGTGGCTGGTCGCCAAAACGACATTAAGAAAGCTTACGTCACGTTGGCTGAAGGCAGTAGCTTGCCGTTCTTTGCAGCCGAAGCCGCTGAAGAAGCTAAGGAAGCCGAAATTGTTTCCAAAGATAAGAAGGAGACTAAATAATGGCGATTAAGACCTACAATCCGACAACGCCAGGCCGCCGCGGCATGACCAGCCAGGACTTCGGTGTCATCACGACCAAGAAGCCTCTCCGTTCTCTCGTTGTTAGCCAGCGTCGTGGCAACGGCCGTAACAACCAGGGCCGCATTACCACTCGTCACCAGGGCGGTGGTGCCCGTAAGTTCTACCGTTTGGTAAACTTCGGCCTGCCAGCTGGTACGACTGCGACTATTGAGCATATCGAGTATGATCCAAACCGTTCGGCTCGCATCGCTCGTATTAAAGACCAGAACAATCAGTACCACTACATTTTAGCCAGCAACCAAATGCGCCAAGGCCAGACTATCTCAGTTGGTGAAGAAGTTGCCATCGAGCATGGCAACCGTTTGCCACTTAAGAGCATCCCAGTCGGTAGTATCATCCACGCGATCGAACTCCAGCCTGGCCGCGGTGCTCAGATGGTCCGCAGCGCCGGTAACAGCGCCCAGCTGATGGCTAAAGAAAACGGCTACGCCCAAGTCCGCCTTCCATCCGGCGAAGTACGGTTAATTAACCTCGAATGTACTGCTAGCCTCGGTGTCATTGGCAACGAACAGCATCAGAACATTAAAATTGGTAAAGCCGGCCGCAACCGCCACCTTGGTAAGCGTCCATCCGTCCGCGGTGTTGTTATGAACGCCGTCGACCACCCTCACGGTGGTGGTGACGGTGGTCGTCACCGTATGGCTAAGGCGCCTCGCACGCCTTGGGGCCAGAAGACTTTGGGCTTCAAGACCCGCAGTCGTAAGAATACCAGTCAATTTATCGTAAGAAGCCGTCACGCGGCCAAGAGGAAATAACGTATGAGTCGTTCATTAAAGAAAGGTCCATTCATCGATTTCAAGCTTGCGAAGAAAGTCGACGCATTGAGCAACGATGATCGTACTATCATCAAGACCTGGGCCCGGGCTAGCACCATCACCCCAGAGTTCGTTGGTAAGACAATCGCCGTTCACAATGGCCGCGTTCACGTCCCGGTTTTCGTCACCGAAAACATGGTCGGTCACAAGCTTGGTGAATTCAGCCCAACCCGTAAGTTCCGTACTCACGGTGGTAAGCTGGCGAAAGGCAAGAAGTAGTCATGGCCGTTAAAGCATTAGCTAAAGGTGTCAGCATGAGCCCACGTAAAGTAGCTGTTGTAGCTAGCTTGGTCCGTGGCCGTAGCGTCGCCGATGCTCTGACTATTCTCGAGCACACCCCACGCCGTAGCGCCTTGGCCGTTAGCAAAGTCATTGCTAGCGCTAAAGCCAACGCCGATCACAACCATAATTACAAACCAGACACGCTGCAGATCGTTTCGATCACCGTTACGCCTGGCCCACGCCTTAAGCGTTATCGCCCAGCCGCCCATGGCCGTGCCTTACCGTTCCAGCGTAAGACCAGCCACATCACGGTGATGGTTGACGGCGAGCAACGTGTCGCTAAGAAGCCAGCCGCTCAGAAAGACGAGGCTAAATAATATGGGTCAGAAAGTTAATCCTATTAGCATGCGCCTCCAGGTCAATAAGGACTGGCGCAGCAAATGGTTTGCAAGCAAGAAAGAATACGCAAGCTATCTTAAAGACGATCTTGCTGTTCGCCGCTTGATCCAAACCAAGCTTGGTAGCCGCGGTGCGATCAACAAAGTCGACATCGAACGCTCACCAAATCTCATCACCGTTACTATCAGCACCGCTAAGGCTGGTGTTGTCATTGGTCGTGGTGGTAGTAGCGCTCAAGAACTAAAGGCTGCTATCGAGAAGATCTATGGCAAGCCAAGCCGCGTTAACATCGAAGAGCTTAAGAAGCCTGAAATGTTCGCCAAGTTAGTTGCCGAAAACATCGCTCACCAACTCGAACGCCGTATGAGCTTCCGCCGCGCTATCAAAAGTACCGCTGCTAGCACAATGCGCGCTGGTGCTCAAGGTATCCGTATCGAGGTTGCCGGTCGTTTGAACGGCGCTGAAATGTCCCGCCGCGAAAAAGAAGTTGCCGGTTCTGTACCACTGCACACCCTTCGCGCCGACATCGACTACGCTCACGTAAACGCCCAAACTGCTGCTGGTATTATCGGCGTCAAGGTTTGGATCTATAAAGGTGAGGTAAGCTAGGATGTTATTACCAAAACGAACCAAATTCCGTAAGATCCGTAAGGGCCGCATCAATGGTGTTGCCACCAGCGGTAACTACATCGCCTTCGGCGACTTCGCATTGCAGTCCCAGGGCAACGAACGTATCACCAGCCGCCAGATCGAGTCCGCTCGTCAGGCAATGACCCGTTACATTAAGCGTGGTGGTAAGATCTGGATTCGGATTTTCCCGCACATCGCTGTAACCCGTAAGCCACTCGACGTTAAGATGGGTAGCGGTAAGGGTAGTCCTGAATTCTTCGTTGCCAAAGTCCGCGCTGGCACCATCCTGTTTGAAATGCAGGGTGTGCCTGAAGAAGTCGCCCGCGAAGCTATGCGCCTCGCCGCCCACAAACTTCCTGTTAAGACTAAGTTCTTAGTCCGGGAAGGAGCATAAACCATGAAAATCACTGATATCCGTAAATTATCTACCGCTGAACTAACCGCCGAAAGCAGCAAGCTCCGCGACGAAATCGCTGAGCTCAAGCGCCGCTTACACACTGGTGACGTTCAGAATGTCCGGACCATCCGGCACAAGCGTAAAGATCTGGCCCGCATGTTGACCGTGCTGGGTGAACAGTTGACGAAGGAGGCCTTGTAATGGCACGCACAATCGTTGGTACCGTGAGCTCGAACAAGACTGACAAGACGATCGTCGTCACTGTCCAGACTCGTAAGACGCACCCGTTGTACCGCAAGCAATATTCTGTAAGTAAGAAATTCATGGCTCACGATGAAAACAATGAAGCTGAAGTTGGCGACAAAGTTTCGATCACCGAAACCCGTCCACTAAGCGCCCGCAAGCGCTACACATTGGCTAAGATCATCGAAAAGCCAGCCATCCGCGACATCAAGACCGGTGAGGGAGACGCTTAGCATGATCCAACAAGAATCACGCCTGGTTGTCACCGACAACAGCGGTGCTAAGGAAATCCTATGTATCCGTGTGCTCGGTGGTACCCGTCGCCGCTACGCCAAAGTCGGTGACATTATTGTCGCTACCGTTAAGGCAGCCGCACCGAATGGTAACGTTAAGAAGAAGTCAGTTGTTAAGGCTGTCGTTGTCCGGACCCAAAAAGAAATCACCCGTAAGGATGGTTCGACCATTAAGTTCGACGACAACGCTGCCGTTATCATCAACGACGATAAGCAACCTCGTGCTACCCGTATTTTCGGACCAGTACCACGTGAGTTGCGCGACCAGGGCTACGCCAAAATCGTATCCCTCGCACCGGAGGTCCTATAATGAGCGATCTATTTAAAATCCGTTTGAAGAAGGGTGACACCGTCATCGTCCGTTCTGGCAAATATAAAGGCCAGACTGGTAAAGTTACGGCAACCCACCCAACCGAGAACAAAGTCACTGTTGAAGGCATTAATATCGTTAAGAAGCATGTTAAGCCAACCCAGTTCAAGCCACAGGGCGGTATTGTCGAGATCACCAAGCCAATCTGGGTATCCAAGGTCGCTATCGTCGAACCTACTACTAAGAAAGCTAGCCGCATCGGTTATAGCGTCGAAAACGGCACTAAGACCCGCGTCTTTAAATCAACCGGAAAGGAGATCAAGTAATGGCAACCGCAACCAAAATCACCGCTAAGCCTGCCGGATCTCGCTTACACGGTATGTACACCAATCAGTTCGTAGCCGAACTTCAGAAAGAACTGAATCTTAGCAACGTCCATCAGGTGCCACGCCTCGAAAAAGTCGTCGTTAACGTCGGTCTTGGCCGTGCCAAAGATGACAAGCGCATCATGGAAATCGCTACTAATACGCTGCGTAAGATCACTGGCCAACAGCCAGTCGAAACCGTCGCTAAAAACTCGATCGCCGGCTTCAAGCTCCGCGATGGCAACAAGATCGGCCTTAAGGTCACCCTGCGCGGCGAACGGGCTTACGAAATGACTGATCGTTTAGTATCGATCGTCTTGCCTCGCCTCCGTGACTTCCACGGCGTTAGTACCAAAGCTTTTGACAAGCAAGGCAACTATAGCCTCGGTATGGTCGACCAAACCGTTTTCCCAGAACTGACGTTCGAAGAGACCACGACGCCACACGGTATGCAGTTCGTATTTGTAATTAAAGCCCAAGAACCGGCTCACGCCCGCGCTCTCCTCGAGAAGTTTGGTATGCCGTTCGAAAAGGAAGGGAAGTAATCTATGGCAAAGAAATCAGCCGTTGCCCGCGATTTGAAGCGCCAGAAAATGATTCTGAAGTACGCTGCCAAGCGGGCTGAACTAAAAGAACTCGGTGACCAAGAAGGTTTGGCTAAGTTACCTCGTAACGCCAGCCCAACCCGTTGGAAGAACCGCTGCATCGAAACTGGCCGCCCACACGCTTACATGCGTCAGTTTGGCCTGAGCCGTATCAGTTTCCGTGAGCACGCCAGCAAGGGTGAAATCCCTGGTGTAACGAAAGCGAGTTGGTAATCCGTATGAGTACTACTTCTACCGATCCAATCGCCGACATGCTGTCCCGGATCCGCAACGCTATCGCTGTCCGCAAAAGCGAAGTCGTTTTGCCACACTCTAAAGTCAAGGAGTCTGTCGCTACTTTATTAAAAGACAACGGTTTTATTACCGGCGTCCACGTCACCGATGCTACTATCGGCAAATCACTGGTTCTTACTTTGAGTGACGAACGTAGCAACAGCCCGATCACTGAGATCAAACGTCTCAGCAAGCCAGGCCGCCGTTACTTCGTCGGTGCCGACAAGATCCCGACCGTCAAGCGCGGTCGTGGCGTCATTATCGTCAGCACTAGTAAGGGCATGATGAGCGGCACCCAGGCTAAGCAGCAGGGTGTTGGTGGCGAATTAATTTGTAGCGTCTACTAAGGATATAAAGGAATAATATATGAGTCGTATAGGAAAACTACCGATCGCCATCCCGAGCGGTGTGACAATCACTGTCGACCCGGCTGAAGTTACAGTCGCGGGCAGTAAGGGCACACTCAAGCAGTTCACTATGGAGGGTGTTAACATCGCTGTCGAGGATAACCAAGTTGTTGTTACTCGCATCGATGATGAACCACAGCACCGTGCCAAGCATGGTCTGATGCGCGCACTAATCAACAACATGGTTACTGGTGTCAGTACTGGTTTCAGCAAAAAGCTTGAAATCAACGGTGTTGGTTACCGTGTCGCTATGCAGGGCGCCGACCTCAAGTTCAACTTAGGTTTTTCGCATGACGTTATCTATAAGCTGCCTACTGGCATCACCGCCACTATTGAGCAGAACAAAGTAACGGTCACTGGCATTAGCAAACAGCAAGTTGGCCAGGTCGCTGCTGAAATCCGCGCCCTTAAGAAGCCTGAGCCTTATAAGGGTAAGGGTATCAAATACGAAGGCGAGCGCATTATCCGCAAGTCTGGTAAGTCAGGAAAGGACAAGTAGTATGAGCAATAAACTCAACCACAAACTGCAAGGTCGTGCCCTTCGGGCCGCTCGCACCCGCAGCAAAGTCCAGGGTACTGCCGACCGCCCACGCCTCAGTGTTAACATCAGCAACCTACACATCAGTGTCCAATTGATCGACGACGTCGCTCATAACACCATTGCTGCCGTATCAACGATTGGCAACAAAGATGCAACCGGCACAATGACAGTTAAAGCTGAGCTGATTGGCCGCGAGATTGCTGCTAAAGCAAAAGCTGCCAACATCAACACCGTCGTTTTCGACCGTGGTAGTAAAATTTATCATGGCCGGGTCAAGGCATTAGCCGACGCCGCCCGCGCCGAAGGATTGGAGTTCTAATATGGCTGAAGCAAACCAGAACCCAGGCCAGCAACAACGGGGCCGTGGCAACAACGACCGCCGTGGTCGCCGCCCGGAAATGCAGCCTGAAGAAAAAGCTTTCGATGAGCGTACCTTGCACATCGACCGCGTCGCCCGCGTCGTTAAGGGTGGCCGCCGCTTCCGCTTCCGCGCCCTCGTCGTCGTCGGTGACCGTAAGCACAAAGTCGGTATCGGCATGGCTAAGGGTGCAGACGTTACCGCTGCTGTTACCAAAGCAACCGACGTTGCTAAGAAGAACATGATCGACGTCAAGCTTTACAAAGGCACATTGCCTCACGAAGCCGAAGCCAAAGTTGGTGGCGCTAAGATCCTGATCAAGCCAGCTAGCGCTGGTACCGGCCTGATCGCCGGCGGTGTCGTCCGTACCATCCTCGAAGTTGCCGGTGTCGGTAACGCTCTTAGCAAGTCACTCGGATCTACTAACAAAGCTAACACTGCTTACGCGACCATTGCCGCTTTACAGACCATCGTTCCAGCCAACGAATGGATCGTCAAGCCAACTGCCGCCAAGCCAGCTCAGAAAGTAGAGGCCTAAGTCTATGAAGTTCAACGAACTCGATATTGCGAAAAGCAAATCAGCTACCCGCGTTGGTCGCGGTATCGCCGCTGGTAAGGGTAAAACCGCCGGCCGTGGTACCAAAGGTCAAGGCGCCCGTACTGGTAAAAAGCTGCGCCCCGGCTTCGAAGGTGGCCAAACACCTTTGATGCAACGCTTGCCAAAGCTGCGTGGCTTTAAAAGCCACAAGGTTGCCGCTGAAGAAGTTTATACCGGTCAGCTCGAAACTTTAAATGCAAAGACAATCGATACGGCTGCTTTGGCTGAAGCCGGCTTGATTAGCAGCCCATTCGTTAAGGTTAAGTTGCTGGTCCGCGGTGAGCTTACCAAAGCCGTCACGGTTCAGTTAACGTCGGCTAGCGCTGCAGCCGTTACAGCTGTCGAAGCTGCCGGTGGTAGCTTTACGGCCAGCGACCAGGTCAAGCGACCAAAGGTGCGCGAAGCTAAGAAAGCCTAAGCAAGCCTTAGCAAACAAAGAAACCGCTCTGCAATGAGCGGTTTTTTTGTTGCTCGGACCATAATGATTTACCGAAGCTCACAACTTCTGTATACTACCAACAAGAAGTAATCAAAATATAAGAGGTTTCCCCGACTGTGAACTGGAAGATTATTGGCCGCTCGCTTGCCAACCGTGACATGCAAAAACGTATTTTGGCCGTGCTCGGCATCCTGTTGGTATTCCGCGTCCTAGCTCACATTCCCGTACCACTGAGTGACCCACAGACCCTCCGCCAAGTGCTAGATAACTTATTTGCTTCTGACGGTTCACCCCAATTCCTGAACTTCCTAAACGTCCTATCCGGTGGTGCTTTAGCCAACTTCTCAATTATGATCGCCGGTCTTGGTCCATACATTAACGCCTCGATTATCATGCAGCTGCTTACCAAAGCCATTCCGCAGTTGGAGGCCCTCCAGAAAGAAGGCGAGTTCGGCCAAAAGAAGATCAACCAGATTACTCGTATCCTGACATTCCCATTGGCTATCATTCAATCGATTGGTGCAATTTACTTGATCAAACAGGCCGCTCAGGCTATTGGTGGTGTCGGCGATATTACCGCTGGTGCTTCGATTATGCAATGGGTATTAATGGTGGCTGCTTTGACCGGTGGTTCAATGCTACTTATGTGGCTCGGTGAATTAGTCACTGAGCAGAGTCTTGGTAATGGTATTTCGCTGTTAATTACGGTTAGTATCGTGAGTGCTTTGCCGGCCACTGTCGGTACCATCGTTACATCTGTATTTGGCAATAGCAATCAATGGTACGCCTTTGGGCAGGTTCTCCCAATTAGCTTGCGCAACTTACTAACGGCCCTTGGGTTGTTGGTGGGTACTTTATTGCTGACGTGGATAGTCGTTAAGCTCAATGAGGCGTCCCGCAACGTCACGATTAATTATGCAAAGCGCGTCCAAGGCAACCGCACCTATGGTGGCGTCACGACAACGTTGCCAGTTAAACTGATTACCGCTGGTGTCGTACCGATTATCTTTGCTGTCACATTCCTTAGTGTCCCTAGCTTTCTCGGCGAACTGATGGCCAATTCACAAAGCCTACAATTGCAAACGATTGGCGCGAATCTCCGCGAATGGTTCCAGACACCGACGGCCGCTACCTTATCACAAGGTTGGGAAGGCTACATCTATCCAATAACGTACTTCGTACTCGTCTTCGCCTTTACGTTCTTCTACACCAGTATCACCTTTAACTCAAAAGAGATTTCCGAGAACCTCCAAAAGCAGGGCGGCTTCATCGCTGGTGTCCGTAGTGGTCTTCAGACCGAAAAGCATCTTGGTTACATCGTTCGCCGCTTAACATTCTTCGGTGCCATCAGCCTCGGTCTATTGGCATTGCTGCCAATCGTGGCCCAGTTATTTGTAAGCTCGAGTATCGCTGTTGGCGGTACCAGTATCCTCATCTTGGTATCAGTTGCATTGCAGACACTACGTGCCGTCGAATCACGTGCTCTCATGACCACCTACGACCAATACTCACAACCAGACTTCTTCCATGACGACGATGCGTACGATCCACTAACGTCAACCAGTAAGCCAAAACGCCGCTTCTTACGCGCTAAAAAGGCGTCAAAGTAGCAACACTAATAATAAGGGTTGCTATTACGGCAGCTCCGATGTATAATTAACTACTGTTATATTTATGGCTGGAAATAAGGAAGTAATCGAACTAACGGGCACCATTGTGGAGACCCTGCCAGGAACCCAGTTTCGAGTCGAACTTGAAAATGGCCATCAAATCATAGCTCATGTTGCCGGCAAGATGCGCAAGCACTTCATTCGTATTGTGCCAGGCGACAGCGTTACCGTAGAGTTGACCCCTTATGATCTCACAAAGGGTCGGATTACGTACCGCAAAGGGTAGTTAGAAGAACCTTTACAAGTAGGTATTGTTATATCTATTTCTAAAGGTTTTTGTAACCGTTCATTATCAACTTTAAGCAGTGAGTCATCTCTGAAAGGAGATTTGATCCGTATGAAAGTACGTGCAAGTGTCAAGAAGATCAGTCCTGACGACAAGATCGTCCGCCGTAAAGGGCGGTTATACGTTATCAACAAACTTAAGCCGAAGCATAAGCAGCGTCAGGGGTAATTAATATGGCAAGAATTTCCGGTGTCACTATTCCGAACGACAAGCAGGTGCATGTAGCCCTAACTTACGTTTACGGAATTGGCCCAACCACCAGTAAGAAGATCCTGGCCGAAGCCAAGGTTGAGGAAACGGTCCGTGCAAAAGACCTGACCGATGCCGAAGTAACTCGCATCCAGGACATCATTAACGCTGATCACCTTGTCGAAGGTGAACTGCAGCGTATCGTCAGCGGTAACATCAAGCGTTTGAAAGATATCAATGCCTACCGCGGTCTGCGTCACAAGGCTAATCTGCCGTCCCGTGGCCAGCGCACCAAGACCAACGCCCGCACCCGCCGGGGCAAGAAATCGACCGTAGGTGGCACGGCGAAGAAAGTAGCATCTAAGACGTAGGATTTATATGGCTGATACATCAACTGCGCCTAAGCGCAAGAAATCAAAGCGAACCGTTGCTGCCGGACAAGTTCACATCCTGGCAACCTTCAACAACACTATTGTTACCTTTACCGATGCGAGTGGTGGCGCCCTAGCAGCTTCAAGCGCGGGTGCCTGCGGCTTCCGCGGTTCTAAAAAGGGTACAGCTTACGCCGCTCAGGTCGCCTGTGAAAAGGCAGGCCAGATCGCTAAGCAACAATACGGCTTCAGCAAAGCTGATGTCTTCATCAAAGGTGTCGGCCTGGGCCGCGACTCAGCTGTCCGCACCTTGAGCTCACTCGACATTCAAGTCGAAAATATCAAAGACGTGACTGGCGTTCCACACGGTGGCGTTCGTCCTAAGAAAGCCCGGAGGGTCTAATCATGGCACGTGATACACGTTCTATCGTTAAGATGAGCCGCCGCGAAGGCTATGCCCTGCACCCTAAAGCCCATAAAGCTTTGGTAAAGCGCCCAACGCCACCAGGTCAGGTCACGAATGGCCGTCGCCCGGCTAAGCCAAGCCAGTACTCGCTGCAGCTCCGCGAAAAGCAAAAAGTTAAGCGTTTGTATGGCTTGCTTGAAAAGCAGTTCAGTAACCTGATGAAGGAAGCTAACCGCAAGCAGGGTCAATCCGGTGAAGTGCTCTTGCAGTTCTTGGAATCCCGCCTTGACAACGCTGTTTACCGCGCTGGCTTCGCAACAAGCCGCCGGGCCGCCCGCCAGCTGGTGACTCACGGTCACTTTGTCCTCAACGGCACCCGTGTCGACATCCCATCTATCCGCCTTAAGGCTGGTGATGAATTCACGATTCGCCCTCACAGCGCTAACACTGAATACTTTAAGAAGCTTGACGATGTCAGCCCAGCGCCTAGTAGTGTGCCAGCCTGGTTGAGCGTTAACCGTAAAAAAGTTTCTGTTACCGTCGCTAATATGCCTGTTCGTACCGACGCCGAACCAGACATCAATGAACAGTTAATCGTCGAATATTACTCACGGTAAGGGAAGGAAGCAAATACAATGTCAAACCAGATTCACACCCCAGGTATCGTCAACGTCGACGATCACAGTGCGACTTCCAGCACGTTCGCTATCGAACCACTGCACAGTGGCTATGGCAACACGCTTGGTAACAGTTTGCGCCGCGTTCTGCTTTCCAGCATCTCTGGTGCTGCTATCACCAGCTTCCGCGTTGAAGGCGTCAGCCACGAATTCACCACCATTCCTGGTGTTAAAGAAGACGTCGTCGACATCATGCTGCAGCTTAAAACTGTTCGCTTCCGTGTTTACGGCGGTGAAAGCCAGACCCTGCGCATCGTTAAAAAAGGTAAGGGCGCTATTACGGCTAAAGACATTCAGACCAACGCAGATGTCGAAGTCGTTAACCCTGACCATTTTATCGCTACCATCGACGACGATAAAGCTAACGTCGTTATCGACCTAACTGTCGAAGTCGGCCGCGGTTACCGCACCATTGAAGAATCAACCGCTAACAAAGTCAGCGATACCATCGCCCTTGATGCTATCTTCTCACCAGTTTTGCGCGTCCGCTACAAGGTTGAGAACACCCGTGTCGGCCAGGTCACCGACCTCGACCGCCTGTTATTGACCGTCGACACTGACGGTTCAATCAGCCCACGCGACGCTTTCGAAGAAGCATCCGCAATCCTTGTCAACCAGTACACCGCATTAGCCGGTAAGACTAAAGTCGACAACCACGATTCAAGCAGCGACAGTGCAAGCGGCACCATGTCTTTTGATGGCATTACCATCGACGAAGGTACGGCTTTGACCACCTCGATCGAAGACCTCAACCTGACCGCCCGCACTACCAACGCTTTGATCAACAACGACATTCATACCATTGGTGATTTGTTTAACTTAAGTGACGCCGAGCTGCGCGACTTAAAAGGTTTTGGCAACAAAGCCTTAGACGAAGTCAAAGACAAGCTCGCGGAGTTGGAGCTCTAGAATGCATCGCCACGGATATAAAGGTCGCAAGCTACACCGCGAACAGGGTCCTCGTACGGCCCTGATCAAGGGCTTGGCCGACTCACTCATTAAGTACGAAACCATTGAAACAACGTTGCCAAAGGCCAAAGAAGTTTTGCCTTACGTTGAAAAGTTAATCACCAAGGCTAAAAAGGGCGATCTTCATAACCGCCGCCAGATCATCGCTAAGTTGCACACCGTTGCTAGCGCCCACAAGCTGGTCGACGAAATCGCACCGAAGCTAGCTAGCCGAAACAGTGGTCACCTCCGCATCGAGAAAACTCGTCTGCGCCGCGGTGACAACGCTCAGTTAGCTCGTATCAGCTTCGTCGACGAATTGGCCCAAGCTCCTGTAGCTCAGTCAGTTGCTAAGGAGGACAAGTAATGAATACTGCTAAGACATTCAGTGCTAAGCCAACCGACGTTACCCGCAAGTGGTACGTGATCGACGCTAGCCAAGCTAGCCTCGGCCGGGTTTCAACCCAGATCGCTACCTTACTGACTGGTAAGGGCAAGCCTCAGTTCACTCAGCACATCGACTGCGGTGATTACGTCGTCGTCATCAATGCCGACAACCTGCAAGTTACCGGTAAGCGGATGGACCAAAAAGTCTACTACCGCCACAGCAACTTCCCGGGTGGTCTTAAAGAGCGCACCTTGCGCGATCAAATGGGTATTGACTCAACCGAAGTCATCTTCAAGGCCGTTCGCGGCATGCTGCCAGTTAACAAACTGCGCGATGGTCGCCTTGAGCGCCTTAAGATTTACGCTGGTGCCGAGCACAACCACGCTGCACAGCAACCAGAAACTATTACTGTAAAGGAAGGCAAGTAAAATGGCAGACCTACACTACCATTACGCACTGGGCCGCCGTAAGAGCGCTACCGCTCGTGTCCGTTTGATGAACGGCAAGGGTTCGATCACCGTCAATGATAAGCCTGCCAGCGAATACTTCGCTGGCAGCGCTTCACTGCTTCGGACGATCAGCGAACCATTCGCCGTCATCGATCAAGATCCAGCTAAATACGACATCACTGTCAAAGTTAGTGGTGGCGGCCACAGCGGCCAGGTTATCGCTATCCGTTTAGCACTGGCCAAGGCTTTGGTCGTCATGAACGAAGACCTCAAGAGTACTCTGCGTAAAGCAGAACTACTTGGCCGTGATGCCCGTGAACGTGAACGTAAGAAGTTCGGTTTGAAGGGTGCACGTAAACAACGCCAGTTTACGAAGCGTTAAGGAAAATATTGCAGCAATATGTCGGAGCGGGGGGCAGCCTAACTCCTCCATATTGCTGCAAATTTTCTAACGTATTGTCCGCCTAAGACATTTAGGTATAATTACATTCTATGATTAGTTTGCAGAATAGTTCGTATTGGTTTACCGACACTTTCGTGGCGGTTTGTTCTGTGCGCTCATAGTCTGCATTTGGAACTCATTGAAAAGACCGCCACCTCGGCGGTTTTTTACTATCTAACCAGGAATAATTATGGAAACTACTATACAACAGGATGATTTAGCGGCAGCACAGGAGCGTGTTGCTAAATTCATGCAAACAATTGAAGCGAGAAATGCTATAGAGGTGTCACCGGCGCGACTGTACCTTGATAATTTATTAACAATACTTCACGATAAGCCGCGAACCGATTAAGAGTAGGCTATACTAATACTATGAATCAACCTGTTATCCTGACCGGCTTACGCGCTAACAATGACCTTCATATTGGTAACTATCTGGGCGCTCTACTGCCACTCATCAATATGATTAAAGATAGATCTGATGAATACGTTGTCAACTTATTTGTACCTGATCTGCATAGCTTCACTACCCCGATCGACCATAGCCAGCTGCAGCGCAACATCATGGAAAACATTCGAGTGTTCGTGGCGGCCGGTTTACCGCTTGATAAAGCTAACATCCGCATCTATCGGCAGAGCTATATTCCGGCTCATAGCGAACTAACATGGATCTTGGATTGCTTTACGGGTATGGGCGAGATGGGTCGAATGACCCAGTACAAAGACAAATCAGCCAAACTATCAGAAGATCGTATCAGTGTCGGCTTATTTAATTACCCGGTTTTAATGGCCGCCGATATCTTATTATACGGCTCAAGCTATGTACCTGTTGGCGATGACCAGACGCAGCATATTGAGTTTGCCCGTGACATTGCGACTCGTATGAATAACCAGTTTGGCGATTTATTTGTAGTGCCTAAAGCAGTCAATCAACAGCATGCCTTTTTCGGTAAAGAGCAGGGGTTGCGAATCCGCGATCTAGCTGACCCAACTAAGAAAATGAGTAAATCTGATGAAACGGGTAAAGGCGTCATCTTTATGACTGATACACCCGAAGCAGCTCGTAAAAAAATCATGTCAGCCACCACCGATAGTCTTGCTCATATTCAGTACGATTATGCGACTCAACCAGGCATTAGCAATTTACTTGATATGTATCATTTACTCGCTCAAGAGTCGTACGACCAGTTCATTGGCAATGAACAATATGGCCCGCTTAAGACTGCCGTCGCGGATGTCGTAGGTAGTTTCTTGGCAGATTTCCAAGCTAGTTTAGTGGCTATCGACGATGAAACTATTGTTCGCAAACTGCAACAAGATGAGGCAAGCGTTGCCGCGGAAGCAAAAGCAGTATTATATCGAGTTCAGCAAGCTGTTGGTCTACGGCCTTAATTATGGAAGAGCTATCAAAAACTGCGCCACGGCGGCTTGACCAGTATGTCGCTGAATATTACGAGGCGGCTATCAGTCGGGCGTTTGCCGCAAAATTGGTCAACGATGGTAAAGTCACCGTCAACGGTAAGGTTGTCGACAAACCGGGTTATCGACTACGCGCCGGAGACGCCGTGGTTAGTGATTTCGTACTGGAAGATCGGCCGGCCGTCCCGGACATAACACTGGAAGTACTTTACGAAGACGACGACTGTATCGTCATCAACAAACCAATCGGCCTGCTGACGCATAGCAAAGGAGCCTATAACCCGGAAGCGACCGTGGCAACTTGGCTGCGTAGTCGCTTGGCTATCGATTTTGCTAACGTCAACGACCGAGCCGGCATCGTGCATCGCCTTGATCGTGCCACCAGCGGCGTCATGATTACTGCTAAAAACCAAGCAGCATTAAGTCTGTTCCAGAAACAATTTTCACAGCGCAAAGTTAAGAAAACCTACGCCGCTATTGTTGCCGGACACCTGAAAAACTCGACAGCCGTCATTGATATGCCTATTGAGCGTAATCCAAAAGCACCAGCCACATTTCGGGTTGGCCCAAATGGTAAGTCAGCTACAACGTTATATGTAGTTGAACGCACTACTGAGCACTTTAGCCTACTAGATCTTAAGCCAACAACTGGCCGAACTCATCAGCTCAGGGTGCATTTGAGTCAGATTGGTCATCCAATCATCGGTGATCCAATTTATAGTTCCAAAACGGCTGAACGACTTTTCCTTCATGCTCAAAGTCTGGAAATAACATTACCCAACCGCGAACGAAAAGTTTTTACGGTGCCACTACCTGATAGTTTTGGAGCATATCTTGATGCCGACGAATAACATCGTCCTATCTGATCGTTTGAGAACAGTACTTGATCAAATTGTGGCACACCCACCGCACGCTTTATTGCTTGCCGGCCCAACAGGTATTGGTAAGAAACATATTGCTAATGCTATTGCTGCCCATTTACTCAAGGTCGATATTGCGGTTTATCCTTACATTCGCACGTTTGATGTAAATGGCGGTATCGATATGGTCCGGGATATGCAACGATTCGTTGCTCTTAAAATACCGTTAATGGAACAGACGGTGTCAAGAATTTTAATTTTGGAGGCGATTGATCGTCTTAGCATTGAAGCTCAAAACGCTTTATTAAAGCTATTGGAGGAGCCACCTAAAGCGACGATGATCATTCTGACCGCCACTAGCACTCAGTCGGTACTGCCTACTATTCGGTCGCGGGTTCAAGATGTGGCAATTGATGTACCGCCGGCCGAGACGTACCGTCGGTTCTTATTGGATCAAGGTTATGACAATACAAACATTGATGCCGTTTTTAAGATCAGTGGTGGATTGCCGGGCCTGACAAAAGCACTGCTCGACAGTGACCAAACCCATCCATTATATAAGGCGGTCCAAGAAGCTCGGCAACTGCTTCAACAATCTACGCTACAGCGTCTGGCGGCCGTTGATAAGATTGCTAAGCAGAAAGACCAGACTGTATTGGTAGTTGCGATGCTTAGCCGTATGGCACAGGTCGCGCTCGAACAATTAGCTGCTAGTCCAGGTGTTGATCAAAAACGCTTAACGACCTGGCAAAATATTCTGGAAGCGGCCGACAGGGGCGAGCAGCAGTTACGAGCTAATAGTCAGACAAAGCTAGTGCTGACTAACCTGATGCTCTCTATCTAACGCCTTTCGTATGGTATAATTAAGTTCATGTTTGAATTGGCAATTGTTGCCGGATTTGGAACCTTTGCGTATATTGGTACGCGGCGTCAGCAGCTCAATTTAGCTGAGGACTCGGCAGCTCATAAAATGGGCGATAACATTGGTAAACTATGGTCGATCGCCATGCAGGGTATGCGCGAAAGCCGTTTTCTACGTGCCGAGAAGGCATTACTGACTATTCTACGTATTGATGAGAAGAATGCTGCAGCCTATAACCGTCTTGGTATTCTCTATGCTAAACAAAAAGAGTACCGTGACGCGATCGACTGTTTTGAAATTGCCAGTAGTATTGAAGCAACACCATCCTCACTGCATAACCTTGGCCTGATCTACTATGAAACTGAAAACTACGAAAAGGCAGCCATTGCTTTTGAGCAAGCTCTTAAACTTGAGGGTGATCTAGCAGCGCGTCATGTGGCTTATGCGAAAGTCCAGGAAAAGCTTGGCAATGATAAGCTTATGTTCCAAGAACTATTACTTGCGGCCGAGATCGAACCAAACCGAGAAACGTACACCTTGCTTCATAGAGCTTACCTTGCTAAAGAGATGCAGACTGAAGCTGATGAGATTGACGCAAAGCTTAAGAAGTTAATCGTACCTTCAAGCCGGGCAAAGCGAATTGTACGTCCGCGTCGGGTTGTCATCTAACCTCTGTTTTGATACACTTACCTTTGTATTTTCGCCGCCTTAGCTCAGCTGGTTAGAGCATCTGTTTTGTAAACAGAGGGTCGTCGGTTCGAATCCGACAGGTGGCTCCACAATTTATACGTGCAGGGTTAGTGAAGCGGTCAAACACGGCTGACTGTAAATCAGCTCCCTACGGGTTCGGGGGTTCAAATCCCTCACCCTGCACCAAATTGCCGCCTTAGCTCAGTGGTAGAGCACTTCCATGGTAAGGAAGGGGTCTCGAGTTCAAGTCTCGAAGGTGGCTCCAATTGGATTAATCAGTCCTGCTTCGGCGGGACTTTTTAAATGCCAATCCCACGACAAACGTAATAATAAGGAAGCTTAAAGCGATCAGTACTAACGGATGAGGCCAGATAAATAGCGTACGTTCGTATAAAGCAGTTACTTCTGAGCCGGACTGTTGAGCTGTACGCAACGCTGGGCTACTGATTGTCCTTACTTGAAGCTCGTACCATCCACCGATAATAGGCCGCTGAAAATATTGTAATGTTTGATCAATGGTAGCTTTAGGCAATAGAACCTTCCGTGGCAGCGGTTTAGTCTCATTGGAAAACCAGTTTCGAAGGCTCGCGTCGCCGACTATTACCGTACTTGTTCCTGTTTTATTTTCGATCGACATCGTAACATCGATTTGCCTGTTACGAGCAATGGCGGATAGGTGACTAAGCTCCGTTTTAACGATTGGCTTACCGGGTCCGATGATAGACAGGCGCATGGCGAGTCTACTCTTAAGGGGCACGCCGACTCCGCTAAGCTGTTTTGACTCCTGAGCTGTTAGGCAAGCATTAAATTCATCGCCATTGGCTAATGCCTTAATTGACAGTGGAATCAATTGAGTCGAGTTTGATGCGACCGTAACAAGTGATGCATTAAGAATGATGTTAGCAGTATTCAGGGCCTTGTCTGAGCATACTAACGAGTTATTCGACATGATAATGGCTTCGGTAACTGTCAATTCTAAAGTCTTGGTCTCATTGGTGTCGTTGATAAGCTTTAAGGTATCGCTACGTTCTTCGAATGGTGCCAGTCGATAGTGGAATCCGGCCGGATCACGGCCAGTTACGGCCGTGCCAGGGGCTATGCCAATGCCGTTAAAACTGGCGGCTTGGGCCGTACTACATGTAAGCACGGCCCCTATGAATACTCCGATAAGCGCTACTCGTTTCATAATTCGGTTAGCGTCAGGGTCATCGGTAGGCTATAGCTATCGGCTGGTACTGCCGCCGGGATCGTTTGCTTTAACCGGACACTATCCAACGTGCCATCCCAGCCAACATGCGGCATATCGCTACGATAAAGTGATATGTCCTGTAATTGGTAGAAATTATGAGTGTTGCCTTTGATAGGGCTATCAGCGGACGAAGTGCACCCTGTACTACACTCTCCGCTGGCAGTCATCTCACTGGTATCAATCGTCAGTAGCCCGCCGAAGCCTGATCGGTCACTCGACCGACCGCAACCGCCATCGGTCGGATCATTGATAGCAAACGTGTTACCACTTTCGCCAACCCAGCCAGCTTCAGTCCCATTAGTAGGCGCAATTGATACGTTCCAACCGTTTACAACCCGATCTGGCACGCTGATGTGTAGTTTTTGGTACTGGTTTCCTAAATCCGGACCTGGGTCATCAGCGGTCGGTCTCTGACATTGATAGCGTGTTGTTTTCATAGGGAATTGAATCTGCGGATTATCTATTAGTTGGCCCTGGCTATTGGTAAAAAATATCTTAGCTATCGGATCTTCCATATACTGGTATAGTCCAACATTAGTCGATTCGGCATGAGCCGTTGGTATTACTAAGCTAACCACTCCAAAGATTAATGCTAGTCCAGTCATGATAGATTTTTTCATAGTAACCTCCTTTTAGTTGCTTCAGCATAGCAATGCTTACCGCTACGTCAAAGACACGTTTGTATGTTAGTTAAGACACAGTTAAGCTTTAAAATGATTGTTATTGTTATATTATGAAAAACAAGAAACTATATCGCTCAAACCGTAAAATGATCGCTGGCGTCTGTTCCGGACTTGCCGAGTATTTCAACGTTGATCCAACGATCGTCAGGATCATATTCTTATTGCTATTATTGCCAGGTGGTGTGCCTGGCCCGTTGCTCTACATTCTAATGTGGATTGTTATGCCGGTTAAGCCGGACAACAGTTTACAATCGTAGCCCTATCTGGTAATCTATAGGTTATGGCAAAAAAAGGCGATAAGCGGCGATTGATTGGTATGGTCAGTGAAGAATCTGGCGAGCGTATTTATTACACGAGCAAGAACTTCCAGAACACTACCGACAAACTGAGCCTGCGTAAATACAGTCCAAAGCTGCGAAAGCACGTCATCTTTACGGAAACCAAGAAGAGCTTGGGCCGTAACGAAGTCAAGAAATAATTCAGCTCTGGTTATAAAAATCCCCGATCATGCGACCGGGGATTTTTTTGTTTACCGCTTACTAAGATCAAGTACCGTATTGATAAACTCGGCGTGGCTCCATACTAAAGGCAGTACGGATACCGGCGCGCTGTCGGTTGGGTTAACTTGTTCGGACAAGGCGCCACTTGGTAGAGTACGGTCGGCCGTCCATTTGATCAAAGCTTCGGCCTTTTCAACCTCGTCAACAGCTAGATAGTATTGGGCTAGCCATAACGTGGTTACGAACCATGGATTACCAAGATAAGCCGGATCGGAGGCGAAGTAGTTGTCATGCTCGTAACGGGGGCTACCGCCAGAAGGTGACTGGTTCAGTAGTAAGCGTTCAGCAGCATCGGCAGTGTGATTGATGAATGTTTCCCATTCGGCGACATCGCCAAACGTAAAGGCAGCGTAAAGGCTCGAAACATCAAGCGTGCTGTCAAATGATAAACCATTCTCACCAAGTAAGAAACCTTTTCGAAGTAACTTGCGGTCGTGGTCATAAAAGACATGGAAGTTCTCAACGATTTTAGCGGCGGCTTCACGCCAACGAACGGCGTCATCCGGGTATTCGAATAATTCAGCGAAATCAGCGGCTACCAATAGAGCGCCGTGCGTAAGGGCCGCAGTGTAGCTATGGGTCATGAACTTTTCTTCCCAAAGGTCGTAACTGGCATGCGGTAGGCTGGTCTGTGTGTCCATAAAGCCGGCCATGAAATTGCTAGCCGGTTGTACCAAAGTAAGATATAAACTTTCGGCAAAATCGGCGTCTTTGCTATGTCCATAATATTCGCCGAGCATGTAGACAACAATGGCTGTTTCGTCTTCTTGAATCGGCAGCTCAGTTCGGTTGCCGCCGTGTAACAGCGGATGCCAAGTACTACCGACGGCTTTGTCTGGTTGATACTTATGCATGAGGTAACCATCTGGCGTGATGATGTCGCGGCAGAACTCAAAGAAGCGGCGCGGCTCTTCGGTATAACCAAGTCGGATGAGCGGCCAGATAGCGTAGGCGCCATCGCGGGGCCAGACGTAACTATAATAATCACGGCCAAAGTTATAGATGCTGGAATCACAGGAGGCAATTACGCCGCCGCGCTTATCAATATGAGCCTTTACAAGCAACAACGATTTTTTAGCTAATGTTTGGTACTCTGGCTTTATAGCTTCGAGGCGGTCGTGGCCGATGCCCAACCAATTGTGCCAGTATTCACGGGTTTGAGCCAACCGTTCATCGAGACCGTTCTGGCAAACGGCATGTAATTTTTCAACGCTGTACTGCGAGTCGCCAGCTGCAATGTAATAATCTACGACTTGCGACTGGTGTCCGGCAATAGTCAGTGAAAAGCGGATAATCGAGTCAACGCCACCATGCTCGACGGCGTTACCGGATAGCTCGCCGTCTTCGGCGTCTATGAAAGTGCCGGCTTTGCCTTCAATCCCATAATTGCCAACGGCAAACTGGTCATACCGTTCGCCCTTAGCCGTTTGGCCGGAGATTAATAAGCTGCAGCGCCCTTTATAATCGAGCAGGTAATTGGCGTCAGGTACGTAAAGAGCGGTATCGGCCCGGCCATTGCGCGATATCTCGAATACCTGGTGCATAAACAGGCGGATGTTACGGGCTTCATCAGTCAAATTGCGGACAGTGATCTGGCGGCCAAAGACGTTGATTTCACTATCAACGAAGTCTTTGAAATTGAGCTCGACTTTAAGTGTTTCATGACGCATCACGATCGTGCTAATGAGTGCATCGGTTTCAAAATCAACGGTCGTCTCCCAGCTGCCGTCATCAACCCAACTGAACCGATCATCAACCCAGACGCCGACCATATGATGGACGCTGCGGGCAGTCGTCAGGTTATCGAGTCCGACATACGGATAGTAAAAATCGTGTACCAGGCCGTGCTCGTTCAAGCCGACGGTTAAGCTGCCATTGCCAAGCATTACGGGTCGGCCCATTAGACGGTCACTCCTTTTTGAATTAAACGATATTCCAGGTCACGGTAGGCATTCATAAAATTAATGTAAGCCTCGTACGGCGTTTCGTACGGACTAAAGTAAGCATGAATATCGCCGTCGCTGAACCATTTAGTGCACATATAGTAAAAGTGGTCGGAGGTTTGTAGGCGGCGCCAGTCTTCGATCAGTGCATAATCACCGGTCGCTATGATACGGTCCTGAAGGGCGTACAGTGCTTCGATTGCCTCATTTTGCATCGGGTTGCCAAGCCAAGCCGATAAATCTCGCTCGGTGTCAGCCCAAGTAATCGTTTGCGGAACATCAACCATGCCAACTGGATCAACCGCGTCAATTACTTCGCTAACCGTCATAAAGGTATTACCTTCGGTTTTAAGCCATTCAGCCGGCAAATGTTCTAGGAAATTGAAAATGCCTGATTCGTCCCATTGATGTTCGCCAAAGGTTTCGTAGTCCATGAAGAGATTGAAGTTGGTTGCGTTCGGTTCGGCATTGAGCCAATGCGTGTATTTAGTGGCGGTGAGTGGCCATTCGCTCCAAGCTTGGTTACCAAACCGGAAGGCAATGTCGTCGCTCAGCTTGTAATTCTTCATCAACAAACGAATCTGGTTGGTATACTGCGGACGATAGACATAATTCGGTGAACGCCAATCCAGCACTTTGTCCCAGCCTTCGGTCAGAATACCTTTATAGCCGGCTTTATCGGCCCAATAAGCTAGATCATTGTTGTAGCTTAGCTCCGTGTTACGGAAGACTTGCGGCGTTTGACCAAAGATTTCCTGAACTTTGCGGCGGTGCATGTCGACTTGCATCTCAAATTCGGCTCGAGAGTAGAAAAAAGCGAGGCTATGATGATAGGTTTCGGCGACAATCTCGACTTGACCGGTCGCGCAGATATCTTTGAAGGACTGTAGTGCTTCGGGGCTCCACCGCTCTAACTGTTCGATAACAGTACCAGTTATTGACAAACTGACTTTAAACTCAGGATGATCTTTGAGTAATTTTAAAAGGCGTTGATTAGTGGGGATGTAGGACTTGGCGGCAACTTTGTGTAGGATCTTTTCATTGCTCGTGCGGTCGTTGTACTCGGCTGTAAAGTAATCGTGATCGCTAGCCGTATCAAAGATAGTGTACGGCTTGATGCGATACGGCTGATGAACGTGTAGATAAAGAACGATGGCTTTCATGCGGCCACCGTCTGACGTCGATAGATGTGTAGCAGCTTTTGACTTGAGGTATCCCAAGTAAGGCGCTTGAACTCTTTGAGGGCATTGGTATGGAGCTCAGCAAGTAAGCTCTCACTACGGACGGCGTTGCAGATCTGATCGGCCATGGCTTCGACGTCCCAAAAATCAACTTTGAGACAGTTGTCGATGATTTCGGCTACGCCAGATTGTTTGCTGATAAGGGCGGGGGTGCCGTAACCAATTGCTTCGAGTGGCGTTAAGCCAAAAGGCTCCGACACTGAGGGCATGACGAACAAATCGGCAATCCGGAAAGCGTCACGCCACCGCTTACCACGTTGAAAACCGGTAAATATGACATTCTTACCAATACCGAGTGAAGCGGCTAACGTTAGTAATTGATAATACTGTTCACCGCCACCAACCAGCATAAATAACGTTTTAGGCTCACGGGCAACCACTTCGCGGGCAGCGTAGAGTAAGTTTGGTAAATTCTTTTGGATCGTAAAGCGGCCAATATTGCAGACGACTTTATAGCCTTGTGCTTTCATGGCCATAAGGTAGGCATAGGTATTGTCAGGTTCAAGTTCACCAAAAGTGTCTGGCTCAATACTGTTATGGACAACCTGGATGCGATTGGCTGGGACATGGTAATCGCGCATGATGGTTTGTTTTGTCAGCTCACTCACGGCAATGATCGTGTCGGCTAAGCTAAAGGCTGTCGCTTCAATTTCGCGTACGAGAGGATTGCCGTGGTTACCGCCAGCCCGGTCAGATTCGACGGAATGAACATGTAAGACGACTGGTAAGTTTAGCAGCTCCTTAGCGCGCATAGCGGCTCGGAAGGTTAACCAATCATGGGCATGAATAACGTCATAGGTTTTATTGGTAACAACCCGACCAATCGATTGTTCATACACTTGCTGCTGACTATAAACATCGAGCCACTCTTCTTGGCCATCACTATAGACGTACTTAAAGCTGTCGTAAGCACCGCCGGCTTTTTGAATTTCAACCACACCCTGCGGGTGGGCGGCCGTAACCGTCATGAAGTCATGGTCGTGGTCGGCTTTATAGGGCAGAATGAACTCAATATCGACGTTTTGCTTTGCGAGAGATTTGCAAAGTTGAAGGCAGGCGACACCGAGACCACCACTGTTATGTGGCGGCAGTTCCCATCCAAGCATCAATATCTTCATCGGTCCAAAACTCTTTATATTGCTTTAGCTTAAAGTATAAACGGCTCATGCTTAAACTACAACTGTTTTTCAGGCTGAATTTGTTATATTGGTAGTAATGGATATGATCTGGAGTGAACTGCAGGCCTTTTTACGTGAGCCAAATATCGGGCGCACCGTTTTTATCGTGGCGATCGCCGTTTTCATCGCTTATTGGATCGGTGAATTATTCGCCAAGGTAGTTATTAAAATTGCTCAAAAAATTGCAGTACGGGCCGACCAAACAACTAATGAGGAACGTCAGCTCAAGCTGCGACGCGTTGAGACTTATCTTGGTGTCACGGTTGCAATTATTCGGGCAGCTGTTGTCGGTGTTGGGGCTTACTTAGCAATCAAACTGTTCGGTTCGCAAGCTAACGCACCAGCTACTGCGATTGGGGCCAGTGCCTTCTTCATTGTTTTAGCTGGTAGCACTGTTGGTTTGATTCTTCGTGACATTACCGCCGGTACCACAATGATAGTCGAACGCTGGTTCAACGTTGGTGATCATATTCGTGTCGAACCGTTTTTAGATGTAGGCGGTGTTGTCGAACGCATGACATTACGCTCGACCAAACTTAGGAGCTTGAACGGGGAAGTCATTTGGCTCCACAATCAATACATGCAAGGCGTTAAAGTGACACCGCGTGGTTTACGAACGATTGCCGTTGACATCTTCGTCAGTAGCGAAGAAGCGGGTTTAAAGCTCGTTAATCGATCAATCGCCGCTATTCCAACTGGTCCTCTAATGTTGGCTCGGCCGCTGACGATTAATACTGTTGAGACTTGGTCTAATGACTTGGTCCATATTGAAGTTTCTGGACAAACCGCGCCGGGGCGGGAATGGTTAATTGAAAGCTTTTTCGTCGATTCACTTAAACAGTTAGATGAACGCCGCGAAACTTCGCTGATGGTACAGCAACCGTTAGTCCGTTACGCCGATCCTGATGCTGATCGTAACTTCAAACGAGCCGTCCGCGTCGCTAAACGCGAGCAAGCCCGCACTAAGAAGTAAGATAACTAACTTATAACCGTTGCCATTGTTGCTACCGTAGTAGTATGCAAAACGACAACCCATCTACCGACTTTACTAAGCCCGAAACCTTTAAGTTCATTATGGACTTCGACGGTTTTATTAAAAAACTGTATCCAATTTTGGCCGTAGCATGTATTCTTGGTTTCGTCATTATGGCTGCACTTTTCAATGCGATTGGTATACCAGCACCAGCTTTATTTGCGCTCGTTGGTGCGGTCGCTTTAGGTTACTTTATGTACCAGGCTCGTAAGAAGCAATACGACCGTGATTGGTCAAATGCAACCATGACATTTTCGCCAGAAGGTATTGTTAGCCAAGAACGGGCTCAAACGGTTACACTACCGTGGAACAAAATTCGTGGCTTTGGACTTGGTGGCTTTGTCGGTCCGGCTCAGGTTCCTGGCCTCGCTATGAGCGATTCAGCTCGAGCAGCTACCGAATTTTCTCGTAAGACATCTGCAAGCCCGCAAGTTGTTCTTGAAGGTTTTGGTGATATTGTCTTGAAGGATGATGCACCGGCCTTAAGTAAAATGGCTTTGGAGCAGCAGCTCCAGCGTGTTGAAAAAGATGAAGATGGTAAGCCCCTTTGTGTTGCGGTTATTAGTTACTATGAAAAAGACTGGAAGAATGGCCAGATTGGTGAATGGATTAATCATTATCGCCCAGACCTTAAAGACAAAGATCAGGTTTTGACTGACCCGACAATTAGCAACTAGTCAATAAAGGGAGACGGGGGCGTCGGCTGAGGCGAACCATTTCCTCGCGTGCTCGCTGCAAGCAGCTGCGCGCGTTCGTCATGAATGCATTAACGACAGGCGTCTTTGCTGAAGCAAATCCGCATCGCAGGTTCAAATCAGTTCCGCCAACAAATTAAATGACCCGGGCATGCCGGGTCATTTAATTTGGCAGGGGAGACAGGACTTGAACCTGCGACACCCGGTTTTGGAGACCGGTGCTCTACCAACTGAGCTACTCCCCTAGAGTAGGACTCAACAATCATAGCGTAAATTGTCGTAAAAGTCACCTGTCAGCGGCTTGGCCCGCCGGGGAAAATCTGCTATAACTAAGAGCACTATGGCTGCTAAAATCCTTCCGTCCAAACCGCTTTTTATCATGTTATACGGTCTGCCCGGTTCAGGTAAAAGCTTTTTTGCTCGCCAACTCTGTGAGCGAATGCAGGCAGCCCATCTCCAAACTGATCGGATCCGCTACGAATTGTTCGATCAGCCACGTTACGACAAGCAAGAAAATGACGTCGTTAACCAGTTAGCTCATTATATGGCCCAAGAGTTTCTGCAAGCCGGCTTAAGTGTCGTCTATGACATGAACGCGATGCGTGTTAGCCAGCGCCGGGCGCTCCGTGACCTAGCTCGTAAAGCCCACGCTACGCCAGTATTAGTCTGGCTACAGATCGATGGTGATAGCGCCTACCTTCGTACCACTAAGCGTGATCGCCGCCGGGCTGACGATAAGTTTAGTATGCCGGTCGACAAAGGCACATTTCAGAAACTACTGATGAACTCGCAAAATCCAGAACAAACCGAAGACTACGTGGTTATCAGCGGCAAGCACGTCTTCAATACCCAGTTCAGTGCCGTTGTAAAACGCCTTCACGAGCTTAAACTAATCACCGCCAATGAAGTCAGCGCTCGTGTCGTTAAGCCTGGCTTAGTAAATCTCGTGCCCAATCAAAACGCCGGTCGCGTCGACATGACCCGCCGCAACATCGTCATTCGGTAGCATATGGCTGTTAAAGAATTTCAGCTTGACGGCATTGGGACCGTCAAAGCTTTTAAGCGTCGCGGCGCTAAGACTATTCGGTTATCCATAGCAGGTGACGGCACCATTAAAGTAACCATGCCATATTTGGCACCGTACGCTGCTGGCCTGGCGTTCGTACGGGCTAAGGCTGATTGGCTAAAACAACATGCATCAGCTGCAAAAAATAGCCTACTACATGATGGTCAACCGATTGGCAAAGCTCACCGTCTCTATTTCAGGCCCACCAACACAGAACTTATTACGAGTCGCATTGCCGGTTCGGAAATAGTTGTCTGCTATCCGCAGAATATGTCGGTTGATGACGAAGCCGTGCAGTCCAAGGCTCAACAAGCCGTCATCCGGGCGCTCCGCAAGCAAGCGGCCGCCTTGTTGCCAGGTAGACTTCGGTCTCTGGCAACAGACTGCGATTTTAGGTTTGGTACAGTAACAGTTAAACAATTAATTCGTCGGTGGGGTAGCTGTGATCAGCGCGGCAACATAACCCTCAACCTATATCTTATGATCTTGCCATGGGATCTGATCGACTATGTTTTGTTACACGAGCTTACGCATACTAAGCACCTCAACCATTCACCAGCCTTTTGGGACCACATGAAGCAGGTGTTGCCAGACGTTCAAAATTGTCGTCGTCGCATTAAGCAACATCAGCCGCGCTTGCCGGACTTGTAGCATAAGCGGTTTTCGGTAATACTACTAGGTATGCCAAAAGTGACCGCCGAAAGCCTTGAACACGAACGGATGACTAGTCTCATCAATAGCATGGCCGATGGAGTCATTGCTGTTGATGAAACCGCCAAAATCGTTCTCTATAATGGTGCGGCGCTTAACATTCTTGATAACAACGCTTCAATGCAGGGTAAAGCGCTGGATACAGTCTTCAGGCCAGTTGATAAAAATAATCAGCCGGTCGACATTGTTGACTTAGTTATGCATACCAAAACATCAACTTTCAATCGCGATTATCGCCTGCAGTATGACGATGACAGTACTATCAACTTATATATGAGCATTGCGCCGGTTCATCTGGGCTACGGTGCTGGTGGCCAGCGGGGCTATGTCTTGCTGCTACGTGATATTACCCGCGAAAAGTCACTCGAAGAAGAACGTGATGAGTTTATCAGTGTGATTAGTCATGAACTACGCACTCCCATTACGATTGCTGAAGGCAACATTAGTAATGGCCAGTTCATTGCCGAAAAACGCCAAGCCGATCCAGCCATTAAGCAGGCCTTAGATGAAGCCCACCGTCAAGTCTTATTTTTGGCCGATATGATCAACGACCTGTCAACGCTGTCTCGGGCTGAGCGCGATAAGCTGTCAGTCGAAGTCGAATCAATCAACGCTCACGACTTAGTACTTGAATTGGCAGCTAACTATAATGCGCAAGCTGATGCCAAAAACCTCGTTATTAAAACTGATTTGGCACCCCAGCTGGAGCTTCTTCAATCCGGAAAGTTGTATGTCCGGGAGATCCTCCAAAACTTTATTACGAACGCTATCAAATACACCGAAACCGGTACCGTCACCATTGGCGCTAAGCCGACAGCCAGAGGCGTTAGCTTTGTCGTCGGCGACAGTGGCATTGGCATTAGCAAAAGTGACCAAGAGAAGATCTTTGACAAGTTCTTCCGCAGTGAGGACTACCGGACCCGCCAAAATAATGGTACCGGTCTTGGTCTTTACGTGACCATTAAGTTGGTCCACTTGTTGCATGCCGAAGTCGAAGTCCAGAGTGAGCTTAACGTCGGCTCGACTTTTACGGTTACGTTCCCAAACTTAAAGTAGTCAAACCTTAGGTACGTGCGGGGTAGCGTGCATGACCGGCGCCGTAACCGGGCGACCCTTCCAGTAAATCTCCCCAAACTCATAGCGCCACATTGATAGATTTAAAAGATATAGGTCCATGATGGCCGCTAAAGGCAGTGCCAGCGTGGCCACCGTAATGTTTTTATAATTACCCAGTCGTATGACCTGATAGTACGCGCCGAATAACAAAATGTTAGCGCCTAACAAAACAACAATTAATCCAGTGTTAGCGTTTAATAAGCTGATGATTAACCCTGGCACTGCAAGCGTTACGCCCAATGCCTGCATAAGGCTGGTCAAAAGGACTTGCTCCGGCCGTTTATGCAACTGTGGATAGCGGGTTCGAATAGCGGTTGCTTGCTGTTCGGCGTTAGATTTATGGCTGCTGATGCCAAGCATACCGGCACTCCGTACCAATTGATAAGAGTGGCTAGCAGCGAACTCACGGGCGAAATATGATTCAGGTACGATCATACGGGTGACAGCCGCAAAACCGCCACTATGCTTGAGAGCTGTTTTGCGAATCAGCCAACAACTGCTGAGAACGGCCGGACGGCGAAACAATTGTCGCGGCAAAGCGAATTCCCAAACGTAGCGCCATGGTTGTACCAACGACATTTGTCCCGATCGGGCCGGTAGGTTGTCCGGCACGGCGCACAGCATTTGTAAATTACGTTGTTCCATCTGATCAACTAAGCGCCGGATTGAGTCTGGTTGCATCCGGATGTCGACGCCGCAGAAAAGCAGGATCTGGCCATTGGCCTCGTGCGCAAGTCGCTGATAAGCTTGGTTTTTGGCTAACCAATTGGTGCGCAGTTTATCGCCTGGAATAAAACGGACGCCGTCATGAGCGAAGCCTTTTATAATCTCAGCGGCCTTACCGCGCGAATTGTCGTCTAATACCAAAATTTCCAGCTTCGGATAGTCACTGGCAATGATTGACTGCAAGCATTCTTCGAGATCAGTCGTTTCGTTACGAGCCGGGATAGCTACCGTTACGGTCGGCAGGCTAGACTTATTTGGTACGAAATCATCAGGTACAGAGCGCTGGGCCTGACGAAGGACGCTACCAAAAGCTACCAGACCGAAACCACTGCTTACAACTGCTACGATTGTTAAGAATGGTACGGCGGTAATTGTTAAAATGGTCGCAAGCACCGTTATGACTACGAGCCATACGCTGGTACGGCGAACACTATGAAGCAGATAAGTTTCGTGTAAACGGCCTTGTAAAATTCGCCCAAAGTTGATAACGCGGTAGCAGTTGATTATTACCAATAAATAAGCGCCAACCGAAGGTAATATAAACGCTACGTATAAAGCTAGGCAGGTGAATAAGGGCGCAAGTATAAGCGCGGCTTGCCGACGGAACCGCCATAGTGGCGTGAAGCTCACCATTAATTCGACCAGTAGTAAGGCAATGGTAAGCACAAGCAAATTCATACCAGTATCATAGCAGAAAGACAGCTTGACGCCGAAGGCATGAGTAGCGTATGCTTGACTTGTCACGACCTACAAGATTTGTAGGTTGTTTTTATTTTAAGCGGGAGACATACGGTGGCAGACGAGCAAACAACTAAAAAGACCCGGCGCCTTAAGGCCCCGACGCAAACAGTCCGTGAACGAGCTGAGCAGACTGCAACCAAAGACGCTAAGCCAGTCAGCCAACGTCGGAGCAAAATCGCCAAGCCGTTTCGAGCCACTGGCCGTTTCTTTAAAAAAGTATTTCGACCATTTCGGTTCTTGCGCCGACCACTTCGGTTTTTAGGCAAAATCCTCGGCTTTCGGTTCATTGCCAGTAGTTGGCGCGAACTCCGTCAGGTTACTTGGCCGGATCGCCGCCAAACCCGTCGCCTGACAACTGCCGTCTTAATCTTTTCAGTTATCTTCGGCGCCATCGTCGCCGGCGTCGACTACGGTCTCGACAAATTATTCCGCATCATTTTAGCAAGCAACTAAGGAGCACTTATATATGAGCAAACGTTACGATTCCCAAAAACAATGGTACGCCATCCACACTTATAGCGGCTACGAAGAAAAAGTCGCTGAAAGCATCCGCCAACGTTCCGACAGTCTAGACATGTCTGACAAGATCTTTGAAATCCTTGTTCCAAAGGAAAAGATGATCGAGATCAAGAATGGCAAGCGCCGCGTCGTTGAAAAACGCATTTTCCAGGGCTACGTGCTTGTCCAAATGAAGATGAGCGAAGACGCTTGGTATATCGTCCGTAACACTCCAAGTGTTACCGGCTTCGTTGGTAGCGGCACTGAGCCAACGCCACTTGGTAATGACGAAATTGAAAAGATCCAGAAGCGCATGGGCCTTGAACAGCCGAAGCACAAGATCGACTTTGCAATCGGTGAAGTCGTTAATATTACCGACGGTCCATTCAAGGGCTTTGACGGCTCGATCAACGAAATCGATGCTCAAAAGGGTAAGCTCAAAGTTTTGGTCAATATGTTTGGCCGTGAGACGCCGGTTGAACTTGACTCACTACAAGTCAAGCGCGTCTAAACTATATTGTAATGTCTGAAATATACGATCCCAACAATCCATTTAACACAGTTCCTAAAGACGCACCTTATAGTATGTACTACACACATATTTCGTCTGGATTGATACTGAAACCAGTAAGTTTAAAGCGTCCTGGACTCGTTAAATATTTGTCAGAGAGAGGCATAGAGTTTAGCGGTGTCTTAGATACGTCACGTTGTTTCATGGCGGATGAAGTTGAGAAATGCGATGAAGACGCCCCAGTAGTTAAGACACTCATCGCTATTGATAATGCCGAAGGTGATGGATTACTTGAAGCGGGTAGTCTTGAAAGCGCTTACGACAGCTTACTTGAAGGCGATTTTGAAGATTCAAAGTGGGCCACATTTACTTACCCGACTGCCGACTAAACGTAGACAAAACCGTTTGCTAATGCTAGTATATTAGATTGTTACGCACTACTTATAGGTAGGAGAGTCAGTAAAGCGCTTCAATAGCTTGAACCCTCGTAATAAAGGAGAAACACGTATGGCAAAAGCCGTAAAAGCAAACTTGAAGATGAAAATTCCGGCTGGCCGCGCCAGTGCAGCGCCACCAGTTGGTAGCACGCTCGGTCAATACGGCGTCAATATGATGGATTTCATTAACCCATTTAATGATGCTACTAAAGAAATGCAGGGTGCTACCGTCACGGCTCATATCACGGTCTTCGACGACCGTACCATGGCTTTCCGCGTTGTCGGCATGCCAACCGACGACCGCATCCGTGCCGAACTCGGCATCCAAAAAGGCTCCGGCCGTCCAAACACAGAAAAAGTCACTAAAAAATTGAGCCGAGCTCAATTACAGAAAATTGCCGAAGAAAAGGCTGCCGATATGAATGCCGACGATGTCGAAGCAATCAAGAAAATGGTAGCCGGTACCGCCCGCAGCATGGGCGTCGAAGTCGAAGCGTAAGGAGAAGTATATGAGTACTAACCCCACTGAGACGAGGGCAGGTAATCCTCACTACCGAACTCCGTCCGCTAATTTATCTAAGTGGTATAACCCAGCCTTCGATGATTATCTACATAGCGCCTTCGACAGACTTGTTAATGGCGAGGTAGAGCTAATATCAGCGACAGGTAGACGAGAAGATATTGAACGAGCAGCGTTTAGCTATTTGTCTTCAGTACCCGTCGAACAAGTTGTAGCCATCGGATCAGGTTTACCAGTTGATATACAAGTACGTGGCTCAGGCCACTGTGGCTAATATTTAATACATTGTGGGAGAGCATATTACTCGTTATTACCACGAAAGGAAATCATTATGGCAGAATCCACCGCCAAAACCCCGACTACTAAAGCAACCAGCCCGGAAGCCGAAGACCAGATCTTAAACGCTGAAGTCGCTGATGTCGTTGCTAACAAAGCTGAGGCCAGCACCAAAAGCACTGCCAAGGCTGGTAAGCGCAGCGCTAAAGCTGTCGCTGCCGCCGAAGCCGAAGCCGCTAAAGAAGAGCGCAAGCTCGACGACATCGAAACGGCCGCTGAGGATAAGCCTCGCCAGAAGCAGAACCCGACCCGCAGCCGTTTGCAGCGCCAAGGTAAAGCTTTCCGTAATAAAGCTGAATTAGTTGATAAAACTAAGACTTACACTTTAGGTCAGGCACTCAAACTTGCCGTCGACACCAACCCAGCTAAGTTTGACGCTACCGTTGAACTCCACGTTAACCTCAACGTTAACCCACGCCACGCCGACC
>Ga0325400_1000104_pt1 | contig 51416 bp, 48 predicted proteins | sample PopdelMetagenome_2_FD_205662 | JGI IMG/M metagenome (GOLD analysis project Ga0325400, IMG submission 205662) | Populus deltoides microbial communities from Bellville, Georgia, United States - Xylem-PdKOR-R1 | ecosystem: Host-associated > Plants > Phyllosphere > Stem > Wood/Secondary xylem... | reverse complement strand
CCCGCGCCGCCGAGGCCCGCGGCGAGCGCCGCGACCCAGCCGATCGCGGCGGCGGCGAGCAGCGCACCCACCGCCAGCGCGGGCCAGCGCCGCGGGGGCGGAGCCGCGGGCATGTCCGCCGCCTCCGCCTCGACCGGCGGCTGCACCGCCTCCACCTGCTCCACCCGTGCCCCCTGGATCATGGGACCGGCTTGTATCACGGCCCCGGCCGGAACCAAGCCGGGTTGATCCGGACGGCGGCCGGCCCCTATCGCACGCGGCATGGAGCCGCCCGCCTTTCCCGCGCTGGTCGCCGCCTACGAGCCGGGGCCGGGGCCGGGCGGCCTGCGTGCGCTGGTGCCGCTGGCCGGGCGGCCGCTGGTGGAGCACCAGCTGCGCCGCGCGCTGGCCGCGGGCGCGGACCGGCTGCTGCTGCTGGTCGATCAGGTGCCGGTGGAGCTTGCCCAGGTGGTCACCGCGCTCCGCCGGGAAGGCGTGGCGGTGGAGGCGGTGGCGGGGCTGGACCTCGCCGCCGACGCGCTGGCGCCCGACCAGGTCGTGCTGGTGCTGGCCGACGCCTGCCTGCCGGAGGAGGCCGCGCTGCGCCGGGTGGCCGCGCACGGCCCGCCCTGCCTCCTGAGCGTCGCCGACCGGCCCGAGCGCGCGCGCTACGAGCGCATCGACGCCGACACGCGCTGGGGCGGCGTGGCGCTGCTGGACGGGGCGCGCGTGGCGTCGGCCGCCGCCATGCTGGGCAGCTGGGATCCCGTCTCCACGCTGCTGCGCCGCGCGGTGCAGGAGGGCGCGCGCCGCGTGGATGCGGGCGCGGACCTCCCGATCATGCTGGTGGACGCGGGCGAGGTGGCCGAGACGGAGGCGGGCATCGTCCGCGCCGCCTGGGCGCGGCCCCAGCGGCTGGTGGACCGGTTCGTCCATGCGCCGCTGCTGGCGCTGGCCGTGCCGCGGCTGCTGGCGCGCGGCACCGCGCCGGAGGCGCTCGCCTGGCCGGGCGGGCTGCTGGCGCTGGCGGGCGGAGCGATGGCGCTTGCCGGCCTGCGCTGGCCCGCATTGCTGGCGCTGATCGCGGCCGCGCCGCTGCGCGAGGCGGGGCGCCAGCTCGCGCGCATCGCCGACCGGCCGCTCGGCGGCGCGCGCCTGCTCGACCGGGTCGCGGCGGCGGGCGCGGTGCTGGCGGTGTTGGGCCTCGCCTGGCAGCTTGCCAGCGGCAGCGGGCAATGGGGCTGGTGGCTGGTGGCGGCCGCGACGCTGGCGGGGGCGGGGCTGCTCGCGCTGCTGCGCCCGCTGCTGGCGCCGCCGCTGCCGACCTGGCTGGCGGAGGGCGCGCAGCCCTTCTGGCTGCTGCTGCCCTTTGCGCCGTTCGGCCGCTGGGACCTGGGGCTCGCCGCGGTGGCGCTGCACGCGCTGGCGAGCGGCGGCTGGGCCGGCCGCCAGGTGGTGCGCGGCTTCGCCGCCGACCGCGGCTTGGCCCCGCCCAAGCTATTCTAAGTCCACCGCCGGTTGCGTGGGCGGAGGGGGCTGTCTAAGCCCGCTGTTCCTTCCCCCGCCAGGACGTTCCATGACCGACACCGCCGCCGCCACGCTGGAACCCACGGCGAGCCTGTCCGTGGAAACGGTGCTGTCGGTGACGCACTGGAACGAGCACCTCTTCTCCTTCACCGTCACGCGGCCGGCGAGCTTCCGCTTCCGTTCGGGCGAGTTCGTGATGATCGGCCTGCCGGGGCCGAACGGAAAGCCGCTGCTGCGCGCTTATTCGGTCGCCTCGCCCGCTTATGCGGAGGAGCTCGAGTTCCTGTCGATCGCGGTGGAGGGCGGGCCGCTCACCTCGCAGCTCGTCAAGATTCGGGAAGGCGACCAGATCTATCTCGGCCGCAAGCCCACGGGCACGCTCGTCACCGATGCGCTGAAGCCCGGGCGGCGGCTGTTCCTGCTCGGCACGGGTACGGGCCTCGCGCCGTGGATGTCCATCATCCGCGATCCGGACGTGTACGACCTGTTCGAACAGGTGACGGTGGTGCATTCGGTGCGCCGCGTCAGCGACCTCGCCTATCGCGAGGTGCTGGAAGCTTGCCTCGCCGCCGATCCGCTGGTGGACGAGGCGGCGGCGCGCCAGCTCAACTACGTGCCCACCGTCACGCGCGAGGAGTTCCACACCAGCGGCCGCATCGACGCGCTGATCGCGGACGGCCGGCTGTTCACGGGCGGCGCCGCCCTCCCGGCGCATTTCGATCCCGAGCATGACCGCGTGATGCTCTGCGGCTCCATGGCGATGATCAAGGAGACGGCCGAACTGCTGGAAGCGCGCGGCTTCACCGAGGGTTCGAACGCCCATCCCGGCGACTATGTGATCGAGCGCGCGTTCGTCGGCTGACCCCCGTTCGGTTCGAGCCTGTCGAGAACCGGCCGCGTAGGCAGCGCGCCGTGGTTCTCGACAAGCTCGAACCGAACGGGAGGGCAGGTCAGGCGGCTGATCAGCCTTCGTCGCTCGCCAGCCAAGCCTCGAACAGCGTGTGCGCGATGGCGTAGGGCGGGGGTGGCAGGAAGCGCGCGCCGTCCGCCCCGGCGAGCGCCGCGCGCACATCCTCGCGGCTGACCCACATCGCGTCCTCCAGCTCGGTCCGATCGATGGTGAGCGCGTCGCCCGCCACCTCCGCGATGCAGGCCAGCATCAATTGCGACGGGAACGGCCAGGGCTGGCTGGCGACGAAGCGCACGGTGCCGGCGGTGACGCCCGCCTCCTCGAACAGCTCGCGCCGCACCGCCTCCTCCAGCCCCTCGCCCACCTCCACGAAGCCCGCCAGCGCCGAATAACGGTGCGGCGGGAATTGCGGCTGGCGGCCGACCAGCACTTGGCCATCATGTTCGGCCAGCATGATGACCACGGGGTCCGTGCGCGGGAAATGCTCGGTGTCGCAGGCCGGGCAGTGGCGCGCCCATCCCGCACGGTGCAGCAGGCTGGGCGTCCCGCACTGCGCGCAGAAGCGGTGGCGCGCATGCCAGTCGAGCAGCGAGCGCGCGACGGCGTAGGTCGCGGCCTCCGGCGCGGCGAGCGCGCCCACCGCCTCCATCAGCTCGAACGAGCGGCGCGCGCCCGCCGCGGCGGGATCGGCCCGCGCGAAGCGGGGCACGCCGTCGATGCGGCCGAGCAGCACGCGCTCGTTCACGGGCAGGTCGGGCAGCGGTGCCCAGCGCAGCCGCTCGCCGTCGATCGTCGGCATATATCCGTCCAGCACCAGCAGCCGGGCGGCGGGGTCGCGCGCGGCGGCCTCGGCCAGCGCGGGATCGTGGCGCGCGGCTTCGTCGCGGACCAGGGGGGAGCCAGTGAAGCCGGGGGTCATGCCGCCTCCGCGAGCGGTGCGTGCGCCAGGCGTGCGGCGGCGCGGAACAGGGTGGGCAGGCCCGCCTCGTCCAGCCGGTCGACCGGCCACCAGTCGCGCGCGTCGGGGCGGGGCAGGGTGGCGGCGACCACGCGATAGTGCAGCGCGAAATGCGTGAAGACGTGCGCGCCCCGTCCGCGCTCGATCCAGGCGGCGTCAGCGGGCGCATCGGCCAGGCCGGGATCGTCCGTGCTCCATGGCCCCGTCGGCAGGCCGCGCATGCCGCCCAGCAGGCCCTTGGCCGGCCGTCGCACCAGCAGCACGTGGCCCTCCGCTTCCAGCCAGAAGATCGTGCCCAGCCGCACCGGCTTGGCGCGCTTGGCCGGCTTGACCGGAAAGGCGGCGGGGTCCGCCGTGCGCACGGCGGCGCACGCCTCGCGCACCGGGCAGATCGTGCAGGCGCGCGCGCGGGGCGTGCAGATGGTGGCGCCGAGGTCCATCATCGCCTGCGCGAAGTCGCCCGCGCGTGCGGTGGGCGTGACCGCGGCGGCGCCCGCCTCGATCTCGGCGCGGGCGGGAAGCGGCGTGCGAATCGCGAACAGCCGCGCCACGACCCGCTCGACATTGGCGTCGACCACCACCGCATGCCGGCCGAAGGCGATCGCGGCGATCGCGGCGGCGGTGTAGCGGCCGATGCCGGGCAGCTGGCGTAGCCCGGCTTCCGTATCCGGAAAGCGCCCGCCCGCCGCCGCCACCGCTTTCGCGCAGGCGTGGAGGTTGCGGGCGCGGGCATAGTAGCCAAGCCCCGCCCACGCCGCCATGACGTCCGCCTCCGGCGCCGCGGCCAGCGTCGCCACCGTCGGCCAGCGGCGGGTGAAGGCGTGGAAGAAGGGGATCACCGCCGCCACCGTGGTCTGCTGCAGCATCACCTCCGACAGCCAGACGCGATAGGGGTCGGCTGCCTCGCCGGGCCGCGCGCGCCACGGCAGCGCGCGGGCATGCCGGTCGTACCAGTCCAGCAGGAGGGCGGCGACCGCGGGGCCGCTATCGACGGGCATGGCGCCCTATGGCATGGGCGGGGCCATGACGGAACGGAAGAGTCGGACGGCCGCGCGGGCCGAACGCCCGCGTGGCGGACGCGCGCGCGCGGTGGCCGACCTGCTGCCCGACGTCGGCGGCGCCGCGTTCCGCCGCTTCGGCTTCGTCCAGTCCGCGGTGGTGACGCGCTGGGCGGAGATCGTGGGCGAACGCTATGCCGGCCTGAGCCAGCCCGAATCGATCCGCTTCGCCCCCGGCGGGCGGCGCGACGGCGTGCTGACGCTCAGCGTGTCGGGCGCGCACGGCCCGATGATGCAGCACATCGCGCCCGCCATCATCGAGCGGGTGAACCGCTTCTTCGGCTATCCCGCGGTGGCGCGCATCGCCATCCGCCCGGCCTTGCCCGCCCCCTCCGCCGCGCGCACGCCGCCGCCGTCGCTCCGCCCGGTGCCGGCCGAGATGGGCGACACCTTGCGCGGCATTGCCGACCCCGAGCTGCGCGAATGCCTGGCGGCGCTGGCCGGCGCGGTCGCCCGCACGGGCGGGCCGCCGCGCATCGGGTGAGGCCCGTGCTCCGCCTCCTCGGCCTGGCCGCGGCGCTGGTGGCGCTGCCGGCCGCCACGCGCGACTGGAGCCAGGTGGCCAATCGGCGGCCGGACGGCGCGTTCGTGCTCGGCAATCCGGCGGCGCCGGTCAAGGTGGTCGAGTATCTGTCGCTGACCTGCCCGCATTGCGCCAAGATGGAGGCGGACGCGATCCCGCCCTTCACCGCCAAATATGTCCGCACCGGCCGCGCGAGCTACGAGGTGCGCCATGCGCTGCGCGACCCGTTCGACTTCGCCGCCTCCATCCTCGCGCGCTGCGCGGGGCCGGCGGCCTTCTTCAAGGCGGCGCCCGCCGTCTACGCCGCCCAGCCGACCTGGTTCGAGACGGCGGCCAAGTGGAGCCAGACCGCGCCCAAGGGCCTGACGCCCGACAAGGCGCTGCCCGCCGCGGCCACCGGCGCGGGGCTCGACCGCTTCTTCGCCGCGCGCGGCCTGCCGCCCGCGCGCCAGACCGCCTGCTTCGCCGACGCGGACGAGCGCAAGCTCCTGTCGCAGATGGCGGACGAGGCGTGGAACCGCCCCAACTTCCCCGGCACGCCCGCCTTTCTGGTCAACGGGAAGATGGTGGAGGCGGCGAGCTGGGCCGATCTCGACGCGGGCGTCGCCGCAGCCCTTCCGAAACCGTGAGACCGACCATGACCCGCCTGCCGCTCCTCGCCCTGTCCGCCGCCCTGCTGGTGCTTGCCGGCTGCAACCGGGAGGACGCCACCAAGGCGTCGGCCCCCATCGCCACCATCGCGCCGCCCGCGGGCAAGCAATGGACGGACGTGGTCGCGGCGACGCCGGAAGGCGGGTATCGCATGGGTAATCCCAACGCGCCCGTGCGCCTTGTCGAATATGGCTCGTTCACCTGCCCGCATTGCAAGGCGTTCGAGGCGCAGGGCTTCCCCGCGTTGAAGGGGGCGTCCTACATCGGCAGCGGCCGCGTCTCCTACGAGTTCCGCTCGTTCCTGCTGCATAGCCCGGACGCGGCGGTGACGCTGCTGGTGCAGTGCCGCGGGGCGGACACCTTCTTCCCCATGGCCGAACAGGTGTTCGGCGCGCAGGACACGTGGCTGGGCAAGCTCGTCAAGGTGCCGGAGGCGACGCAGACCGCGTGGCAGTCGATGCCGCCTGCGGACCAGTTCCGCGCCATGGCGGCGGCGTCGGGCCTCAAGGGCTTCCTGGCGGCGCGCGGCCTGCCCGGCGCGCAGCAGGACAAGTGCCTGAACGATCCGCTGGCGCCGTCCAAGCTGGTGGCGGCCCGCGACCACGCCACCAACAATCTGGGCGTCAACGGCACGCCCGCCTTCTTCATCAACGACCAGATGGTTGAGGATGTGGCGGCATGGCCGCAGCTGGAGCCGCGGCTGAAGGACGCGCTGGGCTGACGGCGCAGCATCGCCGCCCCCGATCGGTTCGAGCCTGTCGAGAACCCTGGCCGGGCGAAACGCGCGTGGCCGGTTCTCGACAGGCTCGAACCGAACGGCAACGCTAAAAATCCCATGCATTTCCGCCGCCTCCGCGTTGCGGGCTTCAAGAGCTTCGTGGAGCCGGCCGAGCTGCTGGTCGAGCCCGGCCTGACGGGCCTCGTCGGGCCGAACGGCTGCGGCAAGTCCAACCTGCTGGAAGCGATCCGCTGGGTGATGGGTGAGGGCAGCGCGCGCTCGCTCCGCGGCGGCGGCATGGACGACGTGATCTTCGCCGGCACCGCCCGGCGGCCGGCGCGCAGCTTCGCGGAGGTGTCGCTTCTGGTCGAGCAGGACGGCGCCGAGCGCGAAGTGACGCGCCGCATCGAGCGCGGCGCGGGCTCCGCCTACCGCCTCGACGGGCGCGACGTCCGCGCGCGCGATGTGGCGCTGCTGTTCGCGGACGCCGCCACCGGCGCGCACTCGCCCGCGCTGGTCAGCCAGGGGCGCGTGGCGGCGGTGATCGCGGCCAAGCCGGCCGAGCGGCGGCAGATGCTGGAGGAGGCGGCGGGCATTGCCGGCCTCCATGTCCGCCGGCGCGAGGCGGAGGGCAAGCTCGCCGCGACGGAGGCCAACCTCCAGCGGCTGGGCGAGTTGTTGACGCAGGCGGACGCGCGCGTGGCCACGCTGCGCCGCCAGGCGCGCGCCGCGACGCGCTACCGCGAACTGACGCACGAGATCCGCGTCGCCGAAGCGCGCGCGCTGTTCGCCCGCTGGCGCGAGGCTGCCGCCGCCGCCGAGCAGGCGCGGGCGCAGGCGGCCGCGGCGGAGGCCGGCGTCAGCCACGCGGCGGACGCGCAGGCGGCGGCGGCGGTGCGGCTGCACGAGGCGGGCACGGCCGCCGCGGCGGCGCGCACCGCCGCCGGCGAGGCGCGCGAGGCGGCGGCGGCCTATGCGCGCGAGGTGGACCGGCTGCTGGCCGAGCGCACGCGTGTGGCGCGCCGGCTGGCCGACCTTCGGGCGCAGGCCGACGCGCTCGCCCGCGACCGCGCGCGCGAGGATGCGCTGACGCGCGATGCGGGCGCGGCGCTTGCCCGGCTGGAGGCGGAGGCGGACGCGCTCGCCGCCGCGCTGGCCGAGGCGGAAGCGGCGCTGCCTGCCGCGCTCGCCGCAGTGGCATCGGCCGAGTCGATGCTGGCGGAGGCGGACGCGGCGGCGGCGGCGACGCAGGCGCGGCTCGCGGGCGACGAGGCCGAGCTGCGCATCGCGCGCGCGGCGCAGGCGGCGGCGGGCGGCCAGCTTGCGCGCGCCGCGCGCGAGGCGGCGCGCGCCGCGCGCGAGGCGGCGGCGCTGCCGTCCGAGGCGCCGCTGCGCGACCGGCTTGCCGCGGCGCAGGCCCGCGCCGCCGCGGCGGAGGCGGCTCTGGCTGCGTCGCAGACGGCCGGTGTGGCTGCCGAGGCGATGCGCGAGGCGGCGGCCGCCGCGCTCGACCAGGCGGGCACCGCAGGGGCGGCTGCGCGCGCCGCGCTGGCCGCCGCCGAGAGCGAGCGGCGTGCGCTGGCGGCGGCGCCGACGGGTGGCGGGGGCGACCGCCTGCTCGACCGATTGCGTGTGGCGCCGGGCTATGAGCGGGCGCTGGCGGCGGCGCTGGGCGACGATCTCGACGCGCCGCTGGCGGATGCGGGCGCGCCGCGCGGCTGGGCGGGCAGCGCGGTCGATCCTGCCGACCCGCCGCTGCCGCCCGATGCCGTGTCGCTCGCCACGCTCGTCACCGGGCCGTCCGTGCTCGCCCGCCGGTTGGCGCAGGTGCTGGTGGTGGGCGTGGACAACGGGCGCGCGCTCGCCGCGGGTCAGCGGCTGGTGACGCGCGAGGGACGGATGCGGCGCTGGGACGGCTTCCACGCGACGGGCGGCGGTGGCGCGGCGGCCGAGCGGCTGATCCGCCGCAACCGGCTGGCCGAGCTGGATGCGGGCCTGCCGGCGTTGCGCGCGGCGGCGGACGCGGCGCGTGCGGCCGAGGCGGCGGCGCAGGCGGACGGGCGCGCCGCGCGCGCCGCGGCCGAGCGCGCGCGAACGGAGGCGGGCGCGGCCGAGCAGGCGGCGCGCGCCGCGCGGCGCGAGGAGGATGCGCTCGGCACGCAGATCGAGCGGCTGGCGGCGCAGGGCGCGGCGTTGGCGGAGCGCGCGCTCCGCGCCGCCGCCGAACTGGCCGAGGCGGAAGCCGCGGTCGCCGCCGCCGACCGCGCCGCCGCGCTGCTGCCCGATCCCCAGGCGCGCCGGGCCGAGCTGGGCCGGGCCCGCGCCGAGGCGGAGACGGGCCGCCGCGCGCTGGGCGCGGCGCGCGCGGAGGTGCAGGCGATCGGCGCGCGGCTGGAACGCGACCGCCGCCGCGCGCAGGCCGCCGCCGCCGAGCAGGCGGGCTGGCGCGCCCGCGCCGCCGATGCGGCCGAGCGTGCGCACGGCTTCGACGCGCGCGGCGAACGGCTGGCGGCGGAGCAGGCGGCGCTGCACGGGCGCCCCGACGCGCTCGACCGCGACCTCGCCGCCGCGCAGGGGGCCCATGCCGCCGCCGCGACGGGTGCCGCCGCCGCGGAGGCGCAGGCGGCCGCCGCCGCCGCCGCGCATGCCGCCGCCGAACGCGCCGCCGCCGCCGCGGGCGAGGCGCTTGCCGCCGCGCGCGAGGCCCGCGCGGGTGCCGCGGCGCGCGCGGACGCGGGCGAAGCGCGCCGCGCGGAGGTGAGCGCGCTTGCGGGCGAACGCTTCGGCTGCCCCGCGGCGGTGCTGGGGACACGGATCGGCTTCGACGGCCAGACGCTCCGCCCGCCGGCGGAGGAGGCCGCCCTGCACGAGCGGCTGCTGGCCGAGCGCGAGCGGCTGGGCGCGGTCAATCTCGTCGCCGAACAGGAACTGCTCGCGATCGAGGGCGAGCGCGCGCTGTCCGCCGCGCAGGCGGACGAGGTGGGCCAGGCGGTGGCGCGCCTGCGCGGCCAGATCGGCGAGCTCAACCGCGAGGGGCGCGCGCGCCTCCGCGCCGCATTTGCGGGCGTGGACGCGCATTTCCGCCGCCTCTACGCGCGATTGTTCGCGGGCGGCGAGGCGCACCTGCGGCTGATCGACGCGGACGATCCGCTGGAAGCGGGGCTGGAGATCATGGCCCAGCCGCCGGGCAAGCGCCTGGGCTCGCTCACCCTGCTCTCGGGCGGCGAGCAGGCGCTGACCGCGGTGGCGCTCGTCTTCGCCTTGTTCCTGACAAACCCTGCGCCGATATGCGTGCTCGACGAGGTGGACGCGCCCTTGGACGACGCCAATACCGAACGCTTCTGCGACCTCCTGGACGCGATGACGCGCGACACGGACACGCGTTACCTCGTGGTCACGCACAATCCGGTCACCATGGCGCGCATGCACCGCCTGTTCGGGGTCACTATGGTGGAGCCCGGCATCAGCCGGCTGGTGTCCGTCGACCTCGGCGGCGCCGAAACGCTGCTGGCGGCGGAGTAGGGCCGGTGGCGCGCCGCTACCGCGTGGTGCACCAGCGCCGGTCGGCGTGGGAGGCCTTGATCTCCGGCCGCGGCTATCGCGACTGGTACCAGGCGCAGGTCAAGCATTGGTTCGGCTGGCGCACGATCAACACCTTCGCCTCCACGGACGAAGCGGAGCAGGCCTGCCGCGAGCATGCCGGCGGCGTGCTGCTGGAAGGCGGCGGCCGCGTGGTGGCCGAATTCGAGCGGCCGGACTGATGGTCCACCTGACGCTCGCCATCGGCGACTTCCTGCTGATCCTGCTCGGCTCGGCCTTGTGGATCGGCGGCGGCATCGTCGTGGGCGGCGCGCTTGGCCTCGGCGCCGCCGGCTGCATCTTTTTCGCGGTGCGGAAGCGGCGCCGGCTGCGTTGAGCGGCGGATCACATCCGGAGTTCACCCATGGCCGACCAGCCCCGCATCACGCTCAACGACGGCAAGTCCATGCCCCAGTTCGGACTGGGCGTGTGGCAGATGCCCGAGGACGAGACGCAAGCCCTCGTCGCGACCGCGATCGACCTCGGCTACGAGGCGGTCGACACCGCCGCCATCTACGGCAACGAACGCGGCACGGGCGCGGCGGTCCGGGGCACGGACCGCACGATCTTCGTCACCACCAAGCTGTGGAACAGCGAGCAGGGCTTCGACAGCACGCTGGAGGCGTTCGACACGAGCTTCGACACGCTGGGCCTCGACTGGATCGACCTGTACCTGATCCACTGGCCGGTGCCGCAGGCCGACCGCTACCTCGACACGTGGAAGGCGCTGATCCGCCTGCGCGACGAGGGCCGCGTCAAGTCGATCGGCGTCAGCAACTTCACCATCGAGGCGCTGGAGCGGGTGATCGACGCCACGGGCGTGGTGCCCGCCACCAACCAGATCGAGCTGCACCCAAGCTTCCAGCAGGTCGAGCTGCGCGCATTCCACGAAGCGAACAACATCGCCACCACGAGTTGGTCGCCGCTCGGCCGCGGCGCCAGCCTGGGCGACGCCACCATCGGCGAGATCGCGGCCAAGCACGGCCGCACGCCCGCGCAGGTGATCCTGCGCTGGCACCTCGACCTCGGCCTCGTCGTGATCCCCAAGGCGTCGAGTCGCGAGCGCCAGGCGGAGAACCTCGCCGCCCTTGAGTTCAAGCTGGATGCGGAGGACATGGCGCGCATCGCCAAGCTCGACCGCGCCGACGGCCGCATCGGCCCCGACCCCGCGACGTTCGGCATGGGGCTGGCGTAACGCCACCGCGTCGTCCCCGCGCAGGCGGGGACGACGCTGCCTCGCAACAGGGAAGAACAAGCGGGGTCCCCGCCTGCGCGGGGACGACGAAGGTCAGTTGCTGATCCGATTGTAGAGGTCGAGCCAGTCGGGGTTGTCCCGCTCGATCAGGTCAATCTTCCACGCGCGAAGCCACTTCTTGACCGCCTTCTCTCGCGCGATCGCAAGCGGCATGGTCTCGTGCCGTTCGACATGCACCAGCAGCGTACAGCCATGATCCCTGGCAAATTGGGAGCCGTGGCCCATGCGATGCTGCCAGATACGGCGTGCGAGGTGAGAGGTCGTTCCGGTGTAGATGGTACCCCGATAGCGGCTGGCGAGGATGTACACCCAACCTCCCGCCACCTTCAGCCCTTTCCTCGTCGTTCCCGCGCAGGCGGGAACCCCGCTGCTTCTTGCTTGTCGTGGGAGGCAGAACAAGCAGGATTCCCGCCTGCGCGGCCGACGAAGGGTCGAGGTGCGGGCGTCAGCCCCCGCTCGTCTTGCCCAGATAGTGGCTCAGGCGGTTGCGCTCCGGCGTGCGGGCGCGGGCGGGGTTGTAGAGGTCGTAGACGACCGCATTCTCCAGCACCTTCTGCACGTAGCCGCGCGTCTCGGCGAGCGGGATCGCCTCGATCCAATCGACCACGTCCGTGCCGGGCAGCCGGGGATCGCCATTGTTGCGCACGAAGCGGTTCACGTTGCCCGGCCCCGCATTGTAGCTCGCCACCGCCAGCACGTAGCTGCCGTTGTAATATTTGAGCATCCGGTCCCAGAAGCTGCTGCCGATCAGCACGTTGTAGCCGGGATCGGCGGTCAGCCGGGCGACGTCGAAGGGCAGGCCGAGCTTTCCCGCCTGCTCGCGCGCGGTGGCCGGCATCAGCTGCATCAGGCCGCGCGCGCCGACCGGGCTTTGCGCCTCGCGATCGAACTGGCTTTCCTGGCGGGCGATGGCGTGGACCAAAGTCCAGTCGTCGGCCGCGGACGGCGGCACCGCGATGGTGGGGAAGCCCGCGCGCAGCGGATCGCGCGCGCCGCTGGCGCGCGCCGCGCGCGATACGATCACGGCGAGGTCGGGGCGCGAGATGGTGCGCGACAGCTCGATGGCGAGCTGGTGGTCGGTGTCCGTCTTGGCGTCCGCCGCGATCTGGCGGACGAACGCGCTCTGGTCCTGCCAGCGCCGCTCGCCGCCCAGCAGGCGCGCCGCGCGCACGACTTCGCGGTTCATCCACGCCGCGCGCACGTCCGGCGCGATGGTGGCTGCGGGCGGATCGGGCGGGACCGCCAGCGTGCCGCCGAGCCGTTCGGTGGCGAGCTGGCCGTAGAATTGGTCGACGTGGACGGCGGCCTCCGCCCAATCGGCCTGGGCCGAGGCGGCATCGCCTGCCGCCTGCGCCGCGCGCCCGCCCCAGTAGAGCCCGCGCGCCTTGGTGCCGGGCGTCAGGCTGGCGGCGGCGTAGCGGCGGAACATTGCCTCCGCATCCTTGGGCCGGTTGAGCTTCTTGAGCGCGGTCTGCCCGCCCAGCCAGACGAGGCTGGTATAGGGATCTCGCTCGGGCAGCGGCCGCGCGCTCACGTCCGTGCCCGGCGCGAAGGCGGCGTCGGCGGCCTGCGCGATGCCGTAGGCGGCGTCGTTCTGTCCGTCCGCGGCGGCGGCGCGCGCGAAGCCGAGCAGCGCGTCCAGATAGCGGGCGGGGTCGAAGGCCGGCGCGTCCAGCGTGCGCGGCTGGGCCAGCAGCGCACGCGCCTGCACCCACTGGTTGGTGTCGCGCAGCCAGCCGGCATGGTCGACGAGATAACCCGCGTCGCGATCGGCGGCGGGGCCGACCGCGCTCGCCTGCACCAGCGCGTCCGGCGCCTTGGTCTGGAAGGCGAGGCGGGCGGCGTAGAGCGCGCGGCGGCCGGGCGTGACCTGCGCCAGCTGCCGCTGCGCCGACGCGGTGGCGCGGTCCCACAGCAGCCGCTCCATCCGCTGGTCCTGTTCGGCGGGCGTGAACTGGCCGGCGAAGCGGGCGAGCAACCGCGCCTCGTCGTCCGCGGCCAGCGCGCCGCCCGTCCAGGCTGCCGCCGCGGCGTCGCGCGCCTCGCCCGTCCGGCCGAGCGCGGCGAGCGCCTCCGCCAGCCGCGTGCGGCCCGCGCCCGTGGTCGGCGGAAAGGCGGCGAAGAAGGCGGCGGTGCGGCCCGCGTCGGCGCGGTCGGGCTCGATCTGGCGTTCGGCGGCGCGGCGGGTGGCGGCCTCGCCCGGCCAGCCGGGATGCGCCAGCAGGAACGCGGCATAGGCATCGAACGGCAGCCGGTCCGACTGGCGCAGGCGGTTCCATTCGTCGATCGCGGACCACAAGGGATCGCTGCGGCCGGGCGGCAGCGGTGCCATCGTGGCGACGGCGAGCGGCTGGTCGGCCGGCGCGGGCGCGGGCGGCTGCTGCAGCGTCAGCGTCGCCGCGGCGGCGACCGATCCCACCAGCAGCACCGCCAGCCCCGCTTGGCGGCTGGACAGGCGGGGGCGCGCCTTTCTATCAGGCGCGGGCTTGGCGGCGGGGTCCATGGGTTCCGCTATGGCGGTTCGGCGCCGCGAGGTGAAGGGGAGCCCCATGTTCGGCGGATCGATTCCTGCGCTGGTCACCCCGATGCAGGGGCAGGCCATCGACGAGGCGGCATTCGCCGCTTTGGTGGACTGGCAGGTGGCGGAGGGATCGGCCGCGCTCGTCCCGTGCGGCACCACGGGCGAAAGCGCCACCATGACCATCGCCGAGCATGACCGGGTGGTGGCTTTGTGCGTGGAACGCGCCGGAGGCCGCGTGCCGGTGATCGCGGGCTGCGGCTCCAACGACAGCGCCCAGGCGCTCGCGCACATGGAAGCGGCCAAGGCGGCGGGGGCCGCGGCGGCTCTGGTGGTGCTGCCTTACTATAACCGGCCGAGCCAGGCGGGGCTGGTCGCGCACTTCACCTTCCTGGCGGAGCGGTGCGACCTGCCGATCGTGGTCTACAACGTGCCCGGCCGCACGGTGACCGACATCGCGACCGAGACGCTGGCGGAGATCGCCCGGCTGCCGACGGTGGCGGGCATCAAGGATGCGAGCGGGCGCGTGGAGCGGGTCACCGCGCAGCGCCTGGCCTGCGGGGCGAATTTCTGCCAGCTGTCGGGCAATGACGACATGGCGCTGGGCTTCATGGCGATGGGCGGCAGGGGGTGCATCTCCGTCACCGCCAACGTCGCGCCGCGACTGTGCGCCGACTTCCAGCGGGCGTGCGCGGACGGGCGGTGGGCGGACGCGCTCGTGCTGCAGGACCGGCTGTTCCCGCTCCATGCGGCCCTGTTCAGCGACGCCTCGCCCGGGCCGGTCAAATATGCGCTGTCCCGCGTGCGGCCGGGCTTCGCGACCGACCTGCGCCTGCCGCTGACCCCACCCTCCGCGGCGTCCCGCGCGCAGGTCGACGCCGCGCTGGAATGGGCGGGGCTGCTATAGGTGGCGCGCGGCGAGCGGCTGCTGGCCGCGATGCGCGACAATCCGCGGGGCGATTGGACGATCGGCGATGTGGAGGCGGTGTGCGCGGCGCACGGCATCACTTGCAAGAGCCCGCGCCGGGGATCACATCACGTGCTGTCGCACCCCGATCTCGACCGGCACCTGACGATCCCGTCGCGCCGGCCGATCAAGCCGCCCTACATCCGGGCGCTGGTGCAGTTGGTGGAGGCGGTGACGCGATGACCAGAGATGTGCGCAGTTATCGCGTCACGATCGAACCACTGGCCGCCGAGGATGGCGGCGGTTTCATGGCCCGTGCGCCAGATCTTGATGGGTGCATGTCGGACGGGGCCACGCCGGAGGAAGCGCTCGGCAACATCTACGACGCGATCGGCTGCTGGCTGGACGCCGCGGCCGAGCGCCTGCCGAACCGACGCTACGCCTGACGCCATGGCCCGTCCCCGTCCGCCCGAGTTCGAGAAGAAGAAGGTCGTCGCCGAGAACCGGCGCGCCAAGTTCGATTTCTTCCTGGAGGATTTCTACGAGGCCGGCATCGCGCTCACCGGCACGGAGGTGAAGTCGCTGCGCTTCGGCGAGGGATCGATCGCGGAAGCCTATGCCGAGGTCAAGGACGGGCAGGCGTGGCTGATCAACGCCAACATCCCCGAATTCAGCCACGGCAACCGCTTCAACCACGAGCCCAAGCGCATGCGCAAGCTGCTGCTGCGCGAGCGCGAGATCAGCAAGATCCACACGGGCATCGGCCGGGAGGGCATGACGCTGATCCCGCTGTCCGTTTATTTCAACGGCCGCGGCCGCGCCAAGGTCGAGCTGGCGCTGGCCAAGGGCAAGAAGCTGCACGACAAGCGCGCGACCACGGCCGAGCGCGACTGGAAGCGCGACCAGGCCCGCCTGCTGCGCGACCGCGGGTAGCGCGGGTGGTTGCGGGCGCGGTAACGGTTCGGCAAGCCGCCATCGCGCAAGGGGTGGGGATGACGACGCGCTCTTCTGCCCCCACCCCCGCGCGCCGGGGTGCGACCGCCTGATGGCGACGCGCGCGGCCTCCCTGCCTCTCGGCGTCGATGCCGAACGCTGGCCGGTGGCGGCGGGAGGCGCGGCGGCGCTGCTGGCGGTCGTCACGGTGCTGCTGCTGCTGGGCGTCGCGGGGCTGCTGCTGCTGGCCGCGGCGGCCCTGCTGATGGGGCTGGGCGTCGTGTTCGGGATGCGGCTGGCGCGCGCGGCGTCCGCAGGCGGCGACGCCGACATCGACTGGCGCATGCTGGAAGCGGGGCTGGCCGACTCGCTGGAAGCGGTGGCGGTGACCGACCGGCAGGGCCGCCTGCGCGGGCTGAGCCCGGCCTATGAGGCGGCGTTCGGCTTCCGGCCGCCGTCCACCCTCGCCACGGATGCGGCGGACGAAGCGCGGCTGGCGTCGGGCGCGCGCGCGGCGATGCGCGACGGCACCGCCGAGGCGGACAATCTGCGGCTGGGCGACGGCCTGCATCGCGCCATGATCCGCCGTGCCGGGCGGCATGACGACCATCTCGTCTGGCGGTTGCGCCGCGACGGGCCGCCCGACACCCAGTCCATGGCGCGCGCGCTGCTGGAGGGCGACGCCGGCCGCAGGCTGGGCGAGGCGGGGGTGATGGCGGTGCTGGCGGACGGCGATGGCCGGCTCCTCGCCGCCAACCGCGTGTTTGCGTTGCGCGCGACGGGCGATCCGCTGGCCGACGCCGCGGGTACCGACCTGATGGCGCTGCTCGGCGCGGACGAGGAGGGCACCGTGCGGCTGGCGGCCGAAGGGCCGGATGGGCCGCCGCTGCGTGTCGTCACCGTGCCCGTGGAGGATGGCGCGCGCGCCGCCGCCATGTTCCTGCTGCTGGACGAGGACCCCGACACGGCGGACGCCGCCGCGGGCCGCGCCACCGCCACTGCGCATCTCCATCGCCTGCTCGCCATGCTGCCGCTGGGCTTGGCGCTGTTGGAGCGCGACGGGCGCTTCCTGTTCGCCAACGACGCCTTCTGCCGCGCGGCCGAGCTGCCGCCGGGCGACCGGCCGAGCTATGCCGGCGACATCGTCATCGACGAGGATCGCACGACGGTGATCGAGGTGATCCGCCGCTTCGCCGCGGGCCGCGCGCTGCCGGGCGACCTCGCCATCCGGCTGAAGGGCAAGCCGGACGAGACGGTGGCGTTGTCCATCGCCAACGCCAAGGGGCTGGGCGATGCCGCCGTGCTCTTGAGCCTCAAGGACACGAGCGAGGAATCGACGCTGAAGCGGCAGGTGGCGCAGGCGACCAAGATGCAGGCGGTGGGCCAGCTGGCAGGCGGCGTGGCGCACGATTTCAACAACATCCTGACCGCCATCATCGGCCATTGCGACCTGATGCTGACGCGCCACACGCCCGGCGACATCGACTATGACGACGTCCAGCAGATCCGCCACAACAGCAATCGCGCGGCGGCGCTGACGCGGCAGCTGCTCGCCTTCTCGCGCCAGCAGACGCTGCGCCCGCAGATCCTGCAACTGCCCGACATCATCTCGGAGGTGACCAACCTCTTGCGCCGCCTCTTGGGCGAGACGGTGAAGCTGGAGGTGAAGCACGGGCGCAACCTGGGCCTCGTCCGCGCCGACCCCGGCCAGCTCGAACAGGTGATCGTCAACCTGTCGGTCAACGCGCGCGACGCCATGCCCGACGGCGGCACGCTGACCTTGGAGACGCTGGCCGTGTCCGCCGCCGACGTCAGGCGCATGGGGCACGAGATCCTGCCGATCGACGATTACACGGCGCTGCGCGTCTCGGACACGGGCTGCGGCATCGCGGCGGAGAACCTGGCCAAGATCTTCGAGCCCTTCTTCACCACCAAGGAGGTGGGCAAGGGCACGGGGCTGGGGCTTTCCACCGTGTACGGCATCATCAAGCAGACGGACGGCTTCATCTTCGCCGAAAGCGTCGTCGGGCGCGGCACGTCGTTCATGGTCTACCTGCCCGTCCACCACGCCGCGGCGGCACCCGCGCCGGTGGCGGTGCGCGTCGAGCCCGAGCGCGAGGTGTGGGGCAGCGGCACGATCCTGCTCGTCGAGGACGAGGCGATGGTGCGCGCTGTCGCCGAGCGCGCGCTGACCCGCCAGGGCTACGAGGTCCGCCTCGCCAGCAACGGCGAGGAAGCGCTGCAGGCGCTGGAGGAGGAAGGCGCGGTGGACCTCCTCATCTCGGACGTGGTGATGCCGACCATGGACGGGCCGACCCTGGTGCGCGCGGCGCGCCAGCGCTTCCCCGACATGCCCGTGCTGTTCATGTCGGGCTATGCGGAGGAGCAGCTGCGCCAGTCGATCGACATCGAGCGCGTCGCGTTCCTGCCCAAGCCCTTCTCCGTGCAGCAGCTGGCGCGCGCCGCGCGCGACGTGCTGCACCCGGCCGACGGTTGAAACATCTGGCCGCGGGCGGGCCTGATGGTTAAGGTGGCGCAATGACCGACCTTGCCGTGCTTGTCGTGGAGGACGAGCCCCTGATCTCCATGATGGTGGAGGATTTCATCGACATCCTGGGCCACGCGGTGGTGGGACCTGCCGACAATGCGGCAGAAGGCGTGCGCCTGGTGGAGGCGGGCGGCGTCGACGTGGCGATCTGCGACGTCAACCTGCGCGACGGGCCGTCCTGGCCGGTGGCGGATGCGTGCCTGGCGCGCGGCATCCCCTATCTGATCGCGACCGGCGGGCATGTGCAGCCGCCGCCGCCCGAGCATGCCGACGCGCCGCAGCTCGCCAAGCCGTTCACGCTGGACGGGCTGGAGCAGGCGCTGGGCCAGCTGCGGCCGCGCTGAACTTTCTTTTCGTTCCGGACTTGTTCTTCCGGAACGGAACGTGTATATACCCGCAATGGGCGTGGGAACGCGCTGGACGGTTTGGCGGGAGCACGGCATGGCGGCGCAGTTGAAGCTGATCGGGGCGGACAAGGTGGCGAAGGACAGCGTGAAGACCGGCGAAACCGACCGGCAGAAGGCGCTGGACGCGGCGCTGGCGCAGATCGACCGCGCCTTCGGCAAGGGCTCGGCGATGAAGCTGGGCAGCCGCGAGAAGATCGAGATCGAGGCGGTGTCGACGGGCAGCCTGGGCCTGGACATCGCGCTCGGCATCGGCGGCCTGCCGCGCGGGCGCATCGTGGAAATTTACGGGCCGGAATCGTCGGGCAAGACCACGCTGGCGCTGCACGCCATCGCCGAAGCGCAGAAGGGCGGCGGCACCGCCGCGTTCGTGGACGCCGAGCATGCGCTGGACCCGGCCTATGCCAAGAAGCTGGGCGTCGACATCGACAATCTGATCGTCAGCCAGCCCGACACGGGCGAGCAGGCGCTGGAGATCGCCGACACGCTGGTGCGGTCGAACGCGATCGACGTGCTGGTGATCGATTCGGTCGCGGCGCTCGTCCCCCGTGCCGAGATAGAGGGCGAGATGGGCGACAGCCATGTCGGCCTGCAGGCGCGCCTGATGAGCCAGGCGCTGCGCAAGATCACGGGATCGATCAGCCGATCGAAGACGCTGGTGATCTTCATCAACCAGATCCGCATGAAAATCGGTGTGATGTATGGCAGCCCGGAAACGACCACGGGCGGCAACGCCTTGAAGTTCTATGCGTCCGTGCGCCTCGACATCCGCCGCATCGGCGCGATCAAGGACCGCGACGACGTCGTCGGCAACACGACGCGCGTGAAGGTGGTCAAGAACAAGGTGGCGCCGCCGTTCAAGCAGGTCGAGTTCGACATCATGTACGGCGAGGGCGTGAGCAAGGTCGGCGAGATCCTGGACCTGGGCGTCAAGGCGGGCATGGTGGAGAAGTCGGGCGCTTGGTTCTCCTACGATTCGATCCGCATCGGCCAGGGACGCGAGAACGCCAAGACCTATCTGCGCGAGCATCCGGACGTGTGCGGGCGGCTGGAAAAGGCGATCCGCGGCAATGCGGCAGGCGTGGCCGAGCAGATGATGACCGGGCCCGACGGCGAGGACCTCGACGACGACATGTGAGGGGTGGGAGGCTCTCCCTCCGTTCGGCGTGAGTAGCCGCTGAGCCCGGCGAAGCGGCGTATCGAAGGCAGTCCGCGGTGCTTCGACACGAGGCTTCGCCAGGATCAGCCTCTGCTCAGCACGAACGACGGGGTGGTGTCAGGTCGGTAGTGGGCGGGGGCCTCGGGCTCATCAAGGATGGTTCGTCCTTCTCCCTTTTTCTGCTTTCCTCTCCTCTCCGTCCCTCCGGCTCCCCTTCCTCCGTTCGGTTCGATCTGGTCGAAAATCGTGGCCGAGCGTGGCCTTCGTGGCGGGTTCTCGACAGGCTCGAACCGAACGGGGTAAGGGAAGGGAAAGGGGCGAGGCGGTAACCTCGGTCCGCTCAGTCCACCCCTTCCGTCCGCGCGCCCTTGACCATCTTGCGCGCGATGGTGCGTACGGCTTCGTCATCCTTGGTGTCGTCGCGGGCGGGATCGCCGAGATGGTCGAGGCTGTTCTCGATAAAGTCGAGCAGGCCGGGATCGCGTGCCTCGACATATTCGATCAGCTTGAACAGAACGTGCTCGACGGCGATCTCGCGGCGGCGGGCCTGGACGGCGGTGTCGTCGGTCATGGATGAACTCCGGCTTGGGAGCGGGGCCAACGCGCGAGGCCGCCAGCCGTTCTATCGGCGGCCCTCGCGGAAGTGCCGCGGCGACACGCCCGCGCCGCGGCGAAAGAAGCGCGAGAAGTAAGCGGGGTCGGCGAAGCCGAGCGCGTCGCCGATCTCGGCCACGGACAGGTTGGTGTAGAGCAGCGCGCGCCTGGCCTCCAGCAGCGCGCGCGCGTCGAGCAAGGCGGCGGGCGAGGTGGCGGCGATCGCGGCGCAGGCGGCGCGCAGCCGCGACGGGCTGACGCCGAGCGCCGCCGCATGGACGGCGACGGGCTCGCGCAGGCGGAAGCGCGCCTCGATCCGGGCACGGAAGCGCGCGACCAGCGCGGACGCGGCGCCCGGCCGCAGGCGCGCGGCGGCGTCGGGCGGCGCGAGACGGAGCGCCAGCGCCATGACCTGCAGCAGCGCGCCTTCCGCCGCGGCGCTGGAGCCGGGCGCGGACCAGCCGAGCTCGCGCATGAGCCGATCGAGCGCCGCCCTGGCCTCCGTGCGCGCGGACCCGAGCGGCAGCGCGCCGGCGGCGGTGAACAGCGCCGCCAGCGCCGGATGGCGCAAGGCGAGCGCCGCCACATAGGTCTGCGCCAGCGTCAGCACCCAGCCCGTCGAGCCCGCGGTCCAGGCGAAGCCGTGCGGCACCGCGGGCGGCACCACCAGCAAGGCGGGCGCATCGAAGGCGATCGCCTGCGCATCCGCCTGCATCGTGCCGCCGCCGGAATCGATCAGCAGCAATTGGGCGAGATCGGCATGCTCGTGCGGGCGGATCGTCCATCCGTGCGGACGCGAGCGGTGGTCGAGCCGCTCGAGATGGACGAAGCCCGGATCGGCGGCGCGATGCGGCTCGCCGTACAGATAGAAGGTCGGAACGGGCTGCATCGGCGGCTGCCATAGCGCCGTGCCGCGCGCTGGGCACTAGGCTCCCGCCGCCGGCGCAGGCGGCAGCTGGCGGATCGTCCAACTCGCTTGTCGCTGGCGCCATGGCTGTCGCGGACGTGGCAGGGCATGATCCCCGAAATCGTGGAGGAGGAGCGGCTGGTGCGGACACAGGTGGCGATCGTGGGCGCGGGGCCGGCGGGCATGATCCTGGCGCTGCTGCTGCGGGAGGCCGGCGTCGACGCAGTGGTGATCGAGCGGCGCGACCGCGCCTATGTCGAGGGGCGGGTGCGCGCGGGCGTGCTGGAGCCGGGCACGGTGGCGCTGCTGCGGCGGCTGGGCGTGGCGGCGCGGCTGGAACGCGAGGGGCTGCCCCATGGCGGCACGCAGATCGCGGTGGACGACGCGCTGTTCCGCATCGACCTCCAGCGGCTCGGGGGCGACGTGGTGACGGTCTACGGCCAGAACGAGGTGATGCGCGACCTGTTCGACGCGGCCGAGGCGCGCACCCTCGCCACCGTGTGGAACGCCGAGGGCGTCGCGTTCGAGGGGCTGGACGGCGCGCGGCCGGCGCTGACCTGGACCGCGAACGGGGCGGCGCAGCGGCTCGATTGCGACTATGTGGTGGGCTGTGACGGTTTCCACGGCGCCAGCCGGCGGGCGATGCCGGCGGACGTGCTGCAGACGTTCGAGCGGGTCTATCCGTTCGGCTGGCTCGGCATCCTGGCGGACGTGCCGCCGGCCGACCACGAGCTGATCTACGCCAACCATCCGCGCGGCTTCGCGCTCGCCTCCATGCGCTCGCCGACGCGCAGCCGCTACTACGTCCAGTGCGCGGCCGACGAGGACGTGGCGGCGTGGTCCGACGACCGTTTCTGGGACGAATTGTGCCTGCGGCTGGGGCCGGCGGCGGCGGGCGTCACGCGCGGGCCCTCGTTCGAGAAGACGGTGGCGCCGCTGCGGTCGTTCGTGGGCGAGCCGATGCGGTGGGGGCGGCTGTTCCTGGCGGGCGACGCGGCGCACATCGTGCCGCCCACCGGCGCCAAGGGCATGAACCTGGCCGTGTCGGACGTGACGCTGCTGGGCGAGGCGTTCGCGCGCTTCTATGCGACGGGCGACGGCGAGGGGCTGGAGACCTATTCGGCGCGGGCGCTGGCGCGCGTGTGGCAGGCGGAGCGCTTCTCCTGGTGGTTCACCTCCGTCACGCACCGCTTTCCGGAAACGGATGCGTTTGCGCGCCGCCTGCAGGTGGCGGAACTGGACCTGCTGCGCGGGTCGGAGGCCGCGCAGAGGGTGCTTGCGGAGAATTACCTGGGACTGCCGTTGGCGGGGGCGTGATCTCGTCCGCGCCGTTCGACTCCGGCTTAGCGGATGCACCGCACTTAGCCGGTTCTCGACAGGCTCGAACCGAACGGAGGGATGGGACGGCTTTGGAAACATGAGGCGGGCTCAGGCCGTGCGGATCAGGCCATCGGCCACCTCCACCGGCCAGGGGCTGAGCCGCGCGCCCGCGCAGGGGCCGGCGACGCAGACGCCGTCCTCCACGCGGAACAGCGCGCCGTGCCAGTCGCAGCGGACCAGCGCGCCGTCGGGCGTGAGGTAATCGTCCAGTTTCTGCGCGAGCGGCAGGCCGGCATGGGGGCAGCGGTCGACATAGCCGAACGCCTGCGATCCGCGGCGCACGACGAAGCCGTGGAAGCGGCCGGCGCGGAGCTGCAGCACGAAGTTGCGCGCCGTCCCGTCCGGGATCGCGTCGAGCGGGCCGAGCGCGACGCCGGGCGGGGTGGCGGCGGCGCGCGCGCTCACGGGGCGGACGCGATCCGGCCGCGGCACGGGCCGAAGCCGATGGGCACGAAGCCGGGCGCCTCCGCGCGGGCGGACAGCGTGACCTCGTCGCCATCCTCCAGGAAGCTGCGCATCTCGCCGCCGGGCAGCGTCAGCGGGCGGGCGCCACCCTGCGCGATCTCCAGCAGGCTGCCGCGGCCGTTCTCGTCCGGGCCGGAGATGGTGCCGGTGCCGAGCAGGTCGCCCGGCCGCAGGTTGCAGCCGTTCGCCGCATGGTGCGCGACGATCTGCGCGGCCGTCCAGTACATCGCGGACGCCGGCGCGCGGCTGAGGCGCTGGGCGGGCAGGCCCGCGGCACGCATCGCGGCGGTGGACAAGCTCGCCTCCAACGTCAGCGCAAAGGCGCCCGCCGCCTGATCGCGCGTGTCGTGGAGATAGGGGAGCGGGGCGGGATCGCTCGCCGGCCGCGGCGGCTGGGCGATGCGGAAGGGCGCGAGCGCGTCCGCCGTCACCACCCAGGGCGACACGCTGGTGTGGAAGCTCTTGCCCAGAAAGGGGCCGAGCGGCTGGTATTCCCACGCCTGGATGTCGCGCGCGGACCAGTCGTTGAGCAGGCACAAGCCGACGATGTGGTCGGACGCCTCCGCGATCGGGATGGGCCGGCCGAGCGCGTTGCCCGGGCCGATCCACAGGCCGAGTTCCACCTCATAATCGAGGCGGCGGGTGGGGCCGTGGTCGGGTGCTTGCGCGTCGGGCGGCTTGCGCTGGCCGTGCGGGCGAACGACCGGCTCGCCGGCGGGGCGGACGGAGGAAGCGCGCCCGTGATAGCCGATCGGCACCCACTTGTAGTTGGGCAGCAGCGGATTGTCGGGACGGAACTGCCGGCCGACCGCGTCCGCATGATGGATGCCGACGTAGAAATCGGAATAATCGCCGATCGCGGCAGGCAGGTGCAGCGTGCAGTCGGCGGCGGGGTAGATCGCGAGCGTCTGCGCCTGGCGCGCGTCGGTGAGGAGCTGCGACAGGCGGCGGCGCAGCGCGCGGCGGTCGGCCGCGGGCAGCGCGAACAGCGCGTTCAGCGTCGGGCCGGCGAGCGTCCGCGCGGCCGCATCCGGCAGCAGCGGCGCCGCGGCGGCGAGGTCGAGGATATGGTCGCCGATCGCGACGCCGGCGCGAGCGCCCTCGCGCGGCGGCGCGAAGATGCCGAGCGGCAGGTTCTGAACGGGGAAGTCGGGGTGGCCATCGGCGCCCGGCACCCAGCAGCGCAGGCCGGGGTCGTGCGTCTCGTCGATCGCGTTCACGGCAGGCGCGCCTTGGCGAAGCCCGACCAGACCGCGTCATAATCGAGCTGGGCGAGCGGCGTCTCGGCCGCCCAGCGGGTGGGGCGGATGACGTGGCGCGTTTCGAACATGAAGGCCATCGTGTCCGCGATCTTGACCGGCCGGAGATCGGCGGCGACCGCCTTGTCGTAGCTGGCCTGGTCGGGGCCGTGGCCGTTCATGCGGTTGTGGAGCGAGGCGCCGCCCGGGGCGAAGCCGCCTTCCTTGGCGTCATACTGGCCCGTGAGCAGGCCCATGAACTCGCTCATCACGTTGCGGTGGAACCAGGGCGGGCGGAACGTGTCCTCCGCCACCATCCAGCGTGGCGGGAAGATCACGAAGTCGCATTCGGCGGTGCCGGGCCGTTCGGACGGGCTGGTCAGCACGGTGAAGATCGACGGATCGGGATGGTCGAACGAGACGGTGCCGATCGTGTTGAAGCGGCGCAGGTCGTAGCGCGCGGGCGCGAGGTTGCCGTGCCAGGCGACAACATCGAACGGCGAATGATCGAGCGTGGTGGTCCACAGCCGGCCTTCGAACTTCTGCACCACCTCCGTCGGGCGGTCGGCGTCCTCGAACCAGGCGACGGGCGTTTCCCAGTCGCGCGGGTTGCTGAGGCCGTTGGCGCCGATCGGGCCGAGTTCGGGCAGGCGCATGAGCGCCCCGTAATTCTCGAGCACATAGCCGCGCGCGGGGCCGTCGGGCAGCGCCACGCGGAAGCGCAGACCGCGCGGGATCAGCGCCACGTGCAGCGGCGGCACGTCCAGCCGGCCGAGTTCGGTGTCGATGCGCAGCGCGCCTTGCTGCGGCACCAGCAACAATTCGCCATCGGCGGAGAAGAAGGCGCGGTCCATGTCGCGGTTGGCGGCATAAAGGTGGATGGCGACGCCCGTGCCCGCGGCGACGTCGCCGGTGCCGCCGTAGGTCACGAGGCCGTCGAGCCAGTCGGCGGGCCGGTCGGGCAGAGGCAGGGGATCCCAGCGCAGGCGATTGGGCGACGGCGGCACCTCCGCGAAGGGGGCAGAGCGGAGCAGGGGGGCCGCGTCGCTCGGCCGGAAGGGCGCGTGGGCGGCGGTCGGGCGCAGGCGATAGAGCCAGGAGCGGCGGTTCTCGGCGCGTGGGCTCGTGAAGGCGGTGCCGGACAATTGCTCGGCGTAGAGGCCGAAGGGCGCGCGCTGGGGGGAGTTGCGGCCGACGGGAAGCGCGCCGGGCACAGCCTCCGTGACGAAATGGTTGGCGAAGCCGGGGAGGTAGTGGGCGAGAGCGGCGTGGGCGGCATCGACGGGCTGGTGGATGGTCATGGCGTCGCTCTCCTCTCCTGATACGCCCCCGGCCGGGCCCTCGGTCCCGGCGAAGCCGGGCCCTCGCCCCCAGCTCCACCGGGCCGGCTCGCACATCGACGTGCGCGCATCCGTCGACGCCTAGGCGTCGACCGTGATGACGCCGCGCCGGATCTGGTCCAGCTCGATGCTTTCGAACAGGGCCTGGAAGTTGCCGTTGCCGAAGCCTTCATTGCCCTTGCGCTGGATGATCTCGAAGAAGATCGGGCCGAACATCGTCTCCGTGAATATCTGGAGCAGCAGCCCCTCGTCGCCGACTGCGCCGTCGATCAGGATGCGGTTCTTGCGCAGGCGCTCCAGGTCCTCGCCATGGCCGGGCACGCGCTTGTCGACCAGTTCGTAATAGGTCTCGATCGTGTCCTGCAGGCGCACGCCGCGCGCGCGCAGGCGCTCCACCGTGTCGTGGATGTCGGCGGTGGTCAGCGCCAGGTGCTGGATGCCCTCGCCCTGATATTCGCGGATAAACTCCTCGATCTGGCTGTTCTCGTCCTGGCTTTCGTTCAGGGGAATGCGGATCGCGCGGTCGGGGGCGATCATCGCCTGGCTGAACAGGCCGGTCGCCTTGCCCTTGATGTCGAAATATTTCTGCTCCTCGAACCCGAACAAGGTGCGGTAGAACTGGCTCCACACCTGCATCTGGCCGCGCCGGACATTGTGGGTCAGGTGGTCGAGCAGGTCGAGGCCGACATTGTTCTCCGCCTCCGCTTGCCTCCAGCCGGCGAACTCGGCCCATTCGGCATAAGGGTCGGCGCCGTCGGCGATGAAGTAGAGGTAGGAGCCGCCGATCCCCTGGATGACGGTGTCGTCCTCCTCCGTCCGTTCGCCGCCGTGCGCCAGCGCCCAATCGAGCGCCGCCTGCGGGTCGGCGACGCGGAACGCCATCGCGCTGGCCGATGCGCCATGCGCGTTGCGGAACTCCTTTACCCGCCCGGCCTCGTCGCGGTTGAGCATCAGGTTGATGCGCCCCTGCTTGTAGCGCGTGACGTTCTTGGTCGGGTGGCGGTGCGTGGGGACGAACCCCAATGCCTCGAACTGCCGCGCCATCGCCTCCGGATCGGGCGAGGTGAACTCGACGAATTCGAACCCGTTGAGGCCGAGCGGGTTCGTCTCGGTGATCTGTGCTTCCGCGACGCTTGCCATCGCTGCATCTCCTGCTTCACTACCCTGCCGAACGCGGCGGCCCGGTGGCGGTGCCATGGGCGCGAGGAGAGGCGATGAACGACAGGGTTTCACGGGCCGGGCTGGCGGTCGCCCCCGTGCTGGCGCGCTTCGTCGAGGAGCGCGCGCTGCCGGGCACCGGCATCGCGGCCGACGCCTTCTGGACGGGGCTCGCGCGCCTCTATGCCGAGCTCGCGCCCGCCAACCGCGCGCTGCTGGCGAAGCGCGACGCGATCCAGGCCGAACTCGACGCGTGGCACGCCGCGCATCCCGGCTTGCCCGACCAGCCCGCCTATCAGGCGTTCCTGCGCCGCATCGGCTATCTGGTGGACGAGCCCGCGGCGTTCACGGTCGATCCGGGCAGGCTCGATCGCGAGGTGGCGGAGGTGGCGGGGCCGCAACTGGTGGTGCCCGTGCTCAACGCGCGCTTCCTGCTGAACGCGGCCAATGCGCGCTGGGGCAGCCTGTACGACGCGCTCTACGGCACGGACGCGCTGGGCGAGGCTGCGGCAGGCGGCGGCTATGATCCGGCGCGGGGGCGGCAGGTGGTCGCATGGGCCAAGGCGTTCCTTGATCGCGCGGTGCCGCTGGCGGCGGGCGGCTGGGCGGAGCTGACGGATGTCGAGGGCCTCGCGTTGCGCGATCCCGGCCAGCTCGTCGGCCGCACGGACGGGGCCTTGCTGTTCCGCCACCATGGCCTGCACATCGAACTGCGCTTCGACGCCGACCATCCGGTCGGGCGCGACGACCCGATCCACCTGGCCGACGTGGTACTCGAAGCCGCGCTGTCCACCATCGTCGACCTGGAAGACTCGGTCGCGGCGGTGGACGCCGACGACAAGGTCGCGGCCTATGCCAATTGGCTGGGGTTGATGCGGGGCGATCTCCGGGCCGAGTTCGCCAAGGGCGGGCGTACCGTCACGCGCACGCTGGCCGAGGACCGCCGCTACACTGCGCCCGACGGCCATGCGCTGGAGCTGCCCGGCCGGTCGCTGCTGCTGGTGCGCAACGTCGGCCATCTGATGACGACGCCCGCCATCCTGCTGCCGGACGGCGCGGAAGCGCCGGAAGGCATCCTCGACGCGGCGATCACCAGCCTGTGCGCGCTGCACGACCTGCGCGGCCTCGGCCCCGTCCGCAACAGCCGCGCGGGAACGATCTACATCGTCAAGCCCAAGATGCACGGGCCCGACGAGGCGGCGTTCACCGACCGCCTGTTCGACGCCGTGGAGGACCTGCTCGGCCTCGCCCGCCACACGGTCAAGGTCGGCGTGATGGACGAGGAGCGGCGCACGTCCGCCAACCTCGCCGCGTGCATCCACGCGGTGCGGCATCGCATCTTCTTCATCAACACCGGCTTCCTCGACCGGACGGGCGACGAGATCCATTCGGCGATGGCGGCAGGGCCGGTCGTGCCCAAGGCCGAGATCAAGGGCGCGGGCTGGATCGCGGCCTATGAGGACCGCAACGTGCAGATCGGGCTGGCCTGCGGGCTCGCCGGCCGCGCGCAGATCGGCAAGGGCATGTGGGCCGCGCCCGATCGCATGGCCGACATGCTGGCGCAGAAGAGCGCGCACCCGCGGAGCGGCGCCACCACCGCGTGGGTGCCGAGCCCCACCGCCGCCACGCTGCACGCGACGCATTACCACGACGTCGACGTGCTCGCCCGCCAGGCCGCGCGCGCGGCCGAGCCGGTGGCGCCGCTGGATGCGCTGCTGACGCCGCCCGTGGCCGCGCCCGGCCGCAACTGGTCGGACGCGGAGGTGTCGCGCGAGCTCGACACCAACGCGCAGGGCATATTGGGCTATGTGGTCCGCTGGGTCGACCAGGGGATCGGCTGCTCCAAGGTGCCCGACCTCGACGATGTGGGCCTGATGGAGGACCGCGCGACGCTCCGCATCTCGTCGCAGCACATGGCCAATTGGCTGCGGCACGGCGTGGCGACCGACTCCCAGGTCGACGCGGCGTTCGGCCGCATGGCGGCGCGGGTGGACGCGCAAAATGCGGGCGACCCCGCTTATCGCCCGCTCGCCGGATCGGACGGCCCCGCCATGGCCGCGGCGCGCGCGCTGGTGTTCGAGGGCGCCGGCCAGCCCAACGGCTATACCGAGCCGCTGCTGCACGGCTTCCGCGCCGCCGCCAAGGCGGCGGGCTGAGGGCACCATCGGCCGCGTGAACCGTTGCTGCCGTCCTTGCCCGAATATCGAAAGGAAGCAGCATGCGTTTCATTCTCGCCGCCCTGGCGCTCAGCGCCATCGGGGTCGGTGCCGCGGCCGAGGCGCAGCGCCCGGTCAACGTGCGCCAGGCCAACCAGGAGCGCCGCATCGATGCGGGCGTGCGATCGGGCAAGCTCACCCGGCGCGAGGCCACGGCGCTGCGCACCGAACAGCGGTCGATCGCGCGGCTGCGCGCGCAGCTGAAGGCGCGCCATGGCGGCCGGCTGACCGAAGCCGACAAGCGCCTGATCCGCGCCCGGCAGGAGCGCGCCAACCGCAACATCCTGGTCCAAAAGAACGATCCGCAGCGCGGCCGCAACAAGCTGAAGCTGTAGGTCATGCCCTTCGCCCCGCCCGGTTGCCGGGCGGGGCGGCGGGTCAGCCGCCCGCGCGGCGGAGCGCCGCGGCGATCCGCCAGCTGTGCAGCGTGAACAGGACGGCCAGCACCAGCCCCACACCCACGACCGCCACGTCATAGAGCGCCAGGCCGCGCCAAAGCGGCCACGGTCCCGTCGCCAGCATCGCCAGCGTCAGCGCCACCAGCAGCAGGCGCAACTCGGTCGGTCCGCCGCCCGCAAAGGACAGCTGCATCTCGCCGGTGGCACGCGCGCGCAGCAGCACGTGCACCGTCATCAGCAGGTAGCCCGCGACGGCGAACAGCGCCGCGTCCAGGCGGACAAAGGGCGACAGGCCGAGGCCGATCATCGCCACCAGATTGCCCGCGGCATCGACGCTATGATCCAGGAAGTGGCCGAACACCGGGCGTTCGACGCGACGATATCGCGCCAGGCTGCCGTCCAGCGAATCGCCGAACCAGTGGACCGCATAGCCGGCGATCGCCAGCCACAGCCACGCTGCGGCCAGCCGGGACAAGGCATAGCCGGCGAACACCAGGCCCGCGCCCGCGCAGCCGAGTGCGGTGAGCCGGTCGGGCGTGACCCAGCCGGGCATGCGGCGGCACAGCGCATCCAGCAGGCGGCGCTCGCCCCGTGCGAGCAGATTGTCCTGAACGCGGGCGAGCGGCCTGGCCGTCAGCGTTCGCCCAGGCTGGCGATCAGATAAGCGCGCAGATCGGCGAAGTCGCGCCGCAGGCGGACGAGGTGCGTGTTCAAGGTCCAGATCAGCGTGATGAAGCCGATCGCGATCACCAGCACGCCCAACCCGACCAACCACAGCAGCATACGCTTGTCCCCAATTTGCGACGTCCATGTCCGCAGGCTGGACGGCGGCGATCGGCACTCGACCGCCTGGACCGCGTCCGGTTCCGGACCGAGACGCGTCTAGCGGCCGCCGATGAACCGCGCTTTACCGATCCCGTGCCGCGCGGCAAGCATCGGGCGATGCGCGGCATTGGGCTTTGGTCGGACGGGACGGGCGCCCTGGCGCTGCTGCCCGGCCCGGACGTGACGGGCGCCGACGGCCGCTGGCAGGGGCGGGCGCCCGAGCCGTGGCTGGCGGCGCCGGGGCTGGCGCGGTGGCGCGGGCGCTGGCTCCGCCTGCTCTACCATGCCGGCCTGTGGGACGAGGCGGTGCGGCCGCTCATCCGCTTCCTCGCCGCGGACGGCAGCGCCACCACCGTGCCGATGAACGGCGCGCTGGCGGGCGTCGGCGAATGGACCGGACGCGTGCCGGACGACACGGTTGCGGTGTCGCTGTCGCCGGTGCGCGGGGCGGGCGCGTTCGCGTTCCGGCTGGTGGCGGCGCGGCCGGTGACGCGCACGGCGCTGCTCGTGCGCGGCGTGCGGCGTGCGCCGGGCCTGGCGCTGACCGCGATCGGCGCGCGCGCGATCGGCGCGCGGGCGGAGGCGCGTCACTGCCTGGCCTTCGCCGCGCTGGCCACGCCCGTCGCAGGCTGGCCCGCATGGCGGGCGGCGCACACGCGCAAGCCGGATGCGTTCGACGGGCCGCCGCCCGCCAGTCTCCCCGTCCACCTCGTCGGCGTGGGAGAGGCGGACGACCCCGCTTGGTCGACGACGCGCGCCGCCCTTGCTGCGCAAAGCTGGCCGCATTGGCGGTTGCACCTGGACCCCGCCATGCCTGCCGCAGAGCTGGGCCCGCCCGGCGAGATCGTCGCCACCATCCGGCCGGGCGACCTGCTGGCACCCGATGCGCTGGCGCAGGTCGCCGCGTTCATGGCCGCGCATCCCGCGCTCGTCGCCTGCTATGGCGACGAGGACGGGCCAGCGGGCCCCCGGCTCAAGCCCGATTTCGATCCCGTGCTGGCCGTGGGCGGCTATGTCGGCGAGGGATTGTTCCGGCGGTTGGGAGCGCTGCCCGCTTGTGCCACGCTTGCGGACGTGGCCGCTCTGCCCTGCCCGGCGGACGGCGTCGGCCATCTGAGGCGCCTGGTGTGGCGCCGCCCGTTCCGCCCGCTCGCCCTAGCGGCGTCGGTGCGCCCGCCGCCCGACCTCAGCGCCGTCACCGCGGTCGTGCCCACGCGCGACCGGCCGCACCTGCTCGCGGCCTGCCTCGCCGGGCTGTTCGAGGGCACGAGCCCGGCGCCCGACCTCGTCATCGTCGACAACGGCACGGTCGACCCGCAGGCGCTGCGCCTGCTGGACGAGGCCGCGCGGCGGCCGCGCGTGCGCGTGCTGCGCCGGCCGGGGCCGTTCAACTATTCGGCCCTGTGCAATGCCGGGGCCGAGATCGCGGAGACGCCGCTGCTGCTGCTGCTCAACAACGACGTGGCGCCGGTGGAGCCCGACTGGATCGGGCGGCTCGCCGCGTGGGCGGTGCGGCCGGACGTGGGCGCGGTGGGCGCGCGGCTGCTCTACCCCGACGGGCGGCTGCAGCATGGCGGCGTTGTGGTAGGAATGGGCGGCACCGCGCTCCACCTCCATCACCGCACGCGCGATCCGCACGGCTATCTCGGCCTGCTCGATCAGCCGCGCACCGTGTCGGCGGTGACGGGCGCGGTGACGATGGTGGCGCTGGACAAGTGGCGCGCGGTCGGCGGCCTCGATGCGGACGCTTTCCCCGTGCTGCTCAACGACATCGACCTGTGCCTGCGGCTGGCCGCGCGCGGCTGGCGCACGGTGTACGAACCCGCCGCGACGCTGATCCACCATGAATCCGCCAGCCGTGGACGCGGGCTGGCGCCGCTGCGCCGCCACGCCGCCGAACGCCGCCGCTTCGCCGACCGCTGGGCGGATGCCATCCGCGATGATCCCTGGTTCCACCCGGCTTTGTCGCTGACCGCGCTCGACCCTGCGCTCGGCTGACCGCCTTGTGACGCTTTCCGGCGGCTGGTATCCCCGCCTCCCATGAGCATCCGGCTGGTGGACGTTACCAAGAGCTACCGCACGCTGCGCGGCCGCCACCCGGTCTATGACCGGCTGAACCTGACGATCGAGCGCGGCGACGCGGTGGGCGTGATCGGCCACAACGGCGCCGGCAAGTCGACCTTGCTCAACCTGATCGCGGGCGCGGAACAGCCGGATTCGGGCCGCGTGGTGCGCAACATGAGCGTGTCGTGGCCGCTCGCGCATACCGGCTTCTTCCAGCTCGACTTGACGGGCACGAGCAACGCGACCTTCGCCGCGCGCCTCTACGGCAAGGACCCGCGCGAGGTGGTGGCGCGCGTGCGCGACTTCTCCGAACTGGGCAAGTTCATGGACTGGCCGGTCAAGGGCTATTCTACCGGCATGCGCGCCAAACTCGGCTTCGCGCTCAGCCTCGCCATCCGCTTCGACTGCCTGCTGATCGACGAGGTGCTGGCGGTGGGCGACATCGGCTTCCGCGACAAGGCGGAAAAGGCTATCGAGGACCTGCGGCGCGATCGCGCGCTGGTGATGGTCAGCCACAACCTCAAGGAGGTGCTGCGCATGTGCAACCGGGTGGTGGTGGTGCAGCGCGGCATTCCCCCGATCGTGAGCGACGACGTGCGCGGCGCGGTGAAGCGGTTCCATTACGACATGACGGGCCGCGAGGCCGATCCGGCCAGGCTGGATTAGGAAGGGGAACGGCCATGAACCAGTATAGCAGCCTGGGCGAGCCCGATCTCGTCGCGCGCAGCCGATCGGCCATCGGCCGGCTGCCGCTCGCGCGCCGGCTGTCCGCCGCGCGCGGCGCGTTCGTGCGGCCCTTCCTGTTCTTCATCACGGCGGTCGCCGCGGCGGCGGGACTCTATTACTTCGTGTTGGCCGCGCCCCTCTACACGTCCGACGCGCAGATCGCGGTGCGCGGCAAGCAGGCGCTCACCACCAACACGATCTTCGCGGCGGCGCTGGGCGCGCAGCAGCCGGGCGTGATGGAGAGCACGGCCGTCGTGTCCTACATGGACTCGCTCGGCATGCTGAAGAAGCTGGACGCGAGCCAGAACCTGCGCGCGCAATATACCCGCTTCCGGCCCGACTTCCTCTACCACCTGCCCGCCGGCAGCTCGCAGCATCGCTTCCTGCGCTTCTACCGCGGCATGATGGAGGCGCGCTACGATAGCGCGTCGGGCATCGTCTCGCTCCAGGTGCAGGCGTTCGAACCGCAGGCGGCGCGCGACACGGCCGCCGCCATCCTCGCCAACAGCGAGGAGTTCGTCGGCAACCTGTCGCGCCAGATGCTGTCCGAAAGCACGCGCGCGGCGCTGCAGGACGTGGCGGAGGCCAAGGTGGAGGCGGTCAAGGCGCACGCCGCGCTGGCCGCGTTCCAGGGCCGCAACAACCGCCTCGATCCCAACGCCTACGGCATCGCCAGCAACAGCGCCTATTTCCAACTCGACTCGGAGATCGCCAAGCTGCGCGCGCAGCTCGCGTCGCTGCGCACCTACAGCACCGCCCAGTCGCCGCAGGTGCAGCAGGTCAACGCGCAGATCGCCAATCTCGTGGCGGAGCAGCGGAGGGTCCAGGCGCGCATGACGGGCGCGGGGGCAGGCGGCACGGTGGTGAGCCAGCTCGGCACGTTCCAGCGGCTGCAGCTGGACCAGCAATATGCCGACCAGCGGCTGACGGTGGCGCAGTCGGCGCTCGACCAGGCGCGCAGCGTCGGCCAGCAGCGGCAATTGTTCATCGTGCCGATTACCGGCCCCAATCTGCCCGACGAGCCCACGCCCAGGCGCTGGTGGGGTTTCCTGACCGCGCTCGCGATCGCATCCAGCCTGTACGTGGTCGGCCGGCTAACGCTGGCGAGCATCCGCGATCACCAGATCTAGGGCCTGCCCCGACCTCCGTTCATCCTGAGGAACTGCTGAGCCTGTCGAAGCGGCGTCTCGAAGGACATGGAGCTGGGGTCATGTCCTTCGAGGCTGGCCGTCGCCATGCTCGGTCCCTCCTCAGGACGAGCGGAGCTTGGGCGTCAGGTGAGGTCGTCGAGGGCGATGACCTTGCCCGCCGCGGCCTGGCGGTTGGCCTCGCGCCGCAGCCGCTCGATGTGGAGCCGGCCTTCGGGCGCCTCCTGCTGCGGCAGCGCCGCCATGGTCGTCTCGTAGATTTCCTGGATGTCCGGCCCATGCTCCGGATGGGTCAGGATCAGCCCGCGATTGGCGCGCATGCCCGCAAGCGTCTTCTCGCCCACCTCGAACGGGTCCATGCCGAGGTCGAAGCCCGTGGCGAACCGTTCCAGCTCCGCGCGGTCGGCAGGCGCGAAGCCGCTGTCGGCGAAGCCCTCCGGCCGCTTCAGCGCCGAGTCCCACGCGTTGGTCCGCGTCAGCCCCGGGCACATCAGCGACACGCCGATGTCGAACGGCGCCAGATTGTAGCGCAGGCATTCGGTCAGGCCGCGCACCGCGAACTTGCTGGCGGTGTAGATGCCCGCCTGCGGCCCGCTGATGAACGCCGCCATCGACGCCACGTTGACGATGTGCCCGCCTTCCCCGTGCGCCTTGATGCGGGGGATGAAGGTGACGAGGCCGTTGACGTTGCCGCCGAAATTGACGCCCATGATCCAGTCATAATCGGCGTAGCTCGCCTCGTCGGTCGGCCCGAACACGCTGACGCCGGCATTGTTGACGAGTACGTGGACCTTGCCGAAGCGCGCCTCCGTCTCGTCCGCCGCGCGCGCCCACCCGTCGCGGTCCGTCACGTCGAGCTTGACGAACAGCGGCGCCTCCAGCCCCTTGTCGCGGAACCACGCCGCCGCCTGGTCGCGATGGGCCTCGTTGCGGTAGCTCAGCGCCAGCCGCATCCCCGCCAGGCCCAGCGCCTGCGCGATGCCCAGCCCGATGCCCGATACGCCCGCCGAGACGAACCCGGTCCTGCCCGCAAAGTCCATGGCGCCCTCTCCTTGACCGCTTGTTCTCGGCCGTTACGGTCGCGCCCCGATAACGGCAAGCGAGAGGGCCGAGCATGAGCGAGATCGACGACCTCCGGGCGGAGAACCGCGCGCTGGCCGACCGGCTGGGCAAGCTGGAGGATGCTCAGGATATCCGCCGTCTGCAATATAGCTACGGCTATTACATCGACTATTGCCATTACGAGGATGTGGTGAAGCTGTTCGCCGAGGATGGCGAGGCGATCTTTCTGTCGGGCGTGTACAAGGGCCATGCGGGCATCCGCCGGCTCTACATCGACTGGATCCAGCAATTGTTCAATCAGGGGCGCGAGGGCGCGGACGACGGCTTCCTGTTCGACCATATCCAGATGCAGGACGTGGTAACCGTGGCGGACGACCGCCGCACCGCGCGCGGCCGGTTCCGGGGCATCATGCTCGGCGGCAATCACGACATCCGCGAATATGTGCCCGCAGGCGTGCCGCAGCAGATGATGGAAAGCGGCATCTACGAGAATGAATATGTCCGCGTCGACGGCGTGTGGAAGATCAAGCGCCTCGACTACCGGCTGCAATGGCAGGCCGAGTACGAGAAGGGCTGGGCGCATACGGACGCGCACCTCCACCAGGCGCAGGTCCCCTATCCGGAGGATCCGCTCGGCCCCGACGAGCTCCTCGCCGTGACGCGGCCGACCTGGCCGTATCGCCACGACTTCCCCGTCCACTGGGTCCACCCGGCGATCGCGCGCGCGGCGATGAAGGAGCCGGTCGGCAAGGGGTGACGGCGCGCCGTTGAGCCCGGCGTCGCGGAGGCGTAGACCGGCCCGATGGCCACCATTCCCGCCGCCGGCGACGCCGCCAAGCCCGAGCTGCCCGCGCATGGTCGCGGCAAGCTCGTCTACCGCCACCGCCTGCCGACCCGGTTGTGGCATTGGCTGAACGCCGCCACGCTCGTGATCCTGTTCATGAGCGGGCTGATGATCTTCAACGCGCACGGCCGGCTTTATTGGGGCAAGTACGGCGCCAACACCGACCATGCGTGGCTGACGATCGGGCCGACGCCCGCGGGCGGACGGGTGACGATCGGCGCGCTCAGCATCCCCACCACGGGCGTGCTCGGCCGCTGGAAGGACAAGGCGGGCAACGTCCAGACGCGCGCCTTCCCCTATTGGTTGACGATCCCGTCGCGCTACAGCCTGGCCGGCGCGCGCCGCTGGCACCTCAGCTTCGCGTGGGTCCTGATGGCCGCCTCGGTCGCCTACCTGCTGTGGGGGCTCGCGACCCGCCACCTCTGGCGCGACGTGGTGCCGGCGCGCGCGGAGCTGCGGCCCGCCAACGTGTGGCACGACATACGCGAACATGTTCGCCTGCGCTTTCCCACCGGTGAGGCGGCGGCGCGCTATAACATCCTGCAGAAGCTCGCCTATGCCGCCGTGCTGTTCGTGCTGCTGCCCGGCATCATCCTGACCGGGCTGACGATGTCGCCGTGGCTCGACGCCAACATGCCCTGGCTGTTGGCGCTGTTCGGCGGCCGCCAGTCGGCCCGCTCCTTCCATTTCCTGTGCGCATGGGGGCTGTTCGCCTTCACCATGATCCACCTGGCGATGGTGGTGCTGGCCGGCCCGTTGAACGAGCTCCGCTCAATCTTCACCGGCTGGTTCCGCCTGCCCGCGGGGCGGCGTCCGGGCTGAAGAACGCCATCCTCGTCCCCGCATAGGCGGGGACCCCGCTGCCTTGCTCGGCTAGAGAATAAGCGGGGTCCCGCCTGCGCGGGGATAATCACCGATCAACGTGCCACGGCCCGCGCCAAAGGCCCGACCGGCCTCAGGCCAGCGCGCGACGCCGACCGCGCCGCACCATCAAGCCCATCAGCCCGAAGCCCAGCACGAACTCCGCCCAGGTGGCCGGCTCGGGCGCGAAGGAGGCGAAGGCCTGGGCGGTGGTGAAGTTGTAGCCCGCCTTGTCGCGCACGCTTTTGTCCAGCGTCCAGCCGATCGCGTCCATCGCCGCCAGGTCCAGCCCCGACACCGCATCGACCTGGCCGCTGCACAGATAGGGGTTCATGATGCCCAGGAAGTTGCTGCACGCGCCCTCGCGGGTCGATTGGTCGGCGGGTTGCAGCCAGTGCGACGCCTGGTTGCCGTCGCCGTTAAACGAGCCCAGCGAGAAGGCACCGTTGCCGTACACCGCGCTACGCCCGCCATTGACGGAGAACAGCTTGGGTGCGCTGCTGGTCGACCAGTCGAGCTCGCCATTCGCGTTGTAGCGGAACAGGTCGAGCACGCTGCCGATCGCGAAATTCTCGAGGTTCTTCTCGCCCGGCTCGATCAGCCCGAGCCGCAGCGCCTCCTCGTAGGTGATGTCCTGCCCATTGGCGAGCGTGCCCAGCACGGGGCTGCCGGGGGCGGAGAAGATGTCGTACGTGTCCACCCCGCTGACGAAGCCCAGCGCGTGGCCGATCTCGTGGATGGCGACGGCGATGAAGTCGGACTGGCCGGTCGTGATGCCGTCCGTCGGATCGAAGTCGAACGCGAAGTCGCTGGAGAACACCACCGACCCGTCGGGATCGCTGCTGATGGGATCGCCGTTGGCGTCGCGCGTGAAGCCCAGCGCCTTCAGGTTGGCGGTGTTGGGCGCCAGCACGAAATTGTTGGCGGACCCGTCATTGTCCAGCCGCGTGCGGGCGTCGGTATAGCCGCCCTGCGGCACGGCCGCCGCGTCCAGCGGGCTGCCGGTCGGCGTCACCGGATCGTTGAAGTCGTTGACGCGCACGTCGAAGGCGAGGTCTGCGCCCTTCAGCACGGGCAGGCCGCCCACCGACGTGACGCTGGCGTCGATGGCGGAAGTGCGGCCGGCTGACAGCGCGCGGTACACGTCCGACGCATAGGCCACCTGGCTGTTGCTGCCCGTCTGGCCCAGGATGTTGCCGCCCAGGCTCTCGAACCCGATCTCCAGGTCGAGCGTGATGTCGTTGGTCAGCACCGACGACCAATAAGCGGTCGCGATCTGGAAGCCCTGGCGCGCCTGCGTGCCCGCGCCGGCGCCCCCGATGTCGAGGAGGTTGAACGTCACCGCCGACGCGGGCGCGGCGACGAGCCCCGCAAGGGCCAGGAGGCAGGCGGCGACAGGATTGGACAAGCGCATCGGGCGACCTCCGGCCGGTGGAAACAGCACCTCCCCCGGTCCTGCTATGGTTAACGTGTTCGGCGACGGCACACGCGTCAAGCGCTGGCAATCGCCGCGGCCTGATACCGGGCGACCGTGGCCGAAACCACGCACAAAGCTTCTTCAGGACAGGGAAGAGTCACTATGTACCCGATCTGTTCCAAGAAGTCAAGCTATTCGTCCGCCGCGACGTTGCGCAGGCGGATCAGCCAGCGCCCGTCCACGCGCACCACGTCGTCCACCCCGTTGCCGATCGCGGCGATGCGCGGCGGGTCCTTGGGCGGGCTGCTGCCGAACAAGGTCATCCAGTAGTAATGAACGCGCGCATGGTCACGGTCGACGAACTCGATCCAGCGATTGCCTTCCAGGTGATGCATCGCCGGCGGCGCCTCGCCCTTGGCGGCGCGCTCGGCCCGGCCCTTCCTCAGGTCCTCAACCATCTTCCGGAGCGCAGCCGGCCCCTTGACGCGGCCGAACGCGCGCGAATAGGTCCACATCAGCCGCTCGATCGCCGCCCGGTCGCCCGCCTCGCGCACCGGGTCGGCGGGCGTGGGCGGCTGCGCCGCCGCGGGCCATGCAAGCGCCAGCGCGAGCAGCGGGGCGAGCGCCCTCATCGCGCGGGCCGCGCCGGCGGCAGGGTGGCGGGGTCCCAATGCTCGTCGGCCTTGCCGTCCTTGAACCGCCACATGTCGAACCAGGTGGTGGTGTAGGTGCCGCCGTTCGGCGCGGGCAGCTCACGCACCGTGCTGACCGTCACGTAGTCGCCCTCCGCATTGACCGCGACGACCTTGGTGCCGAGCTTGGAGGGAATAGGCTTCGGCTGCACCTTGGCCACGTCCACGAAATAATGCTGCACCGCCTGGAGGCCGGATGCGGCGAGCGGGTTGTGCTGGATGTAGGCGTCGGTCAGATACTCGCCCGCGCGGTTCCAGTGGCCCGCCTCCAGCAGCACCTTCATGATGCCGAGTGCCGCCTGCTTGTTGCGGTTGAGCGTGGGATCGGGGCTGCGGAACAGCGCTTCCGCGTCGGCGGCGCCCGTCACGGGCGCGTTCAGCGCCTGCGCGTGGAGCGGGCCGGCGGCGAGCGCAAGCGCGGCGGCGATGGCGAAACGTGTCATGGTCAATTTCCCTTGGCTGGTTCCACCTTGAGTATCGCGCCGTCGGCCTCGTCCGTCAGCAGGTAGAGGTCGCCGTCCGGCCCGAGCCGCACGTCGCGGAAGCGCTGCTTGAGTTCGGTCAGCATCCGCTCCTGCGCGCCGACTTCGCCGTTGGGGCCGATCCGCGCGCGCAGCACCGATCGCGTCATGTCGCCCATGACGAGGTCGCCCTGCCACTGCGGGAAGCGCGTGCCGCGGTAGATTAGGAGGTTGCCGGGGTTGATCGAGGGCGCGAAGCTCACCGCCGGATCGTCCATGCCGGGAACGCCGCGCACGCCCTTGGCGGCCTCGCCATTGTAATGCTGGCCCTGCGTCACGTCGATCCAGCCGTAATTGTGGCCGCGGCGGATGATGTTGACCTCGTCCCCGCCGCGCGGCCCGAACTCGCTTTCCCACATCAGCCCGGTCTTGGGGTCGATGAACAGGCCCAGCGGGTTGCGGTGGCCCAGCGTCCAGATTTCCGGCCGCCAGCCGGGCCGGCCGACGAAAGGGTTGTCGCGCGGCACCCCGCCCGTGTCCGTCAGCCGCACGATCTTGCCGAAGTCGTTGGACGGATCCTGCACCTTCTCGCCGTAATTGCGGTCGCCGCTGGTGACGAACAGGTGGCCCTTCTTGTCGAACAGGATGCGCGAGCCGTGGCTGCCCGTCGCCGGGCCCTGGCCGCAGCAGCGCTTGGGGAGCGGCGCCGCGCCGTACCACGCGTCCGCGACGAAGATGTCCCGGACGTCCGCCAGCGCCGGCCCGCCGTCCCAGCGCGCGCGCGCCACCGCCAGCGTCGCCTGCTCGCGCACGGGCGTGCCCGGCTTGACGTAGGCGAAGTAAACCAGGTGGTTGCGCTTGAACTTGGGATGCAGCGCCACGTCCAGCAGCCCGCCCAGCCCCTGCGCGTAGATGTCGGGCAGCCCGGCGATCGGTGTGGGGTCGAGCACGCCGTTGCGCACCACGCGCAGCCGGCCCGGCCGCTCGGTCACCAGCATGTCGCCGTCGGGCAGGAACACCAGCGCCCACGGGTGGTCCAGTCCGCGCGTCACCACCGAGACGTGGAGCTTGGCTTCTTCCGTGGCGAGGTCCCACGGCCCCGCGCCCAGCGGCGGCGACACGGGCGGTCCACGCGGGCGGGCCGGCGGCGTGGGCGGCGCGGTCTGCGCCGCCACCGCGCCCGGCAGCATCAACGCCAAGGCCATCACCAAAGCTGCCCGCATCCCTCTTCCTTCCCCGTCCGCCCCTGCCGCGCGGTTTCCGTGGGGCGATCCTAGAGCGTCACCGCCCCGTGGCAAGGCTGGACGAACCGCCCGCGGACGATCAAGAACGGCCGGCGGGGCGGGAACAAGGGGGCGGGTCCATGCGGAGATGGGTGGCGGGGTGCGCATTGGCGCTGGCGGGCACGGCGCAGGCTGCGGAGAAGCCCGCGCCCACGGTGGAGCAGGCCGCCAAGCCGTCCGCCGCCACCACCGCCGCGCCCGACAAGGGCGTGCTGTTCCAGCCGGAGGAGGTGGCGAGCGACGGCGAGGTCGCGGTCGGCGGCAGCCGCATCGCCTATCGCGCGCTTGCCGGCACGATCGTGGTCCACCCCAAGGGCTGGGACGACGCCGCCTGGCGCGAGAAGAGCGAAGCGGACCTCGGCGACAAGAAGGGCGCCGCCGCCGAGGCGTCGATGTTCTACACCGCCTATTTCCGCAAAGGCGTGGGTGCGGACCGGCGCCCGATCACCTTCCTGTTCAACGGCGGGCCGGGCTCGGCCAGCCTGTGGCTGCACCTGGGCGCGTTCGGGCCGGTGCGCGTCGTCACCGCCGACGATGGCGGCCACACGCCGGCGGCGCCCTATCGCCTCGTGCCCAACGCGTCGTCGCTGCTGGACGTGTCCGACCTCGTCTTCGTGGACGCGCCCGGCACCGGCTTCTCGCGCATCGCCGGCAAGGACAAGGAGAAGGGCTTCTACGGCGTCGACGCCGACGCCCACGCCTTCTCCGAGTTCGTGAAGGGCTTCCTCGCCCGCTACGGCCGCTGGAACAGCCCCAAATACCTCTTCGGTGAAAGCTACGGCACGCCGCGCGCGGCGGCGATGGCGGCCAGGCTCGGCATCGGCGAGGGCATCGACCTCAACGGCGTGATGCTGCTGTCGGCGACGCTGGCGTTCGACCTGTGGGCCGACACGCCGCAGTTCAACCCCGGCATCGACGAGCCCTACCTCATCACCTTGCCGACCTTTGCCGCCACCGCCTGGTTCCACAACCGGCTGCCCGGCACGCGCCCGCCCGCGCTGGAGCCGTTCCTGGCGGAGGTGCAGCGCTTCGTCGCGGGCGACTATGCCGCCGCCCTGGCGCAGGGCGCGGACCTCGACCCCGCGCGCAAGGCGGCGGTGGCGGACCAGCTCGCGCGCTACACCGGCCTGCCCGCCGCCTACATCCTGAAGTCCAACCTGCGCGTGAACGTCGGCCAGTTCACCCGCAACCTGCAGGACGCAACCGGGCAGACGGTGGGCCGGCTCGACACGCGCTTCGCCGGCCCCAGCCTGGATCCGCTCAGCCGCGAGGCGGAATATGACCCGCAATCCTCCGCTATCTCGTCCGCCTACGTCTCCGCCTTCAACGATTATGCCCGCACGCGCCTCCATTATGGCGAGGGCCGCACGTTCAAGCCGTCGGTGTCGGTGGAGAAGGAATGGGACCTGCGGCACGAGCCGCCGGGGGCGCCTTACCCGCTCGGCCAGGGCGCCAACCTGCTGCCCGATCTCGCCGCCGCGATGAAGTTCAACCCGCGCCTGCAGGTGATGGTGCTCGGCGGCTATTACGATCTCGCCACCCCCTATGCCGAAGGGTTGTACGAACTGAGGCACCTGCCCGTGCCGGCCGAACTGCGCGGCAACCTGTCGACGCATTACTATCCGTCCGGCCACATGGTCTATGCGCACGAGGCGTCGCTGAAGGCGCTGCACGACGATGTCGCCGCCTTCATCCGCCGCACGGACAACCTGCCCTGAATGCGCGTCCGGCGGGGCTTGCCGGTTCGGACGTGCAGGATACATCGTCCCGCCATGCAGGCCGACAGGACAGACGCAGAGTGAGGGCAGGGGTGGCGGCCGCTCTGCTGCTGGCGCTGGGCAGCGCGCCGCTGCCGCTCGCCTCGCGGCGCGATCCGGCCGGGGCCGATCCCGCGCTGGCGGCGCTGCAGGCGCAGGTGGTGGCGATGGCGCAGGCGGGCGGCGGTCGGGTGGGCCTGGCGGCGATCGACCTCCATTCGGGCCGCATGGTGTCCGTCAACGGCTCCGAGCCCTTCCCCATGGCGAGCACGGTCAAGATCGCCATCGCCGCCCTGTTCCTGGCGGAGGTGCAGGACGGGCGGCTGTCGCTCGACAGCTATTACGCGCTGCCGGGCGGCCGCGGCGCGCCGCAAACGGGCACCGAACTGCTCGAGCGGATGATGCTGGTCAGCAGCAACCGGGCGGCCGACACCTTGCTCCACGCGGTGGGCGGCACGGGCGCGGTGGAGCGCTGGCTGGCGGCGGCGCACGTTTCCGGCCAGCGCGTCGACCGCTCCATCGCCGAACTGCTCGCCGACCGCCGCTCCACCGAGCGCGTGATGGTGGGCCGCGGCCGCCACCGCCGCTGGATCAGCGTCGCCGTGCCGCGGCCCGCCGTTCCGGGCGACCGCCGCGACAGCTCCACGCCCGAGGCGATGGCGGCACTGCTTGCCAAGCTGCGTGGCGGCGAGCTGCTTGACGGGCGGCGTACCGCCTATCTGTTCGACCTGATGGCGCGCTGCCGCACGGGGGCGAACCGCATCCGCGGCCTGCTGCCGCCGGGCACGCGCGTCGCGCACAAGACGGGCACGCTGGACGGCGTCGCCAACGATGTCGGCATCGTCACGCTGCCCAACGGGCATGAACTGGCGCTGGCGGTGTTCGAACAGGGCGCTGCCGGCCCCGCCGCGCAGGACCGCAACATCGCCGGGCTGTCCAGACTGTTGTTCGATGGTTTCGGCGCAGCGCCCGCAATCTCGGCCGGCGAAAGCTCCGATACGACCCGTTCGCCCTGAGGTTGCGGGCTCGCCGCTTCTTTGTGGCGCAAGAACGCTAATCTATGTTACGCTGTTGCGCGGATGGTTGCCGGTTCGTTAACCATTTAGGTCCAGAACGGATTTATGTCGATGGATGCCACGTATCATTGGGCATTGGTGGCGTGTTCGCTGCTGATCGCGATCGTGGCTTCCTACACCGCGCTTGATCTGGCGGGCCGCGCCCGCGCCACGGTCGGCCGTTCCCGGCTATTATGGCTGGGCAGCGCGGCGGCGGCGATGGGCGGCGGCATCTGGGCCATGCATTTCGTCGCCATGCTGGCGCTGCGGATGCCCGGCATGGCCGTGAGCTATGACCTGCGGCTGACCGCCCTGTCCCTGGTGATGGCAATCGCGGCCACCGGCGCGGGTTTCGCGCTGGTCGCGCGGCCGCAATCGGGCCCGTTGCGGCTGGTGGGCGCGGGGGCGCTGATGGGGCTGGGCGTGTGCACCATGCATTATCTGGGCATGGCGGCGATGCGCATGACCGCCACCATCCGCTATGACAGCATCTGGGTGGGCATTTCCGTGCTGGTCGCGGTGGGTGCGGCGATCGCCGCCTTGTGGCTGACCGGGCGCAGCGGCGGACGCCAGCCGACGCGCGTGCGCCTGGCGGCGTCGATCGCCATGGGCGTGGCGATCAGCGGCATGCACTATGCCGGGATGCGCGCCGCCACCTTCTCCACGCCGCAGGCCGGCGCCCCGGTAGCGGGCGGCAGCATGCTGGATCATACGGCGGTGGCGGTGGCCGTGTCCTGCGCCGCCTTCACCATCCTGTTCCTGGCGATGATCGCGGCCATGTTCGATCGGCGCATGGCGTTGCTGGCGGCGCGCGAGGCCGAAGCGCTGCGCCACAGCGAGGAGCGGTTCCGCTCGCTGTACAAGGGCACGCCGCTGCCGCTCCACTCGCTTGATCGCGAGGGCCGGATCGAACATGTCAGCCATACCTGGCTGGAGCTTATGGGCTATGCGCGCGAGGAGGTGGTGGGCCGGCCGCTGGTCAACTTCCTGACCGAAGCCTCGGCGCGCTCGCTGCTGCAGGCGGATTGGCCGCAGCTGCTGGAACAGGGCTTCCTGTCGCCGCGCGAATACAAGGTGGTGACGCGCAGCGGCGCGTTCCGCGACGTGGTGTCCTCCGCGCGCGTGGCGCGCGACGCGGACGGCCGCTTCCTGCGCGTGCTGGGTGGCCTGACCGACGTGACGGAGCGCAAGCAGACCGAAGAGGCGCTGCGCCAGGCGCAGAAGATCGAGGCGATCGGGCAGCTGACGGGCGGCATCGCGCACGACTTCAACAACCTGCTCGCCGTGGTGATCGGCAACCTCGACATCCTGCGGCGGCGGCTGGGTGACGACCAGCGCGCGCTGCGCCTCATCGAAAATGCGATGAAGGGCGCCGACCGCGGCGCCGCGCTGACCCAGCGCCTGCTCACCTTTGCCCGGCGCCAGGACCTCAAGCTCGAACCTGTGGACGTGCGCAGCCTAGTCCACGGCATGAGCGACATGCTGCAGCGCTCGCTCGGGCCGATGGTGCGCGTGGAGACGCGCTTCCCGCTCGACCTGCCGCTGGCGGTGGCCGATGCGCACCAGCTGGAGCTTGCGGTGCTCAACCTGGGCGTGAACGCGCGCGACGCGATGCCCGGCGGCGGATCGCTGGTGATCGCGGCCGACCAGGCGCTGGTGGCGGCGGGCAATCCCGAGGGCCTTTATCCCGGCACCTATCTGCGGCTGATCCTGACGGACAATGGCAGCGGCATGGACGCTGACGTGCTCGCGCATGCGGTTGACCCCTTCTACACCACCAAGGAGAAGGGCCAGGGCACCGGCCTTGGTCTCTCCATGGTGCAGGGGCTGGCGGCGCAATCGGGCGGACGGCTGCTGCTGCAGAGCGAGCCGGGGCGCGGCACCACCGTGGAGATCTGGCTGCCCGCCGCGCGCGAGGCGGCGGCGTCCGCGCCCGCGACCGAACCGATGGACCGCGACCGCGTGGCGCTGCCCGTCCAGCCGCGCCGCATCCTGGTGGTGGACGATGACGCGCTGGTGCTCGCCAACACCGCCGCCATGCTGGAGGATTTGGGCCACACCGTGCGGGCGGTGCATGGTGGGCAGGAGGCGCTGGACGTGCTGGGCCGCGACGGCGGCTTCGACCTCGTGGTCAGCGACCAGCTGATGCCCGAGATGACGGGCACGCAGCTGCGCGAGCGCATGCACGCGATCGCGCCGGGCGTACCCATGCTGCTGGTGAGCGGCTTTGCCGACCTGGCGGGCGCGCCGGGCGCCGACGTGCCGCTGCTGCGCAAGCCCTTCACGCGCGACGCGCTGGACGAGGCGGTGGCGGCACTGCCGCATCTGGGGGCCACGGTGGTGCCGCTGCGCGCCGCCCGGCGATAGCAGGGCGGAAGCCGGCTAGCCGGCGGACGTCTTTAGCGCGCGCTGCACGGCGGGCGTGATCCGCTTCACCACCACCGCCACGCCCGCCGCGTTGGGATGAAGCCCGTCCGCCTGGCGCAACGCGGGCATCCCTGCCACGCCGTCGAGGAAGAAGGGGTAGAGCGGCACGCCGAACCGGCGAGCGAGGCGCGGATACATCGCCTCGAACCGCCGGGCATAGTCGGGCCCGAGATTGGGCGCGGCGCGCATGCCCGCCAGCAGTACGGGCACCTGCCGCGCGCGCAGCACCTGCAGAATGGCGGCGATGTTCGCCTCCGCCTGTTCGGGCGGCAGGCCGCGTAGCATGTCGTTCGCGCCCAGTTCGACGATAACGAGGTCGGGCGTGCGCTGCAGCCCGCGCAGGCCCCACAGCAGGCGCGCGCGTCCCTGCGCGGCGGTGTCGCCCGCGACTCCGCCGTTGCGCACGGTCACCGCCGACCCGTCCCGCCGCAGCGCCGCCTGGAGTTGCGCGGTGAAGCCGCGGTCCGGCGGCAGGCCGTAGCCCGCCGCCAGGCTGTCGCCGAACGCCCATACCAGACGGGGCTCCGGTGCGGCGCCCGTCGCGATCAGCGCCAGTGCGGCGTGGACAGCCGCCGCCGCTCGCCGGTATGCGCCGCCTCGTGCCATCACCGCCCCCTACCATTGCCATCGACGCCCGCAACCTCCGCCTGGCGTTCGGCCGCGGCGCCGCCGCGACGGAGGTGCTGCGCGGCGTCGATCTCCGCGTGGCCGCGGGCGAGAGCGTGGCGCTGCTCGGGCCGTCGGGCTCGGGCAAGTCGTCGCTGATGGCGGTGCTGGCCGGGCTGGAGCGGCCGACGGGCGGGGAGGTTGCGGTCGCGGGACTCGACCTCGCCCGGCTGGACGAGGACGCGCTCGCCCGCGCGCGGCGCGGGCGGATCGGGGTGGTGCTGCAGGCCTTCCACTTGCTGCCGACCATGACCGCGCTCGAGAATGTGGCGGTGCCGCTGGAGCTGATGGGAGCGGGCGATGCCTTCGGCCGGGCGGAGGCGGAGCTGGCGCTGGTCGGGCTCGGCCATCGCTTGAACCATTATCCCGCGCAGCTTTCGGGCGGCGAGCAGCAGCGCGTCGCCATCGCGCGCGCGCTGGTGGCGCGGCCGGCCTTAGTGTTCGCGGACGAGCCCACGGGCAATCTCGACGCGGCGACGGGCGACGGCGTGATGGACCTGCTGTTCGCACGCCATGCGGAGGCAGGGTCCACCTTGTTCCTGATCACGCACGATCCGCGCCTTGCGGCGCGCTGCGGCCGCGTGGTGGAGCTGGCCGACGGGCGCATCGTCGCCGACCGGCGCGCGTGATCCTCGCCGTCCGTCTCGCCTGGCGCGACCTGCGCGCGAGCGGGCGCGCCTTGTGGCTGCTGGCGCTCTGCCTGTTCACGGGCACGGCGGCGCTCGCCGGCATCGGCAGCCTGACCGCGTCCATGCTGGCGGCGCTGGCGGGGGAGGGGCGGCAGGCGCTGGGCGGCGACGTGGAGCTGCGCGTGTCGCAACGTCGCGCCACCATCGAGGAGCTGGCCGCCTTCCGCGCCGCGGGGCGCGTGGCGGAGGTGGTGACCCTGCGCGCGATGGCGGGCGCGCCCGGCCGGCCGGCGGTGCTGGTCGACCTGAAGGCGGTCGACCCGGCCTGGCCGCTGGTGGGTCGCTTCGCGCTCGCCCCCGGCGCGCTGGCGCCGCGCCCGCGCCTGGGCGAGGTGGCGGTGGCGCCCGCGCTGGCCGAACGGCTCGGCGTGAAGCCCGGCGATGCCCTGCGCGTGGGCGTTGCCACCCTTCGCGTGGCGGGGGCGATCGCGGCCGAGCCGGACCAGCTCGGCGCGGGCTTCCGCCTGGGGCCGCCCGCGATCGTGGATGCGGCCACGCTCGACCGCACGGGCCTGATCCAGCCCGGCAGCCTGTTCGAGGCGCGCTACCGCATCGCGCTGCCCCCGGGAACGGCGCCGCGCGCGATGGGCGAGCGGCTGCGGCGGCGCTTCCCCGGTGCGGGCTGGACGGTGCGCGTGGCGGACGAGGCGACGCGCGGGCTCGGTCGCACGGTGACGCAGCTCGGCCAGTTCCTGTCGCTCGTGGGTTTGGCCGCGTTGGGCGTCGCCGGCATCGGCATCGGCAGCGGCGTGGGCGCATTCCTGGACGGCAAGGCGCGCAGCATTGCCGTACTCAAGGTGCTGGGCGCGCGCGCGCGGCTGGTGGCGGCGGCGTTTGCGATCGAACTGGGCGCGGTGGCGGGGCTCGCCATCGCCGCGGGTCTGGCGCTGGGCGCGGCAACGCCGTGGATCGTGGCGCGCGTCGCCGGCGCGGCGCTGCCCGTGCCGCCGGTGCTGGCGCTGTTTCCCCGTCCGCTGGCCGTGGCGGCGCTGCTGGGCCTGCTCGTGACGGCCTTGTTCGCCTGCCTGCCGCTGGCGCGTGCGGGCGCCGTACCCGCGGCGAGCCTGTTGCGCGGCGCCCTGGCCCCGTCCGTGCGCCCGCGTGCGCGCGCGCTGGCGCTGGTGGCGGTGCTGGCGGCGGCGATCGCGCTCTTGGCGGTGGCGAGCGCCGGCGACCGGCGGCTGGCCGGCTGGTTCGTCGGCGGGGTCACCGCTGCCGTGCTGGTTCTGGCGCTGCTGGGACAGGGCATGCGCGCGCTGGCGGCACGCGCGCCGCGACCGCGCCGTCCGCTCGCCCGGCTGGCGCTCGCCAACCTCCACCGGCCGGGCGCGCAGACCGCGCGGCTGGTGGTGGCGCTCGGGCTCGGCCTGTCGCTGTTCGTGGCGCTGGCGGCGGTCAACGGCAGCCTGGTGGCGCAGGTCCAGGGTAGCGCGCCGCGGCGCGCGCCGCGCTTCTTCGCAGTCGACCTGCAGCCGGAGGACGCCGCGCGCTTCGCCGCGGCGGTGCGCGCGGCCTCGCCCGCTGCCCGCATCGAATATGCGCCGTCGCTGCGCGGCCAGGTGACGGGACTGAAGGGTGTCGCGGTCGCCGACATGAAGCCGCCGCCCGACTCGTGGGTGCTGCGCGGCGACCGCACGATCACCTGGTCGGCACGCCTGCCGCCGCACAACCGCGTGGTGGCCGGGCGCTGGTGGCCGCCCGGCTATCGCGGACCGCCGCTGGTCTCGATCGGCGAGGACATGGCGCGCGACCTGCACCTGGCGCCCGGCGACGCCATGACGCTGTCGATCCTGGGCGTGGACGTGCCGGTGCGCGTGGCGGCGATCCGCGCGATCGACTGGAGCGCGCTCGACCTCAATTTCGCGCTGGTCATGTCGCCGGGCTATATCGAGGAGGCGCCGCATGCGCTGCTTGCCGCCGTTTATAGCGGGGCGGCGCGGGACGGGCAGGTGGCGGGGCGCGTGGCGGCGGTGCTGCCGTCCGTGACGCTGATCCGCACGGGCGACGTGATCGGCCAGGTGTCGGACGTGCTCGGCCAGATCGTGCGCGCGATCCGCTGGGCGGCGGGCGCCACGGTCGCGGCGGGTGCGATAGTGCTGGTCGGCGCGGTGGCGGCGGGCGCCCGCACGCGCGCGCGCGACACGGTGGTGCTGAAGCTCGCCGGCGCCACGCGCGGCCAGGTGCTGCTGATCGGCGCGATCGAGTGGGCGCTGCTGGGCGCGGGCGTGGCGGTGATCGCGGCGGCGCTGGGGCTGGCGTCGGCGTGGGCGGCGGTGACGCAGGGCTTCGCGCTGCCATTCGCGCCGGGCATGGGCGCGGTGGCGGCCACGCTGGCGCTGTCGCTCGCCGCGATCGTGGTGGTTGGGCTGCTGGCGGGACTGCGGCCGATGCGCGTGCGCGTGGCGGCGGCGCTGCGCGACGCGTGAGCCGGGCTCAGCCGGCCAGCGCACCTTCCGCATAGACGGTGCGGATGAAGCGTTCGGTGATGTGGTCCACCATGCCCGGCTCGATATGGATGCGGTCGGGCCGCCATGCGCGCGCGGGATCGCTGTAGGTCACGATTTCGTAGCTCGGGAAGTAATGCACGTTGGCGTGGCGCCGGGCGAAGGTGGCGGCGGCGGTGCGCAAGGTCGCCTTGGAGGTGGCGTTGGCCTGGATCACGTCCTCCTTGGTCAGCGTGGCGCGGAACGGCACGGGCGACACCGTCAGGAACAGGTGGAAGTCGCCGTCGGCATGTTCGGCGCCGAGCAGGTCGTGCATCTCCTCCAGCGCGCGCATCACGTCCTTAAATTCCATCAGGTGCAGCGCGAAGGCGTCGCGGTGGCGGCGCAGCAGCCGCACCTCCATGGCGTTGACGGCAAGACCCGTGGGGCGGTGGATCCAGCCCTCCGTCAGGCCGAGCGTGACGATGACGATGCGCGCCTGCGCCACGCGGCGGACGAGCGTACCCGCCACCGCGCGCCGTACCGCAGCCGCGCCGCGCGACGTGTCGGCGCAGCGTGCCGAATAGTTGAGGTCGGCGACGCCGCCGTCCGGCTGCTCGAACAGCAGCGCGTCGTCCGTCCAGTTGGGCTGGCGCCCGAACGGCCAGCGGAATTCCTGCGCCATGGTGGTGGGGGTGTAGCGATGGAAGAAGCCCGGCCGCACGCGCCCCTCTGCGTCGCGGAACTCAGGACGCTGGATGCTGTCGTCCAGGCTGACGACGTTGCCGCCGCGCCGCCGCAGCGCGCCCTCGATCTCGCGCGCGAAACACGATCCCATCGCGAATACGGGCGCGTCCGCGGCGAAGCGCGGCCCGTCATAGGTCGGCCGCACGTCGGCATAGCCATCGAAGATGCGGTTGCTGGCGTCGTCGGCGAAGTCGCTGCGCGTGGCGCTGTCGGCGCCGCGGTTCCAATGGCTGGCGCCGCGCGCGCGCAGCGCCTCCAGCACCTTGGACGGCGGGATCAGCGTCATGCGTCGATCGCCTCGTCGTCCAGCGCGGCGGCGTTCGCCTGGATGAAGGCGAAGCGGTGTTCCGGGTTGCGGCCCATCAGCCGGTCGACTAGGTCGCGCGTCGAGGCGCGCTCCTCATATTCCTGCGGCAGCGTGATGCGGATCAGCGTGCGCGTGGCGCGGTCCATGGTGGTCTCGCGCAACTGCTGCGGGTTCATCTCGCCCAAGCCCTTGAAGCGCGACACCTCCACCTTGCGGTTCTTGAACTCCTTGCGCTCGATGCGGGCGCGGTCGGCCTCGTCCTTGGCGTACAGGCTCTTGCCGCCTGCGGTCAGGCGGTAGAGCGGCGGCTGGGCCAGGAAGATGCGCCCATCGCGCACGATCGGCGCCATCTGCTGGAAGAAGAAGGTCATCAGCAGCGTGGCGATGTGCGCGCCGTCCACGTCCGCGTCCGTCATGATGACGATGCGTTCGTAGCGGAGCGCCGCCGGATCGCATTTCTCGCGCACGCCGCAGCCCAAGGCCTGGATCAGGTCCGCGATCTCCTGGTTCGCGCCGACCTTGGCCGCGCTGTTGGACGCGACGTTCAGGATCTTGCCGCGGATCGGCAGGATCGCCTGCGTCTTGCGGTCGCGCGCCTGCTTGGCGGAGCCGCCCGCGCTGTCGCCCTCGACGATGCCC
>Ga0325400_1000103_pt1 | contig 51421 bp, 123 predicted proteins | sample PopdelMetagenome_2_FD_205662 | JGI IMG/M metagenome (GOLD analysis project Ga0325400, IMG submission 205662) | Populus deltoides microbial communities from Bellville, Georgia, United States - Xylem-PdKOR-R1 | ecosystem: Host-associated > Plants > Phyllosphere > Stem > Wood/Secondary xylem... | reverse complement strand
GTGCGGTCGTTCTGGCTCACGACCTGGCGTAACGACGCGCCGAGCATGATCGCGCCGGAGCTCGGGATCGAGGGTGCCGAGTCGTGGGAGGTGCTGCATCCTCGAGACTCCGAGGACATGTTCGACACCCGCGTCCGCTGGTGGAAGCTGCGCGCGATCATGCAGCACGTCGAGGAGACGAGGCCGGACCGGGTGCTGTGGCTGGACGACGACCTGGCGATCGACCGCGAGGCACAGGAGTGGGTGGACGGTAGGTCCTGGGTGCTCGGCATCGCACCGCGGATCGAGCTAGCGCTGACCCGGGACCACCTCGAGCGGGCAGGCGCGTGGCTGCGCGGTGAATGATCCGACCGAGATCGAGCGCAGGTTCTGGGTCTGCGGCGCGGCGCGGCCGGGCTCGCGTCTACACGCGGTCCGCGAGCGCGTACAGGCACAGGGAGACAACGTACTCTGGGACACGGTCATGATGTGCGGTCGCGTGTTTACGCTGGTGTTCGCGGCTCGCCCATGGGACCAAGAGCGAGAGCGCTGCGCTGGCTGCTGCCGGCAGACCCAGATGCCGAGAGGCAAGGGATCGCCGATCAAGGATCGAGACTGCCGGATCGCGGCGGGGTGGCCGGAACCGTGACGTGCCAGGGAAGACTGATCGTGTGGATCTCGACAAACCACTCGCGGAAGGACGGGCGACTGATCGCGGAGTGCAACGACACCCTGGCAAACGACTGCGGCTTCTGGACCGAGATTTACAACCAACACGGAGACCCTATCACCGAGAACACGATCGAGTTCGAGGACACGGAGATCCTGCGTGCGACACTCGCGCACCTTGAACACCGGAAGGAGGCAGAGAGGTGACCTGCGGACGTGAGCTGATCATCTGGTTCTCCGACGCATTAGCGTCCTCGGTAGACGGCGAGACTCGGATCGTCGCGGAATGCCGATCTAGAGACAACGACTGCGGGTTCTCGATGACCCTCGGAAAGCACGAGGACAGCAGATCGGTGCAGGACGACAAGAACGACTGGGAGATCAGCGACCGGCTGGTCCTGCGGGCGACGCTCGCGCACATCAAGCACGCGGACGCGAAGGACAAGGAGGAGGGTGCGTGATCACGGACGAGATGGTGATCGAGGCCGCGTGGGAGATGTACGCGGACCAGTACCGCGAGGGCATGACGCTGGTCGAGATCTCGCGGCGGACGGGACTGCCGCGCACGCGGGTGACCGCACAGATGAAGCGACTCGGCGCGTACGACCCCGCTCGCCGGGTACGGCAGCCGAAGAGCCACTGCAAGCGCGACCACGACCTGGCGATCTACGGTCGGCCGACCGGTGGGGTCCGAGGCGGTCGCTACTGCGGCGAGTGCCACCGACTGCGCGCGGCGGGCGAGATCTGATGGTGACCGAGTACTGGGTCATGGCGAGACGGCGCACCCTGCGGCTGCTCGTGGGGATCGGACTGGCGGGTCTTGTGATCGGACTCGTGATCGGAGCGGTGCTGTGGCTATAGGCGGGGAGAGTATCACCGTCGAGAGTCGTCGCGGCGGAAAGGCGTCGTACGTCACGGTGCTCGATCAGGACGGAGACATGCTCGAGGTCGAGGTCATCAGAGACGACCACGGTCGTGGGTTTCACATCGACTTCAGGACCGGCGACGACACCTGGGTCATGCTATGGGAGGACCAGGCCCGCGGGCTGATGGAGGCGATCCGTGACGCACTTTCTGATACAATGACGTCATGACGATGCCATCCCGCACCGCGCTGTTCGGCGACCTCGCACTGGAGGCCGCGGACGACTCCGAGCCGCGCTACCGCACGGTCCGCTTCTTCGAGCTGTCCGAGGACGACTCGGGCGACCGGGTGATCAACACCTCGGACGGCAAGGAGCGCCGCGGGCGCTTCGTGAGCAGCCACTACCTCAGCAAGCTCGTCAAGTTCTCGGGCACCGAGGGCCGCGAGGACGGCTTCCTCCTGCGGCAGGGCGAACGCCGGATCGCGTGGTCGGAGTGGCCCGAGATCGAGATCTGGCTGAAGGAGATGAACCGCTGATGGAGACGGTGTTCACCGTTATCACCTACTCGTGCGCGATGTACTTCACGGCCTACAACATCCGAGACTGGCTGCGACCGTCGGTGATGTTCTACATCGGAGGCCTGATGAACGACGACGACATGGCGAGACGAGGGCGCGCGCCGTGGTGGCTCAACCGCATGGCGAAGAAGAGACTGCAAAACCACGAGGGCGAAACGCCGCTGACGATCGACGCTAACAAGCGCATCATGCGGTCCGCGCGACTTCGGATCCGGACCTACGTCGGTTGCTCGCGGATCGTGATGTACGCCAGCCCGATCCTGCTCGTGCTGCTACCGATCAAGGTGGCGCTGCAGTTCGCGCTTGAAGGCTACAACGGCTGGACCTGGACGGTCACGGGATTCGACGCGGTGTGGTTCTGGCTTGCCTGGCAGGAGATCAAGAACAACGGTCCCTGGTGGAAGCGCAAGCGCGACCGGCTGATGGAGAAGGTCAAGCAGACGCTGGACGGCAAGCTCGTGGTGGTGCCGGCGGGAGGAAGCGCGTGAGTACCAAGATCTACGACGGCTACCGGCTTGCGGAGGGCACCGACGTGTGGGCCTTCACCGAGAAGCTGCGCGACACGGGCAACGCGCGCCGGGACGAGCTGGACATGCACGCGGTCATGGAGTGCGCACGCGGCATCGAGACCAAGCGCGTCGAGGACGGCGAGGAGCCCGAGACCCGGGAGAGATCACGGCTGATGCGCGGCTTTCAGGCGTGGTCGGAGCTGATGCACTCGCTCAAGGACTCGCGGCTCGGGGACCCGTACCAGCTCGACGCGGTGTTCCTGCGCGATCCGGCGAACGGGCGTGTGCTAGTGATGCTGTACGCGGGCGCCAAGATGGAGTCGGTGTTTACCGGCCAGCCCGAGGTCGAGGGCTACGGCTTCTGGGACAACACGGACCCGGAGGAGGGTGCGTCCGACGAGGACTGGCAGGCGCGCGGCGAGGCGTGGGATCGTGCGGTGGGGATGGACCCGCCGGCGTCGCGCGGGCTGACCTTCCAGCTGCGGTGCTCCGCGACCGATGGCATCATCGAGATGATCTACGAGATGGAGAGACGATGAACGCGTGGAGGGCCTACGTGCTCGGCTGGTGTGGCGTCGCGGGACTGGCCCTAGCGACCTTGAGCTTCGCGGTCTGGGGGATCTGGACCTCGGATGATCGTGGAGCGATCGCGGTTGTCTTCTTCTTCACCGCGGCGATCGGCGCGTTTGTGATGACGTGCTGGTCGGACAACGCACCGAGCCGAGTCACCAAGCTCTCGAGGTCGGAGCGGCAGGAGCTGAGCCGGAGACGCCGGCAGCTGCAGATGGAACGTGAGACTCGGCGGATGGAGACCGAGCTCGGGATGAAGCACAGGGAGTGGGACTAGAATGACGAACATGGCGACCAGCACCGAGAAGACCGAGTTCACGCTGACCGCGGAGGACCGGTGCGACCGGTGTGGCGCACGGGCCGCGGTGCGGTCGGTGCTACCCGGCGAGGCCGGTGAGCTCCTGTGGTGCGGCCACCACTGGCACGAGCACGGCAAGGCCGTCCGCGAGATCGAGGGCGTGAAGGTCACCGACGAGCGGGACGCGATCCCGGCCTAGGAGAGGGCATGACCAACGACGAAGTGACGGCGGAGGAACGACTCGCGCGGATCGAGATCCTGCGCGACTACCGGGTGTTCGCGGCCTCCATGGTGCAGCACACCAACTGTACCGAGGAGTTCGCGCGTGCGGCGGCGGTCGTGGCGGCGACGGCTCTCAACCAAACGTGGGACGACAAGCCTCCGCTCGACAAGGCAAAGATGACCGCGGAGGGCATCAAGCTGTGGGAAGAGCTGAAGGACCGATGACCACGAGGCTGACGCACTCCGAGAAGGAGATCCTGCGGCCGGTGATCCGGCGGTACGCGGAGTGGCCGGACGCGCACGACGGGCCGGTGTTCGAGGCGGTCGAGGAGATCCTCATGGCTCGGTTCGCGAAGGTCCAGGCGTACGCGGACCGCTGCGCGATCATGCGCGTCGAGCCGTCGACGCAGGGTCTGAAGAAGGCGCTGGAGCCGTGAGCTACGCGGACCTGGACTACATGCGTCGACACCTGGACCGACTCGCGGTGACCGCGACCGGCGACCTGCGGGTGATGCGCGAGATCTCGTGGATGCGGAAATCTCTCGAGACGACCGGCAACGCGCAGACGCTCGGACCCGTACCCAAGCCGGGCGCACACCGACGTCGACGAGGAGAGACGAAGTGACCGACGAAGGACCCCGCACCGACGCCGACCTGCGCGAGCGGGTGGAGGCGGCAGCCGACCACTTCGACGCTCACCTTGGGCACGTCGCGAACGGCCAGAACCCCTACCGCGACCTCCTAGATCCGGACGCGTCCGGTGTCGTCGCGGCCCCCGAGCCTGCCACCGTCCGTGAGGCCCACGCGACCATGACCAACGACGAGCGCCGCGCCTACCAGTCGCTCCGAGACAGGGGCTACAGCCACGACGACGCGCTGGGCGACGCTCTTGACGGGGTGCATGTCGATGACGTTCGCGCCGACCGCATCGCCACCGACACCACCGGGGCGGGCCAGGACGAGTCGTGAGAAAGACTCGATGCGCGTACTGCGACCGGGCCATCGAGCTGACCGAGCTCAGAGGCTTCGGCAAGTACTGGCTCGACGGTCCGGAGACAAGGGAGGGCGCAGCGATCTGCCCGAGGCGGTACGACGACCTGCACTCGCCCGAGATCGACAAGGAGTACGGATGATCTTCATCGGACTGGCGATGGGACTCGTCGCGGGGTTCTACTGCGGGTGGGTCGCGCGGGAGACCCGCGAGCTGCCGAGCACCGACGCGGTGCCCGGACCGGCGGATCCCGAGAGGCTCGCGCTGTGCGACTGCACCTCGGAGGGCGGGCGCTTCGGAGCACACGCGGCCGCGTGTCCGGCGGTGAGTGAGAGGTGACCCTGGACTGGGACGAGCTGGCGCGAAGGTACGCGGCGGGCGAGCGGGTACAGGAGATCGCGGACTCGCAGGAGATCACGAGGGCCGCGCTGAAGTGGGGACTGCGGAAGCACGGGGTCGTGCTGTCGCGGGACCGGGTAGCACGAACACGGAGAGAGCGGTGCTCGAGGGGGCACGACCTGAGGGCAGAGGGACGTGTGCGGGCCGACGGCCGGCTGATCTGCCTGCCGTGCGATCGGGAGTACAAGCGCCGGTGGCGGGCGGGGCTGACGGGGTGGGTCGGCGACGACATTTTATGATACAATGACGACATGACCAACGACGACAGCGACGCGACGACGACGACGACATCGATACGCAGCACCGAGACGAAGATCACCTTCCGAGTCGACCGCTGGATGGGCGCGAAGGACGGCTGGCGCGGCGTCCGCAACCACGAGGTACGCGACGCGAGCAACCCCGCGTCGGTCACCACGGGAGAGCGTGAGATCAAGGCCGCGCGCGTGGACTTCGAGGTGCAGCTGCGTCGTGAGGGCTCGGCGAAGCAGCGGCTGCGGGTCGTCAAGGTCGTCGAGGTGTCGGGGATCTCCGAGGAGGTCATCGGGTGACTCGTTTCGAGGTCGGTGACCGGGTCAGGGCACCGCTGCGCGCGTTCAGGGGTCAGGGGACGGTGCTGCGGACGAACAGCATCTACAAGCCCGTGTGCGAGACACACGGCCTCTCGTGTCCGGATACCGACGCAACAGCACACTCGGTGCACTTCGACGAGCACGCGTATGGAAGCGAGACCGACGCGCACTCGGTCAGGGTGTGCGACCTCGAGCTGATCACTCGACGGCCGGTGCCGGAGATCTCAACGACGGTGACGTGGGAGATCCTCAGCCGCTACGAGGACGAGGCCGAGTGGCAGGACGACTACACCAAGAACACGAAGGACGAGGCGCTGGACCTCCTGGCCACGCTGCGTCACGAATCCGCGGCGAGAGGCGACGACGTCGAGTACAAGCTCGTGCGGCGGACGTTCGTGACCGCGACGCTGGACGAGGAGGTGGGAGAGTGAGGGTGAGAGTGAACCCGGACGCGGACTGGCGGTTCTCGCTCGGCGAGCGGGTCAAGGTCATCAACTCGCCGTGGCCGTCGGGGCTGGCGACGGTGGTCGGACGTGAGGCGGGCGACACGGGGTGGCGGCCGGGAGGGACGCGGCGGATCGGAAGGTGCTACCGGATCAGGGTCGACGGCTACGACTACAGGCGCGACGACGGCAACTGGGACAACTGGCACTCGGTCGACGAGTCGGCGCTTAAGAAGCTGGACGAGATCGCGGACGACCGGGTCAAGATCAAGGTCGAGTACGTGCTCGAGGCGAGAATGAGGGAAGATCCAACGGGGTGGTGGACCCGGATCATGAACCTGCAGCTCGACACGCAGAAGGCCGCGGTGGACGAGCGCGATCGGCGCGCTCGAATGTACGCGGGGTCCGAGTACCGGGTCCGTCGACTGACCAAGGTGTCGGCCGAGGTCAGCGAGGAGGTGGAGGAGTGACACGACGGTACGAGGTCGGCGACCGGGTGGTGCATCACGGCAGGAATGCCGCGGTCGTGGCGACGAACTCTTTTGCGATCCGGATCCAGTACGACGACGAGGCCTACGAGAGCAACGACGGCGGTCTGGTCGTGCTCATGTCCGAGGTCCAGCCGTGGGACGAGGCCGAGCGGGCTGACGTCGACGTGAGCGTGACGTACACCGTCTGGTACCAGTCAGGTGGCGCCTCAAATCCGTGGCGGGTCTACGCGGCAGACTACGAGACGGTCGAGGCCGCGAGCGACGTGGTGCGCGAGTCGCGTGCGAGCAGCGTCAAGCTCTCGTGGCGCCTGACCCGCGAGATCAACGTGACCGCGTCGCGATCAGAGCCGGTGGACGTCCGATGAGCTTCGGCGAGTGGAGGTTCGCGCCGGCGGACCGGGTGCGGATCGTTAATCCCGCGCTGTCCTGGGAATCCGACCGCGCGACCGTGGTCGGGTGGCACGACGGCTCGGGCTGGTGTGCAAGCCCGTCACCGAGAACAGGTCGAGTTTACCGGATCCGGATCGACAATCACGACTACGGCACGGCTCAGTGGGACAACTGCCACACGGTGGACGAGGCGATGCTTAGACCGCTGAACACGGGCCCACGGGACGACGTGGACGTACAGACCGAGGTGTTCTGGCAGGTGCAGGTGCCGCGTCGGTCGAGAGGTGGCGGCTGGGCGGCGCAGTCGTTCTACATCGGAGCCGCGGTGGTGACAAAGTTCGACACGCGCGAGGGTGCGGTCGAGGCGGCCGAGAGGGACCTCGCAGGCGGCAGGCCGCTGACCCTGTTCCGCTACGTGAAGGTGACCCGGGTGACGGCCGAGCGGGTGGAGGTGGACGAGTGATCGACGTGGTGATGACCGCGAGGGCTGTTGTAGACGAGGACGAGATGTAAGGATGCGTGCATGACGAACGAGAAGAGGAAGGTCGTCCTGCTGACCGGCGCGACTCCGCAGCAGGTCGGGTCGCCGGTCGTGATCGGGTACGTCGCGATCTCGGCCTACGTGAGGTGGGGGCTGGAGGAGGCCGGGTACGAGGTCGAGCAGCGGGCCGTCGTCCCCGGCGAGGCCTGGGAGCCGGGGCGCTACGACGCGGTGGTGTGCGGCCTGGCGCCGATCCGGGGGAATCCCGCACGCCACACCTACGGGATGCTGTGGGCCCGGCGTATGGCCCGGGAGGCGGGCGTGCCGCTGGTCTACTACGTGGACGACTGGCAGTTCCCGAAGATCCGACGCGAGGCCGTCGGGCAGGCGCGCACGATCGACACCAACTTCTTCTCGGACCACAAGCGGATGTGCCGCGGGAACTACGCTGCGGCGGTGGAGGTCACCTCGGAGCTGCGCTCCGAGCTGACGGACTGGGCGGCCGAGGCCGAGCGTGAGGACTGGGCTCCCGTGGTCTATCCGGCCTGGAGTTGGGGCGACGCGTCGATCGTGCGGGAGACGGTCCCGACCCGGGAGCTGCGAAAGTTCGACCCCGGCGCGTGGGCGTACGAGATCGCGGAGCACGAGTTCATGGATCTCCAAAGCGGACACCGGCTACCGCACGAGGAAGGACTCACCGGGTTCGCTGATCTGAAGCCGCCGCTGCCTCCGCGAGAGCGGCGCTGGGTGATGGCGGTGCTGTCCGACCAGGAGGCGTGGCTGAAGCGACAGGGCTTCGAGTGGCCGGTCGCCTGGTACGGCGGCAAGGGTCCGCTCGGCAAGGTCTCCGAGCGCGAGGTACGCCGGCAGATCCTCGGGAGCTGGGGCGTGCTGTCGCCCGGGTACGTGCACTCCGGGTCGGGGTGGTGGCGGGTGCGGGCCTTCGACGCGGTCTGCGGCGGCGCGATCTGGCACGGAGGAATCCCGTCGCGCAAGGCTCGGGACACCGAGATGGCGGGGATGCCGGACCCGTCGGCGTGGGACGTCGCGCGGGCGGACATCGAGAGGATGCGGACGGGGGACCTGGAGCGGCTGGTCGAGCGGCAGCGGGCCTCGCTGGAGGAGGCGCTGGTCCCGAAGGCGGAGGCCGCACGGGTGTGGACGGAGCTGCTGGAGTGATCTCGTATCCGATACCGCTGCTGACCGACCAGAAACTCTCGACGCGCGACGCGGACGTCCGATGGTTCATGCCTGAGGAGGACGAGTGGCGGATGTCGGTGCAGACCGACTCCAACCACGACAACATCAAGGTGATCAACCTCATCGGCGAGGTCGCGGGCCGTATCTACGGAGAACATGAGACCAGGACCTGGAAGGACTACGACTCGTTCAACTGCAAGAACTCGTCGAACAGGATGAGCGACTACACCTCCGGAGTGCCGATCGTCTGGACGCCAAACCACCGAGACAAGTTCAACGACGTACGGCGGGCACTCGCCTACCGCGAGGCGGTCGTGAGGCTGCGCGATACCTGTGATTGAGGTCGAGCTGTGCCGACGGGGTTGACGCATCTCACTCGGTTCCGACACGGCGGATCACTGCTGGTCCTGAACGTGATCGACGGGCACAAGTGGAACCTGCTCGTACTGTGCGAGTCGGGCACCTACTGGGACAACCACGCGATCGCGTGCGCGATGACCAAGCTCGCGGGCGAGACCTGCGTGATGAGAGCCGTGCCGCAACACGGTGTCACGAGCGACTCCGTCGCCGCGGCGTACGACGCGGACCGCGGTCAGAGGTGGCAAGGATTGTATCAGACAAAGGAGACCGCGGAGGCGATGATCAGGGCGATGAGAGAGCTGCAGCAGCGACGATGATGAAGAACGGGCCGGAGTGGGTGCTCGTGATGATGTGGCACGACTCGGTCTGCCCGGCGCGAGAGGGCTGCGAGGAGCGAGAGAGCTCGAGCCACATACGGCGGTGGACCGCGAAGGAGGACCCGCGGACGCGGACCCTGCTGAAGCTGATCGACCACCTGGCCGCGGAGAAAGCGCCGGCCAAGGCAAACGAGATCGTCCGCACGCAGACCGGGTGGGCGGACGTGCGAGAGTGCGTCGACGAGGTCGAGGAGGCGCGCGCTCAGATGGAGCACGTTCGAGAGTACGTGGAGCAGGTCGCGCGGGCTCGACTCGCGATCAAGATGAAGGGCTTCTGGATCCGCCGGCGGACGGTACTCGACATGCTCGGTCGGTTCTCTTCAAGGTGAGAGTGGTGTAGGGTAACTCACCTCGCCGCTTAACCTTTGTTGGATCTTTATATCCGGAGTCCGCGGCCGAGGTGATCGTACATCTACGGAGTCAACGTGGGCACATACGCACCGGTTCGACTCACGAACGTGAAGGTCGAGGAACGTGAGAAGTTCCTCGTGCTGCGGCGGCGGACAGGTCTGACGCAGGCCGAGGTCGCCGAGCGTTCGGGAGTCGGACGCATCAAGATCCTGGCTTGGGAGAACGGTTCCGGGCTGCTCAAGCAGGACCAGATCGACGCGCTGTGGTCGGCACTCGACACCATCGACTCCGAGGCCGGTGAGGTCGCGTGACCGCGGCGGTGTCGTTCGAGGACGTCGCTCCTAGGGTGCAGGCTGACGAGGCGAAGGCGTTCTTCAATACCTGGTTCGAGGGACGCGACGGGGTCGCGGTCCTGACCAGGATGGAACCTGAGGTGAAGGGCGCATCAACGAAGAGGTGGCCAAACTCCCGGGCCGTGCCCGCGGACCAGGTGAGCGAGATGATCAGCGACGACCTGCTTGCAGAGATCGTGCTCGACGAGAGCGGCAACTGGAACTCGTACTTCTCGTGCTCGACACACGTGACGGACCCGACACACGGTGGAAAACGACGCGGAGGAAAGAACACCGTCTCCGCGGTACACGGGCTGTGGCTAGACCTGGACGTGAAGGACGGCGCGTTCGAGTCGGCCTCAGACTGCGACTCGCTGATCCGAGGAATGGGACTGCGCCCAACGGCGGTGGTCGACTCCGGTTCGGGCGGGCAACACGCGTACTGGAAGCTGGACCGTCCGCTGCCGAAGGACAAGGGTGAGAAGCTGTGCACGGCCTGGGTTGCACGGGCTCGTGAGATCTCGGGAATCCACATCGACCGACTGGTCACCTGTGACCGGGTCATGCGGATCCCCGGAACGATCCGCTGGCCGAAGACGCTCGGTGAGACGCCGCGGCTGGTCCACCTGCGCCACAACGAGAGCGGGATCAAGCACTCGGTCGAGGCCGTCTGGGGACTTGCTGGACACGCGTGGGACAGGCAGGCCGAGTCCCTGAAGGCGGACCGCGAGTGGGGAGACGAGCAGAAGGCGCTCGGTGCACGCGAGCTGTCGCGGCTACTCGAGGCGGGAGGCTGGGCCGGGCTCGTCGGTATCTCCGGGTTCGAGGACTCATTCAACGAGAACATGAGCTGGAGAGAGATACTCGAGCCGCACGGCTGGACGCAGCTCGGCGAAGACTCCGACGGACGGCAGCGATGGGCGCGACCTGGCCGCGATTCGAAGTCCGCGCACGCGGGCTATCCTGAGTCACCGCACGTGATGAACCTCTTCTCGGACGACCCGGGCACGGGATTGAACGACCTGCTCGTGGCGGGCACCGACCTGACGAAGCTTCGGGTGCACGCGAAGCTCGCCTACGGCGGCGATCTCGCTCGGCTGATCCGCGACTACTTCGAGAGCGAGTGACGCGGGCGTGGGGCAGGCCGAGACCTGGGCAGACTTCCGAGCGAAGCTGACCCGGAGGATCGAAGACGGAGACGCGGAGACCGAGGACCTCGCGGTCGTGGCCGCGACCTCGGGTGGGTCGGTGGGGCTCTCCTTCGACCCGGACTCGGTCGAGGCGGGCGACCCGGGAGCTCGGTCACTGTCGGACCTCGGCAACGGGCGTCGGCTGGTCGACTACTCCGGCGGTGACATACGCTACACGCCAGGGATGGAGTGGCACGTCTGGAACTCCGAGTACTGGAGTCCCGACCCGGAGGGCCTGCTCGTGCAGGAGCGCGCGAAGTCGCTGTACGGCTGGCTGCGGCACGAGGCGTCGGAGGCGTCGGACCCGGACCGTGAGGAGAAGGTGAAGGCCTTCGCGCACGAGACTCGAAAGCTCGGCGCGCGGCGCGCGGCGGTGAACGACGCAAGTTCAGACCCGCGGGTACTTCTTCCCGCCGCGCGGTGGGACGCGAACCCGCACCTGCTCGGCGTACGGAACGGGGTGGTGGACCTGCGGACAGGGGTGCTGGCGTCGGGCGCTCGCGAGAACTTTATGACCCGCCGGAGTCCCGTGAGGTACGACCCGGGCGCTCGGAACGAGCGGTGGGACTCGTTTCTCGAGCAGGCGACCGGAGGAGACCCGGAGCTGGCCCACTACCTGCAGCTAGCCGCGGGGTACACCCTGACCGGGCTGCGGAAGTATGAGTGTCTGTTCCTGGTGTACGGACCCTCGGGTTCGGGAAAGAGCACGTTCCTCGACGTGCTCTCGGCGCTGATGGGCTCGAAGGCAAGTCACGGCTATTCGACGGCGTTCACCGCAGACGTGCTGACCGAGTCCGCGTTCGGAGCCGGCGCGAAGTCCACGACGGAGTACTGGCTCGCGGAGCTGGTGGGCGCGCGGATGCTGCTGGTGTCGGAGCTGCCGGAGTCGGTCGCGATGCAGGAGGACGCGGTCAAGCGGCTGACCGGCGACTCGCTCATCACGGCGCGCCACCCGGCGGGGCGCCCGTTCTCCTTCGAGGCGCAGGCAAAGCTGTGGATCGGGACGAACCACCGGCCGTGGGTAAAGGACTCCGCGATGTGGAGACGCATCCGAGCGATCCCGTTCGACCACCCTCCGGCCGCGCCGGACCCCGGACTGAAGGAGATCCTGCTCGACCCCGTCGGAGGTCTTCCAGCGGCTCTGGCGTGGGCGGTGGAGGGAGCGAGGGAGCTGCTTGCGGCGGGACCCGGCGAGCAGCCGCTGCGGGTCGAGGCGTCGTCGGTGGTCGAGGAAGCGACACGCTCGTACCAGAAGAGCGAGGACCGGATCGGCGGGTTCCTCGAGGAGGAGACCGTACGGACCGGAGGATCGATCACCCTGGCGGACCTGTTCAACGTCTACAAGATCTGGTGTGACGCGCGCAACGAGCGACCGGGCGCTCTCACCTCGTTCGCACGCAAGCTGCAGGACGCGGGTGAGACGCTCGAGGGGACCGGTCGACGGGCCTTCGTCGAGGGCCGAGGGATCATGCCGTCGGCCGTCCCAGAACCCGGCGAGGCCGGCTCGTCGTGGTTGACCGCGATCGTCAACTCTCAGTAGTGAGCGATACAGCGGTGAGGCGGGAGGATGAGATAACTTTTCTCAAAGGTGTTGGATATATGGTGTTGGTTGCAGAGACACTTTTCTCGTAGTATGAGAGAAGTTGAGGCGCACTTCTCGTAGTATGAGACCAAGCACCAGAGATTCAAACCATTATTCTCGCACCATACGCCCATATTCATCCTTTCTCCCTATTCGCGTACGCGTGGGCGTGTGCGCGGATAGCAGGAAAGGTTGGTTATCAAATATGAAGTTCTCGTATGACAAACAGTAGATGGTGTACGAAAGACGAAAGACTGGATAAGGTGCGGGCATGAGCGAGAACGCGTTCGAGGCGCTAGGGATGAGTGGAGACGAGGTCGCGTCGGCGGCCGCCGAGGAGAGGGGTAGGCGAGGAAGCCGGTCGGGGTCGAAGGAGGTCTGCATCTGCGGACACGGGATCGGGAGACACCTGACGATCGGAGACAGCGGTCGGTTCACGTGCCGTCCAGGGAGACAGACCTGCCGGTGCCAGAGGCCACAACCGGTGCTGAGGGTGTCGGACACCCGGTACTTCGCGAGTCGCACCGAGGGACCGGCGAGGGCACACGCGCTCGTGCGAGGGATGGTGATGCTGTGGGAGGGACGAGGCGACGAGGCCCAGCTGGAGTGGTTGACCGTGCCGACGTGCATGAGACCTGAGTGTGGGCGTTCGGGAGCCGAGGCGGACGTGCAGCCCGTCGCGGTGAACTCAGCGGGTCTGATCTCCTCGCGGTCGGAGGCCGTGAACGTGTTCGCCTGCCGGGACTGCCGGGACGCGTTTGGCGCGTCGGAATAGTGATATAATCGACGCATGAACGACGACGACGACAACGACAGCGGGACCGAGCTGGCCGCGGTGATCCGACGGCGGAGTCTGGCGACCGGAAACGACCGGCTGACGGTGAAGCTGCACTCGGGCGGCGTGTTGTCGATCTCGATGTGCTATCCGGCGCGGTCGAGGCCGTCGCTCGAGCGGCTGATCGGCCGAGAGGCGGACGTGGTGCTGTGGTCGCACTGCGTGGTCTGGAACGGCGTCGGGCCGGAGGAGCTCGGTCGGGTGGACGCGCTGATCGCGGCGTCGGTAAGTGAGAGGCTCGCCTCGTGACCGGCGAGGGTGAGAGGCCGGCGCACGACTCCGCGCCGCTGGATCAGCTGCGGCGCGGACTCAGGTTCTCACGGGAGGAGCGGCACCGGCGGAGAGGCAGGCTCGAGGAGCTGATTCGCGAGGTCGAGGTCGCGGAGGTCCGGTTTGACGAGGCCGACGAGGACGTGCGGACGTACGAGCGGGACCTCGAGGCGATGGAGATGATGTACGACCGGTGGGCGGAGGAGGCGGAGGCGGAGTGAAGGTGATCCTGCGGTACGAGCGCCCCGGCGGATCGTGGTTCGAGGTCTGGCAGCTCGGCGAGGTGCACGGGTCGACCCGTCAGGTGGTCGAGGCCGTGACGCGGGCGTTGGGGTGTGACCCGGAGAGGACCATCGCCGCCCCTGGAGTGGACACCGGAAGCTGGGAGCTGCACGGCGGAGGTCACGCGCTTCGGATCTCGTTTCGCGGACACGAGATCGAGCTCGCCGACGACGACGACGAGTCACCGGACTGGACCCGACGCGCGGACCAGCTACGGAGAGTACTGCCGTGAACCGGATCCTCAGACACGAGCGGGCGGGCTGCTGGTTCGAGATGTACCCGTTCGGGAGGGTGCGAGCAAGCCACGAGGAGCTGCTCGGGCCGCTGACGCGGGCGGTGCTCGGCGGAGATCCGGGCGAGCGGGTGCTGTTGGGAGTGCGCCAGCAGGACGAGGGCTGGGTCGGGACGGTGGACTTCGCGCTCTCCGGGATCTGGGGCAACGAGCGGTGGGAGGACCTCGTGATGGGCGTCTGGTCGGACCTCGAGCGGAGAGACCGGGAGGCGCGGTGAGCGCGCTGCAGCTCGTGGTCGACGTGTCGGACGACGGCGAGACGATGGTGGTCGGAGCGGTGGCCGACTCGGCCGAGGCCACGTCGTTGGCCGGAACGTGGCTGGCGAGGGCGATGATCGAGAAGGACGTGGACGGGCGAGGGTGGATCACGGAGGGCGCGCACGCTCGGTTCTCGACCGAGCCGGGAGTCGAGCGGGTCGCCTGGCGGTGTGAGCTGCGGCGGGCGGAGGAGTGAGCGTGGCGGTCGACCAGACGGTGAGGCTTCCGAGCGGAGGAGAGATCGTCCTCGGGGAGGCCGGCCACGTGCGGGTGGTGGTCCCGAGGGACCGAGAGGTGGAGCGTGAGGTCGCGGAGCTGCTGGCCCGAGAGCTCGCTCCGAGAGGAGCCACGGTGCGGACCAACTCCGGGATGACCGGCTTCGTCGTCGGGTGGAGCGAGAACTGCTACACGATGTCGACCTGGGACGCGAAGGTCTCAGAGGTCGTGAGAGCCTTCGAGGTGAGGCTGGACGGATGAGACCTCGGTGGAGGCGTACGAGAGGTCCAGAGGCGGCCGAGAAGTCCTGGAAGGTGGGTCTCGACGGTGGAGGCTCGATCGAGTTCGGGGTCGCCGGGCAGATCTGGGTGTCGGTCCCTGATGATCCGGGAGTCGAGCGGGAGGTGATGAGGTTGTTGATGACCACGCTCGCGTCGGTGACCGGGAACACGGGCAGGCCGCTGTGCAGGACCGGAGGCGGGAACGTCGGTCTCGTCTACGTCGTCGGGTGGCAGACCAACGGCTACATGGGTGGGCCAGCCGAGTGGGACGTGAAGGTGAACGAGCTGGTTGGAGCGCTTCGGAGAGGTCGGGATGCTAGAAACCCCGGTCTTGGGGTGCGAAGGCGCTGGAGGCGGGTCTGAGTGTCTCTGAGACGGGTATGAGGCTGAAGCCGGGGATGCAGTGGCGACACGTCGCGGAGATCGAGAGCCTAGAGGTCGCCGAGGCGGTCGGCCGGCTGCTGACCTGGAACCTGCCGAGTACGTACGCGGTCCGGCAGAACCTGGAGACCGAGAGGTGGGAGGTGCTCGTGACCGACCTTCTTGGACAGGAGAGGTCGGCCATCGCCGAGCGTCAGCGCCGGTGGTCGGCGCTCGGGCAGGCCCTGATCTCGAGGCATCGGGAGTGATCGATGCTGACGCGCAATCATGATATAATCATCCGGTGAACAACGACCACGACGGGCCCTGCAAGGTGCGCCACCTGGCCTTCGGCCGCGAGCTCGCCGGCCTGAGGTATCGCGGCTGTAGCCTGCGGTTCTGGAGCCTGGGGCAGCTGCAGGTGCGTCCGCACTCAGACGAGGTCGTGGGCCTGCTCGAGTCGCTGCTCGGGCTGGACGTGGGGTCGTGGGCGCGCGCCGACGACATCATGGAAGCCAAGGAGTGTGGCTGCCTCGCGGTCTACTGGGTGTGGGACGAGCAGCAGCGGCGCGCGGGCCGGTGGACCGAGGAGCGGTGGTCACGCGAGGCGTCGCGGGTGCTCGGAGTGCTGCTCGAGGGGAGCGAGCACCGTGCCTAGGAGATGCGAGAGCTGCGGCGTGACGCCTGAGGACGGGGTCCACAACGGAGTGAGCACCGTGCACGCCGTGTTCGAGTACCGCGACATCCGACTTGTCTGCTACCGGTTCGGCACGGTGCAGGCGATCGGCGGCAGCGAGAGGCTGATGGACCTGGTCGCGGAGCTACTCGAGATGCGGTCCGAACCGCTCCCGAAGCTCGGCGCGCGAAGCACGATCGGCAGGGTGGTGTGCGGGTGTCCGCTACGGCACTGGTCGTGGTCGCAGGAGTCCGAGTCGTTCACGTCCTTCGACTGGACCGAGGCGTGTAACCGACTGCTCTCTCGGCTGAAGGGTGGCCTGGGATGACGTGTCCACACTGCGGCGAGACCGAGCTGACCGGCGGCCCCTCCGACGAGGCGCTCCGAAGGTTCGAGAGAAACGGCGTGACGATCGTCTTCTTCATGTACGGGACCGTGCAGGTGCAGGGCGGAGACGACGAGCTGATGGAGCTGGTCTCTCGACTGCTTGCGATGCGCAGCAAGCCCGCCGACCTTCGGCTCGAGGCCCCGTCGGTCATCAAGAGCAGATGCGCGTGTCCACTGCGACACTGGATCTGGTCTCACGAGCGCGCGGCGCGCGGGACGTTCTTCTCCATGGACCAGTGGGTGCAGGAGTGCGACCGCGTGGTCGAGCTGCTGGGAGGGTCGCGGTGAACAGGACTGACCTCGAACTGCGAGTGCGGGAGGTGCAGAGGTGTCTCTTCTGACCATCGAGCGGAGCGGGGTCCGGGTCGAGATCGACGACACCGGCGGGATCCAGGTCACCCCGCGCAGCGACGCGGTGCTCGGCCGCGTGCTCGACGCGCTGCGGATCCCGACGAGCGTCCGGGTCAAGATACACGGGGATCGGTGCGTCGTTCCGTGGCACCAGCTCGACGGTCGAGACGGGATCGAGATATTCGGCCAGCGACACTGGGTCGGACGGGTGGACGCGATCCGGCGAGTGTTGGAGGGTCCATGATCGAGTTCATCGGGTCAGCAGGCACGATCCACCTCGCCGAGGACGCGACCGAGGAGCTCGTCGGAGCGCTCGAGGCGCTGTACGAGATCGTGCCCGAGCTTGAGCTGGATCGGAACCACCCGCTAGAGCTGCACTGGGCGTGGCACGGTCACGGGCCGGAGTGGAAGTCGGTGTCTCGCAAGCTCATCTTCGCGGCGCGAGCGCGCGGGATCGAGATCCCGCACGACGACTGGTTGATGGTCACGTGAAGGTGACCAACGCCGGCCTGGTCACCCTGAGGGGAGACGAGGTGGACGCGGACGTCGCGCTCACGGTGATCGCGCTGTTCACGGGTTGCGGGATGTTCCGGGCGCGGACGTATAGCGGCGAAACAAGACTTGAGCTGTTCTGGCACTGGACGAACAGGGATCACGTCGTCATCTGGCAGGACCGAGCGCGAGCGCTGATTCGCGGGCTGGAGGTGTCCGAGTGAGGGTCGACCTACGGCTTGGCGACGTCGACTGCACGGTCACCGAAGACACGAAGGGCAACTACCGGATCTCGATCTCCGAGGAGCTACCGGAGCTACTCGACGCGCTTGCGAACCTGGTCGCGGGAAGGAAGCTGCCGGGACCGCGTCTGCTCCGAGAGAGCGGTGGGTGCGCGCAGCCGGTGATGGAGTGCTGGCTTCGCAGGGACGGTCCGGACACTCCGTTCTCCCGCCTCATGAAGCTGGACAGCAGGGTCTGATGGCGGTCTCGATCAGCCGCTACGGCTCGGTCCACCTGAGCGGAGAGGACATCGACGCGGACCTGGTGCTCGCCTTCGTGCGCCTGCTCGACGGGGTCGGCAGGCTCTACGCGCACTGGGACCGCTCGTTTCCGGAGCGGGCCGTGCTGACCTGGTATTGGCAGACCGCCAACGAGGACTGCCTCGAGTGGAGAGCGCGGGTCGGGCAGGTCGTCCTGCGGTCGGACATCGAGGGGTTCTCCTAGCGCGAGTGAGGGGAGAACCGTGTCTCACTCTCTCCTCTCGCCCAGGTCTCGTGCGCGCGCGTACGCGTGTGCGAGTGATCATTGAGAGAACTTTTTGAAGTGATGTAGGATCGCTCTCGTGTCCACCACCCCGACGCTTCTCGAGTCTCTCGGTCTCGACGAGCCGTATCCCGGCATGTGCGAAGACACCTACCCCAACAAGCGGGTCCTGAGAGCCAACAAGCTGCACTGGTTCACGGTCACGGTCGACACCGACGGAGACGGCTACGTCTCGATGTTGAAGCCGCACACCCCTGAGTCGCTGACCGCGGAGCACAACTCGACCTGGGAGAACCGCAAGCCGATCATGGTCGACCCCGAGAACCGGTTCTCGGAGTTCGTCGGTCCTCAGGACTACCCGCAGGACTTCACCTACATGCCGTGGTGGGTCCAGCAGCGACTCACCTGGTGGATCGACGTACAGCTCGGTCGCAAGTCCGCCGCGAGCAAGGCCTACGGCAAGCCGTTCCCGACCCGCTGCAAGCTGGTCCGGCACGAGGGGACCCGCTGCTGGAACTGGGTGAGCGACCCGAGCAAGACCGACCGCTGCGGAGTGCACGCCGGCTGGACCCAGGACGACGCGAAGCTGCGCAACGCGCAGATCGCCCGCTCGAAGCTGCTGGACGCCGCTCCGGACCTGGCAGACAACATGATCGATCTCGCGATGAACGCCGAGGGCGAGGCCGTTCGGCTCAAGGCGTCGGAGACCATCCTCGCGATCTCGGGCATCCGGGCCGGCCAGGACCTCAACGTCAAGGTCGAGGCCGACGCGGGTCCCGACCCCGCGGAGACGGTGCGAGAGCGGCTGGACCGGCTCGCCCGGAGCGCGGCGGCCTCCCTTCCCCCGGCTACTCCTCCGGCGGCGGAGCCCCCGGAGGACATCGTCGAGGCCGAGGTCATCGAGGTCGTGGAGGAGAAGCGTGAGTCCTGACACGCTCCGTGAGGCCGAGGAGCTTCGAGCGCAGCTGCACGCGGAGATCGGCCTCGCCGGCACTCGCATCGCCCACATCAGGGCCTCGGCCAACGCCAACGCGTTCGAGCTGCTGCTCGCTCGGCTTCGAGCGGAGTCCGTCTGATGAACTCCGTCTCGTGGCTGCCGGACGACCTCGTCGTCCCGTTCGTCATCGTCAAGGCCGTCGTCGGCCTGGTCGCTCTTCTCTTCACCCTGTACAACACCGCGGAGATCTGGCGGCGGCCTGCGCTGGTCGTCTCCCAGTCTCGGCGTGAGCGGATGTACGCTCTGCTGCTGGCCTCGTTCCTGATCTGCTACTCCAGTAGCCGCCAGGTCACGCAGCTCACCGGTGAGAACGGCGGAGACCCCGCGGGCTTCACGCTCGGGTACGAGCACTTCATCTCGATCCTGATGTGCCTGATGATCATCCGGGCGATGTGGACGACCCGTCGCGAGGACATCGCGGCCACCCCGCCCACGGCATGATACAATCCTCCTACACCCACCAGCCGTAGGAGGCACCCGTGCTCGATGACCTTGTCCAGGCCCGCGATCTGCTGCAGGAGTCCTCGCAGATCGCGAGCCGCCGCCTGCGCGAGATCTGGAACCCCGACACCCGTCAGTACGAGCCGCACGAGGAGATGGTCGCGCTGCACGCGATCATCAACCAGAACCTCCGCGTCTGGTTCCGGATCAACTCCGCGATCCGCGAGCTCGAGAGCGCGGTTGTCTGATGCCCGCCGTCACCGGCTTTCGCCCGCTGACCGAGATCGTCGGCGTCAGCCTCTCCGACGGGATCCACTACACCGTCGAGTGCCGCGAGCACGGCGAGCTGTTCGAGATCGCCGTGCCGCAGTCCCTCGAGCAGGCCGCCCGTCAGCGGGCGCAGCACCTCGCGGAGCACCTCCGCGCCCTCGCCGACGAGATCGCGGACGCGGCCCGGTGAGCGCGCACAAGCACCGGTTCCTGCTCGTCAGGTCCGAGCCCACGGACCCGTTCTTCCATCCGTCGGGGTGTCTCTCGTACACGTTCATCTGCGCGGACGGTGCGTGCCGTCACGCCGTCGAGATCGACGGTGACTCGCTGCACCTCTGGCAGAAGCCCACGCTGCGCTTCTCGTGGGGACCGCAGGCCTCGGTCCTGTGGGGTCACGAGTACAACGGCGGCCAGGACGACGAGGTCGCGGCATGACCGGCTACTACGACTCCTCGCGGTTCGTCGAGCTGCACCTGCTCGACAGCAACAAGCCGGTCTGGGTTCGGCCGGACCGGGTGTCAGCTCGCGAGCACGTCAGCACGCGGCAGGTCACAAGCCTGCTCAAGCGACCTTCCACCCTCGTCTACTCCAAGCTCCTGGTCGACGGCAAGTGGTTCTACGTCCGCGAGACCGAGCTCGAGCTCAAGGACCTGATGCCGGAGCTCTTCCGATGAGGCAGCGCTGGATCTTTATCGGCCGTGACCGGCGGGGCTGGCTCGGCTTCCGCTGTGTCGAAGGCCCCGGCTCTGTCCTCAGCGAGGTGTGGGTCGGCGACCTCTACATCGAACCCGGCCACTACTGGAGAGCTGACCGGTGACCGGCAAGCGCAACGGACCGCCCTCCTACGTCGCGTGGTGCCCCGACCACGAGAAGTACCTCTGGATCTCCAAGAAGGAGGCCAAGCTCGCGGCCCGCCTCCACCACCCGCGCGAGCGTCTGACGCCGTACCGGTGCGAGACCCGAGATGGCCTGTGGCACTACGGCCATCTCAACCCGCTCGTGATCACCCGCGGAATCGAGCAGGGCCGTGACGGACGACACTGACCAGGAGAGGCGGCAGGCCTTCCTCGAGCAGGTCCTCGAGGTCTTGCGAGACCCCGACTTCCCGACCGAGGAGTGGGTCGTCCGCGCGTACTCCGACACAGCCGCGTTCGCGGCTCAACGGCACCTCACCGAGGAGAGCGCTGTCGCGGCCGCACACCGGCTTAAGGCCGACCCGGACATCGAGACCGTGGTCGTCAGGCGCGGGTTCTCGCTTCGCGTGTACGGGGATCAGGAGTATGTCCTGTCGTTGTAACACGTGATACTATAGTCAACGACCGTTACAACGACGAAAGGACAGATCGATGGCGAGTATCGCATCACAGGCACGCATCAACCTCGGAAGCTTCCGCGGAGACCGTTCGGTCGACGAGGACTCCCCGCTCGAGGACCAGGTCGCGCTCGTGCACCAGGCGGCCCTCCACTACGCGAAGGCCAACCACTTCGACCGGATCACGAACGTCCACAAGTCCGGCCTGCAGGGTCAGCTCGTGATGAGCCAGGTCGTCGGCAGCCTGTTCCCCCGGGTCTCCGGCGACGACCTCAAGACCCTGCGCAGTCTGATCTACCAGGTGCTGCGCAATACCCGGTCCGCGGTGTGCGTGTTCCACTCCGCCGACACCACGCCCACCTGGTGGATCAGCGAGACCGAGCCCAAGAACCTGACCGTCGCCGTCGCCTACGCCAAGAACAGAGGAGCCCGAACGAGCATGGCCCAGACCGAGACCGAGCGCAAGCTCACGCCCGAGGAGGCCGGCGAGACCGTCGAGCCCGGTCCCGTCACGGTCAGCCAGCGGAATCCCGCGGAACACCTCAAGGGCCAGCAGCACGTGATCGCCGAGCGGCACCAGCGGCTGCTGAAGCGAATCCTGGAGGAGATCGCGACCAACCCGCAGCCGCTCTCCTCGAACGACCTGCACGCGATCCTCAGCGAGGAGACCGGCATGGTCAGTACGACGACGTTCAGCTCCGCGACCGCGAAGCTGGTCGAGGCTGGCGAGCTCGTCTTTCGCAAGGAGACCGCCGACGAGGCGCGTGTCCGCGGCGGCGGCGAGATGCCGCTTGCCACGCGACCTCGCCTCTACGCGATCGCGCCCGGTCCGGTGCCGACGCGGACCGCGATCCCCGACGGCGTGACCGCGTCACCGTCCGCCCGCGAGATCCACGACCGTTCGGCCGCCGAGCGGCAGGCCGCCCGTACCGCGGCCGTGAAGGAGCAGCGCGAGCGGTGCGAGACCGCCGTCCTCACCGCGCTCGCCCGGCGCGGGCTCTCCATCGGCGAGCTGTGCGACGAGCTCGAGATCAGGAGCGGCGCGGAGCGCGCGTTCTTGATCGGCACGGTCGATCGTCTGGTCCAGGAGGGTCGCGTGGTCCACCGCAACGGTCGCAAGTTCCTCGCGGAAGGTCCCGGAGCTTCCTCGCTCGAGACCGACGTCAAGGATACCCTCGCCGAGGTCCGCGAGGCGCAGGAGGCCCGGGTCTCCGACGACAACGACAACAAGCTCGAGAGGCTGCTCGCCGCCGCGCAGGCGTACACAGAGAGCATCGCGACCGCGGACTCGTCCGCCCACGACGCGCTCGCCGAGGAGAACGCCGACCTCAAGCGACAGGTCGCCGAGCTCGAGGCGAAGGTCGCCAAGCAGAAGGCCGCCATCGACGCCTTGTCCTGATACGTTACGCCCTCCCCCGCAGCGACAACGACGAAGGACACGCCCGTGCCTCGGCAGGACAAGCAGCTTTGTGCGTATCTCGAGCTCACCCGTAAGGTGGACGGTCGACGCGAGCGGATTCAGCTCGTGCTCCTGCCGCCGCTCACGCCCGAGCAGCTCAACATCTTCGGTCCGCGAGGCACGTCGCCGAGCGACTACCTGCCCGCGGACACGTTCACGGTCTGGCGACGCCGGCAGGACTTCGTCGACCACCGCAGCCGGTGGAACCGGCACGCTCGCATCGGCCGCGCGTACTCCAAGCAGCTCGCCGCCTCGCTCGTCGGAGGTTTTCAGATCGCCGGAGAGAACAGGGTTCGCCGGAACGCTCCGGCCGCGTGGACGCCGAGCCCGATCGTGCGGTCCGCGGTCGGAACCGAGCACGTGGCTCGAGACATACTCTCCGACAAGACGCCGTACCGCGTGATCAACAGACTCAAGACCCAGGCCACCCGGTCGTACGGGCTGGATATTTCCTGATACAATCATCCTGACAGCAACGCACACCGCATCACCAACCGACAAGGACAAGGACAGAGAGATGGCAAGTACCACCGAAGAGCTGGTCGAGCAGGTCCTGGGCGCGATGGACAAGATCGGCTCCGGCGAGGAGCAGGTCGAGCCCGAGGACCTGACGCCGCCGGCACCGGTCGTCGAGCCCGACGCCCACACGATCCCCGAGAAGATCGTGCTCCGCCCCAACGGGCAGGAGTACCACGTGCGCAAGCTCGGCATCCACGACGACGTCGCGCTGATCCGCCACTGCCGCGGCCGGCGCCTCAGCCCGCTGCTCACCGGTGAGCCGGGCACCGGCAAGACCGCGCTTCTCGAGGCGGCCTTCACCGAGGGCGGCTTCGAGACCATCCAGGGCACCGGCGACACCGAGGTCGCGGACTTCGTCGGCTCCTACGTGCCGATCAGCGCCACCGAGTTCGAGTGGCAGGACGGCCCGCTGCTCAAGGCGATGGACCGCGGCGTACCGCTGTACGTCGACGAGATCGCCTTGATCGACCCGAAGGTGATGGCGCTGCCCTACGGCGTGATGGACGGCCGCGACGAGATCATCGTCACGGCCAACCCCGCGCGCGGCACCGTCAAGGCCAAGGAGGGCTTCTTCATCATCGCGGCGTGCAACCCCAACGCGCCCGGCGCCCGCATGAGCGAGGCCCTGCTCTCCCGGTTCTCGATCCAGTTCGCGGTCCGCACCGACTACAAGCTCGCCAAGAAGCTCGGCGTCAACGACAAGGTCGTCCGCGCCGCGGAGAACCTCGCGACCAAGCTCAAGGCCAACGAGGTCGGGTGGGCGCCGCAGCTCCGTGAGCTGCTGGTGTTCCGCGACGTCGAGAAGGAGTTCGGCAAGGAGATCGCGCTGCGCAACCTCGTCGGCTGCTCGCCCGAGATCGACCGCGCCACGGTCGCGGACGTGATCACCAAGGCCACCGGCACCGAGACCCGCGCGCTCGAGCTCGGCTGATCTCCTCGGCCGCCGCAGGTCCACCTATCCCGGTGCGTGCAGCCTGCGGCGGTCGGGGTTCGGGCATGATACAATCATCCTGACAGGACAGCACGACACAAGGACAGGACAGACGCATGGCGCACATCTCAACCAGCGGAGACAAGACCAAGGTCAGGGTCCCGAGCGAGTGGCTCTCGATCAACGCCCAGATGGGTCAGCAGGCCAACGCCTGGGCCCGTCGGTCGGACATGGTCGCGAACATCGGACCCCTCGCCTGCGAGGTCAACCCGGTCACCGGCAAGCCGATGGCCGCGGCGCTCTTCAAGCCCGCCATCGCGGAGATGGAGATCAACACCGACATGGCGTTCGAGGGCCTCAAGCCCGAGCACGTCGGTGACTTCACCCAGCGGAGCACCCACTTCGAGCACCCCGCCGTCGCCGGCGCGGTCCTGCACGAGGCCATGCACGCCCGGCACACCCGCTTCGAGCTGCCGGACCTGGTCAAGGTCGCCCGCAAGGAGAAGAACCCCTACCTCGCGGACCTCGTCATGTGGTTCGAGGAGACGCGGATCGAGCGCCGCGGTCGCCGACACTTCCCCCGCAACCGCTCGCTGATGCGGTCCTGTGCGCTCAAGCTCTCGCTGATGGAGCTGCCCTCCGCCTCGGACCTCGAGAAGGCCGGCAGCATGGGCCTCAGCAACCTGCTGCTCATCACCGCGGCCCGGGTCGACATCGACGTCCTGGACATGGACGACGTGCGCGGTCCGGTCGACACCATCCGCGGCATCTTCGGCGACGAGCTCTACGACAAGCTGCGCGTGATCTGGTACCGCGCGCAGCGGCGCAACTGCGACCGCGACTTCAAGCCGCTGCTCGAGGACGCCCGCGAGTGGCTCGAGACGCTCAAGGAGCACGACCAGGAGCCTCCGCCCCCGCCGCAGATGATGATGATCTCGATGTCGGGTCCCGGCACCGGTGAGCAGGACGGTGACGACGACCAGGACGGTGACCCATCGGGCGCCATGCAGGGTCTGCTCGACGACCTGCAGGAGGCCGCCGAGGACGCGGAGTCCGCCGGTCAGACCGAGGCGTTCCAGCAGGCCATCAACGAGATGATGGAGGAGGCGGCCAAGGCCGCGCAGGAGGCGGCCAACGAGGCCAAGGACCACAAGGACGAGGCCTCCAGGATCTTCAGCAAGTCGACCGTCGACATGCGCGGCGACACCAACTCCAGCCTGCAGCGCAAGCGCGACCCCTCCAGCGCGGAGCGTGCGGCCGCCGTGCAGCTGAGCAAGCTGCTCGACAAGGCGCGGTACCGCGACCGGGTCATCACGCAGACCAACACCGTCGAGCCTCCCGGCCGTCTGCGCGGTCGAGGTGCGGTCCAGGCGGCCGCGGGTCGCGCGGCCGGTCGCACCGAGCCCGTCGAGATGTGGAAGCGCAAGAAGCGCACCCACGTGGAGGACCCGAACCTGACCGTCGGCATCATGTGCGACATCTCCGGGTCGATGCACGCGGCCATGCGCCCGATCGCCTCGACCACGTGGATCGTGCAGGAGGCCGGTCGGCGCATCCAGGCCAACGTCGCGGCGGTCTACTACGGCAACTCCGCGTTCCCCGTCCTCAAGCCGGGCCAGCACCAGACGCAGGTGTTCGAGTACGACGCGCCGGACGGGACCGAGCGGTTCACCAGCGCGTTCAAGGCGCTGGACGGTGCGCTGGGCCTGCTGAACGGCACCGGCGCGCGGCTGCTGGTCATCGTGTCGGACTGCTGCTACACCGGCAGCGAGGCCGTCGCGCTGGACCGCTACATGAAGCGGTGCCTCCAGGCAGGCGTCGGGGTCGTGATCTACAACCCCGAGGACAGCACGCACTACATCGACGCCCACCTCGGCACGCCGCGCCCGGCCAACGTCGAGGTCATCGCGGGCGGCGGCATCGGTGCGATCGACCTCGCCAAGCAGGTCGGCGCCGCCGCGGTCCGCAGCCTGGAGCGCATGGGAGGGCGCTCCGCCTGATCGGCCGTGGCCCGCGCGTCCTGTCCTTCGCGCGGGTCACGGTCCCCACACCGCCCTCGCCGCTCCGCTCCCGATCCTGTCCCGGTGAGCGTGATCGCGGCGGGGGCGGTCCAGTTGTCTGATACAATAGTCCCAAGGACAGCGACACACGACGAAGGGACACCATCATGCAGCTCACCATCAGGGACCGCGACGGCAAGGCCATCCAGATCGGGGAGCACTTCGAGTTCCGCGGCGACATCTACGCGCTCGACAAGCTCAACCCGAAGAACGCGGTGATCAAGCACGTCGGCAACGGCAAGGTGTTCAACCTCCCCAAGCGCGGGATCGAGCGCGAGGGCCGGTGGATCGAGGGCGGCACTCCGTTCGCCCGCGTGGTCAACCCGCCCGCTGCCACCGTCGACTCCGACGCACCCACGATTAAGCCCGGGATGGTCGTCACCTACGACGCGCAGCCCGGGCTGTGGGTCGTGCTCAAGTACCAGCCGCGCACGAACCGGTTCGACATCGTCAAGCTCGGCGGCGACGAGCGCGGCCGCGACTGGGCCTGGCGTTGCCCCCCTCGCCACCTGACGCCGGTCGACGCGATCAACAACCTCGCCAACGCGTAATGGCGCACGAGATCGACCGAGGGGCACTGAGGGCTCCCGCCCTCACCGTCACGGACCAGGACGGTGATGAGGCCACCTTCCATCCCAACAAGGACGGTGGTTTCGTCGTGCAGATGCGGCGCCCCACGACCACGGTCGCGGTCAGTCCTGAGGACGTGCGTGCGCTGCTCGAGCTCATCGCCGAACAGCTCGCGCGATGAGCTCGCTCAACTTCACCCGCGAGAACCTGCGCCACGTGCTCAGGACGATGGAGACCGAGTTCAACAGCCGCAACGGGGTCTCCGACTTCATCGGGTGGCAGCCTGGTCAGCGCCAGCTCTACTTCGCGCTGCTCGAGATCATCACCCACCACACAGTCGACGGTAAGACCTACACCCTCGAGTGCGACTGGAAGCTAGGCAAGGACTTCACGATCCTGGTCGGCTGGATCGAGGAGGAGGTGCAGAAGCCGTGATCGTCGAGTTCCAGCTGCAGGACCTGCGGGTCGCGCGGACCCTCATGCGAGAAGACTGGGGAGATCGCAGCATGTGGAGCGCTCAGAAAGTTGACATCTACAAGCTGACCGCTGGTCTTGGACGTGAGATGAACAGGCGCGGCTATCTTGGCTCGTACCGGATCGCCACGAACGGCCTCTCACACCACGACGCAGATGCCAGCATCATGTACCTCGTCTTCACCTGGGTCCATCTGGCTGCGGAGGAGCGCAAGCTCGAACTCCGCGGAGATCCAGCTCAGCTGGAAACCTGATACAGTGCTCCTATCAACACCGCACGACAGCAGGACAGGACAGCGAGTACCGGACGAGATAGTCTGATACAATAGTCCTAGACACACCGCAGGACCGGACGAGATGCCCGGGGCACCCGCCGAGAATATCTGATACAATAGTCCCAGACGGCCACACAGGGTGGCCGCAGACACGAAAGAGGTTCACATCATGAGCGCTTCCACCACCTACACCGTCGCCACCTCCGCCGGCCTGATCGGCACCCGGTCCAGCAAGGCCTCCGCGATCAAGATGGCCGAGGACGCCCGCGGCGAGCTCGAGGTCGTCGTGACCACCGCCAAGGGCACGGTCGTCCACACCGTCCGTCCGCTGCGCGAGCGGGCCAAGCCCTTCACCCGCACCGAGCAGGCCACCTTCGAGGTCCCGGCCGTCAAGGGCTTCACCGTCGCCTACACCCGCCGGCGCATCCAGACCGCGGTCCTGCGGGCCGACGACCGGTCGGGCTACCTGGTCCTGCACGTCCCCACCGGCGTCCGCACCGAGGCCGCCAACACCACCGAGGCGCGCGAGCTGACCAACAAGCTCGCCGAGGTCCACGCCGAGGAGCGCGCCGCGCGGCTCGCCCAGGAGAAGGCGGACAAGCAGGCCGCCCGCGACGCCAAGCGCGCCGCCAAGGAGGCCGAGGCCGCCGAGGCCGAGCAGCCCGCCGAGCTCGTCGAGGCCTGATCCTCGCGGCACACTCCCCTCGCCCCGGCGCCGAAAGGCGTCGGGGCGTTGCCGTGTCTGATACAATAGACATATGGACACGCCGCAGTCACAGACCCGGGTCGAGCCCCTGGGCGCCGCGCACCGCAAGCTCGTGATCTCCGACGGTAGCCGTTACATGGAGCTCTACGTCTGGGGGACCGCCACGACGCCTGGCGACGCCGGTGGGTCCCCGGGCAGCATCTCGGTCGTCGGCGAGCTCGAGCCCATGCGCGCGCTCGTCCTGCGGCCCGCCGACGTGCGAATCTTGCTGAAGGCCTTGCTCGAGGTGAACGGCTCGTGACTGAGATCGTCGCAGGCAAGGCCGACGAGGTCTGGGTCGAGGGCGATCTGGTCAAGGCCGCCGACCGGTTTGGCGACGAGATCTGGGCGTCGCCGACGCATGGCTCCGCCTCGATCTCCTTCAAGTCCGTGTCCCTGGATCCCGATCGCAACCCCTGGGTGACCCTGTCCGAGGAGCGGACCCGCGAGTTCCTGCAGGTGCTCGCGGAGCAGTGTCGTCTGATACAATAGTCCTAGACAGCGACACCGACGAAAGGACACCATCATGGGCTGGACCCCGATCGCCATGGACCCTGAGGAGGGCGAGCGCCTCGCCATGGAGCTCGCGCAGAGCGTCCACTGCGGCACGCCGATGCACCGTGCGGTGAACGACGCCGTGCGCGACGCGTGGGCCGGCTCGATCTGCAACGACGTCTTCCTCAACTCGGACGAGACGCTCGACCGGCTGCTCGCGCACTGGGAGATCAAGCACACGCGGAGCGGCAGCTGATGGCCGAGAGGATGCAGGAGTGGGTCGCGACGTGGGAGTGAGATACGAGAGGTACGGCCCCGTGTCTACCCCGCGGATCGTGGCCGAGGACGCGGGGGCTCGTCTCGAGCTTGACGTGCGCCGCGTCGGGCAATCGAGAGAGGACGTCCGTCTTGAGTTCAGGGTAGTCGATGGAGATCGCGAGAGCGCGTGGGTCTTTATCGACGGCGACGACTCGCGCGAGCTGCTGGAGAAACTCGCGCAGGCGCTGCGTGACGCGCCTCCTTCGTCTGCGCCGTTCTGATACAATAGTTCTACAAGGACGCACAGACGAAGGGACACCTCATGCACATCAACGAGATCAAGGCCGCCGGCGAGCGGATCATCCGGGACCGAGGCGTCACGCTCGCGACCTCCCGCCAGACCGTGATGCGCACGGTCTACAGCGAGCTCCCGGACTCTACGGCTCAGGACCGCGCTCGGGTCGTCGCGCACATCGAGAACACGCTGCTGGACGCGGCGAGCCGATGATCGCGCATCCGCTGCCCAAGGGCACCAAGGTCAACATGCGCCGGCACTTCTGGATCCTCACCGACGTCGTCATCACCGGCGTCACCGAGTCGGGTGGCCGGGCGTGCTACACCTACCGCCGCGAGAGCAACGGCGCGGAGGGTGTCAACCTGCAGTCGCTCGTGGTCGGGCTCCGCTGATGGCCGCCTGCACCATCTGCGGCGTTGGCCAGGTCTCCGACGAGCGGATCGCGGAGACCGGCAAGACGCACTGCACCGCGACCGGGTGCGTCGCGACCTGGCGTCAGCGCCGGATCGCGGACACCGGGCTGCGGCTCGTGTCGGTCCACAAGCAGGGCCCGCAGTGGGTGCGGCTCGAGGACGTGCCCGCCAACGACATGCGCCGGCAAGGCGGCCAGCGATGACGGACATGGGCACCGCGCTCAAGCTCTCGGTGATCGAGAGCTACGTGCGGATGGTCGTTGCGGTCGGCCCGAGCTACCACCCAGACTCCGACGCGATGGACCACCCCGAGCACGAGCTCGAGATCACTCACTGCCGCGGCGTGCTGAGCGAGTGGGTACCCGACCTGGATGAGTGCGACCTGACCCTGCGGGTGTTTCGGGCCCAGGGGTGGGTGCCGTGAGCGTTGACCTAGACAGACAGGAGGTGGTCGCCGCCGACAGCGCGGGAGACGCGGTCATCGTAAGCGTGAGATCGGACGGCGCGCTCTTCTTTCGGGTCCAGTCCGTGACCGGCAAGAACTCGGTCGCTGTGACGCTTAACCCCACGCAGGCGCGTACGCTGCTCGAGGAGGTCGCGGAGCTCGCGCGAGAGGTCTGTGTCTGATACAATAGACACATCAGCAGGAAACGACGAAGGGACAGCACCATGGACGAGTACACCATCACCTACCTCGACGGCAACACGGGTCCGACCTGGATCTGCGACGACCACCAGGAGGCCGTCGCCCTCGCCGAGGAGCACGGCTACACCCTGCTCTACACCTCGACCTCCGAGGACGGCTCGACCAAGCTGGTGGTCGCGTGAAGCGCCTCGTCAAGCGGAACGCGGACAAGCCGCACCGCTGCCCGAGCTGCCACCGCGTGGTCACCTGGGACATGCGGGTCTTCCGAATCACCCTCTCGTGCGGTAACTGCTGCGTCCGCTGGTTCTACATGAGGACGCCTTGACCGCGCCGAGGTACCCCGAGATCGAGGTGCAGCTCACCGGCGAGGACGGGAACGCCTTCGCGATCCTCGGCCGCGTGCGACGCGAGCTGCGGCGTGGCGGGGTCGACGCGGATGAGATCCAGCGCTTCTTCGACCAGGCGACGTTCGGAGACTACGACTTCCTGCTCTCTGTCTGCCAGGAGTGGGTCACGTGTCGGTGAACAAGATCAAGCCGTTCAGCGTCTTCCTCGGCAGCGACATCTCCTTTGACGTGCACGGTGATGAGAGCATCGGGGTCGAGATAGGCTCGATGTACGTCGCCCTCTCCCCCGAGGAGCTGCAGATCTTCCTGATCGAGCTCGCGGCCGGCTATCGGGTGAGCGCGGAGTGAGGCATCCCGTCACGCCGGACGGCCGGTACTTCGTCGTCCGCGGCCGGCTGTGGCGCTGCTCGGACCCGGCTCTCTCAGAGGACAGGCGCACCGCTCTTCAGCACGAGCTGATGAGCGCGATGCGCGCGAAGCGCGCGGCCAACAAGCTGATGCGCAACGCCGACGACGATGACGAGTACGAGCGCGGTTGGATCGAGCTCTCTCGCGCTCGAGACTGGCTACACGACGTCAAGGTCGAGCTGGGTGAGCGCGGTCCGGTCTGGTGGGACGACGGCGCTCGAGACTGGAACCGGCATATGGCCCGGAACACGCCGTACGCGGAGTGGTTCTTCGGCCTCGATGTCTGATACAATAGCACTACAAGGACAGCCAGACGAGAGGACACCGACATGGCCGGCAAGCACATCAACTTCGAGGGCGCGATCATCACCGACTGCGAGGGCCAGAGCTATCGAGTCGAGAGCGCGGAGGGCTGGGGAGAGCCGCAACAGTGCGAGATGGACATGGACCTGCCCGCGGAGTACGCGATCGTCGGCGACGCCTTCGACGGCATGCTGTTCCCGCACTTCGTCTCGCAGCACCACCTGTTCGACAGCTTCTTCGGTCCGAACTCCGCGGGCAGTCCCGACACCATCTCGTTTGTCTGATACAATAGTCTCAGACAACGACATCGACGAAGGGACAGACCATGACCACGTACGTACTCTACTCCCAGGACGAGGACTCCGACGTCGAGATCCTCGCGGTCTCCAAGAGCGCACAGGACCTCCAGGACCGCGCAGCCCAGATCGAGTTCAGAGGAGATGACGACACCGGCGAGACGCTCGAGTGGGTCTACCTCGACGGTGACATCGCCCGTGCGGAGTTCCACGGTCTGGACTACTGGATCACACCGGTACGGGAGGTCTGATACAATAGACCTAGTCGTCCGTCCCGCATGCGTGGCGGGACGGGCGGCTCACAAGCTCCCGGTGAAGCCCAGATTACCGCACAGTGTGCTGATCACACGCGCCGCGGTCGGGGCCTGAGCGCTCAGGTTCCCAGGGTGGAGGGGTGGGGTATAGCTCAGTGGTAGAGCGCTCGGAGGGTATCTCCGCGGTGCGCAGGTTCAATCCCTGCTGCCTCACTGGATCTGATACAATGATCCTAGATCGACCAGGTACCCAGTGCCTGGGCCAAGATAGCCGCCTTGTACTCGCGGGACTTGCCTGGTCGATCACCAAACGACACAACGACAACCAGAGGAGCACCACATGGCCACCGCAACGCGCACCGCGCCCGCCACCGCCGCCAAGTCCACCACCGTCACGGACGTCGAGGTCGAGGTCAGCAAGAAGGCCGCCAAGGCCTTCGCGCAGCTCAAGACCGCGCGCCACGACAAGTCCGAGGCGGAGGCCCGTGAGAAGGCCGCCAAGCAGGCGCTGTACGACGCGCTCCCGAAGCACAAGAAGGGGACGCGGCTGATCCTGCGTCAGGCCGGCCAGGTGCTCGGCAAGATCTCGTGGCGCACCGGCCAGAACCGGACCGACCTGGACCTGCTGCTCGCCGGCTTCCCCGAGGCCTTCGAGGCCTGCGTCACGCGGAACGCGGATTTCCAGCAGATCAACTGAAGACTCCGGCGGCGATCCGGGGGGATCCTACCGCCGGCCCAGCCGCACCGCGTTCTGAACTGTCCTTTCGTCCGCGGTGCCGGCAAGTAAGAGCCCTCGCAGGGGTGGAACCCTGCGGGGGCTCTTGCGCTTTGTCTGATACAATAGTCCCAGACGCAAACGACGAGAGGACAGACCATGCCGTACACCACGACGTACCGGGGATACCAGGTCCGGATCGAGATGACCGACTCCGGCTCGCAGGCCGTGATCTCCCAGCGCGGCGAGCGGATCAGCGTCGAGCCCAGCTCGGCTCGCGCCCGTGCGGTAATCGACGAGTGGCTGAACGCTCGATGACCGACCGCTCGAGAGTCGAGTACGAGGAGACGCCCGGCGCGTGGGGTCACGTCGCTCGCATCCGCGTCTCCGCGCCGAACGGTGTCCGTCACCTCGGACTCGACGTCACCGAGTTGCGCAGCCTGACCGTGCACCTCGACGGCAATTCGTTTGTGATCAGCGAGCCCGAGCTCCGGCTCGTCCTGCAGCACCTCGCCGCGGCCCTGAGAGTCTGATACAATAGTCCTAGACGTTGCGCAGGGCACCGTCAGACGAAAGGACACTCTCATGACCATCAACGACGCCATCCAGATCATGCAGCAGCTCGCCGACGCCTGCGACGCGGGTCTCGACTCCGAGCTCGTCCTCTTCGACCGAAGCGACGAGCGTGAGATCCGCGTCGACCTCAACGCGGACGTGCACGACTTCGAGTTCACGCGCGGTGACGGCGAGATCGTCATCGAGTTCAACTGAGCTGGTCCAGACCAGTTCGCCACCTCACTCGCAGTCTGATACAATAAGAACATCAGCAAGCCGCAGGGGCTCGCTGAAGACGAAAGGACAGAATCATGACGTTCGCACTCGCCACCCCGCAGGGCCAGGTCCGCCAGTACACCCGGCTGCACGACGCCACCAAGGCCGCCGACAAGGTCGTCGCCGAGGTCGACGTGGAGGTCAAGGTCATCCACGTGGAGACCGATTCCGTGGCCTACCTGGCCAGCCCGGCTAAGGTCCGCAAGGAGACCGAGGGGGTCGCCTACAACCCCTGGACGCGGCTGGAGCAGCCCAAGTTCGCGGCCCGCGACTTCGACGGCTGGACGCCGGCCTACACCCGCTCGCGGATCCAGGCCACGGTTTACCGCAACAACGCCTACGAGCGCGGCGCCAGCAACAACTGGCGGGTGCTGGACGGCCGCTCGGGCAAGTTCCGCGACGTGCGGGACACCAAGGCCGCCCGGCTGCTCACCACGGCCATGAAGAACGGCCTGGTCCTCGACTGATCGAGGCGGGCTTGGGCCCGGTCGCCTTCGGGCGGCCGGGCCTCTGTCATGTCTGATACAATAGTCCTAGACGTTGGCACGCAGCCAGCGCAGACGAGAGGACACACCATGCAGACCATCACCACCACCGCCACGATCGACATGTGCTACGAGGAGGACACCCTCGAGGAGGGCGTCGCCGCGATCGAGCGGGAGTTCCCCGGTCTCAAGGTCAACGTCGTGCGAGCGACCGGCACGAGCTGCGGCTGGCCCGAGGTCACCCTGACCGGCGAGCCGACCTTCCTCGAGACGGTCCTGCGCACCGCGTGGGACACGGGCCTCGAGGAGGAGAACGACCTGCTCGTGCGCGCCGTCCTGCACCACGACTCGACGGCCTACGGCGACGGCCCCGCCTGACCCGTCCACTCCCGCGAGCGGGGTCACCCCTCAAGGGCGGCCCCGCTCAGCTGTCTGATACAATAGTCCTAGACGCGGTCGCAGGGACCGCAGACGAAGGGACAGACCATGAGTCACAAGGAGATCGTCGAGCAGGGCCTCAAGGACGAGGGCCTGGGCCTGACCCTCGCCGACTACGGCCGCACCGTCTTCGTGGTGGTCGACGGGCAGCTGGTCGCCGACTCGGAGAGCCCCTCCAGCGCCTCGGAGATCGTGGACCGCGCGCAGGCGCGGGGCCTGCACGCGTTCGCGTACATGCACGCCGGCTGAGGCCGGGAGGAGAGCCCCCGTACGCCGAGCGTGCGGGGGCCTCTCTGTCTGATACAATAGTCCTAGACAGCGACACGAACGAGAGGACAGACCATGACCACCACCATCATCGACGTACGGCTGACCGTCAACGACGGAGGCAGCGTCACCGTGGCGCCCGTGTGGGCAGGTGTGGACCGGCCGGCCAGCCGCAGCATTCGCGTGTCGAGCAAGGTCGCGCCGCGGCTTAAGCGTGCGTTTCTCGCCGGAGTGGTCGCCGTCGACGCCGAGGTGCTCACCGACAACGTCGGTGAGACCTACGTTTCGTGGACGAGCAAGGTGAGCGGCCGTACGGCCAACGCCGACCTGCGCCGCCTGGGCTTCTAGTGGAGACCGCGTGGGACGTGCTCACCGCGCAGCACGACGACGTGAAGGGCGGCTGGAACGGCCGCGGCACGTGGTCCCGGGTGCTGGTCGCCGCGGAGACGTGGGAGGAGGCCATGACCGTGGCCGCCGAGATGGCCGTGGCGCGACACGGCGGGATGCCGCTGCGGGTGCTGGCACGTGTCTGATACAATAGTTCTAGACAACGACAATGACGAAAGGACAGACCATGAGCGACGACTCGACCGCAACGACCACCGCGCTGCCCGCGGGCCGCTACTGGGTAGGTGACCCCTGCTACGCGTTCACCCACCCGGAGGGCGACGGCCCCGACCCGTGGAGCGAGTGGCTCCAGGCCGCCTGGAAGGACTACGACGGCCCCGCCGGGGGCGTGCCCCGGATCAACGACGCCGAGGTCCGTGGATACCGCGTGGTGGCCGCAGGCACCAAGCACGGTGACGGCGAGTACCCCAGCAACGCGGGCTTCACCTGCCCGGTCGACGCCGGCCTGATCGGCGTGGTGCCCGCCACCGCGTTCGCGGTCCTGTCTCCCGGTGCGAAGCTCGGCGACGTGCCCTTCGGCATGACGCTCGTGGAGTTCCCGCGCCCCTTCCACATCGAGTACATGGAGGAGGGCGAGATCCTGATCGGCCACCTCGTGATCGAGACCGGTGACGAGGACGAGGAGGTCTGATACAATACAGACATGACGACACCGCAGCAGACCGACGAGGACCGAGAGTACTGGCTCGAGGAGGAGCGCCGCATGGCGCGGGAGGAGGCATACCTGCAGAAGCAGAGCTGAACAGCACTCACGCTAGAGCGCCCGGGAGCCGGAGGCCCCGGGCGTTCGGGCTGTTCAGTCTGATACAATAGACCTACCGACGACGAAGGGACACACCGATGACCAGGATCCTCAGCGCTGACTCATACGCCGCCGGCTCTCGGGTGACCGACGAGGTCGCCAACGGCCCAACCGTGAACGAGCAGACCCGGGTGAGGGTGCGAACCAACCACGGCAAGGTCGCGGTCTTCTGCCTCTACAGCGACCAGTCGATCGCGGTGGCCATGGAGGACACCGCGCAGTCGATCTACCTCAACCCCGACGACACCAACGAGCTGCTGAAGCAGATGCAAGGAGCCTGGGCATGAAGCCGACCCGACGAGACTGGCCGCTGCTGGTCGCCGCGGCACTGGTCACCGTGGCGGCCGTGGGTCTCGGCATGCTGGTGTTCGGATGAAGCGCGCCGCGGTGTACGTCTGGCGCGGCACCGAGCTGATCGACTGCAAGCCGACCGTGAAGGCCGCCCGCGAGGCGTACCCCGGCGACTACAAGAAGGTCTACAACGGACTGCGGGCCGGCGACGTCCTGCTGCAGTCGCTGAAACAGGTGGAGGTCCAGTGAGCGTCAGGAAGGTTTCGGACGTCACGTACGTCGTCACCGACCCGTGGAGCGACTCCGTGGCCGTCCGATTCGACGGAGAAGGTGAGGTGTGTGTCTTTCGAAGCACCGAAAACGGTGACCCCATCGGCAGCCACACACGGACACACGTCATCATCAGCCGTGACGACATGCACGTGATCCTCGAGCGCTACAAGGAGACGCTGTCATGAGGTGGTTCCGACGCGGTGCGAAGCCTGCCGAGGTCGTCCGGCCGAGTGTCGAGTGCGGCATCTGCGGCGCGCTGGTCGAGAGCTATGGGCACATGATCGCGCACCAGGAGTTCTACCACGTTGACCACAAGAGCTGGGGCGTGCGGGTGACCGACATGGACAACTACGTCGTGTCGTGCGCCAGCCTGGAGCAGGCGAACGAGGTCTCCCTCGAGCTGGGCGGCCGTGGGATCAAGTCAAAGGTGGTGCCGCTGTGAACGACTACGAGCGGTTGATGACCGTAGCGATCGAGATCGCGTGGCCCGTCCCTATGGTGAGGTACTGATACAATAGTCCTACACGGTCTGCCACAGACGACGGGCTAGACTGAAGGGACTATGATGAGGAAGATCGCACTCGCACTCGTGTCCGCCCTGGCCGCCGCCACCCTGGTGACCGGCGCGCCGCACGCCGCGGACGCCGCTCCGAGGAAGAAGGCACCGGAGACCGTCCTGATGATCGGCGACTCGACCACGTACCGGGTCGAGCCCAAGCTGAACGAGCGCCACCCCACCTGGACGATCGACGGCCAGTCCGGCCGACCGATCCGCGCGCTGCCGAACCGGATCGAGCAGTACCTCAAGGACAACCCCGCGCCCGACCACTTCATCATGGCGCTGGGCACCAACCACTCGGTCGACCCGGACTGGACCAAGGAGCGGCTCGAGCGTGCGATCGCCAAGTTCCCGGCCTCGACCAACGTCTACCTGATGATGGTCGTCCGCTGCGGTGACTTCCAGGCCTTCAAGGACGCCGACCTGAAGCTGTACAACAGCTACTCACGTGAGCTCGTCAAGGAGCGGCCGAACACCCAGATCATCAACTGGCGCGGCACCGTGCTCGCGGACCCGACCCTCAACGCGAAGACCGGCATCTCCTCGCTGCTCGAGGACGGGACGCACCAGACCGGCTCGCCGAACGGTCGCGGCGGAGAGACGCCCGGTCCCGGGGTCGACACCTACGTGCGGCTCATCGAGTCCAAGGTGACCGTCGACTGATCGTGGGTCTGATACAATAGATCCATGATCATCGACGCGCTGACCGGCCTCGCCGGCTCCTGGTTCTGCTGGTTCCTGCTCGGCCTCGCCGTACTCACGATCTGGGGAGTGTCCCGTGCGGAGCGGTGAGGTCAAGCGCGAGGGCGAGCGGATCACGGCCACGTGCGCCAGCCAGGCCGTCGATCGCCCCACGATCGACGTCCGCACGCGTGGAGGTAGGCTGGACCAGCTTGAGTTCCAGACCTCCAACGACGGCAATGCCGGTCCCTGGGTGTTCGTGCAGGAGGAGCAGGTGCGCGAGCTGCTTCAGACGCTGCTCGAGGTACTCGGTGACGGCTGAGGTCGAGCGGATCAACAGCGTTCGCACCGAGGTGACCGTCACCGATGGAGAGGGCAACAGGTCCGTCTTCAGGGTTCGGACCAATGGAACGCTCGTGGTCTGCGCACTCGATGAGGACGACAAGGCGACGACCTACGTCAAGATGCAGCCCGAGGACCTGCGGGCGCTGCTCGAGACCATGCGTGATACAATGATCTCATGAAGAAGCTCAAGGACACCAAGGCCCCCGCGCTGCCGGGCGGCAACCTCGCCTTCGCGCAGGCCATGCACGGCAAGCACGCGCTCACCCACCAGGACCGGCGCACCAAGCGCACGCGTACCCGCGCCGCGGCCAAGGCCCGTGCGCTCAAGGACTACCGATGAAGACAGAGCCGAGTGAGGAGCGCGTAAGCTTCAACGCCGACCGTAGCAGCATCACCGTCACCGACGTCGACGGCGACGAGCTTGTGTTCTCCCGGCACCGCTCGGTGCACGTCGAGGTGACCGCGCGAGCGAAGGAGAGCGGCAACGAGATCGACGTCTACCTCAGCGAGGAGCACGTGCGCGCGCTGCTGGAGTGGTACCGGGATACGATCTGATACAATAGATCTACAAGGACAGCACGAAACGACACGCTCCCGGAAGGAGCCACCATGATCAACACAGTTGACCGAGGCATCGACGGCATCGCCGCCGTCCAGCCCTGCGACCGTACCCACGAGCACGCCGGCCACTGGCACCGCTCGCCGAGCTTCGTCTGGTGCAAGGGCGGCGAGACATCATGACCGAGCACACGCCCGAGCTCACCCGGGTCATCCTCGCGCCGATCGTCGCGGAGAACGCGCAGGCGCACCCCGAGTGGGGGATGGACGCGCACATCGAGGACATCATGTCGCGAGGCTACACGCGGATGCAGGCCTACTCGGTCTCGCGTGGGATCTCGGCCGCCATCCTGCGCAACGAGGAGCTCGGGCGGCGATGAGGATCACGTTCGGTCGAGGGCAACAGCCCCGCTGCGGCCACACCCGGGTCGAGCCGCACAGTGTCCAAGGTGTTCGTTTCGGCGACGTGACGCTGCACGCGATCTGCATGGACTGCGGCAAGCCGACCACGTTTGCCTGCGGCTACATGAAGGACCCCGACGAGTACGAGAACTGGACCCGTGTCCTGCGGGCGAACGGCTACATGCAGAACGCCGCGAACAACGCGCTGTGGGAGAAGGTCGTCTGATGCCGCGACACCGTCAGCACACCAAGCACGTCTACCGCGGAGTGCCCGCCAAGGTCGCCGAGCCCAAGAGCGACAGGCGCACCGGGCAGCAGGGGCTGACCTCATGCGGGCACTGTCACGTGGTCCTCGACGCCGTACGTGCGTCCTTTTCGGATCCTGAGGTGGGGATCGTCAACGGCAAGACCGTGCTGGTACCGCGGCACGTCACCGGCGGCACCGGCACGGTCACCCGCGGCAAGGTGCCCTGCTTTGGCAGTGACCGCCCGGCCGTCCTGATCGACGAGTCCGAGCTGTGACCCCGCTCGAGGCGTACGAGGCCGCCCGAGACCGACACAGCGGCGCCGTCGAGGCGCAGCGCCTGGTCAAGCAGCTGGTCCTGCAGACCGAGGCCGAGTCCGCCAGGCTACGCCGAGCGGCCGCCGAGGCGGTGTCATGCCCCAGCTGCAGCGCCGAGGAGGACGAGCCCTGCGTCAGGGTGGGCAAGTACGGGTCGGTGCCCTGCACGCCGCACGGGACGCGCGAGGACCTGTCGGGCGTGTGCGGAGAGTTCTCGAGAACCCGTATGCTCTCGAGGTTGGGAAGCACGTAGAACCTGATAATATCAACCTTGAAACACCAACGACGGAGGGACACCACAACGACTAGCGAGAGACATCATGCAGACCGAGGAAGACATGCGCACCGTCAACGAGGCGCTGGTACGTGAGTACGCCGACCTGATCCGACCACACCTGGCGCTCGCGCGCCGGGCGGTGGGCGTCCAGGCACCGGACTCTCCCGCGCGCCAGGCCAGCGACACCGTCAACGCCCACATCAGGGAGTACATGGACGAGCGAGGCGGGAACATGACCCACCTCGCTACCGAGCTCGAGGGCCACATCTCGTTGCCGGGGCTGCGGCGCCGGCTGCGGGCATCACGTGGCCGGACGCTGGGTAACTTCAGCACCAGCCGGCAGCGTGGTAGCACGGACCCCGAGCGGGTACAGGCGGCCGCTGAGAAGATCAGTGCCGCGAGGGCGGTGGGCAAGACGGCGTACCGCAACGCGGTACGCGAGGTCTACGCCGACAACGTGAGTCTTAGCGCGATCGCCGAGCACCCGCTGGTCAAGTCAAGCTACTACTCGCTCTGGAGCGCCGGCACCGCCGGCTGATCCCCCACGACCAACGAAGGTCCGCCCCGGTTCGCGAGCGGGACGGGCCTTCGTTGCTGTGCGGACGAGGTAGTCTGATACAATAGTTCCACAACGACGAAAGGACCACCATGAACGACGACGTCTTGATCGTCCTCGCTATCTGCCTGCCCGCGATCATCGGTGTGGTGCTCGTCCTCATCGACGAGCTCGGTGTGGTGACCGCGCTGCAGCGGTTCTTCCTGCTGCTGGTCGACGGGCTCAAGCGGGTGTTCAACGCGATCGCCGCGTCGCTGCGGCCCACGCCCGTGCGCAGGCCGTTGACCGCACGGGAGGAGGCGCACCTCGAGCACGACGCCTTCGACTCGGAGCTGATCGAGCGGATGCGCGACCTGGGCACGCTCAACCACACCATCTCGTGCTTTTACTGCCGCAGCCACAGGGACACCGAGCTGGCTGCGTGGGCCTACGGCCGGATCACCCCGGGTGAGATCACCGGCGAGCGGATCAGCACGCTCGAGCGGCGCGAGAACACGTACGAGGAGATGATCGCGAACGTGCTCGGTGCGATGCAGGCCTACTCGCGGTGAGGCGGTCGTACTGCGGGCACCTGCGGGTGGTCGCGTGGGCCGTGGTGATCGGCGTGAGCTTGGTGTCGATGACGGCCGAGGGCGAGCCGGACAGCGCGATCCTGCCCCCGGCTTCGGCGGTGTCCCGTGGCTGACGCGCGCCGGATCGCGCGCTGGCTCATCCTCGGCGAGAACGGCAGCCGCGGCAAGCACGTGGTCGAGTGCCCGAACTGCTCGTACCGGCCTCAGCTGCCGGACACCAGCTCGAGCACGAACGCCTCCTGGTCCACGGGCGAGACCAGGTTCAAGAACTCGGCATGGATGAGCGTGGGCTACCTGCTCGAGGTGCTCGCCGAGGACGATCACGACTGCGGGTAGCGTCTGATACAATAGATCTACACCGACCACGAGGGGACACACCATGACCGGCAAGACGGGAGCGCCCACCGGCGCCGAGCTGACCGAGCTGCTGTTGCAGGCCGCCGAGCTCGGTGTGCTGCCGCAGAACCTGAAGGGCCACAGGTTCGTGTTCACCGGCACGCTGTCGATGAAGCGGGATGACCTCAAGAGACTCGTGCGTGCCGCGGGCGGGCATGCCGATGACCGGATCAGCTACGCGCACAACGGTGTGCTGGTGCACGGCAACACCGGCCGGCACGGCGTCACCGCGAAGATGCGCGAGGCGACCCGGTTCGGCTGGTCGACGTGGACCGAGTCTGAGCTCGTCGCTCAGATCATGCCGACGTCGTGACCACGCTGAAGTTCGCCGCGCCGACTGCGAAATACGAGCGGCTGATCCCAGCGCTCAGGATCGCGCGCGACGAGCTCGCGCTGCGAGGAGCGCACCTCGCGGTCTGGGCGTACGACGGCTGGTGGCAGGTCGAGTCCGACGTGCCGGGTGTCTGCGAGATCGTGCGCGACTTCGTGCTCGGTTCGCTCATAGTCTGATACAATAGTCGTAGACGAGCTCGCAGGGAGCTTGCGACGAAGGGACCATCATGGACGTCAAGAACTACAGCGACCAGCTCGTGCAGGACCTCGTGCAGGGGCCGTGGGAGACGCTGATGGACGAGCCGCTGCGCAACCTGACCCGCGCGCAGTTCGAGGCGATGGCGCCGGAGGACACCAACGAGGAGGCCCTGGCCGACGCGTGGTACGAGTTCGGCGAGCGGCGCGCCCGCGTCTTCGGCTGATCGAGCGAGCCGGGTCGCCTGCGGGCGGCCCGGCAGCTTGTCTAATACAATACAACTACACAAGGGCTTGTAGCGCAACTGGGAGCGCACCGCACTCGCACTGCGGAGGTTCGGGGTTCGAGTCCCCGCAGGTCCACAGGGGCGCCGCGCGCCGCAACGGCTGGTCTCGAGAGGGAGAGCTGGACGCGCGGCGGCTCCACCCGTCTGATACAATACGACTACCGACAACGACGAACAGACAGGACCCGCCACCATGGCCGCAACAGTCAAGCAGCTCGCCTTCATCGACACCCTTGTCCGCGAGCGCACCGTCCCCGTGGGGGTCGAGCACCAGATCTACGAGATCGCCGGCCGTGCCGACGCCAGCCCGGGTCGCGGAGGCCCGATCTCGAAGGTCATCGACCAGCTGCTCGCGATGCCGAAGCGCACCGCCGGTGCACCGGCCCCGGCCGCCGGTGCCCGCCGGCCCTCGTTCTCGCAGCGCCTCAAGGACGCGGTGCCGGAGGCGCGCTACATCATCGAGCGCTGCGAGGTGCCCGTCGCCCACCACGGCCTCTTCGGTGGCAACGACGACGCGTACTTCGAGGTGCGCGAGTTCAAGGGCACCCGCTACCTGCGCCAGCTGCACGGCGCGCCCGGCGACTTCAACCGGAGCAAGCCGTCCGCCGCCGACCAGTCGGCCGTCGTCGACGCGCTGCTGGCGGTCGGCCCGCTGGTCGCGACGCAGCGGTACTCGACGCGCCACACCTGCTGCTCGTGCTGCTCGGCGCCGCTCACCGACCGGACGAGCCGCATGCTCGGTCTCGGCCCCGACTGTCGGAAGCGGTTCGGGCTGTGAGCCGCGACGCGCGGTGCCCCGACCCGGACTGCGAGCGGTTCGGCGAGCGGGTGCCCGCCGACCACGAGCACACGCCGTACGTCCCGCCCGAGGACGCGTCGTGAGGCGGGCTCTGAGCGCCGCGCTGCTGCCGGCAGGTGTGGTCCTGCTGATGGGGCTGGCCGTGGCTCCTACCCCGGCGTATGCGGCCGTGTGCGGGGTCCTGGGCGGGCAGGCCTTCTTCTGCGGCCTGCTGCTGTGGTGCGAGCGGCGACTGGAGGGCTTGCTGTGACGGTGCACTGGGAGACCGTGCCGTGGATGGCGCTGTGGGCGCTGGGCGCGGTGCTGTGGGGGTGGCTTGCGTGGCACGTGGACAACCACCTCGCGCCGTACCGCGATGACGACATGGGCAACGACGCTCGCTATCACCGCGGCTCGTCGGTGGGCGAGTCGATCTGGATGGCGTTCGTGCCGATCTTTCTGCCGTTCATGCCGGTGGGACTCGTGCTGCGGGCGTGCCAGGCGGCCTGGCTGCTGCGGCCTGAGGCCCGCCGTGAGCGGGCGCGTGAGCGCCTCGACGAGCTGTTGATGCCGAACCCCGAGCCCGAGGGTGTTGAGGCCTGGACGCGGCGCGAGAGGGCGGCCCTGGGGCTGGACGACACGGACGCGTGGATCGCGCGGGTCGATCGGCTGCTGTCGTGACGCCGGACACCGACTGGGGGCTGCGGGTCGCCGAGGTCGCCGAGGCACTGGGGCCCGCGCTCGCGGACCTGATCGAGGGGCTTGCGGCCGAGCGGGTCGAGGGTCAGCCGATCGGGCTTGCCGCGACGCGCGACGAGCTGATCGGTGCGATCAACCGCCAGGCGCGGTCCGAGCTTATGCGTCGTTCGATGGACGAGGTCGCCGCCGTCCACGTGCCGCGGGTGCCGTGGTGAGCTGGGTGGCGTGGTGGGTGTTCGCGGCCGCGGCTCTGCTGCTGGTCGCAGGGTTGGTGGGGGTAGGCTTCTGGTCGCGGCCGCGCGGTCTGCAGCTGCTGGGGTACGCGCTGTGCGGCGGCCTTACGGCCACCCTGGTGTCGGCGGTCAGCGGCACGACGCTGTACGGCGCGGGCAACTGGCTCATGCTCGTCGCGGCGGCCGCGTTGTGGGCCACGATGCGGGACATGATCTGATACAATGACAGCATGACGACAACGACGACGACCTTCACCGCGACCGTGCGGTTCACCGAGGACGAGCGTGCGGGGCTGCACCGGTGACGGCGCGCCTGCGGGTCGCGTACTCCGACGACATGCTGCGGTGGCAGCTGGGTGCGGGCCACCCCACCGACCCGATGCGGGCGGCCCGTGCGGTGGCCCTGCTGCGGCCGGTGCTCGGCGATGCGGTTGCGGTGGGTGGGCCACGCATGCGCAGTTATGCGTGGCGTGGGCGGATCGCCGCCTCGGGGCTGCACACCGACGCGTACCTCAGACGCCTGCTCGATGAGGGTCGCTGTGACGAGTGGGAGGGGGCTCGGCCCGACCTGGCCGAGACGGCCCTGCTCATGTGCGCCTCGACGCTGTGGCTGTCGACGTGGGCGCAGCAGGACGCCGCCGATGGGGAGCCGCCACGCGTGGGCTTCAACCCCCAGGGTGCCAAGCACCACGCGCTCAGCGACGTGAGCGCCGGCTTCTGCGCGCTCAACGACATGGCCATCGTCGCGCACGAGTGGTCGCAGCGTGGCAAGCGCGTCCTGTACGTCGACTGGGACGTGCACCGAGGCGACGGGGTCGAGGCCTTGACGTGGGACGACGAGAGGGTCATGACAGCCAGCGTCCATGGGCAGGGCCTGTTCGCAGGCGAGGGTCGCCACCAGGCCGAGCACAGCGTCTTCAACTGGGCGCTTCGTCGAGGGTCAGGTGACACGTCCCTGCTCGCCTCTGTCATGCACGCACTCGCGATCGCTGAGCTAGGCCACTCGCCTGACGTCGTGCTCGTGGCAGCCGGGGCCGATGGGCTCGCTAACGACCCACTGGGTAACCTCTCGTACACGATCGAGGGGCTCGCTCAGGCGGGCGAGCTCGTAGGCAAGTGGGCCGGCAACAGGCGACTGCCCGTGATCGTCGGCGGTGCCGGTGGCTACCTGCCGGAGCGCGAGACGCCGGTGGCCTGGGCCGCGACGGTGGCCGCCATGCACCGCGCTCACTCGGCCGCGCTCGAGTCGCGGTGAGTGCGGTACGGACATTTTCAACTACTCGAAGTGAGTGAGAGAGGCCTCTCAACTAGCCTCTTAGCTCTCTCACGCCAAGACCTCCCCACGCTAACATGTACATTCCGTGCACCACTGTATAGGATTCCCGACATGACACTACGACCCCTCCCCGACAGCGAGGTCGCCCTCCTCCGGGACCTCCGCCACGACCTGCCCGCCCTTCGCTTCCGCTGCAACCTCCTGCAGCGGGCCGGCTGGTCCCTCAGCGAGATCGCAAAGGCCTCCGGCGGCAGCCGCTCGAGCGTACAGCACTGGGTCGCGGACTTCCCGCGCAAGGCCCGACCCGGCGACCCGCCCGCTCCCGCGGCCCCGGACTACCCCTCCTCCCGCGTGGCCCGCGCGCGTGCGATCCCGCGCACCCGCCGGGCCTCCGCCACCCCCGCCGAGATCAGCGAGCTCGCCGAGCTGGTGCCTCTCGCGCGGCGCAACCGACACCGGACGCCGACCGACAGCGCGTTCTCGAGGGCGTCGGTCCGGCTGGACGCCCTCCTGCTCGAGATGTCCGAGCGCGGCGTCCGCCAGGCCGACATCGCGAGCGCGGCCGGGCTCGCCACGCAGTCGGTCCAGGTCCGCATCGCCCGGACCCGGAGGGCGGCCGCCCGATGAGCAGCGAGGTCGACGTCTCCTTCGGCACCGCGCGCGTCCAGCTCGATCCCGCAACCGAGTTCGAGATGGGCCCCCACGGCGGCACCCGCGTGATCTGGAATCCCGAGGACGTCATCAAGGCCGCCGTGATGGCGCTTGGCGCCGTCGGAGCTCGCCTTACTCCCGAGGCGCGCGATCACCTCGAGGCGCTCGACGACCTGCACCGAGCCGGGCGACTGCGCACCTAGCCCCGTAGGATCGTCTCATGCCGAGCAACCGCGTCCGCGCCGACGTCTTCCCCGCGGCCCTCGTGGTCGCGCCCGCCGACTCCCCCGAGGGTCCCGCGAGCCTCGCCCGGCGGACGCCGGACGATCACCGCTACCTCGACCGCGCTCGGGTGGTCGTCACGACCGACGCGATCCTGGTCTTTCAGGACTCCTCCTCCGGCCCCGAGCTGATCTTCTCCGAGCGGTTGGCCTCCTACACCCCGCCGCCACCCAACTCCACCCTCACGATCCGCTCCCGCCAGGGCGCGGCCCGCGAGGGTCTCGCCACGACGGACTCCGGCAAGACGATCGCCTTCGGGCGCGGACCCGGCTGCGGCTGCGGGTCCCGTCTCAAGTCGTTCGACCCGTTCAAGGTCGCCTACGGAACGAGCGAGGCTCGCCCCGTGGCGGCCTCGTCTCGAGATCGGTGAGCGGGCTCATGCTCGCGACCGGCGTCGCGGTCCTCACCGTCGGTGTCCTCGGTGTCCTCTCGCACCTGTTCATCCCCACCGGCGTCGACCCGGACAACCTCCTTCCCGTCTCGCTCGCCTGTGTCGTCGCGGGCGCGGTGCTTCTTCTGGTCGCGATCTCGCGCTACTAGCAAGGGCGGGATAGGATCTCGTACGTGATCCTCGACCTCGCCGTCCGCACTCTCGCCTGCTACCGGCTCACCCGCCTGGTGATCGACGACAAGATCACCGAGCCGGTCCGTGATCGGATCTTCGCTCGCTACGGTGACCCGGCCGACTCCAAGGTGTCCTTCGGCGTCACGTGTCCTCACTGCGTCTCGATCTACCTCGGGATCGCCCTCTCGAGTGTGCATATGATTGCCCCCAACAGCAGGCTCGTCCGAGCCGGCACCGAGGCGCTCGCGCTCTCGGCGCTGACCGGGCTCCTGTACGAGCGCGAGGGCTCGAGGGGCTTCTAGCCTCCTTCCGTCCTTTCCCTCACCCCCGAGAGCGAAGGAGAGAACCAGCAGTGGGCGTCTTCACCACCCCGACCGGTCCTCGCTCTCGTCTCGCCCTCTCCCGCGCCGGACGCGGCCCCGCCCCCTCGGCCCTTCCCGCGCCGCACCCCGCCCGGTCTCTCGGACCCGGACCCGCGCGCCCCGCTCCCTACCGTGCGCACCGCTCCCTCACCGCGGCGGCCAAGCAGATCGACCTCTCGGACACCGCACAGGCGGCCGGTCTCGCCAAGCGCAGGGCCTCCGGCACCGACGCGTGGCAGCAGGAGTCGTGGGAGTACTACGACGCGATCGGCGAGATCAAGTTCGCCTTCAGCCTCGTCGCGAACGTGCTCTCCCGGGTGCGTCTCTACGCCGCGGAGGTGGACGATCCCTCCGCTCCGCCGGTCGCCGCGAACCCCGACGAGCCCGGCGGTGGCGCGGCCATCGCGGCTCTTCGAAAGCTAGATTCAGCCTTCGGAGGCCAGCCCGGGCTCCTGCGTGACGCGGCGCTCAACCTGTGCGTCACCGGCGAGTGCTACCTCGTCCAGCAGCCCGCCGGACACCCGCTCTCGCCCAACCCCGCTCCGGAGAGCTGGGACATCCGCTCGGTCGACGAGCTCGAGGTCAAGACCGACGGCACGGCAACTCTCGTCACCCGCCGAGACGCGGGCAGCGACCCGAACTTCAAGCGTCCCCTCTCGCCGAAGGCCTTCACCGCCCGGATCTGGCGGCCGCACCCCCGCTACTCGGACGAGGCCGACTCCAGCATGCGCGGACTTCTCGACGCGTGCGCCGAGCTGATGCTGCTCAACAAGACCTACCGCGCGACGGCGCGCAGCCGCCTCAACGCGGGGATGCTGCTCATGCCCGACGGGATGGCCGTCTCCTCCTCTCCGGACCCGGACGCCGGTGACCCGGACTCCGAGCTTCACGATCCCGCCGAGCAGGACGAGGACGAGTTCGAGGAGTCTTTGATCGACGCGATGACCACGCCGATCATGGACGAGGAGTCCGCCTCGTCGGTCGTGCCGCTTCTCGTGCGCGGTCCCGCCGACCTGCTGAAGGAGATCCGTCCGATCTCCTTCGAGCGCTCGTTTGACGACTCCCTCGCCGCTCGCGGCGACAAGGTGCTCGACCGGATCCTCGCGGGCATCGACGTGCCGAAGGACGTCGTCGCGGGCATGGCCAACGTCAAGTACGCCAACGCCGCGGTCATCGACGAGAGCCTGTACAAGGCCCACATCGAGCCTCTCGCTCTTCTCCTGTGCGACGCCCTCACCGTGGTCTACCTCCGCCCCGCGCTCAAGGCCGCGGGAATCGACCCCTCGGAGTGGGACCGCTACGTCGTCTGGTACGACCCCTCCGAGGTGACGACCCGGCCGAACAAGAGCGAGGACGCCAAGGCCCTCTACGGCGATCACCTCGTCTCCGGCGAGGCCGTCCGTCGAGCGCACGGCTTCTCCGAGGAGGACAAGCCCGACGCCAACGAGATGGCCTACCGCTTCCTGCTCGACCACGGCGCCGGCACTCCCGAGCTGACCGAGGCTCTCCTCTCGATCTTCGCGCCCGACGTGATGAACAAGGTCCGCGAGGCCAGCCAGGCCAACAGCCCCGCGCCCCTCCCGCCCGAGGTCGCCCAGGCCCTCGGCGGCGCCCCGGCCGCCGACCCCGCCCAGACCCCCGACGACGCGGCTCCCGCCTCCACCCCGACGCAGACGCAGACCCCGGCCCCAGCGACGCCAGCGACTCCCGAGCAGACCTTCCGACCGGAGGACCTGGTGTGACCAGCTACAACGAAGGCGACGGCGTCGAGACCTGGACCTACGCGGAGTCCGGCGGCGGCGTCAACGAGATGCTCTCCCACGTCGCCCCCGGCGAGGAGACCCATGCTGTCGGCGGTATCGGCCACATCGCGCCGAGCGAGTTCGCGACCCACGACCTCATCTTCCTCGAGAACCGACGCACCCCGAAGATCGTTCCCTCCGGCAAGCAGTACAAGCCCAAGCCCTCGGAGGGCAAGATCTCCCGGCGGCGCAAGGCCTCGAAGGACGAGGAGAAGACCATCCGCTCCGGCGGGTGGGTCCGCGTCAACGAGCACGGCAAGACCCCGAAGGACTCCGACTACAAGTCCTCCAAGAAGAGCAAGGTCCGCCCGCAGCACAACTCGCTCGAGGACACCTACGCCGGTACCGAGCTAGGTGATCTTGAGCTTGGCACTCCCGGCGCCCGCACCTCCCGTGACTTCAAGGAGTGCCCGCGCTGCGGCTCGTCCAAGGTCTCGCACCTTCAGGGCCCCGACCAGCCGCGCTGTGACAACTGCGGGTATCACGTAGCTCTGCGAGAGAGCTCGCTTCTCGCCGCCACGGACCCCGCCGGCACCGACAACGCAAGCGGCGCGATGATCGCGCTTCGCGTTCCCTCCGGTGCCGCCGCTCGGACCGCGCTCCCCGGCGGCGTCTCTCCCGCGGACATGCACGTCACGCTCGCCTACGTCGGCGACAACGACTCCCTCTCTGACTCGGATCGCGACGCGCTTGCGCGCGTCGCGAGCACCACCGCCCGCGAGGCCTATCCGCTCAAGGGCAACTTCCCCTCCGGGACGGGCACGTTCGACAACACCGAGACGGGCGGCGACCACGCGTTCTGGTACGAGCCGGGTACTCCCGCGATCAAGCACCTGCGCGAGCGGCTGATGCGGAACATGCAGAGCGCCGGTCTCGAGCACCTCATGCAGGTCGCGAACCAGCACGGTGACTTCACGCCGCACGTGACGGCCCGCTACCTGCAGCCCGAGGACCAGGTCCCCTCCTCAGAGCTGACTCCGCGGCCGGAGCCAGTCGTCTGGACCGATCTCCTGCTCTCGCTCGGCCCGGACACCCAGACCTTCCGCCTCGGCAACCCGGTCGTCACCGGTGATCCCGCTCCGGTGCCCAACCCCTTCCTCCCCGCCGACAGCGACCTCGACCCCGCCGAGGTCGCGCGCCGCGTCGAGGCGCACAACGCGGACGCGCCTCGAGGCGCTAGGACCGGCCTCCAGGCCGCCCGTGCGGTCACCGCACGGGAAACCACCGCCCGCGCGGCTAGCGCGCGTCTGGACCGCTTTCTGTCCGCACTGACCGCGACCGCCGGTGACCCCGCCGCGCGCGATCGCGCGGCGGACTCGGACCTCATGCCCGCGGTGCCGTACGCCAGCCCGCTCGCCCGTACCCTCGCCGCGGCCGACGCGGCTCGCGAGTCCGAGGTTGCCGACCTCATCGCCTCCGCGGCCCTCTACGAGGAGGACTCTCCCGAGCGGGTTCTCACGCTCTCACGAGCGCTGCGCTCCGCGCTCACCGCAAGCCCTCGCTCCCGCGCGAGTCTCGTGCCCGCGCTGCACAACCTGATCGCGGACGGCAACTCAAGGATCGCCCGCTCTCTGCGGGCCCGCCGCCAGCTGCGTGACCGCAAGGGGCGGTTCATCGAGATGGGCGGCGGCGCTCGGTTCAAGGTGCGCCTGCCCGGGATGCCCGGCGGCGGTACCTGGTACCACGGCGTCGTCGAGGGTCAGGACGTCTCGACCGGCCAGGTGCAGGTCCGGCTCGACAAGGACTCGCCGAACGGCTCCGGCGGCAAGCTGGTCTCGGTCCCCGCCGAGAAGATGGAGCAGCCCAAGGCGATCATCCGTACCCTTCCGGACGGACCCGACACTCGCGACCGCGGAGACGACGACGCGGACGCTCCCGAGGTCGAGGCCCTGCCCGAGGTCTCCAAGCCGAACACCGACGAGCAGTCCGACGCCACGGCCGACGACGTGCGCGACGCGCTTGAGGACTCCGTCGCACAGCTCACCAAGCGCCGTCCCGACGACCCCGCCGCGCAGGACCTCGCGGAGTCCGCGACCCGTCTCGCCGCCGACCTGTCGGCGGGTCGGTTCGACACCGACTCAGACGTCCGAGCCCGTCTGTCCGACATCTCCGCGGTCGCGGCCCGCTCGAACAACTCCGACGTCCGTGCCTTCGCCGAGGACCTCGATGACGTCGCGGCCGGTCTTCCCGAGGGCCTCAACGTCAAGGCCCGCCTGCCCGAGGCCGCACCCGCTCCCGAGGCTCCCGAGGCTCCCTCCGTCTCCGACGTCAAGGTGGACGGTCCCGAGCTTACCCGCCGTCAGCGCGACGAGATCTCGGAGTACCGACTGCCGGACAACGCGGTAGCGATCAACGAGGCCCTGCGCAACGGCACGCGGCTCGAGGACATCGAGGACGAGTGGCAGGAGGAGGGCGACACCCCCTATCTGGACACGCACAACACGCTGCTCGAGGTCGCCT
>Ga0325400_1000101_pt1 | contig 51788 bp, 48 predicted proteins | sample PopdelMetagenome_2_FD_205662 | JGI IMG/M metagenome (GOLD analysis project Ga0325400, IMG submission 205662) | Populus deltoides microbial communities from Bellville, Georgia, United States - Xylem-PdKOR-R1 | ecosystem: Host-associated > Plants > Phyllosphere > Stem > Wood/Secondary xylem... | reverse complement strand
AGCGGCGGCGCGCGGGTCGGGAAGGCGGGCGAAGGCCGCGACCTCGCCCGCCAGCGAAGGGTCCGTCGTCGCGGCGACCAGCACCGCGTCCGGGGGCAGCGCGCCCGGCTCGCGCAGCAGCGCGCGCAGGCCCAGCAGCCGATCCACCGCCGCGACCGCGACCAGAGCGGGCGGTACGAGGGGGTCACACACCGTCACCGCACGCACGGCGGGCGGACGGGCGGACCGAGGCGCGACCAGCGGCGCCAGCACCGCGCGCGCGGACGCGTCGGGCGGCGCCAGCGCGCGCGTCACCGCCGCCAGCGCGGCCTCCGCTCCGTCGTCCTCGTCCCAGCTCAGCCGACCCAGGAAGCGGACGTCGTCGCCCACCTCCTCGAACAGCAACAGCCCCCGGTCGCCGGGCCGGAACAGCGGCAGCGCGGCCGCGAAGCCCTTCCGCGCGCCCTCGCCTCCAGCCACCGGCCAACGCGCGACGCGATCCGTGCGGCACGCGCTCTCCAGCCCGTCCGACAGCAGCAGCAGCGGCGCGTCCGTCGCGGTCCAGCCGATCGCCGCCGCCCCCAGGCCAACCGCCGCCGCCCGGTCCAGCCCCGCCCGCCCCTCGGCCCCCGAAACCGGATGGCCCGCCAGCCGCCACGCCAGGGACGCCGCCACCGGCGGGGTCCAGGCGCCGGCCAGCGCCGCCAGCGCGATCCGTTCCGCGTCCGCCGCCGCCACGCCACCCGCGTCGATCCCCACGGGGGACAGCGACGCCTCGACCGCCGACGCGCCCGGCAGGTCGAGGCGGAGGGACGCGCCGTACAAGGACAGTCCCGCCAGCCGATCCAGGTCCAGGATCAGCAGCACCCGCCCCTCCCCCGCCGCCACGACGGAGAGGACCGGAAGCGTCGACGAGGCGGCCGTGCCCGCCCTCACGCCCATGGCGGCCGGCGCGTAGCCCGGCGGCGCGGCGACCAGGACCAGCAGGCGGCCGGCCACCGCCTGCACCAGCTCGACCGTGACGGGCGGGGACGACGTTTCCACAGGGACCGTGGCTAGGCCCGGCCGTCCCACGGCTCAAGCGCGCGCGTCCCCCAGGCTTCGGAGGGGCACAGGTCGGCCGGCATCGCCGATCCGGCGTACCTGTCCGCCCGGATCGAACCGCGCCTCGTTCGCAGCGGGCACGGTCGCGTACCGCCACGACCTCTCGCTCGCGCGGAAACCCGATACGAAAGTCCGACGGCGCTCGAACGGGCCGGCCCAGACGCGAACGCGGAAGCCTTACCTCCGCATGTCAGGAGTGGCGGTGCGTTGCCTGGCCGAGGAGCCTCTCCTGGGTCACGCCAAGGGCGCTGCTGCTCATCCGCACCGCCGCCAGCGCTGTAAGCTGCCGCCCACATGACGGGATGTCGGTGGCGCAATTGCCGCGGTCCACGTCCGTCTTCCCGCACGCACCGGCTTGCCCCTCCCCCGCGCCCGCCCCATGGTCGCCCGCGTGACGACCCTGGTGGTGATCCCAGCGCGCGCGGGCTCGACGCGGCTGCCGATGAAGCCGCTGACGCCCGTCGCCGGCCGCACGCTGCTGCACCGCGCGATCGCGGCGGCGCGGGCCGGGATCGGTGAACGGGACGCGCGGCTGGTGGTGGCGACGGACGACGCGCGCGTCGCCGAGCACGCGGCGGCGGCGGGTGCGGAAGCGGTGATGACCGACCCCGGCGTCACCACGGGGTCGGGCCGCGCGCTGGCGGCGGCGCGGGCGGCGGCGCCAGACGCGACGCGCGTGGTCAATTTTCAGGGCGACGCGCCCTTCCTGCCGCCCGCGGCGCTGCCGGCGCTGCTGGACTGCGACAGACCGGTGGCGACGCCCGTGGTGCGGCTGGGCTGGGCGGCGCTCGACGCGCTGCGCGCGCACAAGCGCGTCGCCCCCTTCAGCGGGACCACCTGCGTCGCGACGGCGGACGGACGCGCGCTGTGGTTCTCCAAGCAGGTCCTGCCAGCGATCCGCGACGAGGCGGCCGCCCGCGCGCTCGGCGACCCCTCCCCCGTGCTGCGGCACATCGGCCTCTACGCCTACGACCGCGCGGTGCTGGAACGGTTCGAGGCGGCGCCGCCCTCCGCGCCGGAGCTGCTGGAGGGGCTGGAGCAGCTGCGCCTGCTGGAGCTGGGCATCGCCGTGACGGTGCTGCCGGTGCCGCCCGGCCGGTTCGACATGGGCGGCGTCGACTCGCCCGCCGACGTGGCGCGCGCCGAGCGGCTGATCGCCGCGCACGGCGACCCGCAGGCGGGGACGTGAGCCCCGTCCGGCGCGTGGTGGTGGCGCGGCACGGCGACACCTTCGCCCCCGGCGAGGCGCCGCGGCGGATCGGCGCGCGCAGCGACCCCTCCCTGACGGCGCGGGGGCGCGATCAGGCGCGCGCGCTGGGCAAGGCGTTCCGCGCGGCGGGATGGGCGTTCGACCGGGTGCTGTGCGGCCCGTTGACGCGCGCGCGCGAGACGGCGGACGCGGCGGGCTGGCGCGCCGAGGTGGCGCACTGGCTGAACGAGATCGACCACGGCCCCGACGAGGGCCGGGCGGAGGCGGACGTGCGCGCGCGCCTGGGCGCCGACGCGCTGGCGGCCTGGGACGCGGGCTCGGTGCCGCCGGAGGGGTGGCGCGTGTCGCGCGACGCGCGGCTCGCCTGCTGGCGCGGCTTCCTCCTGGCGCCGGACGAGGGATCGGCGCTGCTTGTCACCAGCGCGGGCGCGGCGCGCTTCGCCCCCCTGTCGCTGGGTGCCGGGCCGGCGGGGGGCGCGAAGCTCCGGACCGGCGCCTTCGGCCTGTTCGAGGACGGGATGCTGGCCGCCTGGGATGTGCGGCCGGGGGAAGACGGGACGTGATCGGGCGCGGGCACGACCCCGCCGCGCTCACCGCCGTCCGCGCCCGCCGGCGACGAAGCGGATCGCCTGGCCGCCGCCCGGCGCCAGCGCCAGCGTCATCGCGTCGCCCGCATGCACGGTGCGCGTCTCGACGGCGAACGCGCGGCGCGCGTCCGTGCGATAGTCGGCGCCCGCGCCGTCGCGATAGACCTGGGCGGTGTAGGTCCGCCCCCGGTCCAGGAAGTCGAGCTTCACCGTCAGGGTCCGCGCCTTCTCGTCCGTGATGCTGCCCAGGTACCAGTCGTCCGACGCGCGATCCTTGCGCGCCACCGTCGCGTAGTCGCCCACCTCGCCGTTCAGCACGCGCGTATCGGCCCAGTCGACCGGCACGTCGCGGATGAAGCGGAAGGCGTCCATGTGCTTCGCGTAATTCTCCGGCGTGTCGGCCGCCATCTGCACAGGCGAGTAGATCACGACGTAGAGCGCGAGTTGCTTGGCCAGGGTGGACAGGATCGGGCTGCCGCCCACGCCCGTCAGGCTCAGGATGCCCGGCGTGAAGTCCATGGGGCCGCCCAGCCACTGGGTGAAGAACATGTTCGCCTCGTGCTCGGGCGGGTTCTTGGCGGGCCAGGCATTGTACTCCATGCCGCGCCCGCCCTCGCGCGACAGCCAGTTGGGCCAGGTGCGGCGTAGCCCCGTGTCCTTGACGGGCTCGTGACTGTCGATGCCGACGCGATACCTGGCCGCCGTCGCCACGACGCGGGCGTGGTGGTTCACCATCCACTGACCCTCGTGCCACTCGCGACGCTTCGTCCCGTCGGCGTCCACGCGCTCGATCTGGCCCGCGTCGGTGACGTAGCCCGTCTTGACCGCGGGGATGCCGCGGTCGCGCGCGTAGGCGAAGGCGCGGTCGAGCTGCGCGTCGTAGTGGCTGACCGATCCGCCCGTCTCGTGATGGCCGATCAGGTGCACCTTCCGGGCCGCCGCGTAGCGTTGCAGCTCGGCCGCGTCGAAGTCGGGGGTGGGCGTGTCGAAGCGCATGGCGGTGCCGTCGCCCATCCAGTCGCCGTCCCAGCCGACGTTCCACCCCTCCACCAGCACGCCGGGGATGCCGTTGGCGGCGGCGAAGTCGATGTAGCGCTTGACGTTGGCGGTGGTGGCGCCGTGCCTTGGGCCGGTGGCCCAGGTCCAGTCGCCCTTTATCATGTTCCACCACACGCCCACGAACTTGCCCGGCCGGAGCCAGGACACGTCGCCCAGCCGGTTGGGCTCGTTCAGGTTCAGCTCGATATGGCTCATGTAGAGGCCGGGCGCGTTGTCGGCGATCACGATGGTCCGCCACGGCGTGGCGAAGGGCGCGTCGCGGCTGACCTTGGCCCCGCCCGAGCCGGGCGTCAGCACCGCCTTCAGCGTGGTGGTGCCCGCCACCCCCGCCAGGTTCATGGCCGAATAGTCGACCAGCGCCGCCTCGTGGATGGCGACGTGCGTGCCGCTCGCCAGCCTGGCCGTGAACACCGTCTGGGCGGTGCCCACCGCGCTGAGCGCCGTGCGGCCGTAGAGATATTCCTCGCGGTTGCGCTCAAAGGCGGGCTTCCACCAGGCGGTGCCGTCCTCGGCCAGCGCGAACTGCGTCAGTTCCTCCGCGATGTCGGCGTGGTGGAGGTTGGGCTGATCGGGCACCGAGTAGCGGAATCCCACCCCGTCGTCGAAGACGCGGAAGGTGATGACGATCTCGCGGCGCAGCCCCTTTCGCTCGCGCAGCCGCACCGCCAGCTCGTTGTGCCGGTCGCGGATCGTCTTCCACTCGCCGAAGGGCTGGGTCCAGCTCGTGTCGCGCCGGGCGGTGTCGGCGGAGACGAGTTCCAGGTCGCGCTCGATCTTGGGCGCGTCGGTCAGGAGAAAGCCCAGCCCGCTCGGCGCGATCACCGGCCGGCCGCGCCGCGTCACGGCGTAGGTCGCGCGCCCGTCGCCGTCGATCGCGACCGACACGACCACCGTTCCGTCGGGCGAGGCCGCGCTCGCCGCCGTCGGGACGCGCACCGCCGCCTGCGCCTGCACCGGCGCCGGGCCGGGCGCCGCCAGCGCGAAGGCGGCGGCCAGGAGCGCGGGCGGCCGCCTCATGCCCGGTCCCCGCGTGCCATCAGGCTGCGGCGGCGTCCGTAGGCGGCGTAGACGCCCAGGCCGACCGCGTTCCAGATCGCGAAGCGGACCAGGGTCGCGCCCGGCAGGCTGACCAGCAGGTACACGCACCCCGCCGTCGCCAGCGTCCCCACTAGGTACGGCGCCGGGCACCGGAAGACGCGCGGCAGGTCGGGCGCCCGCCGGCGCAGGATCATCAGGCAGAGCGCCACCGCGATGAAGGCGATCAGCGTGCCGGCGTTGGCCAGCTCCGCGATCTCGTCCAGCCGGAAGAAGCCCGCCACCGCCGCCACGAACACGCCCGTCAGCCCCGTCACGAACACGGGCGACCCCGTCCGCTCCGACACGCGGGCCAGCCGCTGCGGCAGCAGGCCGTCGCGCGCCATGGTGAAGAACACCCGGCTCTGCCCGTACATGAACACCAGGATCACGGACGGCAGCGCCACCAACGCGGCGAGCGCCACCAGATAGGCCATGCTGGGATGCCCCAGCGCGCGCAGCACCAGCGCCAGCGGCTCGGGCGATGCGCCCAGCGTGCGATAGTCCACGGCCCCCACCGCCGCCACGGCGACGCCCATGTAGATCAGCGTGCACACCGCCATCGAGCCCAGGATGCCGATCGTCAGGTCGCGCCCCGGCCGCTTGGCCTCCTCCGCCGACGTCGCCACCGCGTCGAAGCCGTAGAAGGCGAAGAACACGATGGCCGCCGCCGCCATCACGCCGCGCGTGCTGCCGCCGTCCGCGTGACTGGCGAAGCCGTAGGGCATGAAGGGCTGCATCTTGCCCGCGTCGAAGGCGGGCAGCGCGAAGGCGACGAAGGCCGCCAGCGCCACCAGCTTCACCGCCACCAGCACGATGTTGAGCGTGGCGCTCTCGCGCGTGCCCGCCATCAGCATGCCGGCCACGCCCAGCGACACCAGCACGGCGGGCAGGTTGACGAGCCCGCCCGCGTGCGGCCCGGCCAGGAGCGCGACCGGTAAGTCGACGCCCGCCGATTGTATCCAGCCCACCAGATAGCCCGACCAGCCCACCGCCACCGTGGAGCAGGCCAGCGAATATTCCAGGATCAGGCTCCACCCCACCACCCAGGCCAGCGTCTCGCCCATGACCGAGTAGGTATAGGTGTAGGCGCTGCCCGCGGTGGGGATCAGCGTGGCGAGTTCGGCATAGGCCAGCGCGGCGCAAGCGCACACCGCGCCCGCGACGGCGAAGGCCAGGATCACGGCCGGTCCCGCCCGCTGCGCCCCCACGCCCGTCAGCGTGTAGATGCCCGTGCCGACGATGGCGCCGACGCCCAGCGCGATCAGGTGCGGCCAGCTCAAGGTCGGGCGCAGGCTGCGCCCCGCCCCCGCCTTTCCGTCCCCGCGTCGGCCGGCCGCCGCGATCGGCTTCACTGGTCCCAGGATGCTGCTCACCACCGATCCGTCTCCCCCCGCCGTCGCCCGCCCCCGCCGGCCGGCCCTCCCGGCCAGGTCGCGAACGGCACGCGCTACGGCGCCGGTTCTGGCAGAACGCGTCGCCCCGGTCGATCCGTCGGATGCGATACGATCCGCGTGGGAGCCGACAGGGTTACGGGCCGACCGGATCCGTGGGCGCGACTAGGCTCCGGCCTCGCGCTCGGCGAAGCCCGTCACCCATTTCGGATAGCCCTCGGGCGTCATCACGATGTCGGGCACGGCCACGGGATCGCTGCCCGTCTCCACCCAGCCCGCGCCCTGGCACGCCGCGCACACGACGCGCTTGCAGCGGAAGCTGACCAGGTCGATCTCCGCGTTCCATTGGCCGTGCCCGGCGCAGATCGGGCAGGGCGCGTCCAGCGTGCCGTTCCTGGGCTGGAGCGGCACGATGTCGAACGCGTGCGGGTCGTCCGGCCCGGCACAGTGCACGACGCGGCTGGCATGGGCCATCGGGTCGTCCCGCCTCAGCCGTCCGCCCGATGGCGGCCGGTCGCGACCGTCCGCACCGGGTCGTCGCCCGTCGCCGCCTGCCACGCCTTGCGCGCGCCGTACTGCACGGCCCAGCCCAAGGCCCAGGTGGCCGCGAGCGGCGCCAGGGCGCGGATCGCGCTCTCCGCCACCGTGCCGATGATGGCGCCCTTGACGCCGCTGTCGCCGTCGCCCCGGTCGATGGCGGCGCCGATCAGCGCGCCCAGCAGATTGGCCATGGTCGTCCTCCTCGCGGCGGGGAAGCGCGTGCCGGGCCGGGTTGTTCCCCCGCGCCCGATCCGCCGGCAATCCGCCGCCGGTCCGCGATCAGTCCGCCGCCGCCCGCCCGGGATGCTCGACCAGCTCGATCACCGTGTCGCCCGCCGCCAGCCGGCGCGCGTCGGGCGCCGTCGCGTCCAGCGCGCGGTCGCCGCGATAGACGCGCACCACGCGCCCGCCCGCCACGTCGGCCGGCGCCATCCCCACCTCGTCCGCCGCCACCGCGCGCTCGCGCAGCTCCACCCGCCCGCCGCGCGTCACCAAGTCGGTCACGTAGTCCGCCACGTGCGGGCCGGCGGTGCACTGGGCCAGCAGCTGGCCGCCGAAGCTGACGGGGTTGACGATGGTGCTGGCGCCCGCGTCACGCGCCAGCAACTCGTTCTCGATGGCCGCGATCGACACCGCCACCGCCGCGTCGGGGGCCAGCCGGCGGCAGGTGAGCACGATCAGCACCGCCGTGTCGTCGCGGCCCGGACACACGATCACCTGGCGCGCGGCGCCCACCTCCGCGATCTCCAGCACCTTGTTGTGCGTGGCGTCCCCCTCCACCGTGGCGACGCCCAGCTCCTGGGCCAGGAGCAGGCGGTCGGCATCGGTATCGACCACCACGATCCGTTCGGGCGCGTGGCCGCGCTCCAGCAGCTCGGCGACGGCGGCCGAGCCCGGCCGGCCATAGCCGCAGACGACGACGTGATCCCGCAATCCCCGCCTGACCAGTCCCATGCGCCACCGCTCCCATCCCTGCCGCAGCATGAAGCTGTACGCGCTGCCGAGGAAGATCAGGAACACGAAGATGCGGATGGGCGTCACCACGAACGTGTCGAACATCCGCGCCGACGTGCTGACGGGCACGATGTCGCCGTAGCCCACGGTGGTGACGGTGATGACGGTGAAGTAGACGATGTCGGTGAAGCTGACCGACCCGTCCGCGTTGTCGCGCAGGCCGTCACGGTCGATCCAGTGCCCGCCCAGCGCGATCCCCACCAGCAGCAGCACCGCCGCCGCCCGGATCGCCAGCGTCGCCATCGGCCCCAGCCGGCCGGCCCGGTAGAAGCGCGGCCGGACCGCCAGCACCGCCGCGCGCGCGGCCATGCGGCCCGGCGGCAGCGCGCGGGGGCGGGGCCGGGCGCGGGCGCGACGGGGGCGAGAACTCACACCCGCCCCCTGCCCGCAGCGCCCGTCCCCGTCATGCCGCCGGTCTGACCCAAGGACGCCCCCGCCGCAAGCCGCGATCCCGTCACCGCTTGACCGGGCCAGCCGGAGCGGGAACACGGGGGCGCGACACCGGGCCATCGATGCGGGAGGCGACATGCGGGCAGGCGGAATGGCGGCGATGCTGGCGGCGACCCTGGCCGCCTTGCTCGCCGGATGCGGAAGCCGCTCTGTGGCGGGCACGTACAACGTCGTCGACGCGCCGGTGAAGGGCGCGACGGTCACGTTCGGCAACGAGAGCTTCTCCTTCTCGACGGGCGCGTCCGGCCGCTACGAGGTCAGCGGCGACCAGGTGATCCTGACGGGCGACATGGTATCGGGCACCTTCCGCAGGGACGGCGACAGGCTGGTGGGCGACCGCTTCACCTTTGTCCCCCGGGCGGCCGACGACCGGTCGCCGGTGAACCTCGGCCCGCGCGGCATGAGCGACGCGCGGTAGCGCCCCCGCCGGCTCAGGCCCGCGCCGCCACCACCACCAGCGGGTCGCCCGACCGTCCGTCGCGCAGCACCCGCGCCTCTGCGTCGCGGAAGCCCGCCCGGTCCAGGTAGAGGCGGATCAGCGCCGCCTGGCCATCCATGTCCAGCGCGCGCCAGATCGCCACCGCCTTGGTGGGGAAGCATCGGTTGGAATAGCTGACGGCCGCGATCCCGCCGGGCGCCAGCACGCGCCGCACCTCGCGGAACACGGACAGCGGCCGGCGGAGATACTGGACGCCGACGCACACCAGCACCGCGTCGAACGCCCCGTCCGCGTCGGGCAGGACCGGATCGCGATTGAGGTCGCGCACGTACCGGCGCGCGAGGCGCGCGTTGGCGGCCAGCTCCTCGGCGTTCATGCCGTGGCCCGTCACGTCCAGGTCGAGGTCGGCGGGCAGGTGGCTCACCCAGCTCGACATCAGGTCGAGCACCCGGTCCCCCGCCGTCAGGACCGAGCCGTAATAGGCCTCCAGCGCGGCCACCGCGCCGTCGTCGATATGCGTCACGAGGCGCGCCGGTGCGTAGAAGTCCAGGTCCGCGCCCTCGTCCTGCCGGGCGAAGGCGCGGGGCGGCAGCCCCAGCGCCTCGGCCTCGCGCTCCTCGGCCTCGGTCGGTTCGGTGGCGGGGGTCATGGCGGCGACGACGCGCCGCGAGGCGCGGTGTTCCGCCCGCCCCCTCCCCTCAGAAGCGGAAGCGCGCGCCCACGAAGAACTGGCGCCCGGTGCGGCTGTAGACCTGCTGGTCGCGGATCGTCTTGCCGTCCCAGAAGTCGGTCGGCTGGTTGGTCAGGTTCAGCATGTCGACGTTGAGCGCGATGTTGGGCGTGAAGTCGTAGTTGATCGACGCGTCCAGGTTGAAGGTGGAATAGCTGCCCGTCGCGTCCGCCAGGCCGGCGCGCAGCGGCACCGTGCGCAAATACTCGCTGCGGTATGCGCCCGAGACGCGGGCGGAGAAGCCCTGTACTTCGTAGTAGAGCGTGGTGTTGAACGAGTTGGGCGACACGTTGATGAGCTGATCGGTCAGGGTCGGCCCGGCCGCATTGGCGGTCAGGAAATAGGTGATCTTGGAATCGATGTGCGTGTAGTTCAGCAGTGCGCCGAAGTTCTTCAGGAAGCCCGGCAGGAAGGTGAAGGGCTGCTGATAGTTCACCTCCACGCCCTGGATCGTGCCGCCCTGCGTGGTCTGGAAGTTGGTGATGTTGATGGGCGCGTTGGGGTCGGTCCCCGCCGGAAAGGCGCTGATGGGGATGTTGCTGGCCGCGATGGTCGTCTGGGTCAGCAGCTGCTGGGCGAAGGTGCGCAGCTTCTTGTGGAAATAGCCGGCCGACAGCACGGCGCCGCGCTGGAAATACCACTCGGCCGAGGCGTCGAAATTGGTGGCGCGGAACGGCTCCAGGTTGGGGTTGCCGACGGTGGAGGAAAAGTTGTTGCCCGTGGTGGACACCGCGCCGCCCGGCGTCAGGTTGCCGAGGGCTGGGCGCGAGATCACCTTGGCCGCCGCCACGCGGAAGATCAGGTCGCGATCCACCTCCAGCCCCAGGTTCACGGCGGGCAGGAAGTCCTCGTAGGTGCGGCGCGCCTGAACGATGGGCAGCGTTGCCGAGATAAACCCTTCGGAGAACTGGCGCGTCCAGGCGTAGCGCGCGCCCAGGTTGCCGCGCAGGCGAAGCGTGTCGTTGATCGGCATGTTGAAGTCGAGCTGGAGGTACGGGCTGTGGTCCGTCTCGCGCACGAAGCGGTTGTTGCCCAGCGCCGCCGTCTCGCTGATGCGGAAGTCGCCCAGCGGGTTCACGCAGTTGCAGTTGAAGTCGTACACCTGCTCGAACGCGTCGATGTCGGGCACGATGAAGCGCGTGGTCGACCCTTCCGGCAGGCTCAACTGGCGGCCGAAATCGCCGACGAGGTCGGACAGGCTGGCCACCGACGACCCGGCGGGGATGTTGCCGTTGACGATGGTGGAGGCGACGCGCGACAGGCTGACCGTGCGGAAGGTGAACTGCTTGTAGGCGTAGCCGACCTTGCCGGTGAGCCCGTCCATCAGCTCGTAGGCGAAGTCGGCCTTGCCGTTCTTGAACGTGTTGTCGATCCGCTGGCGCTGGACGCGGATGTCCGAATAGCCGTTGATGAAACCCCACTGGGCCGGGTCGGCCGCGTCGAAGCCGAAGTTCAGCAGCCCCTGCTTCTTGCTGTCGCGCGTGTCGTAGACGAAGCCGTCGCTGTCCAGCCGGTCGAACGAGATCAGCGTGAACTCGGGCACCTTGAACAGCGAGCGCGACTGACCGTAGAGCAGGTTCAGCTTGCCGCGCTCGCCCACGTCCTGCGTCAGGTTGCCCGACAGCTGCCAGAAATTGGTGTTGGACCGCTCGCGCGCGTTGGTGACGCGGAAGTCCACGTCGTCGAACACGCCGTAGCGCAGCAGGCCGGTATCGTCGACGGCCGCGTCGCGGATCTTCATGTTGGGCCGGCCCGTCGCCTGCGCGGCCGTCAGGCTGCCCGCCGCCGTGCCGTTGCCCCGGTTGAAGCTGATGGGGTTGGTGGCCAGGTCGTTCTTGTCCTGGTTGTAGCGCGAATAGGCTGCGTCGACGGTCAGCAGCGTCGCGTCGCTCGGCTGCCACTGGGCCGAGCCGGTCAGGCCCAGCCGCTCCTGCCGGTTCACGAAGCGGCCGTAGCCCGGCAGCCGGGGCACGAAGACGCCCGCGCGCGCCACCGTGTTGTACGCGGCGGGCGTGGAGCCCGGCACCGCGCCCGGTGCGGCCGTGCAGTTGGGGGTGAAGGGCTGGGTCGTGACCAGCGTGTTGATCGGCGTCACCCGGCTTCCCGGCACCACGGGGCAGAAGCCGTTCAGCTGCTCCCAATAGTCTGCCAGCGCGGTGTTCGAATACGCCTCCTCCTCCACCGTGCGGCGCGAATAGGCGGCCGAGAAGAGCAGGCCGAAGCGGTTGTCGGCGAAGGTGTTGCTGACCAATGCGGCGATGCGCGGCTGCACGTGCTTGCCCAGCTCGTAATAGGCGCCCTGCGCCGACACCGCGCCGCGCAGGCCGTTCTTGTCGAACGGCCGGGCGGTGGTGAGGTCCACCGTGGCGCCCAGCGAACCCTCGTCCACCTCCGCCGACTGCGACTTGCGCACGGTGATGGAGTTGAACAGCTCGGACGCGAACAGGCTGAAGTCGAAGCCGCGACCCCGGTTCACCGTGGCGCCCAGCGTCGAGCCCGTAGTGGCCGCGATCGCCTCCAGCCCGTTCAGCCGCACGCGCGAGAAATCGCCGCCCAGGCCGCGCACGGTGATGTTGCGCCCCTCGCCCGCGTCGCGCTCGATCGAGATGCCGGGCACGCGCTGGAGCGATTCCGCGACGTTCGCGTCGGGGAAGTCCGCGATGTCCTGGGCGTTGATGACGTCCACGATGTCGTTGGACTGGCGCTTGACGTTGAGCGCGCTCTCCAGCGAGCCGCGCAGGCCCGTGACCACAACGTCCTCCGTCGCGGCGACGGGTGCGTCGGCGGTGGGCGCGTCGGCGGTGGGCGCGTCGGCCTGCGCGTCGGTGGCGGCGGGCGGCTGCTGCGGCACGGCGGGCGTCTGGGTGGAGGCGGGCGGTGCCTGGGTCGCGGCCACCTGCGCCAGCGCCGGCGCGTGAGGAAAGGCGATCAGGGCCAGGACGGAGGCAGTGCCGCGAAGGGCGCCGAGCCCGCGTCGCGTGATGATAGCCATCGTCGAATTCCCTTTCCCGTCGTGTCGTCGGCGCATTCGCCCTTGCCGCCCGACAATGCTTCCAGCCTCCATAAAAGTCAAATGGTGAGGGCGCTTTCCATATAATGGGCTTCGGAGATCAGACGATCCGTACGGCCTCCATGCCGGGGTGGGCGGCCTCTCCGCGAAGATTCCGCACCACCAGGCCGGGCGCCGACTCCGCCTGGACGGCGTGGCCGAAATAGGGTGGGCGCGGACCGTCCCAGCGGACGGTGCAGCGGTCCAGCGTCACCCGGTCCGCGCGCCGCACGCTGATGCCGGGCGTGTCGTGGCGCTCGACCGGCTCCGCCGCCGTGGTCGGGCGGTTGTCGAACACGCCGCCGGGATAGCGCGTCCAGCGCGCCAGCGTGACGTCCACGTCCGACAGCACCACGTCGCTCACGTGGCCGGGCGCGTGGCCGTCGATCCGGACGCTGTTCTCCGCCCGCCCCCGCACGCGCTCCACCCGCACGTCGTGGATGCGACCCAGCCTGGCGCCGGGCGCGCGGGGGACGGCGGTGAACGAGATCGCCTCCCCCCGTCCCCACCAGGGGGCCGAGAAATACTGCGCGGTGAACCGTATGTCGCGGAACACGACGCCGTGCACGTCGCCCTCGTCGCGAAGCTGGATGGTCAGGCCCCGGCAGGCGCGACGGATCTCGCACCGCTCGAACAGGATGTCGTGGATGTCCTGCGTCGTCTCGGTCCCGATCTTGAGGCCGGAGTCCTGCGTCTCCAGCACGCAGTCGCGCACCGTGATGTTGCGCGACGAGCCGTACTGCGGATAGGCGCGCGTGGTCTTGATGACGACGGCGTCGTCGCCGCACGTGATGCGGCAGTTGCGGATCTCGACGTCCTGACAGTGGTCGGGGTCGATGCCGTCGCAATTGGGCACGTCCATGACGTTGCGGATCGTGACGCCCTCCACCACCACCCTTCGGCACCCCACCAGGTGCATGGTCCAGCTGGGCGCGTCGCGGAAGGTCACGCCCCTGATCGCCAGGTCGGCGCAGTTCTCCAGCACCAGCAGGCGCGGCCGGAACGGCTTGGGCACCCACCACTCCCCCTCCGCGTCGTACCGCTCCATGAACGCGGCCGAGCGGCCGTCGATCGTGCCCGTCCCGCTGAGGGTCAGCCGGTCCGCCCCCTTGGCGTGGAGCACACCCGCCGCCGGGTCCGGATAATCCTCTGCCCGCGTGCTCACCAGCAGCCGCGCGTCGCCGTTCAAGTGGAAGTCGATGCCGCCGCGAAGCGTCAGCGGCCCGGTCAGGTAGGTGTGGCCGGCGCGCAGCAGCACGCGCCCGCCCGTCGCGGCCGCCGCGTCCACCGCGCGCTGGATCGCGGCCGTGTCCGGCGTCCGCCCGTCGCCGACCGCGCCGCAGCGGTGGACGTCGTGGACCCAGATCCCCCCTGCCGCGGCGGCCACGGGGAGGGCGGCCGTCCCGGCCAGCAATGTGCGTCGGCGGATCATTTCGGCGGGTCTCCCGTGAACGACACGTCCCACACCTTGGCATGGCGCGCGGTGCCGCGCGGCCCCTGCACCTCCAGCGTGACCGTGAACTTGCCGGCGCTGGCGTAGCCGTGGACCGGGTTCGCCTGGGTCGATCCCGTGCCGTCGCCGAAATCCCAGCGGCGGCGCGCGACCGGCCCCGCCGTGTCGTCGCGAAAGGCCACCACGCGCCGCTCGCGGTCCAGCACGGCGAACGACCATTCGGCCGCGAAGGGCCGCGTCTCCGCCGGCGGCATCAGCCGGAACGGGCAGAGCTGCGAGGCCTGGCCGTACATCGTGTGGTGCGGCGACAGGTTCCAGAAGGCGCGGCGCGGCTTGCCGTCCCTTCCCTTTCCGTCCCGCCCATTTCCATCATCGTCGATCACCGCCCAGGCCAGGCCGATCGCCTGCCCCTCGGTCAGCCGCGTCTCCACCGACCGCTCCGGCCCGGACGGGTCGGCGCGGTCGAACGGCGTGATCCAGAACTCCATGGTCAGCCGCCCGGGCCGCCCGTCGCGCAGCCCGTGGCGCCACGCGACGTTGGACCAGGGCATCCGCTTGATCCACGACGCCTGCGGTCCCCAGGCCATCGCCCAGTCGCGGTCGCCCGGCGGCGTGAAGATATGGTAGTTCTGGGCGTGGATGTTCTGGAAGTTCCACCACAGGTCCGACGCGGCACGTGGTTGGGCGGCGTCGGGTTGGAGCGCGTCGGGATGGAACCGGGCGATCAGCGGCCCGCCCGAACGATCACCGTCCACCACCAGCTCGAAGATGTCGCCCGCCAGCCCCGGCTCCGCGAAGCGCCACCGGTCGTCCCATGCCTCGTACAGGAAATACAGGCGGTTCAGCCCCTTCACCCATCCCACCCGCACCGTGACCTTCAGGCTGCGGGGATCGGGCCGGCGGTTCGAGCCGTCGTCGGCGGCCAACGCGGCCTCCGTGATGCGATAGGCCGGCCCCACCGCCGCCCAGTCGTCGGCCTTGCCGTCGATCCGGGGGATGGCGTCGGCCGGGAACTGGTAGACGGGGAACGCCGGCGCCTCGCCGCCCACCGCCGGGGACACGCCGGCGCAGGCCGCCAGCGACGCCGCGATCAGTGGCGTCACGCCGGACGCGCCGGACGGCGCGTACCGGTCGCCATCGCCCCCCGGTCGAGGTTCCCGTTCGTCACGCCCTCTCCTCCGCCACCGGCGCGCAGGATGCGGTGTCGTCGCCCAGAGCGCAACCCGGCGCCCGTACGGAGCGCCCGGCCTCACCGCGCCCGCTCACTCGCCCATCAGGTGCAGGACCAGTTGGCGCGCGTGGGGGCGGCGGCGGTGCTCGAACAGGTAGATGCCCTGCCACGTGCCCAGCGCCGGCCGGCCGGCCAGCACAGGAACGGTGAGCGTCGTCTGCGTCAGCGCGGCGCGCAGGTGGGCGGGCATGTCGTCCGGCCCCTCCTCGTCGTGCTCGTACCCCGCGTCCTCCGGCGCGACGCGGGCGAAGAAGCGTTCCAGGTCGCGCCGCGCGGCGGGCGCCGCATTCTCTTGGATCAGCAGCGAGGCGGACGTGTGGCGGCAGAAGACGGTGAGCAGTCCGTCGGCCATCCCCTGCCCCGCCGCCCACGCGACGATCCGGTCCGTCACCTCGTGCAGGCCGGGGCCGGGGGTGCGGACGGTGAGGACGGTGGTGGCCTGGCGCATGACGCGGGCCTATCGCCGCGGACGAACGCGGCCAAGCCCGGACAACGGCGCGGCGGGTGTCGGCCGGCCCGGCCCTGGCCCGGGTCGCCGCCCCCCGTGCGGCCGGGGGTCCGCCGCCTGCGTCAGGCGCCTATGCCGACCCCCAGGAACGCGGGAACGGGGCCGTTCCATTCGGCATTGGCATCCGCGGCCAAGGGGGCGTCCGCAGCCAGGGGGGCGTCGGCCGCGACGCGCGCGTCGTCGTCGCGGCGCGGGCGATAGCCGTCGTCGCGGCGCGAACGGCGGTCCTCGGCCCGCGGCTGACGACGGCCCTCCTCGCGACGCGGGCGGCGATCGTCGCGCGGACGACCGCCCTCGCCGGTGCCGGGCTCCGCCCGCTGCTCGGCGGCGGCCTCGTTTCCGGGAGCGCGTTCGTCCCGCTCCACCCCCCGGTCGCGCGCGCGCGTCGGCCGGTCGCGGCGGCCGCGCGGCTCGTCGGCCGGCGCTTCCACGCTGATCCGCTCGATGGTCTGGCCGGTCAGCTTCTCGATGTTCGCCACGTTCTCCGCGTCATCGGGCGCGACCAGCGTGTAGGCGGTGCCCGTGGCCCCTGCGCGTCCCGTGCGGCCGATGCGGTGGACGTAGTCGTCCGGGTGCCAGGGCGCGTCGAAGTTGAACACGTGGCTGACGCCCTTGATGTCCAGCCCGCGCGCGGCCACGTCGCTGGCCACCAGGATGTTGATGTCGCCGCGCTTGAACAGTTCCAGCTCGGCCAGCCGCTGGGGCTGCTCCATGTCGCCGTGGATCTCGCCCGAACGGTAGCCGTGCTGGCGCAGCGACTTGTTTAGCTCGCGCACGGTGGTCTTGCGGTTGCAGAAGATGATCGCGGTCCGCACCTCCTCCTGCGCCAGCAGCGCGCGCAGCGTGCGCCGCTTGTCGAAGGCGGAGCCGGCGGTCGTTACCAGCCGCTGCGTGATGTTGACGTTGGTGGACGCGGGCCGCGCCACCTCCACCGTCTTGGGGTTGGAGAGGAAACGGTCCGCCAGCTTCTTGATAGGCGGCGGCATGGTGGCCGAGAAGAGCAAAGTCTGGCGGTTGGCAGGCAGCTTGGAACAGATCTCCTCGATGTCGGGAATGAACCCCATGTCGAGCATCCGGTCCGCCTCGTCGATCACCAAGAGCGAGCAGCCGGTGAGCAGGATCTTGCCGCGGCCGAACAGGTCCATCAGCCGGCCGGGCGTCGCGATCAGCACGTCCACGCCGCGCTCCAGCGCCGCCGTCTGGTCGCCCATGGACACGCCGCCGATCAGCAGCGCGGTGGTCAGCTTGTGGTTCTGCCCGTACTTCTCGAAATTCTCGGCCACCTGGGCGGCCAGCTCGCGCGTGGGCTCCAGGATCAGCGAGCGGGGCATCCGCGCGCGGCTGCGCCCGTGCGCCAGGATGTCGATCATGGGCAGCACAAAGCTGGCGGTCTTGCCCGTGCCCGTCTGGGCGATGCCGATGATGTCGCGCATCATCAGGACCGGCGGGATGGCCTGGGCCTGGATGGGCGTGGGCTCGGTATAGCCGGAGGCGTTGACCGCGTTCAGCAGTTCGTCGGACAGGCCGAGGTCGGCGAAGCTCATGGGCGTCTGGTGCAACCGGTTGGCGCAGGCGGGATGCGGACGCCATCGCCCGCGCCGGGCGCGACGGCGGCTGCGCTGCGCCGGAACCGGTGAAAAGTCAAGGTGGCGGGGCGCCTACCGCTCGATCACCGCTTCCAGCAGGCGCATCCGCGCGATCTCGCACCGGGCGCCCGATCGCGAGCGGATGGCGTCGCGACCGGCGCAGACCATGCCGTCGCGGTCGGGGCGCAGGTAGAAGCCCGAGTAGAAGTCGAGGCCCCGGCATTCGTCGTCCAGCCGAGCGCGCACGCGCCGCCCCCCGCGCAGCACCAAGTCGATCCGGTCGCGCGCGTGGACCACCGCGCCCGCCATGTCGGCGGCGGCCACGCATTTCGCGCCGCGCCCTTCCTTCCAGGCGACGGGCACGGCGGGCGCCACACGCGGCACGCGGATCACGACGCGCTGGCGGATCGTGAGCTGCGCCAGCACCACGGGGTCGCCCTCCGCCGGCGAGGGCGCGGCCGGCACGGCGGCGGGCACCGCCGCGGCGAGCAGCAGGACGGGAAAGGGCGAACGGATCATGCGCGAGGGTGCCGAGGATAGGGAAACCGGTTGAACCTCCGCTGAACCCGCCGCCCGCTCGACGCGGGCCGTCGCCGCCGGTATCGGCGCGGGCCATGACGCCCGTCCAGTCCCGGATGCTCGACGCGCTGGCGCCCGTGCTGGGTCCGCGCGGCATCGTCACCGATCCCGCCGACATCGCGCCGTGGGAAACGGACTGGCGCGGCCGCTTCACCGGTCGCGCGCCCGCCATGCTCTGCCCGGCTTCGACGGCGGAGGTGTCGGCCGTGGTGGCCGCCGCCGCCGAACACCGCGTCGCGCTGGTGCCCCAGGGGGGCAATACGTCCATGGTGGGCGGCGCCACGCCGGGCGCGGACGGCGCCTCGCTGATCCTGTCGCTCCGCCGCATGAACCAGCTGCGCTCGCTGGACGCGGGGGCCGGGCTGGCGGTGGCGGAGGCGGGCGTGATCCTGCAATCGCTGAACGACGCCGCGCTGGAGCGGGGGATGCGCTTTCCGCTGACGCTGGGGGCCAAGGGCTCGGCGACCGTGGGCGGCCTCGTCTCCACCAACGCGGGCGGCGTGCAGGTGCTGCGCTTCGGCACCATGCGCGCGCTGGTGCGGGGCGTGGAGGCGGTGCTGGCGGACGGGTCCGTCCATGACGGGCTGGCCGCGCTACCCAAGGACAATCGCGGCTACGACCTGACGCAGCTCTTGATCGGGGCCGAGGGGACGCTGGGCGTCATCACCGCCGCCACGCTGGCGCTGGTGCCCGCCCCCGCGCAGGCCGGCGTCGCCTGGGTCGGCCTGGCTTCGCCGGCGGACGCGCTCGCGCTGCTGCGCCGGTTGCAGGCGGCGACCGACGCGGTGGAGAGCTTCGAGCTGATCCCGGCCGGGTCGGTGGCGGCGGTGCTGGCCCATGTGCCCGGCACGCGCGCGCCGCTGGCGGGCGATCACCCCTGGCACACGCTGGTGGAGGCAACCGCCGCCGATCCGGCTGCGGAACCGCCGGCCGAGCTGCTCGCGCGCCTGCTCGCGCCCGCGCTCGACGACGGGCTGATCGCCGACGCGGGCGTTGCCGCGTCGGAGGCCCAGGCGGAGGAGTGGTGGCGCATCCGCCATTCCATCTCGGACGCGGAACGCGCGCAGGGGCCGGCGGCCCAGCACGACGTGTCCGTGCCCGTCGCCGACATGCCCCGCTTCCTGACGGAGGGGGCGGCCGCGTGCGAGGCGCGCTTCCCCGGCACGCACGCCAGCGGCTTCGGGCATCTGGGCGACGGCAACGTCCACTTCCACGTCCACGCGCCCGCCGGCGCCGATCCGGCGCGCTGGTACGCCGAGGAAGCGCCCGCCGCGTCGCGCTTCGTCCACGACCTGGTGGAGTCGATGGGCGGCTCCATCTCGGCCGAACACGGGATCGGCCAGATGAAGCGCGACGAGCTGGCGCGCCTGGCCTCGCCCGCCCGGATGCGCGCGCTCAAGGCGATCAAGGCGGCGATGGACCCGCTGGACATCCTGAACCCCGGCAAGCTGGTGTCGCCGGCCCCGCGCTGAGCCGGCTCAGCGCGGGCACAGCTCGTAGAGCCGGCGGCGCTGCGCCCGCGTCATCCGGTCGTGCAGCTTCCATGCGCGCAGGCACTCCGCCGACACCGCGGGCGGCGACGGCCGGCCGCGCAGGCGCGCGCGCGACCGCTCCGCATGGCTTTCCATGACGCTGCGCTGGAGAAGAATCTGGCCGACGGCGGCCGGGTCCGTGGCCTGGGCCGACGCGGCCGCCACGGGCAGGGCGAGCAGCACCGCGACCGGAAAGGCGAGCGCGCCGCGAACCGCCGACCCCACCGGTCAGCCCGCCGCCAGCGGCGCGAACCGCGCCACCTGTCGCCCCACCAGCCTGAGCTGGCCCAGCACCGCGGGGTCGCTGGCGCCGCCTGCGTCGTCCAGCCGCACCTCCTGCGTGTTGATCGCCGCGGCGAAGGGCGTTGGCCAGCCGCGCAGCGCGTGCACCACGGACCGCAGCGCCGCGATGGTGGAGCCCGTCGCCTGCCAGCCATAGGCGGTGGCGATCAGCCCCACGGGCAGGTCCTGAAGATAGGGGCGCTCGTCGCGCGCCGTCTCCTCCAAGAGGTCCAGCGCGTTCTTGACCGCGCCCGACACCGACCCGTGATAACCGGGGCTGGCGATGATGACCGCCGACGCGCGGCGCACCGCGTCCACCAGCGCGCGCTCGTCGTCGGTCCGCTCGGTCGCGCGCGGGTCGTAGAGCGGCAGGCGCGCCAGTTCGGCGCCCCCGAACATGCGGGTCGCGAATCCGCCCTCGCACGCCGCGTCCAGCGCGATGCGCAGCGCGCGCTCGGTGGACGACGTGCTGCCCACCGTGCCGCCTATGCCCACCACCAGCCTGTCGGAACCGTCACTCATGCCGCCCTCATGGCCTGCCGGCGCGCGAATGGGAACCGCGTGCGGCTAGGCGAGTGCGCGGGGGCGGGCTAGAAAGGCACCCAAGTCCTGTATTATGGACCTAATACGGACCCCGAAGACCAGCAGATGCGCCCCCACCCCTTCGACACCGCCCGGCCGGAGCGCGGTTCGCGCGACGACGCGGTCAGCCGCCTGGGCTATCCCGCGATGGACGACGCCCCGCCGCCCCCGCCCGCGTTCGGCGGCTCAGGCGGCGGCGGCGGATGGGACGGCCGCGACGACTGGGGCCGGCCGCTGGGCGACGAGCCCGCGCCCCGCCCTTCCTTCAGCCGCCGCGTGCCGTGGGGCCGCTGGGCGGCGCGCGCGGCCGCGGCGTCCTTCGTGCTGCTGCTGGCGGCGGTCGCGTGGCTGGCGGTCACGGCGCCGCTCTCCAAGTCGCTGAAGCCGCCGACGCCGCCCTCGATCACGCTGACCGCGGAGGACGGCACGCCCATCGCACGGCGCGGCGCGATCATCGGCGCCCCCGTGCGCGCGGCCGACCTGCCCGCGCATGTGCGCGAGGCGTTCCTGGCGATCGAGGACCGGCGCTTCTACAGCCACTGGGGCATCGACCCCCGCGGCATCGCGCGCGCGGCGTGGAGCAACGTGGGCGCGGGCGGCGTGCGCCAGGGCGGCAGCACCATCACGCAGCAGCTGGCCAAGAACGCGTTCCTCGACTCCGACCGCACGGCCGCGCGCAAGATCCGCGAGGTGATGATCGCCTTCTGGCTGGAGACGTGGCTGACCAAGGACGAGATCCTGTCGCGCTACCTGAGCAACGTCTATTTCGGCGACAACGTGTACGGCATCACGGCCGCCGCGAAGCATTATTTCGGCCGAACGCCCGCCACGCTCAACACGGGCCAGGCCGCGATGCTGGCCGGGCTGGTCAAGGCGCCGTCGCGCCTTGCCCCCACCGGCAACCTGAAGGGCGCGCGCGCGCGCCAGGCGGTGGTGGTGGCGACCATGGTGGATGCGGGCTTCCTGACGCCGGCCGAGGCCGCGCGCGTCCAGCCCCAGCGCGTGCTGCCGCGCAAGGCCGCCGCCGTGCCGACGGGCACCTACTTCGCCGACTGGGTGCTGCCGGAGGCGCGCGACCGCGCGGGCGAGGTGAAGTCGGAGGCCACCGTGCGCACCACGCTGGACCGCGATCTGCAACGCGATGCGGAACAGGTGATCCGGCGCGCAGGCCTCCGCCAGGCGCAGGCGGCGCTGGTCGCGATGCGGCCCGACGGGCGCGTGGTGGCGATGGTGGGCGGGCGCGACTACGGGGCCAGCCCCTTCAACCGCGCGACGCAGGCCAGGCGACAGCCGGGCTCCACCTTCAAGCTGTTCGTCTATCTCGCGGCGATGCGCGCCGGGCTGACGCCCGATACGGTGCGCGACGACACGCGGTTCGACTTCGCCGGGTGGAGCCCCCGGAACGACGACAACCGCTATCTCGGCCCCATCACGCTGCGCCGTGCCTTTGCCCGCTCCTCCAACGTGGTGGCCGCGCGGTTGACGCAGGAGGTGGGCGTGCGCAACGTGATCGCGGCGGCGCGCGACCTCGGGATCACCACGCCGCTGCCCAACGAGGCCACGATCACGCTCGGCACGTCGGGCGTGTCGCTGCTGGAGCTGACGGCCGCCTATGCCGCGGTGGCGGACGGCCGCTATCCGGTGCGCACGACCGGGCTGGAGCGAAGCGAGGGCGACGAGCCCTGGTATCGCGCGCTGTCGCGCCGCCGCAGCCGGATGCCGGAGAAGGTGCGCGACGACCTGACCGCGCTGCTCGGCTCCTCGCTGCGCGGCACGGGGCGCGAGGCGACGCTGTCGATCCCCGCCTACGGCAAGACGGGCACGTCCCAGTCGGGGCGCGACGCGTGGTTCATCGGCTGGTCGCGCGACCTGGTGGTGGGCGTGTGGGTGGGCAATGACGACAACAGCCCCAACCCCGGCCTGCACGGCGGCGGCGTGCCCGCGCGCATCTGGCGCGACTACATGCAGGCGGCACTCGGCATCGCGCCGCTGGTCCGCGCGGCGCCGCCGGAGGAGGTCGACCCCGACCTGGGCGACGCGGTTGGCAACCTGATCGACGGCGCGCTGCCCGACGTGGCGGACGCGCTGGGCGACCTGGGCGACCGGCTGGGCCGCGAGCTGAACGGTCCGCCCGCGCCCGACGAGCCCGGCCCGCCCCCGTCCGCGCGCGAGGGGCGCGACCGTCCGCCACCCCCGCCGTCCGAGGAGGAGGAAGAGGAGTAGCGGCCGCCCCCCGCGCCCGCTAGGCGCGGGCGCCATGCGCTTCTTCTCCGACAACGCCGCCCCAGTGCACCCCCGCGTCATGCAGGCGCTGGTGGACGCCAACGTCCAGGACACGGCGTACGACGGCGACCGCTGGTCGAAGGCGCTGGACGGGCGCCTGTCCGACCTGTTCGGCACGGAGGTGCGCGCGCTGTGGGTGCCCACGGGCACGGCGGCCAACTGTCTGGCGCTGGCGGCGCTCTGCCCGCCCCACGGCGGCGTGCTGTGCCACCGCGACGCGCACGTCCAGAACGACGAGGGCGGCGCGCCCGAATTCTACACGCACGGCGCCAAGCTGATCCTGTGCGAGGGCGCGGGCGCCAAGCTGACGCCCGCCACCCTGTCCGCCACGGCGGACGCCATCGCGAACGACGTGCACCGCGTCCAGCCGCACGCGGTGACGATCACCAACGCCACCGAATACGGCCTGGTCTACCGCCCGGACGAGGCGGCGGCCATCGGCGAGTGGGCGCGCGCGCGCGGGCTCGGCTTCCACGTGGACGGCGCGCGCTTCGCCAACGCGGTGGCGGCCACCGGCGCCTCGCCCGCCGAGCTGACGTGGCGCGCGGGCGCGGACGCGCTCAGCCTGGGCCTCGTCAAGACGGGCGGCATGAGCGCGGAATGCCTGGTGTTCTTCCGCACCGATCTCGCCGACGCGACGCTCAGGCGGCGCAAGCGCGCAGGCCTGCTCTTCTCCAAGGGGCGATTCCTGGCGGCGCAGGTGCTGGCGATGCTGGAGGACGACCTGTGGCTCCGCCTCGCGGCCCAGGCGAACGCTGGCGCCGCCGCGCTGGCCGACGCCGCGGCGGGCCGGCTGGTGCATCCGGTGGAGGCGAACGAGCTGTTCCTGCGCGCGACGCCCGACGAGGCCGCGGCCCTGCGCGCGAAGGGCTTCGACTTCTACGACTGGGCGGACGGCGAGGTGCGGTTCGTGGTGAGCTGGGACCAGGGGGCGGACGCGGTCCGGCCGCTGGCCGACGCGATCCGGACCCTGTGATGCCGAGAACGCTGTGAGCGGGGAGCCGCTGCCCCGCTCGGCCACGCCGAAGGTGCTGATCCCCTTCGCGCTGGTGACGCTGATCTGGGGATCGACCTGGATCGTGATCCGCGACCAGCTGGGCGTGGTGCCGCCCACCTGGTCGGTCAGCTACCGCTTTCTGGTGGCGGCCGCCGTCATGGGGGGCTTCGCGGCGTGGCGGGGCGAGCGGGTGCCGTGGCGCGACCGCGGCTTCTGGTGGCTGGCGGCCGCCACCGCCTTCACGCAGTTCTGCCTCAACTTCAACTTCGTCTACCGCGCCGAACAGTACGTGACCTCAGGGCTGGTGGCGGTGGCCTTCGCCACGCTGCTCGTGCCCAACGCGCTGATGGGCCGGCTCTTCCTGGGCCAGCGGCTGGGGCGCCAGCTGCTGGCCGGCTCGGCGGTGGCGATGGCGGGCGTGGCGCTGCTGTTCGTGCGCGAGCTGCGCGCCGACCCGGCCGGCACCGCGCGCACCGCGGCGGGGCTGGCCTTCACGGGCGCGGCCATCCTGTCCGCGTCGGCGGCCAACGTGATGCAGGCGACCGAGCGCGCGCGGCGCTACCCCGTGGCGCCGCTGCTGACGGTGGCGATGCTCGGCGGCGCGCTGGCGGACGCGGCACTGGCCTGGGCGCTGTCCGGCCCGCCCGTGATCGAGTGGCGGGCGGGCTATTTGGCGGGCATCCTCTATCTCGGCGTATTCGCGTCCGCCGTGGCGTTCACGCTCTACTTCGGCGTGCTGCGCGCGATCGGCCCGGCCAAGGCGGCCTATTCGTCCGTGCTGGTGCCCGTGATCGCGATGGCGCTCAGCACCGCGTTCGAGGGCTATCGCTGGACCGCGCTGGCCGCCGCGGGCGCGGCGCTGACGGCGGCGGGGCTGGTGATCGCGCTCAGCGCGCGCAGGCCCGCGCGATAGTCCGGGTAGCGCGGCCGCCAGCCCAGCACGCGCTTCGCCCGCCCGTTCGCCACCCGCCGGTTCTCGGCGTAGAAGCCGCGCGCCATGGGGCTCAGATCGTCCAGCGCCACCACCGGCGGCGGCGGCAGCCCCAGCAGTTCGGCCGCGAAGCACGCCACCTCGTCCTGCCCGCAGGGGAAATCGTCGGCTAGGTTGTACGCGCCCGGCGGCGCGTCGAACGCCGCCACGACGCCCGCCGCGATGTCGTCGACGTGGACGCGGCTGAACACTTGGGGCCCTATCCCCGTCCGGTGCGCGCGGCCCTCTCGCGCCCGGTCCAGGGCCGACCGGCCGGGGCCATAGATGCCCGGCAGTCGGAACACGCTTGCCCCCAGCGCCAGCCAGTCCGCGTCCGCCCGGTTCCGCATCGGCCGCCGCCCCCGGTCCGCCGGCGCGCCTTCGTCCACCCAGGCGCCGCCGGCGTCCCCATAGACACCCGTGGACGACAGATAGCCAAGCCACTTGCCCCCGAGCCCCGCTCCATAGCGGCGCAGCACCGGGTCGCCGCCCTCGTCCGGCGGGACGGAGGACAGCACGTGGCTGGCCGCCGCCAGCGCCGCGTCGGCGGCGTCGAAGCGCACCGTGCCGCCCCGCCCGTCGCGCGTGGTCCCCACCACCGCCATGCGCGCCGCCGCCGCCACCGCGCGCCCCGCATAGCCAAGGCCGAAGATCAGCAGCATCTCAGCGCGCCGCCCCGCCTCCGCCGGCCATCGGCCCCTTGTAGAGCGTCCCGAAATAATCCCCCCGGTTCCACACCGGGCGCTGGTCCGCGTCGGCGATCTCGCGCGCGATGCGGTAGTTGACGTCGACGAAGCGCACCCCCTGGTCCCACAGGATCGGCTGGCCCACCTCGTCGCAGGGGCGGTGGTAGCAGGTGCGCAGGAACTCGGCGAAGGCGGCACCGCCCGCCCCCTTCTGCCCCGGCCACAGGAAAACCGACGGCACGCCCTTCTCCACGAAGCGATAATGGTCGGACCGGACGAAGAACGCCTCCTCCGGGTTCGGGTCGGGCGTCAGGTCCACACCAGCGGAGGCCACCGCGCGCCGCACGATGGGCCCGAGCGTCGACCGCTCCGCGCCGAACACCGTCATGTCCTCGAACCGATAAAGGAGGACGGGCATGTCCAGGTTGACGTCGGCGACGATGCTGGCCGCCGGCACGGTCGGGTGGCTCGCGAAATAGTCCGCGCCCACCAGCCCCTTCTCCTCCCCCGTCACCGCCAGGAACAGCACCGACCGGCGCGGCGGCCTGCCCGAGGCGGCGAAGCGGCGCGCCTCCTCGATCAGGCTGGCGATGCCGACGGCGTTGTCCAGCGCGCCGTTGTTGATCCGATCCCCCTCGCCCTCCGGAGACACGCCGATGTGATCCAGGTGCGCGGACAGCACCACCGTCTGCGCGCCCAGCGTCGGGTCGGTGCCGGGGATCAGCCCCGCCACGTTGCTGCTCGCCATCGGCGTCAGCTCGGTCCGGATCGCGGCCGACAGGCGCCCCGCCGCCTCCATCGGCTTGAAGCGCAGCTTCTCCCCCTTCGCCGCCGCCTCGACGGCCGCCCATCGCGCGCCGAACAACCTGGCCGCGCCCGCGGGCGACAGCGTGGCCAGCAGCGGCACGCCGCGCGCCGCAGCACCGCCGCCCGCGCCGTCCGGCGTCGCCCAGGTCATCGCCGGCCGGTCCCAGCGCGTCCGCATCGCGTCGAAGCCCGGCGTCCGCCCGCCGGCGACGCCGGCCACGAACACCGCGCCCACCGCGCCGCGCCGCTGCGCCTCCACCAGCCGCGCGTCGCGGGTGAAGGAGGCGTCCACCTCGCTGTTCCCCAGCTTGGGCGAGGCGCCCAGGAACGCCACCACCTTGCCGCGCACGTCCGCGCCCGCGTAATCGTCGCGCCCCATGGCGGGCGCCGACACGCCCAGCCCGACGAACACAACGGGCGCGTCCACCCGCGTCTCGCGCGCGCGCGGGTCGGCGGCGGGCAGATAGTCTGTGCCGAACACCAGCGGCCGCGCGGCCCCGCCCGCGGGCGTCCAGTTCAGGCTCCCCCGCCCCGCCGCCCGGAAGCTCACCAGCGGCACGCGCTGGAGGTAGCCGCCCCCGTCGCCCGCGGGCCGGAGCCCCGCGGCGGAGAACTGCGCCGCCACATACTGCGCCGCGATCTCGAACTCGGGCGTCCCCGCCTCGCGCCCCTTCAGCGCGTCCGACGCCAGGAACAGCACGTGCGCGCGCATCGCCGCCTGGTCCATGGGCAGCGGGGGGACGGAGGGAGCCCGGACCGGAACCGGCAGGACCGGCTGGGACGGCGCCTGCGCCGCGGCGGCGGTCGAGAGGGCGAGGAGGCTGGTGCAGGCACCGAAGCGGAGCATCGCGACAGGAACTTTCGACGGAGGGGAGGCCTGGCCCCGGCGTACCACCGGCCACCGTCCAGGCAAGGCTCGCGCGCCCCCAAGTCTCTGGCGACGCCCGCCCCCCTCGCTATACGGACCGTCATGGACGTCCAGCAGACCGCCGCCGCCGCCCCCACGCAGCCCGCCGCCACCCGCCGGGCCGACTATCGCCCGCCAGAGTGGCTGGTGCCCGACGTATCGCTCGACTTCGACCTGGACCCCGCCCGCACCGTGGTGCGCGCGGCACTGGACGTGCGCCGCGCGGCCGGCACCGGCCCGCTGGAGCTGGACGGCGAGGGGTTGGAGCTGCTGTCGGTCCGCGTCGACGGCGTGGCCGTCAACGACTGGCGCGTCGATGGCGACAAGCTGGTGATCCCGCTGACGGGCAAGGCGCACCGCGTGGAGACGGAGGTGGCGATCCGCCCCGACAGCAACACGCAGCTGATGGGCCTCTACAAATCCGGCGGCAACCTCTGCACCCAGTGCGAGGCGGAGGGCTTCCGCCGCATCACCTACTTCCCCGACCGCCCCGACGTGCTGGCCACCTACCGCGTGCGCATGACGGCCGACGCCGCGCGCTACCCCGTGCTGCTCGCGAACGGCGATCCCGTGGCGTCGGGCACGGCCGAGGACGGCCGCCACTGGGCCGAGTGGCACGACCCCTTCCCCAAGCCCTGCTACCTGTTCGCGCTGGTGGCGGCCGATCTGGCGGAGAACCGCTCCACCTTCACCACCATGTCGGGGCGCGAGGTCCGCCTGGGGATCTGGGTGCGCCCGGCCGACCTGCCCCGCACCGAACACGCGATGCACGCGCTCAAGCTCAGCATGGCGTGGGACGAGCGCGCCTACGGCCGCGAGTACGACCTGGACGTGTTCAACATCGTGGCCGTGGACGACTTCAACTTCGGGGCCATGGAGAACAAGGGCCTCAACATCTTCAACTCGCGCTACGTCCTGGCCGATCCCGAGACCGCGACCGACTGGGATTACGACGGCGTGGCGACCGTGATCGCGCACGAGTATTTCCACAACTGGTCGGGCAACCGCGTCACCTGCCGCGACTGGTTCCAGCTGTCGCTGAAGGAAGGCTTCACTGTCTATCGCGACCAGTGCTTCTCCGCTGACCAGGGATCGGCGGCGGTGAAGCGGATCGAGGACGTGCGGGGCCTTCGCGCCGGCCAGTTCCCCGAGGACAACGGCCCGCTGGCCCATCCCGTGCGGCCCGAGAGCTACCTCGAGATCGCGAACTTCTACACCGCCACCATCTACAACAAGGGCGCGGAGCTGATCCGCATGATGGCCACCATCCTGGGGCCGCAACGCTTCCGCGCCGCCACCGACCTTTACTTCGAGCGGTTCGACGGCACGGCCGCCACCTGCGAGGATTTCGTGGCGTGCATGGAGGAGGCGGGCGGCGTCGACCTGTCGCAGTTCCGCCTGTGGTATTCCCAGGCCGGCACGCCGCGCGTCCAGGCGTCGGTCGCACACGAGCCGGGCGGCGGCCGCGCCACGCTGCGCCTGGGCCAGCACGTCCCCGCCACGCCCGGCCAGGAGGGCAAGCGCCCCATGGTGCTGCCGCTACGCACCCGCCTGTTCGGTGCCGAGACGGGCCGCCCGCTGACGGACGAGCGGCTGATCCTGCTCGACCAGGCGGAGGCGACGGTCGTGTTCGACGGCGTGACCGAGCGGCCCGTGCTGTCGATCAACCGCGGCTTCTCCGCCCCCGTGGTGGTCGAGAGCGACCGCAGCCCCGCCGACCTCGCCTTCCTGTCCGCGCACGACGACGACCCTTTCGCGCGCTACGAATCGATGCAGCAGCTGATGCTCGACGCGCTGGTGGCGGCCGCCGTGTCGGGCGAGGACGCGCACGAGGAGGTGGCGGCCGCCGTCTCCGCCACGCTCGCCGACCCCGCGCTCGACCCCGCCTTCGTGGGCGAGGCGGTGCTGCTCCCGTCCGAGAGCTTCGTGGGCGACCAGATGGCGGTGGTCGATCCCGACGCCATCCACCGCGCGCGCGAAGCCATGCGTGCGGCGCTGGGCCGGCGGCTGAAGGACCAGTGGCGCGGGCTCTACGAGGGCGCGCGTGAGCCCTACGCCTACACGCCCGCCGCAAAGGGCCTGCGCCGGCTGCGCGGCGCGGCGCTGGGCTACCTCCACGCCGGCGGCGCCGCCGACGCGGACGCGCTGGCCTGGAAGCAGTTCGAGGCCGCGGACAACATGACCGACCGCCAGGGCGCGCTGGGCGTGCTGGTGAACGGCCGGTCCGAGTATCGCGCCCGCGCGCTGGACGCCTTCTACGACCGCTACCGCGGCGACGCGCTGGTGATCGACAAGTGGTTCCAGGTCCAGGCGCTGTCGAGCCGCGACGACGCCGGCGAGGCGGTGGTGCGGCTGGCCGGACACCCGGACTTCAGCCTGTCCAACCCCAACCGCGCGCGCTCCGTGCTGGGCGCGTTCGGCGTCAACCAGCGCGCCTTCCACGCCGCCGACGGATCGGGCTACCGCTTCCTGGGCGAGCAGCTCGTGCGGCTCGACCGGCTCAATCCCCAGAACGCGGCGCGCCTCCTGCCCCCGCTCGGCCGCTGGCGCCGCTTCGACGCGCATCGCGCGGGGCTCATGCGCGCCGAGCTGGAACGCGTGCTGGCCGCGCCCGACCTGTCCAAGGACCTGTACGAGCAGGCGTCCAAGAGCCTGGGGGCGTGACGGCCCCGGCTTGCCTCCCCCACCGTCGCCGTCCTACCCCCGCCCCACACTCGTGACAGGAACCCGGATGCGCTTCTCAGGCCTCGCCATCGCCATGCTCGCCACCACCGCCGCCTCGGCCCAGACCGCCCCCCTGCCCGCCCCCCTGCCCGCCGCCAACCCCTTCGCGCGGGCCAGCACGCTGCCCTATCAGGCCCCGCCCTTCGACCGGATCAAGAGTGCCGACTACCGCCCCGCCATCGAGGCCGGCATGGCGGAGCAGCGGGCCGAGGTGCGCCGCATCGCCGACGATCCCGCCGTCCCCACCTTCGACAACACGATCGCGCCGCTCGAGCGCTCCGGCCGACTGCTGGACCGGGCGAATGCGGCGTTCGGCGGCGTCACGGGCGCCAACACCGACGACACGCTCCAGGCCGCCCAAACCGCGCTCGCGCCCCTACGCTCGGCGCACGCCGACGCGATCAACCTCGATCCCAAGCTGTTCGCGCGCGTGAAGTCGCTTCACGACCGCCGGGCCTCGCTGGGGCTGACGCCCGAGCAGGCGCGCGTGCTGGACAAGACCTACGACGACATGGTGCGCGGCGGCGCGCAGCTGTCCGCGTCCGACAAGGCGGCGCTGACCGCGCTCAACGCCCGCCTCTCCACCTTGTCGAACGCCTTCAATCAGAAGCTGCTGGCCGCCACCCGCGCGGGCGCGCTGGTGGTGGACGCGCCGGAGAAACTGGCGGGCCTGTCGGAAGCCGAGGTGGCGGCGGCCGCCGCCGCCGCCAAGGAGCGCGGGTTGCGGGGCTGGGTCATCCCCCTCCAGAACACGACGCAGCAGCCGCTGCTGGCCAAGCTCACCGACCGCGCGACGCGGCAGGCGCTGTTCCAGGCCAGCTGGACCCGCGCGGTCAAGGGCGACGCCAACGACACGCGCGCCACCGTCTCCGAGATCGCGCAACTGCGCGCGCAAAAGGCCCGGCTGCTCGGCTATCCCACCTGGGCCGACTACAGCCTGGCCGAGAACATGGCGGAAAAGCCCGCCACCGCCACCGCCTTCATGCGCCGCCTCGCCACCCCGCTCGCGGTCGAGCAGCGTCGCGAGGCGGCCGAGCTTCAGGCGCTGGTCAAGGCCGAGGGCGGCGACTTCAAGCTCGAACCCTGGGACTGGGACTTCTACTCCGAGAAGCTGCGCAAGAGCCGCTACGACCTGAACCAGGACGAGCTGAAGCCCTATTTCGAGATCACCCGCGTGTTGGAGAAGGGCGTGTTCGGCGCCGCCGAACGCCTCTACGGCATCACCTTCAAGCGCCGCACCGACATCCCCGTCTACCACCCCGACGTGACCGTGTACGAGGTGTTCGAGGCGAGCGGCAAGCCGCTCGGTCTCGCCTATTTCGACTATTGGAAGCGCGACAACAAGCGCGGCGGCGCCTGGATGTCCAACTATGTCGGCCAGTCGAAGCTGCTCGGCACGAAGCCCGTGATCTACAACGTCGGCAACTTCACCAAGCCCGCCGCCGGCCAGCCCGCGCTCGTCACCTTCGACGACGTGAACACCATGTTCCACGAGTTCGGCCACGCGCTGCACGGCCTGTTCGCGGACCAGACCTATCCGTCCGTGTCCGGCACCGCGACGGCGCGCGACTTCGTGGAGTTCCCGTCCCAGTTCAACGAGCACTGGGCGCTCGACCCGGCCATCCTGCCCCTCTACGCGGTCCACTACCGGACGGGCCAGCCCATCCCCGCCGCGCTGGTGGATCGGATCAGGCGCGCCGCCACCTTCAACTCCGGCTCGGAAACGGGACAGGCGCTGGCGGCGGCCCAGATGGACATGGACTGGCACGCGCTGACCGCCGACCAGCCGCGCCAGGACGCCGACGCGTTCGAGGCGAAGGCGCTCGCCGCCACCGGCCTGGACACCGCCGACGTGCCGCCGCGCTACCGGACCAGCTACTTCGCGCACGTCTGGGGTTCTGGCTACGCGGCGGGCTACTACGCGTACCACTGGACCAAGATGCTCGACACCAGCGCCTATGACTGGTTCGAGCGCAACGGCGGCCTCACGCGCGCCAACGGCCAGCGCTTCCGCGACATGGTGCTCAGCCGCGGCGACACGCAGGACTACGCCACCATGTTCCGCGCGTTCGCCGGCCGCGACCCGGACGTGGCGCCCATGCTGCGCGACATGGGCCTGAACGCCGACGGCAGCCGGGTGGCGGCGGCGGAATAGGCTGCCCCCAACACGCCCACCCCCCGCGCCCCTTGCGTTCGGGCGCGGGGCTGCCGACCTGCGCCGCTTAACCGACGAGGCATTTTCCCATGCGACCCAGCGGCAACACCATCCTGCTCACCGGCGGCGGTTCCGGCATCGGCCGCGCGCTGGCGCACCGGCTCCACGACCGCGGCGACCGCGTGATCGTGGCCGGCCGGCGCGAGGATGCGCTGCGCGAGACGGCGGACGGACGCCCCGGCATCGCGACGGCCGTGCTGGACGTGGACGGGGACGACCTGCGCGCCTTCGCCGACCGTGTAATCGCCGAGCATCCCGACCTCAACGTGCTGGTCAACAACGCCGGCATCATGAAGCTGGAGCCGGTGGACCGCCGCCGCGACCTGTCCGACGCGGAGGCCACGGTGCGCACCAACCTGCTCGGCCCCATCCGCCTGATCGACGCCTTCGTGGAGCATCTGGCGGCGGCGCCCGACGCGGCCATCGTCAACGTCACCTCCGGCCTCGCCTTCGTGCCGCTCGTGGACGCGGCGGTCTATTCCGCCACCAAGGCGGCGATGCACAGCTACACCGCCTCACTCCGCACCGTGCTGGAGGGGCGTGTGCGCGTGGTCGAGCTGGCGCCGCCCGCGGTCCAGACCGGGCTCACGCCGGGTCAGGAGACGCGGCCGGGCTATCAGCCGCTGGACGACTTCGCCGACGAGGTGATGGCGCTCTGGTCTGCGGACCCCGTGCCCGACGAGCTGCTGGTCGGCCGGGTCCTCCCCTTGCGCAACGCGGAGCGCGAGGGGCGCTTCGACCGGGCGCTCGCCGACCTGACCGCCATGGCGCGCAAGGCGCGCGAAGCCGGCGGACACTGAATACGGCCGAACCCGATTGACTTCACCGGCGGCGCCACTTAGCTGGCGCCTCTTTCCCGCGGGTCCCGCCCGCCGGGCACGGTATTTATGGGAAGACAAAAGGCCATGTTCGCAGTCGTGCGCACGGGCGGCAAGCAGTATCGCGTCGCCGCCGGAGACAGGATCGTCGTCGAGAAGATCGACGGCGAGGCGGGTTCCACCGTCACGCTCGGCGACGTGCTGCTCGCCGGCGAGGGTTCGGAGCTCCGCTCGGTCGAGGGTCTGACCGTCGCGGCCGAGGTCGTGGCCCAGGCCAAGGGCGAGAAGGTGATCGTCTTCAAGAAGCGTCGCCGCCACAACTACCGGCGCCGCAACGGCCACCGTCAGAATCACACCATTCTCAAGATCACCGCCATCGGTGACGACCGCGGGAGCCAGCAGGCCCCGGCGGCCCAGGCGTAAGGAGGCAGAGCCATGGCACATAAGAAGGCAGGCGGCTCGTCCCGCAACGGTCGCGACTCGGCGGGCCGTCGTCTCGGCGTGAAGAAGTTCGGCGGGCAGGAGTGCGTCGCCGGCAACATCCTCGTGCGTCAGCGCGGCACCAAATTCTATCCCGGCGCCAACGTGGGCATCGGCAAGGACCACACGCTGTTCGCGCTGGTGGACGGCCGCGTGGCGTTCGCGACGGGCAAGCTCGGCCGAAAGTTCTGTTCGGTAGAGATGCCGGCCATCGCGGCCGAGTAACCAGGGCAACCGATGACGGGTCGCCCAAGCCAGGGTGGCCCGGGTCCTCGACAGGGGACCGAACCAGGAGGGAGCAGGGCCACCGCCCGGCTCCCTTTTTTATATGGCTTCCCCCGCCCCCGCCGTCACCGCGTCACACCGGCGCGATACGCGGCGCACGAGAGGAAGCCGTCCCATGTTCGCCCGTACCGCCCGACTGACGCTGCGCCCCGGCTGGCCGGAGGACGCCCCCGCGCTCGCCGCCGCCATCGGTCACGCGTCGGTCGCCACCATGCTCTCGCGCGTGCCCTGGCCCTATGCGGAGGCGGACGCAGCCTGGTGGCTGGCGCGCGACTTCGCGCGGCCCGAGTTGTCGCTGATGATCCTGTCGCACGAGGACGGCTATCCCGCCCTGGTCGGCGGCGTCGGCCTGCACGCGGACGAGCAGGGCGACATCGAGATCGGCTACTGGCTGACCCCGTCCGCCCAGGGGCGCGGCTACGCGACGGAAGCCGGGGCCGCGGTGGTCGGCATGGCGCGCCACGCGCTGGGGCTCGGCCGGTTGGCGGGCCGTCACCGGCTCGACAATCCGGGCTCGGGCCGCGTGCTGGAGAAGCTCGGCTTCCGCCGCACCGGCACGGGCGAGATGACCTGCGCCGCCGCGGGCGCCGGTCCCGTGCCCTGCGCCACCTATGCGCTCGACCTGGCGCCCGCCCCCGCCCCGATCCTGGCGGAGGCGGCGTAGGCTATAAGGTGAGTATTGCTTACCTTGTCGCCTATGCTCATGCACGATGCGCGTCACCTTCGCCAACATCCGCGTGCCCCACCTCGCCCTCCCGCCTTGGCCCCTTGCCTTGGGAGCCGCCAGCGCCGAACAGGCGGACCGCATGACCGTGGTCCCCCTCCCCCGGCGCCTGTCGCCCGAGGCGTCGCGCGACGCCGCGCTCGACGCCGCGCGCGACCTCCTGGTCGAATTCGGGCCTCAGGCGGTGACGCTGAAGGCGGTGGCAACGCGCGTCGGCCGCACCCACGCCAACCTGCTCCACCACTTCGGCTCGGCCCAGGGGCTTCAGGAGGCGCTGATCGCCCGCATGGCGGTAGCCATCACCGGCACCATCCGCGAGGCGGCGCTGCGCGCGCGCGCCGAGGGCGGTTCGCCTCGCGAGGTGGTGGACCTCACCTTCGACGCCTTCGGGCAAGGCGGGGCCGGCGCGCTGGCCGGCTGGATGATCCTGTCGGGCAACGAGGACGCGCTGAACCCCATCCTGACCGCCATCCACGACCTGGTCGACGAGATCGCCGACACGGCACCCCGCCCGGCGATCCGCGAGGAGACGCTGCAACTGGTCCTGACCGCGCTGGGCGACGCGCTGCTGGGTCAGGCCACCGCGCGCGCGCTGGGCCTGGCGCCCGGCACCGCGCGCGACCTCGCCGCCCGCGCGCTCGAGCGCGGCCGCAACCCGGAGTTCTGACGTGCACTTCCTCGACCAGGCCAAGATCTACGTCAGCTCCGGCTCCGGCGGCCCCGGCGCCGTCAGCTTCCGGCGCGAGAAGTTCATGGAATATGGCGGCCCCGACGGCGGCAACGGCGGCAAGGGCGGCGACGTGGTGTTCGAGGCGGTGGCCGGCCTCAACACGCTGATCGACTTCCGCTACACCCAGCACTTCCGCGCGCCCCGCGGCTCGGGCGGCTCGGGCTCCAACCGGACGGGCGGCGGCGGCGACGACCGCGTGATCCAGGTGCCCGTCGGCACGCAGGTTCTGTCGGAGGACCGCGAGGACGTGCTGCTCGACTTCACCCGCGTCGGCCAGCGCGAGGTGTTCCTGCGCGGCGGCGACGGCGGCCGCGGCAACCAGAGCTACAAGACCTCCACCAACCGCGCGCCGCGCCAGCACGGCACCGGCTGGCCGGGCGGCGAGGCCTGGGTGTGGCTCCGCCTCAAGCTGCTGGCCGACGCCGGGCTGGTGGGCCTGCCCAACGCGGGCAAGAGCACCTTCATCAACGCCGTCACCAATGCCCAGGCCAAGGTCGGCGCCTACGCCTTCACCACCACGCGGCCCCAGCTGGGCGTGGTCCGCCACCGGATGCGCGAGTTCGTGGTGGCGGACATCCCCGGCCTGATCGAGGGGGCGGCCGACGGCGCGGGCATCGGCGACCGCTTCCTGGGCCATATCGAGCGGTGCCGCGTCCTCCTGCACATGGTCGACGCGCACGACGCCGACGTGGCCGAGAGCTACCGCGTGGTGCGCGACGAGCTGGCCGCCTACGGCGCCGGCCTCGCCGACAAGCCGCACGTGGTGGCGCTCAACAAGATCGACGGGCTGGACGACGAGCTGATCGAGGCGCTCCAGGCCGAACTCGCCGACGCCAGCGGCGCCGACGTGATCCCCATGTCGGGCGCGGCCGGCACGGGCCTCGACTGGGTGCTCGACCGCCTGCTCGACGCCATCCCCACCCGCGACGCGCCCGCCGACGATGCGGGCGAGGAGGACGAGGTCCAGTGGTCGCCGTTGTGACGATGGTATAGGATATGCGCATGGCGCGCCGCGATCCCCTGTACCGCAAGATCACGGCGGACGAGTTCCTGGCGATGGACTTCAACTCGGACTGCCGATTCGAGCTGGACGACGGCGTGATCGTGATGATGGCCGGCGGCACCAAGGCGCACTCGCTGGTGCAGGACAACATCTTCTCCTGGCTGCGTGCCGCGCTCCGCGGCAGCGGCTGCCGTCCCCACGGCCCGGACATGGCGCTCCGCGTCGATGAAGCGCGCGTCCGCTACCCCGACGTCACCGTCTACTGCGGCGAGGCCGCGCAAGCGGACGGCGAGGCCGCCACCGCGCTGACCGGCCCGACGCTGATCGTGGAAGTGCTGTCCGCCGGCACCCAGAGTGCCGACCAGGGGACGAAGCTGGAGGAGTACAAGTCCCTGCCCTCCGTCTGGACCGTGGCCTTCGTGGACCCGGTCAATCGCCTGTGCCGCACCGTGGAGCGCGTGGAGGAGGGGTGGCTGGACACCGTCTTCTCCGCGACCCGCGGCCTCCCCGTGCCCGCGCTGAACCTTCACATCCCTCATGACGAGGTATTCGCGGAGGACTGACGGAACGGTGGCGGGCGTGGTAGGGACGGCCCATGGCCGCTGCCCCCGACTATCCGCTGCTCACCGCCGAGGATTTCCTCGACATCGACTTCGGCGAGCGCAAGGCCGAACTCGACAACGGCCTGATCCGCATGATGGCCGGCGGCACCGCCCGCCATGCGCGGGTGCAGGGCAACATCCTGCTCTCGCTCGGCAACCAATTGCGCGGCACCGGTTGCACGCCCTATAACTCCGACATGGCCGCGCGCACGCGCGACCGTTCCGTCCGCTATCCCGACGTCAGCGTCTATTGCGGCCACGACGGCGCGGCGGACGACGACGCCAAGGCCTTCGACGACCCCCGCGTGATCTTCGAGGTCTTGTCGGCCGGCACCGCGCGCACCGACCTGCGCGTCAAGTTGGAAGAATATCGCGAGCTGCCCAGCATCGACACGATCGTTTTCGTGGACATCGCCGCCGAACGGCTTCGCGTGGTGCAGCGTACCGGCCCCACCGGCTGGTCCGACGTGACGTACACCGAGCCGTACGACGTGGCCTTGCCCTCGGTCGGCGCCACCGTCACCCATGCCGACCTGTTCGCCCGCGATTGACGCGGGCGTCCCGCCCGGCGATCCCCGGCCGGTGATCTTCCCCCCCGCCTCCTGCCCCCGCCTGGTGGTCAAGGTCGGCTCGGCCCTGCTCGTCGACCCGGACGGGCGCCCGCGCGAGGAGTGGATGGCGGACCTCGCCGCCGATATCGCCGCGCGCGCGGGCGAAGGCCAGCGGATCCTGCTGGTGTCCTCGGGCGCCATCGCGCTCGGCGCGCGCCGTCTCCGCCTGCCGCGCGGGGGCCGCGCCAGCCTGGAGGACGCACAGGCGGCCGCCGCGGTGGGCCAACCCGCGCTGGCCGCCGCCTGGGGGCGTGTGTTGGACAAGCACGGGCTGACGGCGGCGCAGGTGCTGGTGACGCTGGGCGACCTGGAGGACCGGCGCCGCTACCTGAACGCCGCCGCCACGCTGAACCGGCTGACCGGCCTCTCCGTCGTACCCGTCGTCAACGAGAACGACAGCGTCGCGACCGAGGAGATACGTTTCGGTGACAACGACCGGCTGGCGGCCCGCGTCGCGGCCGCCGCCGATGCCGACGCCGTGCTGCTCTTGAGCGACGTGGACGGCCTGTACGATCGGAACCCCGCGATGCCGGGTGCGGTCCACATACCCCGCGTCGGGCGGATCGACGCGGCCGTGGAGGCGATGGCGGGCGGCGGTTCGACCTCCGGCATGGGGTCGGGCGGCATGGCGTCCAAGGTGGCGGCGGCCCGGCTCGCCAACGCGGCCGGCGTCCCGCTCGCCATCGCGTCGGGCGCCGGGCGCCCGTTGCGCGACGCGGTGCGGCACACGATCTTCGACGGAGTGGAAGGCGCGTCGCGCCGGCGCGCCTGGCTGGTGGGCGGGCTGACCGCGGCGGGCCGCATCGCGGTGGACGCCGGCGCCGCGGCCGCCTTGCGCGGGGGCGCCAGCCTGCTGGCGGCGGGTGCTACTGGCGTGGAGGGCGATTTCCGGCGCGGCGACCTGGTGGTGGTGCTGGGACCGGACGGGCCGCTGGCACGCGGGCTGGCGGGCTACGACGCCGCCGACGCGCGCCGTCTGCTCGGCCGCCGCAGCGAGGAACAGGCGGACGTGCTAGGCTACGCGCCTCGGTCGGCGCTGATCCATCGCGACCACATGGCGCTGCTGTGACCGTCACCATCGCCGTCACCGGCGCCACGGGCTTCGTCGGCGGCCACCTGCTCGACCGGGCCGAGACGCGCGGGGTGGCGGTGCGCGCGCTCACTCGGCGCCGGCAGCCCCCCCGGCGCGGCGTGACGTGGGTGGAGGGATCGCTCGAGACGCCGGACGCGCTGGCGCGACTGGCGGACGGCGCGGACGTGGTGATCCACGCCGCCGCCGCCGTGAACGCACCCGACGCCGCCGGCTTCGCCGACGCGAACGCGCGGGGCACGGCGGCGCTGGTGGCGGCGCTGGCGTCCGGGCAGCGGCTGGTCCACGTCTCCTCGCTGGCGGCGCGCGAGCCCGACCTCTCGGACTATGGCCGGTCCAAAGCCGGGGCGGAGGAGGCGGTGCGCGGATCGGACGCGGCCTGGACCGTCGTGCGCCCGCCCGCCGTCTACGGGCCGGGCGACCTGGAACTGCTAGAGGTGTTCCGAACCGCCGCGCGCGTTCGGCTCGTGCCCGTGCCGCCGGCGGGCACGGCGTCTTACATCCATGCGGTCGACCTCGCCGACCTGCTGCTGCGCCTGGCCCTGCGGCCGGGCGACGGTTGCACGTTCGAGCCCGACGACGGCCACCCCCTCACTCACCCCGCCATGGTGCGCGCGGTCGGCCGTGCGCTGGGGGTGCGTGCGCGCGCCGTGCCGCTGCCGGGCGCGATGCTGCGCGCGGGCGCCCGGATCGACCGGCGGCTGCGGGGGGCGGGCGCAAAGCTGACGCCCGATCGCGTCGGCTACCTGCTGCACCCCGACTGGGTGAGCAATCCCGCGCGCGCGGTGCCGCGCGATCTGTGGGTCCCGCGCGTCGACCAGGCCGCCGGGCTGGCCGACACCGCCCGGTGGTATCGCGCCGCCTCGCTGCTATAGCGGCCGGCCCATCAGCGCCGCATCGCGGCAGGAGTTGCGAATGTCCGACCGCCCCACGCCCGATCGGGACGAGGCCCTGGCGGCCATCACCGCCGAGATCGAGCCCTTCAACAAGAAGGGTGTCTCCGTCACGGAAGCGACCAGCTTCCAGCACGACCTGGAATGGGACAGCCTCACCGTGCTCGACTTCGTAGCGGCGGTCGAGGATCGGTTTGACATCGTCATCACCATGAACATGCAGGCCGAGATCGAGACGGTGGGCCAGCTCGCCGACGCGGTAGTGAAGCTGAAGGGCGACCAGTGACCGAAACCGGCCTCCAGCCCGAGGCGCTGCCCGCGGACGCCCCCGCCCCCGCCCCGTCGCGCGACCTGTTCTCCAAGTTCGACGGGTTGATGGCCGAGCGTGAGGCGCTGCTGGCCACCGGCGCGCGCGACCCCTTCTCCGTCGTGATGGAGGAGGTGCGCTCGCCGACCGAGGCCGTGATCCGCGGGCGCGAGACGATCCTGCTCGGCACCTACAATTACATGGGCATGACGTTCGACCCGGCGGTCGTCGCGGCCGGCCAGCGTGCACTCGCCGAGTTCGGGTCGGGCACCAACGGCAGCCGGATGCTGAACGGCACGTTCCGCGACCACCTGGACGCCGAGCAGGCATTGCGCGATTTCTACGGCATGGCCGGCGCCATGGTGTTCTCGACGGGCTACCAGGCGAACCTGGGCGTCATCTCCACGATCGCGGGGCGCGGCGAGTACGTGATCCTGGACGCGGACAGCCACGCGTCGATCTACGACGGCTGCAAGATGGGCGACGCGGAGATCGTCCGCTTCCGCCACAATTCCGTCGACGATCTCGACCGCCGGCTCGGCCGCCTGCCCGCGGAGCCCGGCAAGCTGGTGGTGCTGGAAGGCGTCTACTCGATGCTGGGCGACGTGGCGCCGCTGGCCGAGATGGTGGCGGTGGCGAAGAAGCATCGCGCCATGGTGCTGGTGGACGAGGCGCACTCCATGGGCTTCTACGGCCCCAACGGGCGCGGCGTGTACGAAGAGCAGGGCCTCGGCGATCAGGTAGATTTCGTGATCGGCACATTCTCCAAGTCGGTCGGCACGGTGGGCGGCTTCTGCGTGTCGCCGCATCCCAAGTTCGAGGTGCTGCGGCTGGCCTGCCGCCCCTATATCTTCACCGCCTCGCTGCCGCCGTCGGTGGTGGCGACGGCGGCGGCCTCCATCCGGGCGCTGGCGACGGCGGCTCCGAAGCGCGAGCGGCTGTGGCGTAACGCGCGCCGCCTCCACGCGGGGCTCGCGGCGCTCGGCCTGAAGCTCGGCACGGAGAGCGCGCAGTCGGCCATCGTGGCGGTGATCCTGGACGACCAGGCTCAGGCGGTCGCGATGTGGCAGGCGCTGCTCGAATCGGGCGTGTACGTGAACATGGCGCGCCCCCCGGCCACACCCGCCGGCACGTTCCTGCTTCGCTGCTCACTCTGTGCGGAGCACAGCGACGAGCAGATCGACGTTGTGCTGGATCGCTTCGGCGCGGCGGCGAGACTGACCGGCGCGACAGCGGGGGCCGCTTCTTAGGGTTTACTTTCCCTTTACCTTCGACGGCGATGGCGTATCCCTGTGCAGGTGGACGCAGACGGAACGGCGCTTATGGGCGATGGCCCGCGTTGGCGGACCTGGGCGCTCGTCGCCACCGCGATCCTGGGCGTGGTGACGGCCGCGGCGATGGTGCTGGTGCTGGGCGAGGCCAACCGCCAGCGCGAGCGCGCCTCGCTGGCCCAGGGGCGCAGCTACGGCGTCATGGTATTGTCGCGAACGCTGGCCGGCACCATCGCCCGGTCGGAGGCGTCGCTGGGCCGCTACGTCATCTCGGGCGACCGCGACCAGGGCCAGCTCTACTCCGACCAGTGGCGCATGGCCGCCGCTCAGCTGGACCGGCTCGGCAAGCTGACGGGCCGGCAGGAGGATCGGCGGCGCACCTTCGCGGCGCTGCACCGCGCCTTCGATGCGCGTGGCGCGGAACTGTCGGTGATCGCGCTGTCCACCCGCTACGGCAAGAACGCCCAGGCGCTGGCCCGCTACTACAAGGCGCGCGGCGCGCCCTCGCTCCGCTTCATCGACCGGGCGCTGGACGGCGTGAACCGCGATGAGCGCCGCCTGCTCGACCGGCGCACGGGCGCGGCGCTGGCCGCGGCAGCCAGGGCGGCGACGGCGGCGCGCGTGCTGTCGGTGTTCGGCATGCTGATCGTGCTGGCCGCCATCCTGCTCGGCTGGCTGGTGGTGCGCGCGCTCGCCGAACGGGCGACGGCGCGCGGGGAGGTGGAAGCCGCCGACCTGCGATCGGCCGAGCTGGCCGACGCCGTGGCCCACGCCACGACCGAGCTTCGCGCGCAGGAAGCCAAGCTGCGCCAGGCACAGAAGATGGACGCGGTCGGCCAGCTGACGGGCGGCATCGCGCACGACTTCAACAACATGCTGGCCGTCGTGATCGGCGGCATCGAGCTGGCGCGCCGCCACGCCGACGATCCGGTCGAACTGGCCCGCCACCTGGAGAGCGCGGAGGACGGCGCGACGCGCGCGGCCGCGCTCACCCGCCGCCTCCTGGCCTTCAGCCGCGACGAAGGGCTGCGGCCCGAGGTAGTGGATCCAGTGGCGCTGGTCGCCGGCATGAGCGAGCTGATGGACCGGACGCTGGGCGACGGCGTCACCACGCGCGTGCTCGGCCACGCCGCCAACTGGCGGGTCTGCGTCGACCGGGTACAGCTGGAGAACGCGCTCCTCAACCTGGCGGTCAACGCGCGCGACGCGATGGACGGACGCGGCGACCTGACGGTGCGCGCCACCGCCGTCACGCTGCTGGAACACGAGGTGGGCCGGTGCCGGGCGGGCGAGTACGTGGCGCTGGCGGTGGCCGACACCGGCTGCGGCATGGCGCCGGAGGTTGCCGAACGCGTGTTCGAGCCCTTCTTCACCACCAAGGAGGTCGGGCGCGGCACCGGCCTGGGCATGAGCCAGGTCTTCGCGCTGGTCCGCCAGCAGGGGGGCGAGGTGGGGCTCGAGACCAGCGCCGGTCGCGGCACCACCGTGACCCTCTACCTGCCCCGCCACGCCGAGGGGGCTGCCACATCCGCCGCGCCCGCGCCCGCATCGCTCCCGGCGATTCCTGCACCTTTACCTGCTGCTGCTCAACCTGTTCGGCCAGCCCAGCCTGTCGCCGACCAACCCGTCGCCGATCAGCCACGCGACGCCCGACGCCTGCGCATCCTGGTGGTGGAGGACGACCCGCGCGTGCTTGCTTCCACCGTGGGGGCGCTGAAGGCACTGGGCCATGATCCGGCCGCGTGCGACGACCCCCTGGTCGCGCCCGACGCGCTGGGCGACGCGGACCTGGTGCTCTCGGACGTGCAGATGCCGCGTCAGACGGGGCCGGACATGGTGTCGGGCCTGCTCGAGCGCCGGCCCGGCCTGGCCGTCCTCTACGTCACCGGCTACGCCGGCGACGCGGGGCGCGACGCGCAGTACGCCGGCCATCCCGTGCTGCGAAAGCCGTTCACGCTGGCCGGCCTGGAACGCGCGCTCGGCACCGCCATGACGGATCGGGCCGCGAACGACGGGGCCGCGGCATACCGGTCGGACACGCCGGAACGCGGGGCCGCGCACGCCGCAGCGGTGTAGCGCGCGGTCCCGCGCGCCCCTATAGCCGGGCGAGCCGAGACGCCGCGGATCCGAACGACCCCAGCATGACCATATCCAGCACGAACGCCCCCGAATGACCGCTCCAGCATGACGGCCCTCGACCGGTACATGGCGCGGCTCATCGCCGTGCCGCTGTTCGCGACACTGATTGTCGCGTCCATGCTGCTGGTGCTGGACCGCATCCGCCGCCTGTTCGACTTCGTGGCGACGCAGGGCGGTCCGGTCAGCGTGGTGTGGCGGATGCTGGCGAACCTGCTGCCCGAGTATCTGGGGCTGGGCATTCCCATCGGGCTGATGCTGGGCGTGCTGCTGGCATTCCGCCGGCTCGCCACGTCCTCCGAGCTGGATGTGCTGCGCGGCGTCGGCATCAGCTACGGGCGGCTGCTGCGCGTGCCCTACATGTTCGCGTTCGGCCTGGCGGCGCTCAACATCGCGATCGTGGGCTACGTCCAGCCCAAGGCGCGCTACGCCTATGAACAGCTGCGATTCGAGCTGCGCACTGGCGCGCTGGGCGCGTCCATCAAGGTGGGCGAGTTCACGCATCTGGGCGACCGCATGACGCTTCGGATCGAGGAGAGCCGGCAGAAGGGACGCGACCTGCGCGGCATCTTCGTCCAAGCGAAGTCCAAGAAGAACGACTGGATCGGCGTCACCGCGCGCACGGGCCAGTTCCTGGCGACGGACGACCCCAACGTGATCGTCTTCCGCCTGACCGACGGCACCTTGATCCACAATCGGCCCGACTTCCCGACGCCGCGCGTCCTCACCTTCTCCGTCCACGACCTGCCCATCGACCTGCCGCGCTTCGAGAGCTTCCGCCAGCGCGGGGGCCGCAACCTGGAGTACACGCTGGTCGAGCTGGCGCGGAACGGCCAGGACGCCGCCACCGAGGAACTGCGCGACTCCAGTCGGTCCGAGTTCCACTTCCGCCTGGTGGAGGTGGCGACCATGTTCCTCCTGCCGATGCTGGCGGTGGCGCTCGGCGTACCGCCCAAGCGGTCTTCGGCCTCGTTCGGCGTCTTCCTGGCCATCGTGATGATCGTGACCTACCACAAGATCAACGAGTATGCGGCGTCGTTCGGCGAACTGGGCCGCGTGGACCCGCTGTTCGCACTGTGGATACCGTTCGTGCTGTTCGCGAGCCTGGTGGGCTGGATGTACTACACCATCGCCTATGTGCCGGGCGGCCAGCCCATCGGCGCGCTGGAACGCGGGTTCACGCTGATCGCGCGCGCCGTCACCAGCCGGCTGCCCGGCCGCCGCCGCCGCGCATCCGCGGGAGCCGTCGCATGACCGGCAGCTTCGCGTCCCGCATGTTCCCGTCGCCCACGGTCGCGCGCTACATGGCGCGGCTGTTCCTGGTGCGCACCTTCGCCATCATCGCCACCTTCGTGCTGGTGCTCCAGGCACTCGACCTGCTGTCGGAAACGGGCAACATCCTGGCCCAGCCGGGTAACGGCCAGGCGGAGGTGTGGCGCTACGTCTCGCTCCGCGCGCCCCAGATCGTGGCGTTCGTGCTGCCCTTCTCCGTGCTGCTGGGCACCGTTCTCACGCTCATCACGATGAACCAGAACTCGGAGGTGATCGCGCTGAAGGCGTCGGGCCTGTCGGCGCATCAGGTGCTGGCGCCGTTGCTGGTCGCCTCGCTCGGTGTGGCGGGCCTCTCCTTCGCCTTCAACGAGCGCGTGGTGGCGCGCGCCACCGCCACGCTCGACCAGTGGAAGAACGTGGACTACGGCCGCCTGCCCATCGACCGGGGGGACCGGTCGAACGTCTGGGTGCGCGCCGGGGCCGACCTGATCGAGGTGGCGCAGGTGCGCGGGCGGGGCGACGCGGCGCGGCTGGGCAACGTCACCCTCTACGACCGCCAGGGCGGCACGCTGCGCTACATCGTCACCGCACCGCATGGCGTGCGCGAAGGCGATGGCTGGCGCATCGGCCCGGCCGAGCGGTTCGACGTGGGCACGGGCAAGGTCAGCCGGACGGCAAGCACCGTGATCGGCCGCGGCGTCCGACCCGACCAGCTGACGCTGGCGTCCGTCAACGCCGATGGGCTCAGCTTCGTCGACCTGCGCCGCGCGATCACCGACCTGTCGCTGTCCGGTCGCCCCACCAAGGCGCTCGAGGGCACGCTTTGGCACAAGCTGTCGGGTCCGCTGTCGGCGGTGTTGATGCCGTTGCTCGGCGCGGTGGCGGCGTTCGGTATCGCACGGTCGGGCCAGCTGCTGGTGCGCGCCGTGATCGGCGTGGCGCTCGGCTTCGCCTATTTCGTGGCCGACAACTTCGCTCTGGCGATGGGCAATCTCGGTGCCTACCCGCCCTTCCTGGCCGCCTGGGCGCCGTTCCTACTGTTCTTCCTGATCGGCGAGGCCGTGCTGATCCGGTCGGAGGAGTAGCGCGGCGACCGGTCGGCCCTGAAGCGGCCGTCACCTTCACCCCGCGATCCTGCGGAGGCGGGAGCCCAGCTTGGCCCCCCGCCTCCGCGGGGGTTCAAGGGAAACCGTCGATCCGGTCGGATCGAACCCTGCCCTCCCCTACAGCGCGTCGAAGTCGATCGCCCCGTGCCGATCCAACCAACGCGGCGCCTCCGGCAGCGGGTATTTCAGTCCGGTGGCGCAGTTGAACAGCACGGTGCGCTCCTCGGGATCGACCAGTCCGTCCTGCACCGCGCGATGATAGGCGGCGAGCGTCGCCCCCCCTTCCGGACACAGCAGCAGCCCGTCGCGACGCGCGCAATCGTCCACCGCCTTGCAGATCGCCGGGTCGCCCACCGCCAGCGCGCGGCCGCCGCTCTCGCGCACCGCGCGCAGGATCAGGAAGTCGCCCACCGCGCGCGGCACGCGGATGCCCGCCGCCACGGTAGCCGCGTCCTCCCACCGCTCGGCGTGCTCCTCGCCCGCCTCAAACGCGCGCACGATGGGCGCGCAGCCCGACGCCTGCACCGCGTACATGCGCGGGCGCTTCGACCCGATCCAGCCCAGCCGCTCCAGCTCGTCGAACGCCTTCCACATGCCGATCAGCCCGGTGCCGCCGCCGGTGGGATAGAAGATCGCGTCGGGCAGCTCCCAGCCCAGCTGGGCCGCCAGCTCCAGCCCCATCGTCTTCTTGCCCTCGATCCGATAGGGCTCCTTCAGCGTCGAGAAGTCGAACCACCGCCCCTCGCGCGCGCCCTGCCCCACGATGGCGCCGCAGTCGTCGATCTGGCCGTTGACGCGCCAGACGGACGCGCCCTGCGCCGCGATCTCGCGGACGTTCACCTCCGGCGTCTCCTCCGGGCACAGGATCACCGTCTCGATCCCGCAGCGCGACGCATAGGCCGCGAGCGCCGCGCCGGCGTTGCCGTTGGTCGGCATGGCGATGCGCGTCACGCCCAGCTCGCGCGCCATGGCGACGGCCATCACCAGCCCGCGCGCCTTGAAGCTACCCGTAGGCAGCCGTCCCTCGTCCTTGACCAGAACGTTCCCGCCGCCGCCCGAGCGCGGTATCGGGAGCAGCGGCGTCTCGATCTCGCCCAGCGAGACGATGCTGGCGGTGCGGCGCACGGGAAGAAGCTCGCGCCAGCGCCACAGGTCGGTCGGCCGGCGTTCGAGCGCGGCACGCTCTATCGAGCGACCGACGGCGTCCAAGTCGTAGCGCACCAGCAGCGGCCGCCCGGCGGCGGACAGGCCGTGCAGCCGGTCCGCCTCGTACCGCTCGCCCGTCATCGAGCATTCGAGATGGGTGACGAAGGTGGGCCGCTCGGCGCGCAGGTTCTCGTTCATGCCGCCGGGCCTAGCCCCCCCCGGAGCGGGGTCAACCCGCCCCGACCGCTAACCCGCCCTGGCGACCCCGACCATGGCCGGGCGCAGCAACCGGTCGCGGATCATGTAGCCCGCCTGCAACTCCTGCACCACCGTGCCGGGCTGGGCATCGGTGGACGGCACCTCCATCATCGCCTGATGGCGGTTGGGGTCAAGCGGCTGGCCGACCGCCTCGATCCGGACGATGCCGTGACGGCCAAACACGCCGTCCAGCTCGCGGCCCGTGGCCTCCAGCCCGCCGACCAGCCCCTTGAACTTCTCGTCGCTGCGAAGCTCCTCCGGGATCGCCGCCAGCGCGCGGCCCAGATTGTCGGCGACCGACAGCACGTCGCGCGCGAAGCCGGTCGCGGCATAGGCGCGCGCGTCAACGGCCTCCTTCTCCGCGCGGCGGCGGACGTTCTGCACCTCCGCCTGGGCGTAGAGCGTCTGCTGCTTCGCGTCCGCCAGCTGCGCCTCGAGCTTCGCGATGCGGTCCATGCTGCCGTCGTGCTCCTGCAGTTCGGGCGCCTCCGCGGCGGTTTCCGCGCGCAGCGTCTCGGCGGCGTCGGAGTCGGTCTTCTGGTCGGTCATCTGTTCCCCGTGATCGGTGCGCCGGTCAGCCCGGCCGGAAGATGCGGCTCAAGGTCGCCGCCGTGAAATCCACCATGGGCACCACGCGCGCGTAGTTCAACCGCGTGGGGCCGATCACCCCCACCACGCCCACCACCCGCCCGTCCAGCCCGCGAAAAGGCCGCGCGATCACCGACGAGCCCGACAGCGCGAACAGCGAACTCTCGGCTCCGATGAAGATGCGCGTGGCGTCGCCGGCGCGCGCCGAGTCGAGGAGTGCGGCGATCTCCTGCTTGCCCTCCAGATCGTCCAGCAGGTCGCGCACCCGGTCCAGGTCGTCGGCCGCCGCCCGGTCGATCAGCCGCCCCTGGCCGCGGACGATCAGCACGGGCCGCCGCCCGTCCTCGCTCCACACAGCCAGCCCCGCCTCCACCAGCCGGCGCGCCGCGCCGTCCAGCGCCGCGCGGTCGTCGGCCAGCTCGCGTTCCAAGCGCGCGCGCGCCTCCGCCAGCGTCAAGCCGGACAGAGTGGCCGACATATAGTTGCCGGCTTCCGCCAGCGCGCCCGCCTCGACGCCTGGCGGCAGCGCCAGCACGCGGTTCTCGACGCCGCCGTCCTCGCTCACCAGCACCGCCAGCGCCTGCCCGCCCCCCAGCGGCACGAAGCCGATGGAGCGCAACCGCGCCTCGCGCTTCGGCACCATCACCAGCCCCGCGCAGGACGACAGGCCGGAGAGCGCCGCCGCCGTGGTCGCCAGCGCCTCCTCCACCGTGCCGCCGCGCCCCGAATGCGCCGCGCCCACCCTGGCTTCGATGGCGGCGCGTTCCTGCGCGTTGGGCTCCAGCACGTGCATCATGCCGTCCACGAACAGGCGCAGGCCCCGCTCCGTCGGCATCCGACCGGCAGACGTGTGCGGCGCGGACAGCAGCCCGCGCTCCTCCAGTTCCTGCATCACGCCGCGGATGGAGGCGGGGCTGAGGTTCAGCCCGGCGCTGAGCGCGATGGTGCGCGACCCCACCGGCGCCCCGCTGGCGAGATAGCCGTCCACCACCGCGCGGAACACGTCGCGCGCGCGGTCAGACAGTTCGGTGACGGCGGGTCCTGCCATGGGATGCGACATAGGCGAGCCGGCCGCTGGCCTCAACGCGCGCGCACCGCTAGGGCCGCTCGCCAGTCATGCGAGAGGAAGAACCAATGCGCCCCAGCGGCCGCGCGCCCGACGAGATGCGGTCCATCAGCATCGAACCCCGCTTCACCCGCCACGCGGAGGGCTCGGTCCTGATCGGCTTCGGCGACACGCGCGTGCTGGTCACCGCCTCCGTCGAGGAGCGCGTGCCCCCCTTTCTGCGCGGCAAGGGGGAAGGCTGGGTCACGGCCGAGTACGGGATGCTCCCCCGCGCCACCCACACGCGCGGGTCGCGCGAGGCGGCCAAGGGCAAGCAGTCCGGCCGCACACAGGAGATTCAGCGGCTGATCGGCCGTAGCTTGCGCGCCGTCACCGATCTGAAGGCGTTGGGCGAGCGGCAGATCACGCTCGACTGCGACGTGATCCAGGCGGACGGCGGCACGCGCACCGCCTCCATCTCGGGGGCCTGGGTGGCGCTGCGCCTGGCCGTCGACGGCCTGCTCAAGTCGGGCAAGCTCGCAGCCGACCCGATCCGACAGAAGGTGGCGGCCGTCTCCTGCGGCATCTGCGCCGGCACGCCCGTGCTGGACCTGGACTATCCCGAGGATTCGTCCGCCGACGCCGACGCCAACTTCGTGCTGCTGGAGAACGCCCACATCGCCGAGGTTCAGGCGACTGCGGAGGGCGCGACGTACGACGAGGAGGCATTGCTCCGCCTGCTGCGCCTGGCGCGCGTCGGCTGCGCCGACATCTTCGCGGCGCAGGGGCGCGCGGTCGCGTGAGCACGCCCCCGCCCCAGGCGATCCGCAAGCTTAAGCCCGGCCGGCTGGTGGTGGCCACGCACAATCCCGGCAAGCTCGCCGAGATCCGCGAGATGCTGGCCCCCTACGGCGTCGAGCCCGTGTCGGCCGCGGAACTCGACCTGCCCGAGCCGGAGGAGACGGGCACCACCTTCGTCGCCAATGCCGAGCTGAAGGCGCTGGCCGCCGCCGACCTGACAGGCCTGCCGGCACTGGCGGACGACAGCGGGCTTTGCGTGGACGCGCTGAACGGCGATCCGGGCATCTTCTCCGCACGCTGGGCGGGCGAGAACAAGGACTTCCGCCTGGCCATGCAGCGCGTCCACGACGCGCTGGCGGCGGCCGGCCCCGAAGCGTCGCCCGACGCACACTTCACCTGCGTGCTGGCGCTGGCCTGGCCCGACGGCCACGTCGAATGGTTCGAGGGGCGCGTGGACGGCACGCTGGTCTGGCCACCGCGGGGCACGGGCGGTTTCGGCTACAACCCCATGTTCCAGGCGGACGGCAGCAGCCGCACCTTCGCCGAGGAGCCCGACACCAAGGCCGGCATCAGCCACCGCGCCCGCGCGTTCGAGAAGCTGGTGGCCGCGGTCTTCTGAACGTGAGCCCGCTTCTCGCCTTTCTCTTCCAGGCCGCCTCGCCCACCGTGGTGGTGCAGGCCCCAGCCGCGCCGGACCCGTCACGCGGGCGGCCGCCGGCCACCATCCTGGCCGACCCGGCGGGGCTGTTCCTGGCCGCGTGCGACGCGAACGGCGACGCGCGCGTCACCGCCGCCGAGCGTGAAGCGTGCGTGGCGCGCACCTTCGCCACCGCCGAAGGCGCGGGCGGCGGCGGCATCGGCTACATCGCCTACGCCGACTGGGCGTTGCGCTGGCTGGGCGACCGCAACGCGCTACCCGGCCCGTTCGAGGTGGACGCGGACGGCGACAACCGGATCACCGCCGCAGAACTGTCGCGCCGCTTCGCCGGGCTGGCGGCGCGCTACGACGCGAACCGCGACGGAGTGCTGGACCGGTCCGAACTGATCGTGATCCGGGCCATGCCCCCAGCCTCGCCGCCGGGGGGGGCGGGCGACAGAAAGCGCCGCCGTTGAGCGCTCCCGTTTCCCGGCCCCGATTTGCCTTCCGCGTCACGGCACGCGACGGCCGGGCGCGGCTGGGCGAGATCGCGATGCGCCGCGGTACCATCCGCACGCCCGCCTTCATGCCGGTCGGCACGGCCGCGACCGTGAAGGCGATGAAGCCCGGCGACGTGGCGGCGGCGGGCGCGGACGTGATCCTGGGCAACACCTACCACCTGATGCTGCGCCCGTCCGCCGAGCGCGTCGCGCGGCTGGGCGGGCTCCACCGCTTCATGGCCTGGGAGCGGCCCATTCTGACCGATTCGGGCGGCTATCAGGTGATGAGTCTGTCCGCCCGCACCCGCCGGTCGGAGGAGGGCGTGGAGTTCCGATCCCACCTCGACGGCTCGCGCCACATGTTGTCGCCGGAACGTTCAATGGAAGTGCAGCGGCTGTTGGGTTCCGACATCGTGATGGCCTTCGACGAGCTGGTCCCCACCACGGCCGAGCGCGACGTCCGTGCCGCCGCCATGGAACGCTCGATGCGCTGGGCGGGGCGCAGCCGCGCCGCCTTCGATGCGGGCGGGGACCATGCGGCGGGTGCCGCGCTGTTCGGCATCCAGCAGGGCGCGCTCGACCGCGACCTGCGCGCGGCTTCGGCCGACGCGCTGCGCGGGATCGGTTTCGACGGCTACGCGGTCGGCGGGCTCGCCGTGGGCGAGGGGCAGGAGGCGATGTTCGCCTGCCTCGACTACGCGCCCGGCCAACTGCCCGACGACGCGCCCCGCTACCTGATGGGCGTGGGCAAGCCCGACGACATCGTGGGAGCCGTGGAGCGCGGCATCGACATGTTCGACTGCGTACTGCCCACCCGATCGGGCCGCACGGGCCAGGCATTCACGCGGGACGGCCCCCTCAACATCCGCAACGCCCGTTTCGCGGAAGACCGCGCGCCGCTGGACGCCGACTGCGCCTGTCCCGTCTGCGCTACCTGGGACAGGGCGTACCTGCACCACTTGGTCCGTTCCGGCGAGATTCTCGGCGCGATGCTGATGACGGAACACAACATCCATTTCTATCAGGCGCTCATGGCGGACCTCCGCGCCGCCATCGGCGATGGTGCGCTGGCGACGTTCGCCAACGGCTTCCGTGCGCGCTACGGCGGGGGGAAAGGAGAGGAAGCGTGACCGACCAGACGGAGAGCCCCAACGAGATCGTCGCCGCCGCCCGCGACGCGGAGCGCCAGCGTGAGGCTGCCCGGCCCGCGGCCAAGCGCCGCAACTGGCCGCTGGCCGCTGTCGGCCTGGGTATCGGCTCGACGGCGGTCGCCGCCGCCGTCCTCTACGCCCGTTCGCGCGAGGACTAGGGCGAGGCCCGAAGCCGGGGCCGGACAGGATCGGACGGAGGAGTTGAGCCCCTGGCGCATGGCCGAGCGTTCAGCAGACCCCTACAGGAGAGCCCCGATGAACAACGGCCACCCCCCGCCCAACCCAACCCCGACCAGTGAGGGCGCCAACATCTCCACCGATCATCAGCAGGTCGGCGACGCCAAGCTGCCGAGCGACACGCAG
>Ga0325400_1000100_pt1 | contig 51794 bp, 41 predicted proteins | sample PopdelMetagenome_2_FD_205662 | JGI IMG/M metagenome (GOLD analysis project Ga0325400, IMG submission 205662) | Populus deltoides microbial communities from Bellville, Georgia, United States - Xylem-PdKOR-R1 | ecosystem: Host-associated > Plants > Phyllosphere > Stem > Wood/Secondary xylem... | reverse complement strand
GACGTTGTAGCGGGTCTCCTGGACGTCGCCCTTGTTCCATTGGCCGTTGTGGAAGCCGGTCGCCTGGCTCTGGACCCGGCCGAGCGCGTCGCGGACGTACATCGCGCCCTCGTGCTGCACCGACCCATCCGACCGGTTGCGGTTCCAGGTGCGGATCACCTCCGCGCCGGCGATGTCCTGCCAATGGGTGAAGACGGTGCCGGCGGCATCGGTGGTGGTGTGGAGCCGCCCGCCCGCCGTGTAGCCATAGCGGGTCACCCGCGTGTCGCCGCCGCCCTGGCGGGTCTGCTCGGTGCGGGAAAGGTCGCCCAGGCCATTGTATCGATAGGTGAGGAGCGGCTGCGTCCAGGCTCCGTCCTGGTCGAGATAGCCGGCGCGTGTCTCATGGGCGAGCCGCCCGCCCGCATCATATTCGAAGATCGTCGCTTCGCCCGTCGCCTCGGTGCGGCGGACGACCTGCCCGAGCCCGTTATAGGCGTAGCTGACCGTCGCGTCGCTCGACAGCTGGTAGAGATTGCCCCAGCCGTCGGCGGCGTAGGCCAGCACCCCGCGCCGGGTTTCCGTCAGCCGCCGGCCCATCCGGTCGTGGGTGAAGTCCGTCACCCGGTCCTCGCCCGTGACCCCTGGATCGGCGATCCAGCCGACGCCGTAGCCCGGCGAGCGCGCCGCCCAGCGCCGCTCGTGATGGACGTTGCCCTCCGCGTCGTAGAGCCAGCCGGTGACGAACCCTTCGGCATCGACTTGGCGGCTGCGCCGTCCCAGCCGGTCATAGGTGGTGTGGACCGCGTTGCCCGCCCCGTCGACGACGCGCAGCACGTTGCCGGTGGCGTCGTAATCATAGGCGGTCACCACGTCGCCCACGCCCGTGTAATAGTAGCTGCCGTTCCACCAGCCGGTGCGCACGCCGCGCAGGATGCTGGACGTCATCCGGTTCAGACGGTCGTAGGTGTAGTCGGTCACCCGGTCCTCGGCGGTGACCGCCGGATGCTGGTACCAGCCGACGTCCGCCCCCGGCGTCGTCAGCGCCCAGCGGCGCTCGTGCGTGAGGTTGCCGACCGCGTCGTAGCGCCAGGAGACGATGCCGCCGACGGCGTCGACCTCCTCGGTCTTGCGGTCCTGCTTGTCGTAATAGAACAGGGTCCGCGCCCCGCGAGCGTCTACCAGCTCGACCAGGTTGCCGCGGGTGTCGTAGCGCCGCCGCTCGACCGGCTCGGTCGCGCCTTGCACGTTGTACCCGCCCTGGTCGACCCACTGCACCGCGTCGCCGCGCGTCTCCACCAGGCGGTCGGCCTTGTCGTAGGCGTAGCGGGTGGTGCGCTGCTCGGGCAGCCCCGCCGCCTCGACGCGACGGGTCAGGTTGCCGCGCGCGTCGTACTCGAACCGGGTAACGACGCCGCCGGTCAGCGCCGGATCGGCGGAGGACGGGTCTCCGGCCGGACGACGGCCCTCGCGGATGCCCCAGTTCGCATAATGGTCGAGCGGGTTGATCCCGGCCGCCGCGATGTCGCCGTTGGTGGCAAGGTAATAGGCGGTGTTGAAGAAGGCATTGGGGTTGCGCTGCTCGCGCCAGCCCCAGGTCTGCCAGTGCCAAGTAAGCCACGCATGGTCGTGCGCCATCGGCGCGAGATCGCTGTAGGCGCGCGCATAGTAGACCGGATCGAACGCGGTGATGGCGCTCTCGCGGGCGAGCTGGTTGCCCCATTCGTCGACGCTGCTGATCGGCGCGATCTCGGCGACCAGCTGGCCGCGGCGGTCGAACACCCGCCTTGTGACGCCGCCTGCCCTGTTCTGCTCCTGCACCACGTTGCCGAACGCGTCATACCAGCGCTGCTCGACATAGTTCTCGGCGTCCCAGCTGATCGTCGCGCGTCCGAGCTTGTCGTAGGAGAAGCGGGTGGTCGCGTCGCCGCCGGACGCGGTGACATGAGGCCATTCCGGGCCGGCGGCGGTACCGCTCGCATTGGCGCGGCGGATGACGCTCGCGACCTCGCCGAAGGTCGTGTAGCTCGTCTCGGTGACGTAGTTCTCGGCGTCGCGGACGGCGATCACGCGGCCGAGCTTGTCGTAATAGCTCCAGCTCTGGGCGCCGCGCGCGTCCGTCGCCCGGATCCGGTTGCCGAGCCCGTCATAGCCGTACGAGGTCACGCCGCCCGCCGCATCGGTCTCGGCGACCAGCTGGCCGGCGCGGTCGTAGGCGTAGCCCGTGGTGCGGCCGGCCGCGTCGGTGGTCGAGACCAGCTTGCCGCGGCCGTCATAGGCAAACTGGGTCACCGCCTGCTCGGCGGTGCCCCATGCGTCGTAGCGGGCAACCTCATGCCCGGCCGCATCGTAGACGTGGTGGACCCGTCGCTCGTCGGCGGTGCCGTAACCGATGATCTCCCAGGCCAGCGTGCCGTTCGCCCACGGCCAATAGTCGCGCACCTCGCCCGCGCTGGTGGTGGTGCGCGACAGCCCGCCATCGACGTTGTAATAATACCAGGTGCCTGCCCAGTCGCCGCCGGCGTTGGCCGCGACGGTGTCGATCGTCCACCAGTCGGCGGCCGCGACGCGATTGTCCCATCGGACGGCGAAGGTCAGCCGGCTCTCCGCATCGTAATCGTTGCGGGTGACGTAGCCCTCGGCGTCGACGGTGAAGCGCAGCTCGCCCGCGGCGCTGTAATAAGAGCGGGTGACGCGATTGGCGGGATTGCCGATCACGGCGGCGTCCCAGCCGTTCATCCCGCCCTCGTCGGGCAGCCCGCCGACGCCGCGGCGATCGGCGTATTCGACCTTGCGGACGAGATTGCCCATATTGTCGTAGCGGTAGCCGATCACCCCGCCTTCGGCGTCGATTGCGTAGACCAGCTTGCCGGCGCCGTCGTACACTGCCTGGCTGGTGCGGTTGCCGCCATGCCCGACCAGTCCCGCGCCGGCGATCGCCTGACGCACGCTGTCGACCGTGTAGCTGCCGAGCGCGGCGATGCTGCCCGCGTAGCGTACGGTCTGGCGGAGCGGCCCGAACGCGCTCCACTTCCAGCCCTCATATTCGTAGCCATATTCGGTGACGCGGTTCAGCCCGTCGATCTCGAAGCGGAGATGGCCCTGGTTGTCGTAGACCCAGCGGGTCGCCGCGTCGTTCGGGTGGCTGCCGACGCTCGCCACCAGTTGCGCGAAGCTGCCGCCCGCACGGAGATGCTCGGGGACGGGGTTGGCGTAGTGAACCTCCTCCACCTTCTCCCCGATCGCGTCCCAGCCGGTGCGCGACAGCCGGCCCTCGCCGTCCAGCGTGCCGACCAGCCGCCCCGCCCGGTCGTAGAAACGCCGCTCGACGCTGTCGCTGCCAGAGGGCGGCGGGCCCTGGAGCCCGGTCGGGGCGCTGGCCTTGAACGCCTCCAGCCGCCAGCCTTCCAGCTTGTTGGCGTAGACGGTGGTGCGGACCAGCCGGTCGGCGCCGTCATATTCGAAGATCGTCGCCGCGCCGTCGCCGCCGATCGTCTCCGCCACCCGGCCGTCCGCGTCGTAGATGGTCCACTGCCACACGTCCTGCGGGTGCGCGGGCGGGCGCAGGTCGGCGACCTGGGGGCTCTGGTTGGGGTCCGAGGCCGCGCCCCATTGCCACCCGGCCATGGTGTGGGTGTAGCGCACGGTCGCGACCAGCCGGTCGGCGGCGTCGTAGCGATACTCGGTCATCCAGCCGTCGCGGTTGCATTCCGCGACCTTGCGGCCGAGCCGGTCGTAGACGTACCAGGTCCCGGTCCCCGACGCGTCGACGATCCCGCGCACCCGGCCGAGACTGTCGTAGCTGTAGGTGGCGGTGCCCGCCGCGACGTAGTGGCCGCCCTCGCTCTCTGCGACCAGCTCGCCCGCGCGGTTGAAGGTGGAGGTGCGGACCAGCCCGCTCGCCAGCGTCACCACCGTCCGCTGCGCGCCGTCCTGGAAGGCGATGCGGGTGGTCGCGCCCGCCGCGTCGGTCGACGCGACGACGCGGCCGAGCCCGTCATACGCGAACGTTTCCCAGTTCTGGCCGGCATCAACGCGGGCGAGCACCTGCCCGGCCTGGTCGCGGGTGAAGTAGCGGTGGGTGTAGCCGTTCTGCGTCTGCCACGACCCGTCGGTGCCGGTGGCGCCGTAGACGATCTCCTGGACCACGTTGCCGCGCCCGTCGAGCGGGGTGTAGGTGACGTGGACCGAGCTCTTGTCGACCGCCGCCTTCCACGCGTCGATCGCGCCGATGTCGAGCGCCTGGGTCGGCGCCCAGGGCGTGGTGTCGTATCGCACGCCCGCGAACCGCCCGATCGCGTGGTTCTGGCCGGCGCCGTCATTGGCGTACTCGACCACGCCGCCTTCCTCGTCGACCGTGTAGCGCAGGTTGCCCGCGCCGTCATAGGCCCAGCGGCGGGTGTGCGCCGCGCCCGCGCCGTTCGCGTCGGAGCCGGTGGTCGTTTCCGTCAGGATCTGGTTGCGGCTGTTGTAGGTGCGGCTGGTGACGTTGCCGAGCGGGTCGGTGACGCTGACCGCGTTGCCGCGCTCGTCATGGCCGAAGCGGGTGGTGCCCGCCGCGGTCGTGGTGCTCGCCAGATTGCCGGCGGCGTCGTAGGCAAACGACACGACCTGCGGTGGTGCACCGTTCTGCGGCGCGGGAGTGGTGATGCGAAGGAGTTGCCCGGCGGTGGCGCTCGGCCGCGGCGACAACCGGGTCAGCATCGGCGCGCCAGCGATCAGCGACACGCCGGCACGGTAGCCGCCCGGATTGTCGACGTAGAAGTACGCGCCGCCGCCCTCGTCGCGGTCGTAGGTGCGGATGATCTGGACGCGGGTCGGCTGGCTGTTGGACAAGCCCGACACGCGGAAGATGCCGCCGCCGAGATTGCTGATGGTACCCGGACCCGACAGGATGCGCGCGCTTGCCCAGCTCGGGTCGCCCCAGCCGGTGACGTTGCCCCACAGGCCCAGATCCTGCGTGCTCTCGCCGCCAACCGCCTGCAAGCTGATCGCGAGCGCGAACTGGTCGCCCTTGCGCGCGTCCAGGCCGCTATAGATGCCCGGCCACTGCCCGGTCGTATAGGTGGTGTATTGGTAGGCGGGGCCGCCGTCGATGCTGCCGGCCGGGGTGCGCGTCACTGCGCCATAGCCCCAATTGCCAAGGTCCATGGCAGCCAGGCTGCCCGCATCGCCGCTGCGGGTCAGCGAGGCGTCCGCCGCGAGCAGCGAGACGCCGGCGCGGTAGCCGCCGGGGTTGTCGACGTAGAAATAGGCGCCGCCCGATCCCGGCTGGTCGTAGGTGCGGGTGATCTCCACCCGCGTGCCTTGCGTGGTGGACAGGCCGACGACCCGCCAGATACCGCCACCCAGCTGCTCGATCCGGCCGGGACCGGATACGATCCGGGCATGACCGACGCCGTTGGCGCCCCAGCCGGTCTGGTCGGAATAAAGCCCCAGGTCGTGCTCGGTGACCCCGCCGGCCGCCTGGAGCGTCAGGCCAAAGGTCAGCGTCTCGCCCGCGCTGACCGCGAAGCCCTGGTAGACGCCCGCCCACTGCCCCGTCGCCTGTGCCGTCAACCGCACTGCGCGCCGCCCGTCGATGGTCGCCGCCTCGCGCGACACCGCGCCTAGCCCCCAGGTGTCGACGTCGACCGCGAAATTGTCGGTCGCATAGTCCAGCCGCGTCGTCTGCCCTTGCGGATCGGTGACGTGGGTATAGCCCGCGCCGTAGCCGATCGTGGTGGTGCGGCCGACCCCGTCGGCGACCGTCTGGGTCAGGCTGGCGACGCGGTTGTTGCCGTCATAGCCGATGTCGAGCCGGCTGCCGTCGGTCTGCGCGATCGACGCCACCAATCGCGAGGCGCCATGATAGGTGTAGCTGGTGACGTAGCGGTTGCCGTCGGCGGTGCTGTTGTCCTCCGGCGACAGGTCCACCGCGACATTGGCGAGCCGGCCGTAGCCGTCGTAATCGTAGCGGGTGCGGGTCAGCTGCCGCCAACTGGTGCCGTCATGATAGACGGTATTGATCTCGGCCAGGTTGTTGCCCGACCAGGCATAGTGGATGCGCTCGCCATTGGCGGTCCACACGTCGCTCAGCTGGTTGCCGGCATAATTGTAGGTCAGCGCGTTGCCGTTGCGATCGACCAGCTGGCTGATTTGCCCGTTCGGACCGCCATAGGCCTCGACCAGGCCGGTGTCGCCGTCGGTCCAGCGCCATGTGCCGTCATAGCTCAGCCGGTCGTGCGCGCCCGCGCCATCGGTAGTGGCGTAGCCTGCCCCGTCAAAGGCGTAGGTGATGACCGAGCCGTCGCCCGATACCCGCTTAACCGTGCTGCCCCAGGTGTTGACCGCGCCGGTCAGCTCGCGGACCTGGCGTTGCGTGCTCTGGCGCCAATTGTCGGCATTGTCGTCGGTGAGGTCGCCCAGGCTGTTGTAGGTGCGCGCGACCGCCGCATCTGGGCCGCGCCCGACGAGGAACTCGTCCTGGTGGCTGATGAGGAGGTTGCCGGTGGCGGCGTTGAGCGTGACCTGCTCGCCAGCCCGTCCCATCGCCCCTGAACCGATCAGCCCGCCCCCGCCCAGCACGTTGCCCGACCCGCGCTCGAAGCCCGTGCCCGCCCCCGTGAAAATCGCCACCATGCCCGTCGCCCCCGAACGTCCGGTCGCGGCTGTCCGCGTCCCGGTCCTGTCCTTGTCGGTGAAAAATCGCCGCCGTTTAGGACAAAGTTTCGCGCCTCTTGGACGCGCGGCGCGGTTTGCCGATTGCGCCGGGGAACGCGTGGGCTATGATCTTCCCGCGGACCGCCGGGGGGCGGGACGAAGGGGGGAACGCGGCATGGAAGCCGACCGGGCATTGAACCTGCTCGACGACATGCTCTGGCAGTCGTTGACCGTGGCGGCACCGATCCTGCTCGCGACCTTGGCGATCGGCGTCGTCATCAGCGTGTTCCAGGTCGCGACTCAGATCCAGGAGGCGACGCTCTCCTATGTGCCCAAGATCCTCGTGGCGGCGGGCCTGATGATCGTGCTGGGCCCGTGGATGATGACGCGGGTGACCGACTTCGCGCGCGGGCTCTACCTCGCCATCCCCCAGCTCGTGAACTGATCGCAGGTCGGGAAGGCGGGCGGGTGGAGCCGTTGGTCAGCCAGGCGGTGGCGACGCTGCTCCTGACTCTCCGCATCGCGCCGACGCTCGCCTTCGCGCAGCCCTTCACGCTGATTCGCATCCCCGCGCTTGTCCGCGTCGCGCTGGCGATCGCGTTGTCGGCCTGGCTGGTGGCCGGCAATCCGGAGGCGACGTGGCGGGCGGCCGCGCCCGCGGGCGGGCTGCCGGCGGTGGCGGCGGGCGAGCTGCTGCTCGGCATAGCCATGGCGCTGGCGCTGCAGCTCGCGTTCGCCGCGCTGCTGGTGGCGGGACGCACGATCGACATCCAGGCGGGCTACGGCCTGGCGGCGCTGGTCGATCCGGCGACCCGCGCGCAGCTGCCGCTGGTCGGCACCGTCCTCGCCTATGCGGCGGGTGCGATCTTCTTTGCCACCGAAGGCCCGGCGCGGCTGCTGGCGATCTGGTCGGCGTCGGTGCGGCGCGTGCCGATGGGCAGCGCGCTCGGCGCCGCCGATACGGGGGTGCTGATCGGCTACGTTTCCGGCGTGTTCCTGCTCGCGCTGGGGCTCGCCGGGCTGGTGCTGGTGGTGCTGCTGGTTCTCGACCTCGCGATCGCGTTCATGTCGCGCACCCTGCCGCAGATGAACGTGCTGCTGCTCGGCTTTCAGGTGAAGACGCTGGCGGTCATGGTCGTGCTGCCGATCGCGCTGGCGTTGTCGGGATCGCTGTTCGCGACAATCCTAGATTACGCGTTCGACACGATGGGCGAGATCGGCTGATGGCTGACAGCCCCGAACAGAACCGCAGCGAGGCGCCGACCCCCTTCAAGCTCCAAAAGGCGCGCGAGAAGGGCCAGGTGGCACGTAGCATCGAGCTCGGCTTCCTCGCCGGCCTTGTCGCGCTCGCGGGCTTCGTGCTGGTCGCGGGGCAAGCGCTGGTGGCGACGCTTGCCCATGCGATGCGGGTGTCGCTGTCGGGTGGGTTCGCGCGCGCGGCCGAGCCGGGCGGGCCGGCGGGAATGCTGGGCGAGCTCGGCGGCCAGGTGGTCGCGCCCGTCGCGCTGCTCGGCGGCACGGTTGTGGCGATCGCAACGACGCTGGAACTGATCCAGCTGCGCGGCTTCCTCCTCACCTTTCACCCGCTCAAGCCCGACTGGAGCCGGCTCAATCCCGCCAAGGGGCTGAAGCGGTTGTTCTCGGTGCGGATGTTCAAGGAGACGCTAAAGAGCATCGTCAAGTTTACCCTCTATGCCGCGGCGACATGGATCGTGGTCCGCTGGGCGGTGGCGCGCTTCTCCGAGACGTTCGGCTATGGCGAGCGGCTGCCGCAGACGCTGGAGGCGGCGGGGATGCGGTTGGTCTGGGCATTCCTGCTGGTCGGCGTGGGCGTCGCGATCCTCGACCAGGTGCTGGTCCGGGGCGAGTTCACCAAGCAGATGCGGATGAGCCGCCGCGAGGTGACGCGCGAGAGCCGCGAGCGCGAGGGCGAGCCGCGGATGAAGCAGCGGCGCAAGCAGCTCCACCGCGAGATGACCGCACAGGGGAAGGGCAGCCTTGCAGGCGCCGATCTCCTCGTCGTCAATCCCGAGCATTTCGCGGTCGCGCTCCGCTACGACGAGGCGGCGATGGTCGCCCCGGAGGTCGCCGCCAAGGGCCGCAACGCCCACGCGCTCCGCCTGCGCGAGGAGGCGTTCCGCCGCGGGCTGCCGGTGATCGCCGACCCGCCGCTCGCCCGTGCCCTGTTCCGCGCCTGCCCGATCGGCGCCGCCGTCCCGCCCGACCGCTACGAGGCGGTCGCCACCCTCTACATCGACCTGCGCCGCGCCCATGCGGCCGCCGAACAGGCCTGAACGCCCATGTCCGCCAGCACTCTCCCCAAGCTCCCCACCCTGCCCAGCGGCAACCGCGACCTGGCGCTGGTGGTCGCCACCATCGGCATCCTGGTGATCCTGTTCGCGCCGATCCCGCCGGCGCTGCTCGACCTCGCGATCATCGCCAATTTTGGGCTCGGCCTCACGATCATGCTGCTGACCTTCTACGTCGGCAAGCCGGTCGAGTTCTCGACCTTTCCCTCGCTCCTCCTCGTCGCGACGCTGTACCGCCTGTCGCTCAACGTCGCGGCGACGCGCCTCATCCTGACCGGCGGCGACGCGGGCGCGGTGATCGGGTCGATCGGCGCCTTTGCCGTGCGCGGCAACTTCGTCATCGGCCTGGTCGTGTTCGCGATCCTGGTGGTGGTCCAGTACGTCGTGGTCACCAGCGGAGCGCAGCGCGTGTCGGAGGTGGCGGCACGGTTCACGCTCGATTCGATGCCCGGCCAGCAGATGAGCATCGACGCCGACCTCAACATGGGGCTGATCGACCGCGACGAGGCGGTCGCCCGTCGGAAAGGCCTGGAGAAGGAGGCGAGCTTCTACGGCGCGATGGACGGCGCGTCGAAGTTCGTGAAAGGCGACGCGATCGCGGGTATCATTATTCTGCTCATCAACATCATCGCCGGCTGGATCGTCGGCGTCACTCAGATGGGGATGGAATGGTCGGAGGCGCTGGGCCACTTCACCCTCCTGACGATCGGCGACGGCATCGCGACCCAGCTGCCCGCGCTCATCATTTCGATCGCGACCGGCATTATCGTCACCCGCTCCGCCTCCGATCGCGAGCTGTCGACCGAGGTGTTCCGCCAGCTCGGCTCGGTGCCGCGCATTCCGGTCATCGTGGCGATCGTGCTCGCCGCGCTGCTGCTGCTGCCGGGCATGCCGAAATGGCCGATCGCGGTGATCGGCGCGCTGGCGGGCATCGCCTGGTGGCGCATCCGTGCCGCCGTTACCGCGGCTGCCGCGCAGCCCGCCGACGAGGAGGTCGCGGCGGAGTCGACCACCTCGCCCGCGCTGGAGGTCCGGCTCGGCGACCAGCTCGCCGCCGCCTGGTCGGGCGAGGGCGCGCTGGTAATGGACCGGATCGCGGGGCTCCGCCGCGTTCATGAGGAGCAGTTCGGCCTTCCCTTCCCCGCCGTGCGGCTGGAGGACGGCGCCGGTCTCGGCAGCCACGAATACGAGATCCGGCTGTTCGGCGCCCGCTACGGCGCCGGGCAGATCCACGCCGACCGGGTGCTGGCGGTGACCGGCCAGGGGCAAAAGCCCGCGCTGGACGGGATCGAGACGGTGGACCCCGCCTTCGGGCTGCCCGCCTGGTGGATCGACCCCTCGCAATCGGACGCGGCCAAGGCGGCGGGCTGCACGATCATCGACCCGCTCACCGTGCTCGCCACCCATTTCGGTGAGATCGTCCGAGGCGAGGTGGGAACGCTGCTAACCCGCGCCACCGTGGTCGGGCTCCTCGACGGGGTACGTCGCCGCCAGCCGGGGCTGGTCGAGGAGCTGGTACCGCAGACGCTGACCGTGTCGGACGTTCAGCGGGTGCTCCAGTCGCTGCTCGCGGAGGGCGTGTCGATCGCCAATCTCGACCTCATCGTCGAGCATCTGGTCGACCTCGCCCGCGCGCAGAAGGATCCGGCCGAGCTGACCGAGCTGGTCCGCCAGCGGATGAGCTATGCGATCTGCCACGCCTTGCGCGGCCGCCACCCGGACCTGGCGGTCCTCAGCCTCGACCCGCGCGTCGAGAACCAGCTGTCCGCCAGCATCGGCGCCGCCGGCGCGGGCGCGTCGATGGCGGTCGAGCCGCGCCTCGCCGAGCAGCTGATCCGCCGGTTGATGCCGCTCACCGAGGCGATGTTCCGCGAGGGCCGCGCCCCCGTCCTGCTGTGCGGGGCGGAGCTCCGGCGCCACCTCAAGGCGCTGACCCGGCGCAGCCTGCCGACACTGTCGATCCTGTCGGTGGCCGAGATCCCGATGCGGATCACGCTCAAATCCTTCGACATCGTCCGCCTCGAACAACAGGGTTGATCCATGGCCGAATACGACCAGCTCGCCGCCTTCCTCCGGGCGGATCCGGACAATCCGGCGCTCCTGGCCGACGCCGCGCGGGCGGCGCTCGCGGCCGGGCACACCGACGAGGCGGTGGCGCTGGCGGCGCGGCATCGCGCGCTGGAGGGACCGACGCCGGAGACCGACCACGTCGCCGGGCTGGCCGCGATGGCCGCGCGCGACTGGCCGGCCGCCGCCGCCGCCTTCCGCGCAATGCTGGACAAGGGCGTCGACGAGCCGGGCGTGCGGTACAACCTGGCCTGGTCGCTGGTGATGGGCGGCGACGGGGAGGCGGCGCTGCCGCTCCTCGACGATCGCGTCGCCGACACGGTGCCGCAGGGCGCGCAGCTCCTCGTCGGGCTGCTCCACGCGCGGGGCGATATGGAACGGGCGGAGGCGGTGGCGCGCGCCGCGACCGAGCGCTTTCCCGACCATCGCGGGCTCAACGCGGCGGTGTCGACGCTGGCGATCGACCTGGAGGACCTCCACCTCGCGCGGATCGCAGCGGAGCGGGCGGGCGACCATCCCGAAGCGTTGGTGACGCAGGCGACGCTGGCGCTGGACGGGGAGGAGGTCGCGAACGCCGGCCGGCTCTTCGACGCCGCCCTGGCCCGCGACCCGAACAACCCGCGCGCGGTGATCGGGCGCGGGCTGGTGGCGCTCGCCGGCGACGACCGGGCGGTCGCGGTCGCCGACCTCGACCGAGGGGCGGAGCTGTTCGGCACCCATCTCGGCTCGTGGATCGCGGCGGGCTGGGCGCACGTTCTCGCCGGCGACGCCGCCGCCGCGCGCGAGCGGTTCGAGCGGGCGCTGGCGGTCGACGACGGCTTCGCGGAAGCGCACGGCTCGCTGGCGGTGCTCGACCTGCTCGCCGGTGACGTCGAGGCGGGCCGCCGCCGGACCGAGGTCGCGCAGCGGCTCGATCGCGAGTCCTTCTCCGCGGCGCTGGCCGCGGCGATGCTGGCGGCGGGCGGCGGCGACCGTGCGCGGGCGGAGAAGATCGTGACCCTGGCTCTGTCCACCCCGGTGGAGGGGAGCGGGCGGACGATCGGTCAGGCGTTGGCGCGCATGGGCGCGCGCGGCTAGTTCTCGCGCAGCGCCGCCGCCGCCCGGTCGACCAGCGCCGGGCCGCCCGGCATGTCGCCGATGATCCGCATCACGTCGTCGAGCACCGCGCCGAACCCCGCATCGTTGGCGACCGCGTCGCCGAGTTCGTCGGCGAGCAGGCCGTGCACCACAGCGCGCCGCCGCTCGTCGTCGCCGAGCGCGTCCAGCCCTGCCATCGCGCGCAGCCGGTCGAGCGGGCGTGGGTCGGTGCGCGCCGCTGACGCCTTGCCTGCCCGGCCGGCACGGTCGCGAGCCGCCCGCGCGAGCTTCTCGCGCAGCAGCAGCAGGACGTGGTCGGCGCCGGTGATGCGGGTCATGCCATGCGCCTAATGGGTCGTGCCGCGCCCGCCGATCTGGCCAAGCAGGAACGACGTGGCCGACGCCTCATCCGCGGCGGGTTCGGGGGCGGCGACGCTGGTGCCGGACAGGCCGGCGCATTGCTCGACGATCAGCCGCATGTCGCGGTTGAGCGGCGGGTTCTCCGCATTGGCCGCGATCCCGGTCTCCAATTCGCGTAGCGTCTCGGGAAAGCGGTCGTGGACCAGGTGGGTGAGCCCCGCGACGAACCGCGACAGGTAGTGCTCCTCCGGCAACCCGGCGAGCGGCGCCCAGGTGGCAAGCGCGCGCGCCGGCTCGGCCGAGGTCAACTCGAAGAAGCCGAGCTGGAACCGTGCGAGGTGGAAGTCGGGGGCGATCTCCACCGCCCGCGACAGCGCGGCATGCGCCTCGATCGGCCGCCCGCCCCCCGCCAGCAGCGACCCGCGCAGGAAGTGGAGCCGCGCATCATCGGGATAGGCCTCGATCAGCCGCTCGGCGACGGCCAGCTCGTCGCCCGTGCCGGCCTCCGCGGCCGCGATCAGCTGCGTCATCTCCGCGTCGCCGCACATCGTCATGACCTATCTCCTGTACCCGTTGAGCCGCCGCCGCAACCGGGCGAGCGCGGCGGCGTGAAGCTGTGACACCCGCCCCTTGGTGACGCCGAGCAGCGCGGCGATCTGGGTGAAGCTGACCCCCGCCTCGTAGTGCTGACGGACGATCGTCGCCTCGCGCTCGGGCAGGTCGGCGATCCCTTGCGCCAATACCGCTTCCAGTTCGCGCCAGGCGAGGCTCTGATAGGCGTTGGGGCGCGGGTCGGGTCCGTCGGCGAGCGCGGTCCCCTCCAGCATCAGACCGATCGCGAGCCCGGAGGCGAGCGCGGCCAGCGCGGCGACCGGATCGCCATCCTCGTCCGGCAGGAGCGATCGGGCGCGCTCCGCCTCCAGCCGCCTTCGCTGGGAGTGGGCGGCGTCGGCATCGCTCATCCGCACCGCGCCGTCGGCGATGCTGCCGACGATCCGTCGCCGGGCATAGGCGCCGAACGGGATGCCGCGCAGCGGGTCGTAACGGTCGATCGCCTGGAGCAGGCCCTCATAGGCGAAATGCTCCATGTCGCCGAGCTCGGCGCCGTGGCGCGGCCGCCGCCCGTGCTGGCGCCGCGCGATCGCGCGGGCGAGCGCGCGGTAGCGGATGAACAGCTGCTCGCGGCACCGCGCCTCGCGCTCGAAGCGAAGCCGCCGCCAGAGCGACGCCTCGACCCGCGGCGGCACCAGCACCAGATCGAGGCCGGTCCCACTCCTCATCGAAAGCTGCCGAGCACTCCCTGGAGGACGAGGCCCCAGCCGTCGATCAAGACGAACATCAGGATCTTGATCGGCAGCGATATGGTCGCGGGCGGCACCATCATCATGCCCAGCGCGAGGAGGATGGAGGCAACCACCAGGTCGATCAGGAGGAAGGGCAGCAGGATCACGAAACCGATGGTGAACGACACCCTCAGCTCGTTGAGGATGAAGGCGGGCGCGAGCTTGAGCGTCTCGACATCCTCCGCGCGTCGCGGCAGCGGCGTCTTGGCGATGGCGTAGATCGATTCCAGGTCGGCGTCGCGGGTCTGGGCCAGCATGAAGCGGCGCAGGGGTGCCGCGCCGGTTTCCATCGCCCGCTCCACCCCGATCCGCCCGGCCATCAGCGGCTGCAACGCCTCCGCGTTGATCCGTGACAGGGTGGGCGACATGGTGAAGGCGGTCAGGAACAGCGCCAGCGCGATCAGCACCGGGTTGGGCGGCGTCTCGGGCATGCCGAACGCGTGGCGCACCATTGACAGCACGATAACCGTGCGCACGAAGCTGGTCATGCTGATGATAACGGCCGGCACCACCGCGAGCAGCGTCAGGATCAGCGCGGTGCGCACCACGTCGTTGCCGATCGGGCCGTTCAACATCGGGGCGGCCGCGGCCGGCGCAGCGGCGAGCAGCGCGTTCACGGCGTCGGCGTCCGCGCGGGCGCGCGGCGGAGCACCTGTTGCTGGGCGGCGGATGACAGCACCAGGAAGTCCTCGTCGTCGCAGCGTAGCAAGCAGAGGTCGGCATGCGGGCTGATCCGCCGGCTCTCGAGCACTTCGATCCGGCGCTCGGGTCGCACCGCCTTCCAGTCGCGCAAGCTCGTCCAGTCGATCCGCCCGCCGCCGCGTTTCAGCAGCAGCGCCGCGGCGGCGGCGAGCAGCAGGCACAGCAGCAGCGCCGACACGATCCGCCCGAGCGACACATCGAGCCCGCCGCCCCCGCCCAGCCGGGCAGGGGCGGCGGCGAGCGCCCACATCGCGCTCCCCATCGCGCTCCCCATCGCGCTCCCCATCACTGGGGCCACTCGACGATCTCCTGGAGGCGGACGCCGAACTGGTCGTCCACCGCGACCAGTTCGCCACGGGCCACGGCGACCCCGTTGAGGCGCAGCTCGACCTGACGGCCGAGCGGAGCGTCCAGCGGCACGGTGGCGCCGGGCTCCAGCGCGGTGAGCGCGCCGACAGTCATCCGGGTGCCGCCAAGAAAGGCTTCGAGGTCGACGGCCACCGTCTCGATCAGCTTGGCGCTGACCCGCGGGGCAAGAGTCTTGGTGTCGGTCGCTGGATCGGTGTTCACGCTACGCTACTCACGACTTCGAGGATGGGATGCGGCTCTGCGGCAACGACACGCACCCGGCCGCGGGCGAGGGCGGTTCCGTCGACCGCGATCGGCACCGGTGCGGCGAGCGGCCGATCGAGGACGACGACGTCGCCGATCTCCAGCGCCTGGAGGTCGGCGACACTGAGCCCGGCGCTGCCCAGCGCGGCGCTGACGGTGACGCCCTGCGCCGCGAGCGCCGCCGCCCCCGAGCCGAGTGGGTCCGCCGGGGCGACGGGCAGGACCCGGCGGACCAGCGCGGCGAACGTCGCGTCCGACAGTGCCAGTGCGAGCGGACCGTGCGCGCCGCCGATTGTCGCGGTCCAGCCCGGCGCGGGCACGAGCGGGCGCCACTCGGCGGCACGCGGCGCCTCTGCCAGCTGGGCGAGGCGGGTGCGCAGGTCGGCGAGGCACTCCTCCGCCACCTCCTCCAGCAGCGCGCGGTCGCGCGGGGTCCGCTCGCCCGCGGCGACGTCGAGCACGCGGGCGCCGACGGTCATCGCCGCGTCGGGCGCGGTACCCAGCATCAGCCCCGCATCGAGCCCGCGCCAAGCATAGTCGCCGGACCGCCTCACGAGCGAGGACAGCGCCATCGGCGTTCCCGCGAACCAGCGCGCCGACCACGCCTCGATCGCGCCGGCGAGCAGTGCCTGCAGCGCGGATGGCGGCGGCGTGCCGGCTGGCAGCCAGGATCGCGCGGCGCTCACCCCTGGCCCCGGATGCCGAACAGCTGCTGGATCATGTCGTTGGACACGCTGACGATCTGCGAGGCGGCCTGGAAGCCGCGCTGGATCAGGATCAGGTCGCCGAACTGCTGCGACAGGTCGACGTTGGACGCCTCCAGCCGCCGCGAGCGGACCTGCCCGACCCGCGGATCATCGCTGGCCAGAAGCAGGTGCTGGCCGGGCCGAACCTCCGCGAAGACGCCGTCGCGCTGCTCCAACGCGGCCGGGTCGCGGAAATCGGCCAGCGCGATCGCGCCGCCGTCGACCTTCTCGCCGTTCGAGTAGCTGAGCTGGAGCCGTCCGGCGGCGTCCGCCGCGATGGCGGTGACCGTGCCCGCGGCATAGCCGTCGACCTTGGCCGCGCGCAGCGTCGACACCTCGCCGCCCGAAAAGGAGGTGACCCCGGCGGAGAAGTCGAACTGCACCGTCAGCCCCGAGGCCTTGTCGGTGAAGGCGAGCTTGGCGGCGGTGGGATCGACCGCGCCGCCGATGAACTTCAGCGTCTCCGTGCCGATCGCCACCGCCTTGTCGTCGGTTACCGCGACCGACCAGGCGTTGGTGCCGGCGGCGGCGTCCTTCGCGAATTTGGCGGTCCAGCTGTGCGCGGCGCCGCTCGCGTCGAACACCTTGATGTCGCTAACGGTGAAGCCGCTCGCGGTGGACGACAGGTTGTCGGAGAAGGTGACGGCGGCCGTCGCCTTGGGGGCGCTCAGCCGCCGCGCATCGATCGACAGGCTCACCGCTCGGCCGTCGGCATCGAGCGTCGCCAGCCGGTAGCTGGTGCCCGACATGACGATGAAACCCGCCTGGTCGACCTCGAAGCTACCGGTGCGCGCGTAAAGGGTGCGGTCGCCGTCCAGCAGCACCAGGAAGCCGTTGCCATCGACCGACAGGTCGAGGTCGCGGTCGGTGGTCCGCAGTTCGCCCTGCTTGAGGTTGAGCGTGCCGTCGCTCACCGCAACGCCGTGGCCCCCGCCGCCGCCTTGGCCGGTCATCGCCATGCCGCCGCGGTCGGACTGGCCGTAGAGGTTCTGGAAGCTGACGGTCGATCCCTTGAACCCCGTGGTGTTGAGGTTGGAGACGTTGTTGCTGACCTGTTGGAGCCCCTTGGAATAGGCGTTGAGCCCGGAGAGGCCGATGTAGATGGACCCGAACATCACTTCTTCTCCCTGACCTGCGCGATCGTGCCGATCGCGATGCCGCTCACCGTGCGCTTGTCGTCGGTTTCGATCGTCACCGTCGGCGTGGCGCCCGACAGCGATACCGCGGTGACGGTACCCGACAGCGTCGCGGCGCCCGCGGGGATGTCGACCCGGCGGCCGAGCAGCCCGGTCGCCTGCCCCACCGCCTGCGCCGAGACCATCGCCTGGAGCCGGTCGTTGGTCGTCTGTCCCTGCTGGACCTGGCTGAATTGGGCGAGCTGCGAGACGAACTGGAAATTGTCCATCGGCTTCAGCGGATCCTGATAGGTCAGCTGGGTCAGGATGATCTTCAGAAGCGCGTCGAAGCCGAGCCCGAACGCGCTGGTCGCGGCCTGGCCGGTCTGCGCGGCCTCCGTATCCGGAACACTGGCGACGGGGGTGGTCGGGGTGATCGGCGCGGCTTGCATCAGCGGGGCTCCCGAAGACTGGAGGACGGGACGGCGGCGACCCTGACGGTGCCTGGCGGATAACCGTGCGCCGACAGCAGCGCGGCGATCTCGTCGGCCAGCCGCGCGCGCTCGACCGGATCGAGGTCGGCAACACGCGCCACGACGTCCAGGCCGTGCGCGAGCGCGTGGACGGCGACAGCGGCCGCCATGCTCGGCAGCGGCATTTGGCGCGGCGGCGGCGCGGTACGCGGCGCCGGCCGGGGGCGGAACCGCTCGCCCTGGACGCGCTGCGCCGCGGTCGGCTGACCGGGTCTCGGCGCGGGCATTGCCTCGCCGACGGGGTTCCGACCCGATATCGCCGGACGGTGCTCGCCGCGACCGCGGCGGGCAACGCTCACGGCGCCAGGGCGCGGAACCTGGACCGGCTCGGCGGTCGGCTCGCTGTGGTCGGTTGGGCATGGCGCCCCGGCGGCGCCATCCCCTGCCGGCTCCAGCCGCACGGCGGCGGTCGGCTCCGCCGCCACCGCGTCGCCGAAGAAGCCGTCCTGGTTGAAGACCCGCGCGCCCGCATCCGGCAGGCGCGGGTCGGCGGGCGGGGCGGCGGGTTCCGGCCGGTCGGGGACGCTCGCGGCGACCTCCCCCACCGTAGTGGGATGCGGCGATGAGCCCTGCCGGGTGGCGAGCAGGTCCGCGAAGCGGCCCGGGGCGGCGGCGGGAGCGGTCTCGGACGATCGACGCGCGTCCGGCTCGTCCACGGGACGGCGGTGCGGCGGGACCGCGATCATCGGCTGCTCCGCGCGAGGGTCTCGCGATCGGCGAGCGCGGCCAGCCGGCGTTCGTCGGCGCGCCGCGCCGCGCGGCGGAGCGCGGCAGCGGCTTCCTCCTCCAGCGCGCGGCGGCGGGCGTTCTCGGCCTGCCAGCCTGCCGCGGAACGCTCGCGGGTCGCGGTGGCGGCGCGGTGGTCGTCGCCTGCCGTCTCCGACCGCGCGGCACGGGCGAGAAGCTCGCGGCCGAGCAACGCGCCGAGCGCGGGGTCGAAGCGCCCGTCCACCTGCCGCGTCCACGCGTCGGCGGCATCGGCGAGCGCCCGGTCGGCTTCGGCGGCGCCCGAGGCGCACGCCGCCTCGTCCTGCAGCGCGGCGGCGTGCGCCGCCTCCGACCGCGCGCGTCGCGCGTCCACGGCCCGGAGGCAATCGGCGAGCAGGCGGGTCTCGCGGTCAGCCACGGCGCCCGCCTCCCAGCGTCGCGAGCCGCCGCACCGTCTCCGCCATGGGCGTACGCTCCTCCTGCTCTTGACGGAGAAAGCCGGTCAGCGCGTCGCGGCCGGCGATCGCGGCGTCGATCGCGGCGCTGGTCCCCGCCTGGTAGATACCGCTCTGGATCATGACCCGTGCCTCGTCATAGGTGGCGAGTTGCGCGGTTGCGGCGCGCGCGGCCCCGGCGTGATCGCGCGCGACGAGCCGCGCGGCCTGCCGGCTGACGCTGCGGGTGACGTCGATCGCGGGAAAGTGACCGCCGTCCGCGAGGCTGCGCGACAGCACGATGTGGCCGTCGAGCAGCGCCTTCATGGTCTCGACGATCGGGTCGTCGACCTCATCCGTCTCGCTCAGCACCGTCATCACCGCGGTGATCGCGCCACCTCCCCTCACCGCGCCGCAACGCTCGACCACCCGCGGCAGCGCGGCAAACACGCCCGGCGTATAGGCGCGCACCGTCGGCGGCTCGCCCGCGGCGAGCCCGATCTCGCGCAGCGCCATCGCCAGCCGGGTGACCGAGTCGATCACCAGCAGCACGTGCTCGCCGCGATCGCGCCAATGTTCAGCGAGGCACAGCGCGGTCGACACCGACCGCGCGCGCATGGCCGCACTCTCGTCGGACGTGGCGGCGACAAGGGTCGAGCGCGCGGCATCCGCCCGCCCGGACAGAGCGCGCCAGAAACCCTCCACCTCGCGCCCGCGCTCGCCGACCAGGCAGAGGATGCGGCGGGTGGCGGGGGTCTGCGCGACCAGCTGCTCGACCAGGCTGGTCTTGCCGACGCCGCTGGCCGCGAAGACGCCGATCCGCTGCCCCTGCCCCAGCGTCAGCAAGCCGTCGATCGCGCGGATACCGGTTTCCAGCACCGTCGTGGGCGCGACGCGGTCGAGCAGGCCGGGGGTGATGCCCCGCGCGGGCACCCGCCGCTCGGGCCGGATCGGCACGCCACCGTCCAGCGGCCGGCCCAGCGCGTCGATCGCGCGGCCGCCGAAGCCGTCGCCGACGCCGACCAGCCCGCCGCCTGCCGCGGGCACGACCCGCGCACCGATCGCCACCGGCTCGCCATCCTCGACCGGCACCAGCACCAGCCCTCCGGCGTCGACCGCGGCCACCTCGGCCAGCAGACCTCCCTCACCTATCCGGCACAGCGCACCAACGGTAGCCGCCGGTCCGCTCGCCTCCAGCCGGCCCGGCATGACCCGCCGGACCTCGCCATGGGGCACCGCCAGCTCGGCCTCGGCGATCATCTGGAGGAACGGGTGCGTCACGCTTCCGCCATCCCGTCCAACAAGCCCGCGAGCGTCGCCCATTGTTCGGGCACGTCCAGGTCGACCTCGCCAAGCCGGGCCGCGATCCGGCACGCGCCGGCGGGCAAGTCGAGGTCGATCGCCACGCTTGCGCGGCCGCCCGCCGCGCGGACCGCCGCCTCCAGCGCGGCGGTGTCGGCGAAGTCGGCACCGCTCACCCGAACGCCCAGCACCGTCTCGGCACGCAGCGTCGCCAGCCGGCGTTCCAGCGCGGCCACGACCATCGCCGCCATCGCCTCGGGTCGGGCGAACACCCGGTCGAGGCACGCCCGCGCCAGTGCCGCGGCCAGCCCGTCCAAGGCCTCCAGCCGCGTGGCCAGCCGCTCGGCCTCCGCGGCGATGCCCCGGCCGACCGCGGCGACGCGCTCCTCCTCGCGCGTGTCCGCCTCGGCCAGTCCGGCGCGGCGCCCTTCCGCGAGCGCCGCCTCCCGCGCCCGCGCTACCGCGGCTGCGGCGTCCTCCCGGGCCTCGGCGGCCGCGCGCTCCGTCCCGCTCCGCAGCGCGGCGAGCTCCGCCGCGAGCCGCTTCGCCTCGCCCTCGGCCGCCGCCAGCGCCGCGTCGCGCGGGTCGGCGACGACGAGCAACCGCGGCGGCGCCGCGAGCGGACGGACGCCGCCGACATCGTCGGGTCGCTTGATGACCGCCACCGTTCAGCGCCGGCCCATGGCGCCGCCGAGCCGCCCGAACAGCGACGGCGCCGGCCCGGCGACCGGCGAGGTCACGGTCCGTCCCGCGACCCGCGCCAGCGCCTCGCGGCCGGCGGCAGTCATCGCCGGGTCGCCCGCGGGCGCGGCGATCCGCGCGGCGATGTCCTCGGCGTGGGTCGGGGCGGTCTCCGCCGGTGCGCGGAGCGCCGCCTCGACCCGCCGCCGCTCCGCCGGCGAGAGCCGGGCGAGCACCGCCCGCCGATCGCCCGGCGACAGCGCCCGCAGGCGGTCGAGGAGCAGGTCGAGCGGGTCCTCAGCCAGCAGCATGGCCGGTCCCGTCGGTCAGCGCGAGCTGGCGCCGCAGCGTCCGTGCGAACGCCTCGTGATCGTCGGCGGTGAGCGACCCGGCGGCGCGCGGCCGCAAGCGGGCGGCGAGCACCGCCACCACGATCGCCGCCGCCGCCAGCCACATCCACCACGGCCCCCAACCAGCGCCCTCCGCCGCCAGCGCCGGCGCGGCGGGCGCGACGAAACGGCGAGCGGGGTTCGCCTCCGGTCCGACCGGCGCGGCGGCGGGCTCCAGCGGCCCCGTCTCGAACAGCAGCACGTCGCCGCTCGCATCGTCCAGCCCGACCGCGGGTCGGATCGCCGTGGCCAGTACGCCCTGCGCGGCGGGATCGAGCGGGGCGGGGGTCACCAGCGTCAACCGCAGGCGAAAGTTGCGGGCGCCCCCGGTTGCGCCAGGCGTCCAGGCCGAAGGATCGACCACTCCGTCCGCCTGCGGCAACGCCACGACACGGACCTGGTGCCGCAGGCCCGGCTGCGCCGCTTCCACCGCGGCGCGGGCACGGGCGCGGTAATATTGCTCCACCGCCGCGCGCGCCTCGCCGTCGATGGACCGGTCGGCCGCCGCCGCGGCGACCGTCCCGGCCTGGCTGATGACGCGGCCCTCGGCGTCCAGCACCACCACCCGATCGGCGGGCAGGTCGGGCACGGCGGCGGCGACCAGCCGCTGGATGCCCGCAACCATGCCGCGGTCGGGCACGAGCCCCGCGCGCATCTGCACCGTCACCGCCGCGCTCGGCTCCGTCCGGTCGTCGCGGAACAGCGCGCGCTCGGGCAGCGCCAGGTGGACGCGCGCGGTCTCCACCCCGTCCATCAGCGTGATCGTGCGGACCAGCTCGCCCTGGAGCGCGCGCTGGTAGTTGATCTTCTGTGCGAAGTTGGTGAGCCCCATGTCGGACTTGTTGAACAGCTCGAACCCGATCTGCCCGGCTACCGCCGCGTCCGAGCGGACCAAGGCCAACCGCGTCGCGTCCGCCTCCGCCGAGGGAACCAGCACCGTCGTGCCGCCGTCCTTCAGCTCGTAAGCGGTGCCGCGCTTGTCGAGCTCGGCGACGATCGCCGCCGCCTCGCCGGGGCGGACATGGTCGGCGAGAACCGAATAGCCGCCGGCCAGGAACAGGTAGTAGCCGGCGCCGAGCAGCGCGACCACCGCGGCGAACACGCCGCCGACCAGCAGCCACTGCCGGCGGCGGGAGGGGTCGATCTCGCTCACAGTTGCATGTTCATGAGTTCGCGGTAGCCCTCGACCAGCCGGCCGCGGACCTGCATCGCCAGCTCGACGGACAGCCTGGCCTCCTCCAGCGCCATGGTGACGTGGTGGACGGGGACGCTGTCATCGACCGCGAAGCGGCGGACGAGGGCATCGGCACTCTCCAGCTTGGCGTTGACGCCGTTCAGCCCGTTCATCAGCATGGCGCCGAACCCCTCCGTGGCCGGGTTGGCGGCGGGGGGCGCGGCGACCGGGCCGAGCTGCATGGCAAGGGGGCTCGCACCGGTGTGGCCAAGCGGCGGGATGGCTGCGATCGTCACTGCTGCTTCCCCAGGTCGAGCGCGCGGGCGTACATCTGTTGGGCGATGCCCATCGCGGTCAGGTTGGCCTCGTAGGCGCGGGCGGTGCGGATCATCAGCGCCATCTCGCCGGCCTGGTCGATGTCGGGGTAGGTCACGAAGCCTTCCGCGTCGGCGTGCGGATGGCCGGGCTCGTGGACCCGGCGCACGCCGTTCGCGACCGGCTCCAATCCCTGCACCGTTACGCCCCGGACGCGGGCGTCGCGGCGTACCATCGCGCGGAAGTCGCCCGAAGGGCCGCTCGGCCCGGACAGCAGCCGCATCGCGCGGTACGGCTGTCCGTCGGGCGCGCGGCTGGTGTTCATGTTGGCGATGTTCTGGGCGATGACCTGGAGCCGCTGCCACTCGACGTCGAGCCCGGTGCGGCTGATCTGGGCGGCCTGCATCTCAGCGTCCCCCCGCCAGCGCCGCGCGCATCAGACCCATCTCGCGCCCAAGCACGTCGACCAGCGCGGCGTAGCGCATCGAGGTCTGCGACGCGGTGGCGAGTTCCAGGTCGACACGCGCCTCCGTGCCGTAGGCGGGCACCGCCGCCGCCACCGTCTCGTGCCGAACCGCGGCGACCGCCGCCGCGCCCTGGCCGGCGGCGGCGCGCAGCCGCGCCTCGAAGTCGACCCTGACCGGGCGGTAGTTGCGCGAGCTCGCATTGGCGATGTTGGCGGCGCTCGCCTCGGCGCGGGCGGAGAGCCCGTCCAGCGCCTTGGCGATGATCAGCGGGGTCAGCGCGTCCATGGGGCTCTCCTCACTTGACGACCAGCTCGGCGTGCAGCGCGCCGGCGGCCTTGATGGCTTGCAGGATGCCGATCATCCGCTGGGTGTCGACGCGCGCGCGCGACATCCCCTGGACGAGGTCGGCGATGGTGGTGCTCGGGAAACGGAAGGCACGGTCGCCGACGCCCTGGTCGACCGCGAGCCGGGTGTTGGTCACGACCAGGCTGCGCACGCCGCCGCCCGGTCCGGAGCCGAGGCCGGGTTGCACGACGTCGCTGGCAAAGCCGGAGTAGAAGTCGGGCTGCGACGCCGTGACCTCCTGCACCACCGACACCTTGATGTCCCCTTGCGCGATGACCACGGGCGAGATGGTGACCTCGCCGCCCGCGACCACCGTGCCGGTCCGCTCGTTGATGACGACGCGGCGCTGCAACGCGGGCTCCACCGTCACCCCCTCCAGCGCGGCGAGGAAGCCGGTCAGCCCCGCGGGCGGCCCGGCGAAGCGCACCCGTACCTCGTCGGCGTTGCGCGCCCAGGCGGTGCCCGCGCCGAAGCGGCGGACGATCCCGGCCGCGACCCGCTCGGCGGTGGCGAAGCTAGGATCGGACAGGAGAAAGGACAGCTCGCCGTTCGCCTGGAGGATCGCGCTGTCGACCGCCGCCTCGATCGTCGCGCCGCCCTCCAGGATCGCGGAGGTGGGATAGTTGCGCTGCTCGCGGTTCTGCTGGCTGTCGAAGCGGTGGCCGCCGACCAGCAGCGGGCCTTGCGCGAGCGCGTAGGGCTTGCCGTCGGGGCCGAGCAGCGGCGTCATCACCAGCGTGCCGCCCGCCAGGCTCCGCGCGTCGCCGATCGAGGCGATGGTGGCGTCGATCTTGTCGCCGACGTTGGCGGAGGCGGGCAGCGTACCGGTGACCATCACCACCGCGACGTTGCGGCTGCTGATCTCCGCCTCCGCGACGTTGGTGCCGAGCCGGTTGAGCACGTTGCGGAGCGCCTGGCGCGTCACCACGCTGCGCCGCGTGTCGCCCGATCCCGACAAGCCGATAACGAGGCCGTAGCCGACCAGCGCGTTGTCGCGCCACCCGTCGAACCGGCCGAGCGCCTTTAGCGGCACCTGCTGCGCCGTCGCGGGCACCGCCGCAAGCAGGGCGAAAAGGACGAGCAGCCAGCGCATCAGCCGAGCCCCAGAAAGTTGAACACGCGGTTGATCAGCCCGGGCTTGGAGCTGCGCGACACGAAGCCGCGGCCGCCATAGTCGATCTCGGCATCGGCGATCCGCGACGACAGGATCGTGTTGTCGGCAGCGATGTCGGCGACGCGGACGCGGCCGCGCACGCCGACCTCCGTCCGCTCGCCGTTGATCGCCATCCGCTGACGTCCGGTCACGACCAGGTCGCCGTTGGCGAGCACCTGCGTCACCGTGGCGCTGAGCCGCGTCACCAGCCGCTCGCTGCGCCGCGCTTCGCCGCGGCCGGTGAAGCCGCCGCCCAGACTGGCGCGGCCGCCCTCGTCGATCGATCCGGCGTCCAGCGCCGCGGCGACGTCGGTCGCGCGGCGGGTGGTGTTCTGCGCCGAGTTGCTGGCGTCCGCCGACTGGAAGACGACAATGGTCACCGCGTCGCCGACCTGTCCCGCGCGCTGGTCAGCGGCGAGCGCGCCCCAGCCGCCGCGGCGGTAGAGGTCGTCGGCGGGTGCGACGATCATCGCCAGCAGCGCCAGCGCGATCATCGGGCCTCCTCCGCCATCGCGAGCGGCGCGGCGAACACTTCGCCATCGCCGTTACGGACGAACACGCGGCGCCCGGAACGGCCCGGCTGCATCGTCGTCACCGCGCGCTCGATCGTGACCGGCCCCGCTGTCGAACGGAGCAACAGCGCGGTGCCGGCCGCGATCCGGGCCACGGCCGCGGGCACCAGCCGGCCGAGCGGCGCCCCCGCCGCGACCGCGTCGCGTACCACCGGCTCGCCGCCGACGCTGCCGATCGCCACGGCCTCCTCGCCGCACGCCGCCGGAACCGCGTCACGCACCGTCACCGGCTCGCCCGCCGCGAGCGCGCGGGTGCTCGCCCAGCAGCCCGGCGCGGCGCGGGTGTCCGACCGCAGCGTGATCGAGACCGGGTCGGTGCCGTGCGCCACCACGCCCGCCCGCCGGACCAGCGCAAGAGCGGCGGCGGCGGGCAGCGCCACGTGCCGCCGCCCCGCCGGCAGCCGCAGCACGACCCGCGTCGCCGCGGGGCCGCCCAGCCGCGCACCACCGGCACCGCGCACCAGGTCGCCCGCCGTTACCGCGCGGGCATCGACCGTCACCGCCGGCACGAGCGTCAGCCCGGCCGCCAAAGCCATCAGCATTGCCCCGTTACCCCCCCGTATGCGCCTCGCTAGCGCCGCAGTCCGTTCGCGATCCCCATCATCTGGTCGGCGGCCTGGACGATCTGCGCGTTCGCCGCATAGGCGCGCTGGACCAGCATCATCCTGACCATCTCGTCGGTCAGCTGGACGTTGGATCGTTCCACCGATCCCTGCACCAGCCGCCCCGCGCCATCCTCGCCCGCCGCGGCCTCGTCGAGCCGCGCGTCCTCGGCCACCCGGTAGAGCCCCCCGTCGAGCCGTTCGACCCCCGCCGGGTCGGTCACCCGCACCAGCCGGATCTGCCCGAGCTCGACCGGCTCCGTCCCGTCCGCGCCCTGCGCGCGCACCGTACCGTCGGCATCGATCGCCAGCACGGTTGCGTCGTCGGGCACCGTGATCCCCGCCTTGAGCGCGAACCCGCCGGCGCCGGCGAGTTGGCCGTCCTCGCCGACCTTCAGCCGCCCGCCGCGCCACAGCAGCGTGCGACCGTCGGCGCCCATGAGCTCGATGAAGCCGGCGCCCTCGATCGCGAGATCCATGCCCGCGCCGGTCCTCTGCAGCTCGCCCTGGTCGTTGATCATGAACTGGAGGTCGAGCGCGACTCCGGCCAGCGTCGGCGCTGCCGATTGCAGGTCGGCGGGCAGCAGCGCGGCGTCCGGGCCGCTGGCGACCACGTCGGCGAAGCGCACGTCCGACCGCTTGAAGCCGGACGTGTTGATGTTGGCGATGTTGTTGGCGATCGCGTCCAGCGCGCGTTGCTGCGTCCGCAGGCCGACCGCGCCGACATAATAGGCGCCGCTCATCGCCCGTTCCCCCCGAACGCACTGTTCGCCCGCCCCATCAGCTCGTCATAGAGCTGGATCAGCCGCGCGCCCGACTCCGCCTGGCGGACCGCGACCATCGACTGGGTCATCTCGTCGCCGAGCGAGACGTTGGATCCTTCCAGCATGCCCTGGCGGACCAGCGAGCCTTCCGCCTCCTCCATCGCGCCCTCCGGCGCCGAGAAGAAGCTTTCGCCGACCGCCGTCATCGCCGCCGGATCGCCGGCACGTTCCACCGCGATCCGCGCCACCGGCCGCCCGCCGTCCAGCACAATGCCGTCCTGCCCCACCCGCATGGCGACGCCGTCGATGCGCAGGTCGCCGCCGCCCACCTGCTGAAGGACGTAGCCCTGCGGGGTGACCAGCGATCCCTCCGCATCGCGCCTGAACTGGCCCTGGCGCGAGTAGAGCATCCGATCGCCCGCGCGGACCCGGAAATAGCCGTCACCGCTGATCGCGAGATCGAAGGCGTTGCCGGTTTCCGACAGCTGCGCCTGTCCGGCGTCGAAGCGGGTGGCGATCTCCGGCAGGTCCGTCGCCGAACGTGCCGCCACGGCCTGGGCGAACCCGATCCTCCGCTTGTACCCCGGCGTCGAGATATTCGCGACGTTGTGCGCAACAACATCCAGCCGCCGCTCGGCCATGCGCATGATGGCCGTTGCGGACTCCACGAGTCCAGACATGATCCTCGCCCCCCTGTGATCGCAGGAGACACCGACTGCTCCCCTGCGTCAAGCAGGGAGAAGCGATTTGATGCATCCAATTTCGGATGCTTAGGCATGGCAGCGGCGACGGGTGCGGCATCCCGTCGATGACGGCTGGAAGATTGCGGCAGGGTCGGATCACCGCCCCATCCCGGTGCGACCACTTGATCGGTGCCGTTCGGCTTTAGCACAGGCGTGCGAAGCGGAGAGCGGTGCGCTGGAAGGGCAGGTAAGTTGCGGGCGGCTCATCGTGCAAACCCCTTCAGCAGGCCGGCACCTCGTCGTCAGACCATCGGTGCGCTGCAACGCGATCAGGGCCGATACCGCGCCACTGTCTGGTCGTATGGGACAGTGCGGCCGGTGAGATCGCATGGAAGTGGGTCGGCGTTGCTCCGACGTGGGCCGCGTCGGGTCAATGCCCGCTCGCGCCTGCTGCGCCGATCCCCGTTTCCGAGCGCACCCGTTGCGCGAGATAGCCACGCCGATCCACCGCCGCACGGCCGCTGCGATCAAGGAGCGACACGATCCAGATCGTCGCGAACGCGGCCGGCATGGAGAACAAAGCCGGCGAACCATAGGGAAAGATCGCCGTCTCATGTCCCAGGATCGCCACCCAGATCGTCGGCGAGAGCAGCGTCAGCCCAAGCGCCAGCACCAGCCCGAGCGCGCCGCCGGCGACCACCCCGCGGGTCGTGCAGCCGCGCCACAGCAGCGATAGCAGCAGCACCGGAAAGTTCGCCGACGCCGCCAGTGCGAACGCCAAGCTGACCATGAAGGCGACGTTCTGCTTCTCGAACAGGATGCCGAGCGCGATCGCGACGAGCGCCAGCACCAGCACCGTCAAGCGCGACACGCGCAGCTCCGCCGCCTGGTCGACGCGCCCGTGCCGGAACACGCTGGCGTAGAGGTCGTGGCTGACCGCCGACGCGCCCGACAGCGTCAGCCCCGCGACCACCGCGAGGATGGTCGCGAACGCCACCGCCGACACGAAGCCGAGGAACAGGTCGCCACCGACCGCGTGCGCCAGGTGGATCGCCGCCATGTTGCCCCCACCCCTCGGCGACCCGGCGGGGTCCAGGTAGCCGGGATCGGTCCCGACCAGCACGATCGCGCCGAACCCGATCACGAAGGTGAGGAGGTAGAAATAGCCGATCCATCCCGTCGCCCACAGTACGGAGGTGCGCGCCGCCTTCGCGTCGGGGACGGTGAAGAAGCGCATCAGGATGTGCGGCAGCCCCGCCGTTCCGAACATGAGGGCGAGCCCGAGCGAGATCGCCGATATCGGGTCCTTGATGAACCCGCCGGGACCCATGATCGCGCGGCCGGCGGCGCTGGCCTCGGCAAGGCCGACGCCCTTGGCCGCGGCGGCGGCGGTCTTCGCCTTCACCGCACTCGCGAACAATGCCTCGGGCGAGCCGAAGCGCCACAATACCGCCGCCGCCATGAAGCTCGCCGCGCCGAGCAGCAGCACCGCCTTGACGATCTGCACCCAAGTCGTCGCCAGCATGCCGCCGAACAGCACATACAAGGTCATCATTACCCCGACGATCGCGACCGCATAGGGGTAGGGGAGCCCGAACAGCAGCCGGATCAGCTGTCCCGCCCCGACCATCTGCGCGATCAGGTAGAACAGCACCACCGTCAGTGTGGAGACCGCCGCCAGCACCCGCACCGGCGCCTGCGCGAAGCGGAACGAGGCGACGTCGGCGAAGGTGTAGCGGCCGAGATGGCGCAGCCGTTCCGCCATCAGGAACAGCACGACCGGCCAGCCGACCAGGAAACCGATCGAGTAGATCAGCCCGTCATAGCCGTCGGCGAAGATCTGCGCCGAGATGCCCAGGAACGACGCCGCCGACATGAAGTCGCCCGCGATCGCCAGCCCGTTCTGGAAGCCGGTGATCCCGCCGCCCGCGGCGTAGAAGTCGTCGGCGGTGCGGGTCCGCCGCGCCGCCCAGCGGGTGATCGCCAGCGTCAGCAGCACGAACGCGGCGAACATCGCCAGCGCCGGCCATCCGGTCCCGCCGGTCACGCGCGCGCGTCCGCGACGATCGCCGCGACCTCGACATCGAACGCGCGGTTGGCGGCCCACACGTAGACGCCGGTCAGCGCGATCGCGAGCAGGATCACCCCCAGCCCGACCGGGATGCCGACCGAGGTCGCGCCCCCCGCCAGCGACCGTGCCAGCAGCGGCTTGCCGAACGCGACCAGCAGAATGTAGCCGAGATAGGCCGCGAGCATGATCGCGGTCAGCACCGCGGCCAGCCGGCCCCGCCGCGCGACCAGCCGGCGATAGCGCGGATCAACCGCCAACCGCTCCAGCATCTCAGCGTCCACCTGCATCCGCTCGCTCCCGGTCGGGCCATCCTAGCCAGGGCGGTGCCCCGGCCATAGCCTGCAGCACCCTGCTCGCCGTTCGGTCCCGATCAGAACCGTCCGCGGATGCCGACCAGCAGCGTGCGGCCCGGCTGATACTCGCTGAAGGTCGCGTTCGGGAACTGGAAGTAGCTGCTCTGCGCGGTCTTGGTGATATTGATGACGTTGACCACCAGCGTCGGCAGGTAATCCTGGCCGAAGATCCTGGACAGGTCGACATTGCCCGAGAAATCGAGCTGGCCATAGTCGCGACCGAAGATCGCCGCCGCCGGGATGCCGTTCTGGTTCAGGCCGGAGTTCTGCGACCCTTCGTTGTAGGTGTAGGAAAGCCGCGCTGAGATGCCGTTACCCTCGTAATAGCCGGTGGCGGTATAGGTGGTCGGCGCGACGCCCAGCGCGATGGCGGGGGCGCCGGTGCCCTCGCCGCGCTGGTCGATGATCGTGAGGTTGCCCTGGAAGCCGAAACCTTCGACGCCGATGTAGCGGGTCAGGAAGTCGAGCGGCTGGGTCAGCTGGAACTCGAGCCCGTTGACCTTGAGCTTGCCGTCGGCGTTGACCTGCTGCTGGATCTGGATGGGCGCTTGCTCCGGCGCGACCCCGGTCCCCGCCACCCGCGCGCGCAACGCGTCCTGCTGCGCCTGGGTCAGCGAGCCGAAGGTGATGCCGAACGGTTCCAGTGCCGAGAAGGGGACGGTGGTGAGGCCGTTGACGGTGAAGCCGGTGATCGACTTCCGGAACGCCGCCACCGCGATCACGCCCTCGCCGCCGGTATAATACTCGAAACCGAGGTCGATATTGTCGGAGATGTACGGATTGAGCGCGTTGTTGCCGAGCGTGCCGACGTCGGCCGACGGTTGTACGAAGCTGGCGCCCGGCAGCAGCTGGTTGGGATCGGGCCGGGTGAGCGTCCGCGACACCGACGCGCGCGCCACCGCCTTTCTGCCGAACCCATAGGCTAGCGAGGCGGACGGCAGGAAGTTCGAGTAAAGGCGGCTGGTCTCGGTGAAGTTGACCAGCACCGGATAGCAGGACCCGTCCAACGCGAAGGTCGGGCTGGTGCCGGGGCAGGTCACGCCGCCGCGGGTGTTGCGCGGATCGGGAATGGTGGTGCGGCCCCCGACGATCTGCTCGGTCCGGACGTAGCGGACGCCGCCGTTGAGGCGCAACGTGTCGTCGTCGCCGATGTCGATGATGCCGTTGCCCTCGACAAAGGTGCCCGTCACCTTTTCGCGGATCAGGCCGCCATTGGCGCCGCTGCTGCCCGCGCCCGTCTCCGTCGCGCCGGCGAGCAGCGCGTCATAGTTGGTCGCCTGCTTGAACCGGTCCCAGTCGACGGTGATGAAGCCGTTGTCGCCCGGTGCCAGGAAGCCGGGCACCGCCGCCGTCGGGATCACCGACCCGCGATAGACCAGCGGCGGGAAGCCGGCCGAATAGCCGGTTCCGTAGGCGGCATAGTTCGGGTAGCCTGGAGGCGCGACCGTGCCCGGCAGGTTGGCGCCGTCGCACACCGGCTGGCGGTTCGGCCCCGGCAGCACCACGCTGGGATTGTTGCCGCAGATTAGCGCCTGCCACGGATTGGTGTTGTCGAACGGGGTGATCCGCCGCTTGACGTCGTCGTACGCCGCGCCGACCCGAACGCTGAACCGCCGCTCGTCGCCGAACAGCAGGCTGCCGCGAATGCCCTTGGTCTCGGTGTCGCGCTCCTCGCCGTTGAGATTGACGCGCCCGCCGCCCGCCCAGCCGAAATTGGCCGGGTTGTTCAGGTCGACGTTGCTGGTGATCGCCGGGATGCCGCCGCCGGCGTTGGCATAGGTCACTGTTACGCCGCTCGACGGCGGGGTAATGACCAGCACCGTCGGGCTCTCGCGCCGGAAGTGGCTCTTGGTCCAGTTGAGCTGGACGTCGCCCTTGATGAAGTCGTTGACGGTGAACTCGGCGCCCGGGTTCACGCCGTAATAGTCCTGGGTGTCGCGATAAGGGCGGTATTCCAGGAAGAACTGCGCGTTGGCGAAGGTGCCGCCGGTGACGGTGCAACCCGCCGCGCAATCGGCCTTGTCGTAGCTGGTGTTGAGCGGGATCGCGGCGCCGTTGCGCAGCGCCCAGTTCATGGAGGTGCGGGTGAAATCGGTGTCGCGGGTCGCGTAGAAGCCGTCGACGTAGAAATGGAAGGCGTCGCTTGGCCGCCACTCGGCAGAGGCCAGCGCGTTGTAGCGCGTGCGCTCGCCGACCTCGGTGCGCGGCCGCCCGAGCCGCGGCAGGAGGCCGTTGTCGATCTGGTCGATCGTGGCACCCGGGTTGCGGGACAGCAGGAATGCCTGGTCGATCACGGTGCCGGGGGCCAGCCCGTTGCCGGCGTTGGCGGGGACGGTCGCGGGAATCGTCCAGTTACCGCCGCCGGTCGGGTTGGCGCCGGTCGGGCGCTGCGCGGCGGTGAGGTTGGGATTGGTCCAGCCGATCGTCTCAAACCCGTCGACGCGGAACCGGTTCTTGACCGCGGCACCCCCGACCAGAATCCCGAAATCGCCGAAGGTCGCGCTCGCCAGCGCATAGCCGCGATAGCCCCATTTGTCGGCGCTCGACACCTTGGAGCCTTGGAGGCCATAGCTGATGTAGGGCTTGGGATTGTCGAACGGCCGCGCCGAGCGGAGGTTGACGGTGCCCGCCGCGCCGCCTTCCAGCTGGCTGGCAACCGGCGACTTGGACACCGTCAGCTGGGTGAACAGCTCGGTCGGGATGAGGTCAAGGTCGACCTCGCGATTGGTGCTCTGCGCGTCGAAGCGGACAGACGCGATCGCGACCGGCGTGCCGTTCAGCAGCACGCGGGTGAAGTTGGTGCCGAGCCCGCGGATCGCGACGTTGGATCCCTCGCCGGTCACCTCGCGAGCGATGGTGACACCGGGGATGCGGTTCACCGATTCGGCGATGTTGGTGTCGGGGAACTTGCCGATATCCTCCGCGAAGATCGAATCGGTGAAGCCGATCGAATCGCGCTTGGCATCGGTCTGGCTCTGCAGCGAGGCGCGGAAGCCGGTGACGACGATGTCCTCGTTACCGGTCGCGGAAGGGTCGGCGGGCGCCTGCGCCGTGTCGTCGACCTGGGTCGGCTGGGTCTGCCCGGCGCCGTCCTGGGTCGCGGCGGGTGCGGTCGCGGTGCTGCTCGACGAGGAGGCGGTGGGTGCGGGAGGGCTGGTTGGGGCGGTCTGCGCCAGCGCCGGCAACGCGGTACCCGCCAACAACATCGCGGCCGCCACATGCACGCCGCGCGTTCCCAGGCTGTTCGCCATCGTCCCTCTCCTTATGCAGCGATCCTGGCCGGCCATGGTGCCGACGGATCGTCTTGGATTGTGTGGTAGCGCTATCTATTTTGGTCTGTCAATCAAGCTGGGCGGGCTGGCCTGCATAGCTGTAGAGAACGCACAAGCCAGCAGTGAGCCGAGTAACAGGCAAGGGAGAGCGCTACCGTGAGCAAGAGAACGAACGTCTGGCGTCCGATGCTGACGATCCTGCTCGTCGCGGCGGCGATGCCGGCGGACGCGCGCGAGCGTCTGTCGATCAACAAGGGCTGGCGCTTCACCCGCGGCGATCCGCCGGGCCTGGCAGCCGAGCTCGGCTACGATGTCCGGCCGCTGGCGGACGAAGCCGGTGACGCCAAGGCCGCCGACGCCCGACCCGAAAGCGCGGTGGCGGTGAGCGCCGCCGGCCGCACCTTCCTCAAGCCCTGGATCCTGCCGAGCGCCAATGCCCTGATCGCCGACCCCGCCCGCCGCCACGTCCGCCCCACCGGCAACCCGGGCGGCGACGTCGCCTATGTTCGGCCCGACCATGACGACGGCGGCTGGGACCGGGTCGACCTGCCGCACGATTGGGCGATCGCCGGTCCCTTCATGGAGGACGGTCCCCATGGCGGCATGGGCCGGCTGCCGAGCTGGGGGATCGGCTGGTACCGCCGCGCCATCGACGTGCCCGCCGCGCCGCGCGGGCAGCGGCTGTTCCTCGATGTCGACGGGGCGATGTCCTACGCCACCGTATGGCTCAACGGCCGGTTGGTGGGGGGATGGCCCTATGGCTATAATGGCTGGCGGCTCGACCTGACGCCTCATGCGGTGCCCGGCGGGCGCAACGTGCTGGCGATTCGGCTCGACAACCCGCCCGCCTCGGCGCGCTGGTACCCGGGCGGCGGGCTCTACCGCGACGTGTGGCTGACCCGGACCGATCCCGTCCACGTCGCGCACTGGGGCAGCACCGTCACCACGCCCGCGGTGTCGTCGGCGCGCGCGACGGTGGCGCTGCGCCTCGCGATCGACAACGACGCAGCCGCAGCCGCCGCGGTGACGGTCGATACGACGATCCACCCGCTCCGCGCGGACGGCCGCCGCGGCACCGCGGTGGCCAGGACCGCGCGGCGCCCGCTCGTGATCCCCGCCAACGGCAGCGCCGCGATCGACGGCACCGCCACCATCGCCGCCCCCCGCCTGTGGGGGCCGCCGCCGACTCAGGCACCCAATCTCTATCTCGCGGTGTCGACGATCCGCCGGGGCGGCCGCGTCCTTGACCGGTTCGAGACCAGGTTCGGCATCCGCGACGTGCGGATGGACCCGGACAAGGGTGTCCTCGTCAACGGCGAACGGGTGCGGATCCAGGGGGTCAACAACCATCACGACCTGGGCGCGTTGGGCGCCGCGTGGAACCGCCGCGCGGCCGAGCGCCAGCTCGAGATCCTGCGCGGCATGGGCGTCAACGCGCTCCGCATGAGCCACAACCCGCCCGCCCCCGGCCTGCTCGACCTCGCCGACGCGATGGGCTTTCTGGTAATGGACGAGGTGTTCGACAGCTGGGAGCGCAGGAAGACCCCGCTCGACTTCCACCTCGTCTTCCCCGACTGGCACGAGCCGGACCTGCGCGCGATGCTGCGCCGCGACCGCAACCACCCGTCGATCATCCTGTGGAGCGTCGGCAACGAGGTCGGCGAGCAATATACCGGCGAGGCAGGTGCCAGGCTCTCCCGCGAGCTGGTCGGGATCGTCCGCGAGGAGGACCCGACCCGTCCCGTCACCAACGCGATGAACTACGCCAGGGCGGACATGCCGCTGCCCGCGACGGCGGACGTCATCAGCCTCAACTATCAGGGCGCGGGCATCCGCGGCATCGTCGGCCAGTATCCCGCCTTCCGCGCGCGCTTCCCCGATAAGCTGATCCTGTCGAGCGAGAGCGCGTCGGCGCTGTCGAGCCGGGGCGAGTACCTCTTCCCCGTCGCTGGCAGCATCAGCGGCCCGGTGCGGCCCTGGTCGGGCGGCAACCCCGACACCCATCAGGTCAGCGGCTACGAGATGCACGCCGCCGATTTCGGCTCCTCGCCCGATCGCGTCTGGGCGGCGGACGACCAGAACCCGTTCGTCGCGGGCGAATTCGTGTGGACCGGTTTCGACTATCTCGGTGAGCCGACCCCCTATTACTCGTCGCGCTCCTCCTACTCCGGCATCGTCGACCTCGCCGGCTTTCCCAAGGATCGCTACTGGCTCTACCAGTCGCGCTGGCGGCCGGATCTCAGGTTCGCGCACATCTTGCCGCATTGGAATTGGGCGGGCCGCGAGGGGCAGGTCACCCCGGTCCACGTCTTCTCCTCCGCCGACGAGGCCGAGCTGTTCGTCAACGGCAAGAGCCAAGGGCGCGTGAAGAAGCGCGATTACGAGTACCGGTTCCGCTGGGACTACGTGACCTACGAACCCGGCGAGCTTCGGGTGGAGACGTACAAGGCCGGCCGCCCCTGGGCCTCCGCGACCCGCCGCACCACCGGCGCGGCGGCGCGGATCGTGCTGTCGGCGGACCGGGCGCGGATCGCCGGCGACGGGCGCGACCTGTTGTTCGTCACCGCCACGGTGGTCGACGCGGCCGGCGTGCCGGTGCCCAACGCCAAGCTCGCCCTGACCTTCGCGGTCGAGGGCGCGGGCACCCTCGCCGCGACCGACAATGGCGACCCTACCGACCTCGTCGCCTTTCCCTCGCCCGTCCGGGCCGCGTTCAACGGGCTGGCGCTGGCGATCGTCCGCGGCCGCGACGGCGGCACCGCGACGATCCGCGCGACCGCGCCGGGACTGGTGGCGGGCGAAACGCGGGTGGCGGTCACCCGATCCTCGGCGATGCCCGCGGGACGGGACGAGTAAGTCACTATCGTCACCCCAGCGCAGGCTGGGGTCCATGTCTCTCCCGATCAAAGACGATTCTCGCTTGGGAAGACATGGATGCCAGCCTGCGCTGGGGTGACGGTCAGTCGCCCATCAGCGCCACCCGCTGCACCACTGCATTGTCGTCGATCCGCCACAGCTTGACCGTGTGCCGCCCCGCCGCGAGCCGTCCCACGCGCGTCTCGACCACCGCCGCATTGTCCGTCACGGCCCGCGTCCAATCGGGCGCGTCGGGCTTCAGGTCCATGACGAGCGTCCGCACCGGGCCATCGTCGACCGACACCCCGATCCGCACCCCGCCGGCCGCGCGGGTGTCGATCGTCGGCACCATGGTCAGCCGCACCCGCGCCTCGCCGGCCCGTGCGAGCGACAGGTCGTACTCGACCCGCACCCCGTCCGCCGCCGCCGTCGAGGGCCGCCCCTGCGGCAGCGCCGCGAGCGCTCCCGCGCCGTGCCCCAGCCGCGGGATCGCCTGCCACGCCAGGCCCTTCCCCGCCACCGCGCGGGTGAAGCGGATCGCCTCCATCCCGGCCTCCGCGAACGGCGCGGCGACGAAGTGGACCGGGGGCACCTTGCCGCCGACGCGGGTCACCGCGGGCATCACGTCGCGGTCGGGCTGCTGCCAGCCGGTATAGCCGATATGGGTCTGGAGCATCATCCCGTCCCACTTGCCGCCGGCGACGAGGTGGTACTGCTCGGCGAGCGCCCGGTCGCGCGCGAACGCCGCCTCCGCCCGCGTCGCGAACGCGTCGGCGCGCGCGTCGCCCGCCGCCGCCAGCCGCCGGTTCCACGCCACCGCGTAATGGAGCCGGTAGAGGGTGCCCAGCGCCACCACCGGATGCTCGACCAGCTGGAAGAACGCGTCGCGCGCCTCGGCCGGCACCCGCGCCTTCACCCTCGCCACCCGCGCGTCGAGCGCGTCCCACTCCGCCACCGCCCGGCCCCACGCGCCGCCGTCAAGAGTGGTCGCGGTCACCGCCCCTAGCGCGAAGCTGTCCGGATCGACCAGCTCCGGCTTCCGCCGCGCCGCCAGCCGCGCATAGTCGGACACCAGCGCGCCGATCCCGGCCGCGTCGCGTGCCCCGAACGCCGCCGCCGCCCAGCGCCGCGGATCGTCGGCGAGCGCGGCGGGCGTCATCCGTTCCGGATCCCACGCCATGCGCATGAAGAAGTCGAGCGGGTATTCCACCGGCTTGATGTCGCCGACATTGACCATCCAGATGGTGCGCGCACCGCGTGCCCAGGCAAGGTCCATCTGCTGCCAGGTCTTCTCGACCTGCACCGTGTTGAGCCACTTGTAGTTGCGCGGGCCACCGACGTAATCGAAATGGTAGTAGACGCCGTAACCGCCTCGGCGCGGTAACGCACCTCCCGCCGGCAGCCGCCGGATCTGCCCCCAATTGTCGTCGGAGAACAGCAGGGTGACGTCGTCCGGCACCTTCATGCCCTTGTCGTAATAATCCTGCACCTCCTTGTAGAGCGCCCACATCTGCGGCGTATCCGCCGCCGGGCGCCCGGTCTCGCGCGCGATGATGGCGCGCTGGTCGGCGACGATGCGCTCCAAGAGATCGGTGGCCGTGCCCTCGGTCATCGGCTCGTCGCCGTCGCCGCGCATGCCGACGGTGACCAAGCTCTCATAGCCGCCGGGCTTGCCCATCATTCGCCGGATGCCGCCCGCCCAGAAGTCGCGCAGAACGGGCGCGTTGGTGCGGTAATCCCATTTGCCGCCCCTGCCGTATCGCTCCCACTCGACATGCGCGCGGGTCATCGGCTCGTGGTGCGAGGTGCCGAGCACCACCCCGCGCGCATCGGCGAGCGCTTGCGCTTTCGGGTCGTCGTCGGCGATCGCCTTGCCCCACATCGCCGGCCACAGGTAATTGCCCCGGAGGCGCAGCAGCAGGTCGAAGACATGGGTATAGGCGGCGGCGTTGACCCCGCCGAACCGGCGCTTTGCCCAAGTCCCGAACGCCGGATCCTCGTCGTTGATGAAGAAACCGCGATACTTCACCTTGGGCGCATCCGCCCGCACGCCGGGCGTGACCCACAGACGGCCGCGCCGCGCGACCGGCACGTCGGCCCACCAGCGCCAGGGCGACACCCCGATCCGCTCGGACAGGTCGTAGGCGCCGAACGCCGCGCCGCGCCGGTCGGCGCCGACGATCACCAGCGCGCGGGTGACGCCAGGAAAGGGCCTGTCGACCACCGCCTGGCGAAAGCCTTCCCATGTCCCCGCCAGCCCCGCGACCGACAGCTTGCCGCTACGCACCAATCCGTCGAGGAGCACGCTCCTCCCCAGTTCGCCGACCACCACCGCCTCGCCAGAAGCGGGGGGCGCGGCGAGCGGCGCGCGCACCGGGCGCCCGGCCACCGCGGCGAGGTCGCCGGCCAGCGCCGCCGCCGCGTGCCGCACCGCCGGATCGACGGCGGCATCGACCACCACCGGCACCGCGCCGTTTCGCCCGATCAGCGCGACCCCGTTCGCGACCGCGCGGTCGCACACCTCCACCGCCTCGCCGCAGCCTTGCGCCTGCGCCGCGGCGGGCGCGGCGAGTGCCGCCGCCGCCAGCGCGTACCATGCCGTCATCTTGCCTCTCCTCGCCGCGGCCGACATCGCTTACGTCGGCGTGATAGCGCTAGCAGCCGATCCGGGCTACGGCAGGCAGTCAGCCCAGGAGCGCTCATGACCGACCCCACGACCTTTCGCGCCTACAATCCCGCCACCGGCGAGGAGATCGAGCCCGGATACCCGGTCGACGACGCCGCCGAGGTGGAGCGCGCCTGCATCGCCGCCGACGCGGCGTTCGACGCCTTTCGCGCGACCGCGCCGGACGACCGCGCCCGCTTCCTCGAGGCGATCGCCGCCAATATCGAGGCACTGGGCGACGCGCTGGTCGAGCGCGCAATGGCCGAGAGCGGCCTTCCCCAGGCGCGTCTCGCCGGCGAGCGCGGGCGCACCACCGGCCAGCTCCGCCTGTTCGCGGCCGTGCTCCGGCGCGGCGACTGGGCGCAGGTGACCCTCGACACAGCCCTGCCCGACCGCCAGCCGCTGCCCCGCCCCGACCTGCGCCAGCGCCGCATCGCGATCGGCCCGGTGGCGGTGTTCGGCGCGTCCAACTTTCCCCTCGCCTTCTCGGTCGCGGGCGGCGACACCGCCGCCGCGCTCGCCGCGGGCTGCCCGGTGGTGGTCAAGGGTCACCCGGCGCATCCCGGCACGTCGGCGATGGTCGCCGGCGCGGTCCGCGACGCGGTCGCCGCGTGCGGGCTGCCCGAAGGCGTGTTCGGCATCGTCCAGGGCCCGGCGAACGCGCTCGGCGCGGCGCTGGTCGCCGATCGCCGCATCAAGGCGGTGGGCTTCACCGGCAGCCGCGCCGGCGGGCTCGCGCTGGTCGCGATCGCCAACGCCCGGCCCGAGCCGATCCCGATCTATGCCGAGATGTCGAGCATCAACCCGGTGATCCTGTTCCCGGCCGCGCTTGCCGCGCGCGGGCCGGCGCTCGCCGCCGGCTATGTCGGGTCGCTGACGATGGGCGCGGGGCAGTTCTGCACCAACCCCGGCATCCTGCTCGCGCTCGCCGGACCCGACCTCGACGCGTTTGTCGCCGCCGCGAGCGAGGCGCTCGCCGCCGCGACGCCGCAGGTGATGCTCACCGCTGGCATCCACGCCGCCTACGACAAGGGCGTCGCGGCGCTCGCGGGCCACCAAGCGGTGACGGAGGTGGCTCGCGGGGCGGAGGGCACCGGCTGCACGCTGGGCCGCGCGGCGCTGTTCCGCACCGACGCCGCCGCCTTCCTGGCCGACCGCGCGCTCGGCCACGAGGTGTTCGGCGCCGCGTCGATCGTTGTCGCCTGCACCGACATGGCCGAGGTCGCGACCGTGCTCGCCTCGCTTGAGGGCCAGCTCACCGCGACGCTCCAGCTCGACGCGGACGACCATGACGCCGCCCGCCCGCTGGTACCGCTGCTGGAGCGGAAGGCGGGCCGCATCCTCGCCAACGGCTGGCCCACCGGGGTCGAGGTCTCCACCGCCATGGTGCATGGCGGTCCCTTCCCCGCCACCTCCGACCCGCGCGGCACTTCGGTCGGCACGGCCGCGATCGAGCGGTTCCTGCGCCCGGTCTGCTACCAGGACCTGCCCGCGGCGCTGCTCCCCGTCGCCGTGGCTGACGACAATCCGCTGCATCTGCCGCGCACCGTGGACGGCCATCGCCAGGCTTAGTCCCTTGCGGGGAAGGCCGGCGCGGCGCATGATAGCGCTATCCAGGGAGAGGGGGGCAGGATGCGTCTGGTACGCACCTTGGGAGCAATAGTGGGGGGCACGATCGTGGCCGCGGGCGCACTGACCGTAGCGGCCGAGCCACCGCGCGCTGCGCACCCCGCCCCCGCTCCCGCGCCGCGTCACTGGATCGCCAGCTGGGGCACGTCGCAGCTCCCACTCGATGCCAAGGACGCGCTGCCGGAGGTGAAGGGCGACCGCGGCGTCACCGTGCGGCAGACCGTGCGCGTGGCGGCCGGAGGCGGGACGATCCGGGTGCGCTTCTCCAACGCGTTCGGCGGGCAACCGCTCGACATCGGCCGCGCCCGCGTCGCGAGCGGCGGGCGCGCGGCCGCGCTGACCTTCGCCGGGCGCGCGTCCGCCGCGATCCCGGCGGGCGCGGAACTCTACTCCGATCCCGTCGCGCTGCCGGTCGCGCCGCGCGGCGACCTCGCCGTCTCGGCCTACCTTCCTCGCCTGCCGGACCGCGGCACCGGCCACCCCGGCGCGCGCGCCACCACCGGCGTCGCGCCGGGCGACCAGGTCGACGCCGCGACCCTCGCCGACGCGACGGCCGTCCCGCGCTGGTTCGCGATCGCCGATGTCGAGGTGGAGGCCCCCGCCGCCGCGGGCACCATTGTCGCGATCGGCGATTCGATCACCGACGGCTACGGCGTGCAGCCCGACACCAACGCGCGCTGGACCGATGCGTTCGCCGAGCGGCTGCGCGGCAGCACCGCGCTGGCCGGCTGGGGCGTCGTCAACGCCGGGATCGGCGGCAACCGGGTCACGCTGGACGGGCTCGGCCCCAACCTCCTCGCCCGTTTCGACCGCGACGTCGTCGCGCGCAGCGGCGTCCGCTACGCGATCCTGCTCGAAGGCATCAACGACCTCGGCACCCTCACCCGCGAGAAGCCCGCCACCCCCGCAGAGCACGCCGCGCTGGTCCGCCGCATCACCGCCGGCTATGCCGAGGTCGTGGCCCGCGCCCACGCGCACGGGATCAAGGTCGTCGGCGGCACGGTGATGCCGTTCGGGGGCCACGACTATTACCATCCCGACGCCGTCAACGAAGCCGATCGCCAGGCGGTCAACGCCTATATCCGCGCCTCGGGCTTGTTCGACGCGGTGGTCGACTTCGACGCGGCGATGCGCGATCCCGCCCGCCCCGACCGGCTCGCCCCCGCCTATGATTCGGGCGATCACCTCCACCCCTCCCCCGCCGGCTACGCGGCGATGGCGGCGGCGGTGCCCCTCACCCTGTTCACCCAGCCGCTGCCCGCGCCCAGGTCCGCCGCGCCCTCGGTCGCGCTGACCTTTGACGACCTCCCCTCGCACGGCGAGTTGCCGCCAGACGTCACCCGCGCGGCGGTGGTGCGCGACCTCGTCGCCGCGCTGACCGCCGCGCGCGCGCCCGCGCACGGCTTCCTCAATGCGGGCTTCGGTGCCGGAGACCCGAGCGCGACGGACGCGACCGCGGTCTGGCAGCACGCCGGCCTGCCGGTCGGCAACCACGGCCGCGACCACCGCAATCTCGACACGCTGTCGGCGTCCGAGTTCCGCGACCAGCTCGCCGGCAACGAGCCCGCGGTCGCCGCGGCGAACACCGGCACCCCGGCCCGGTGGTTCCGTTACCCCTTCCTCGCGGAGGGCAACACGCCCGAGCGCCGCGACGCCGCCCGCGTCGCGCTCGCCGAGCGGGGCTACCGCATCGCCGCGGTGACGATGAGCTTCGCCGACTTCAACTACAACACGCCCTATGCCCGCTGCAGGGCCAAGCGCGACATGGCGGGCGTCGCCACGCTGGAGCGCCACTGGCTCGCCGCGGTCGAGGCCGAGGCCATCGCGCAGCGCGCCCGCGCCCGCGCCCTGACCGGGCGCGAGGTGCCGCTGGTGCTGCTGATGCACGTCGGCGCGTTCGACGCGCGCATGCTGCCGCGCACGCTTGCCCTCTACCGCCGCCTCGGCTTCCGCTTCGTGTCGCTGGCCGAGGCGCAGGCCGATCCCTTCTACGCCGCCGCCAACGATCCGCGCCTGCCGGGGCCTTCGCCCTCGCTCGACCGACTCGCGGCGGAAGCCGGAGTGAGTGTGCCCGCCGCGCCCATGCCCGCGCTCGACCTCGAAAGGCTCTGCCAGTGAACCACCGATCGACCCGGCGCCTCGACCCCGCCCGCGACCTCTCGGCCGACTGGCGCGACGGGACGTGGCTCGGCCGCGTCGACCTCGGCGAGGGGCCGACGCCGGTACTGATCGTGGGCGGCGTCGTCCACGACATGAGCCGGGTGGCGCCGACGGTCGCCGAGTTAATTACGGCCCGCGCCTTCGACTCCGCCGGCGGCGTCGTGCTCGGCGCACCCGAGGCGCTCGACGCGGCGTGGCTCGCCCCCGTCGACCTCCAGTGCGTCAAGGCGGCGGGCGTCACCTTCGCGGTGTCGACGCTGGAGCGCGTGATCGAGGAGGCCGCGCGCGGCGACGCCGATGCCGCGGCGGGGGTGCGCGCGCGGCTGGAGGCGCGGATCGGCGGCGGCCTGCGTGCGGTGCGGCCGGGTTCGGACGAGGCGGCGGCGCTCAAGGCGGCGCTGATCGAGGAGGGGTTGTGGTCGCAATATCTGGAGGTCGCGATCGGCCCCGACGCGGAGATCTTCACCAAGGCCCCCGTGCTCGCCTCTGTCGGCTGGGACGCCGAGATCGGGGTGCGTTCCGACTCGTCGTGGAACAACCCGGAGCCCGAGGTGGTGCTGATCGTCGCTCCCGACGGGGCGATCGTCGGCGCGACGCTGGGCAACGACGTCAACCTGCGCGACTTCGAGGGCCGCTCGGCGCTGCTCCTCGGCAAGGCCAAGGACAACAACGCCTCCTGCGCGCTGGGGCCGCTGATCCGGCTGTTCGACGACGGCTACACGCTGGACGACGTTCGCGCCGCGGAGATCACGCTGCACATCGACGGCGCGGACGGCTACCGCCTCGATGGCACCAGTTCAATGCGCGAGATCAGCCGCGACCCCGCCGAGCTCGCGCGCCAGGCGCTGTCCGAACACCACTACCCGGACGGCTTCGCGCTGTTCTGCGGCACGCTGTTCGCGCCGACCCAGGATCGCGACGCTCCCGGCCGCGGCTTCACCCATCAGGTCGGCGACGTGGTGGCGATCGCCGAGCCGCGGCTCGGCCGCCTCGTCAACCGCGTCACCACGTCGAAGGACGCGCCCGCCTGGACACTCGGCGTCGCCGGGCTGATGCGCAACCTCGCGCGTCGCGGCCTCCTCTCCGCCTGATCGAAGGACCCCTCACTTGCTCCAGGCCACCACCGCCCATGCCCGGGCGCACTATCCCAGCCTCCGCGACAGGCGGGTCATCGTCACCGGCGGCGGATCGGGGATCGGCGCCGGGTTGGTCGAGGCGTTCGTCGCGCAAGGCGCGCGGGTCGCCTTCGTCGACGTGGCGGAGGATCCCGCCCGCGCGCTGATCGAGCGGCTGGCAGGAAGCGGGCCGGCGCCGATCTTCCGAGCCCTCGACCTTACCGATACCGGTACGTTGCAGCGGATCTTCGCCGAGCTCGAGCAGGAACTGGGCGGGGTCGACGTGCTGGTCAACAACGCCGCCAACGACGACCGCCACGCGATCGAGGATGTGACCCCGGCCTATTGGGACGAGCGGATGAACGTCAACCTGCGCCATCTGTTCTTCGCGGCGCAGGCAGTGGTGCCGGCGATGCGCCGCGCCGGGCAGGGCGTAATCCTCAACTTCGGATCGATCAGCTGGCACCTGGGCCTTAGCGACCTCGTCCTTTACCAGACCGCCAAGGCGGCGATTGAGGGGTTGACCCGCAGCCTCGCGCGCGACCTCGGCCGCGACGGCATCCGGGTCAACACCATCGTGCCCGGCAACGTCCAAACCCCGCGCCAGGAGAAATGGTACACGCCGGAGGGCGAGGCGGAGATCGTCGCGGCGCAATGCCTGGACGGGCGCATCCAGCCCGCCGACGTCGCCGCGCTGGTGCTGTTCCTCGCCTCCGACGATGCGCGTATGTGCACCGGCCACGATTATTTCGTTGACGCGGGCTGGCGGTGACGACGCCTGAGTGCCTCCCCGTCGCACGGGTCGGCGCGACGCTGGGCGAAGGTCCGGTCTGGTTCAACGATGCGCTCTGGTTCGTCGACATCAAGGCACCCGCGGTGTTCCGCTTCAGGCCCGACAGGGACGTGCTGAACCGCTGGTCCGCGCCGTCGCAGATCGGCTGGGTGCTGCCTGCCGCCGACGGTACGATCGTCGCCGGCCTACAGACCGGCCTCCACCGCTTCGATCCGATCACGGGCGACTTCGCTCTTCTCGCCGCGGTCGAGCCCGATCGCCCCCGCAACCGCCTCAACGACGCCACGGTGGATCCCGCCGGACGGCTCTGGTTCGGGTCGATGGACGATGCCGAGCGCAATGCGAGCGGCGCGATCTACCGCGCCGACGCGAACGGCATCGCGCGGGTGATCGACGGCATCACGATCACCAACGGCCCCGCCGTCAGTCCCGACGGCACCACCCTCTACCATCACGACACGCTCGGCGGCCTCGTCTTTGCGAGCGACGTCGCCGCCGACGGCAGCCTGTCCAGCACCCGCGTGTTCGCGCGCATCGACCCCGCCCACGGCTATCCGGACGGACCGACGGTGGACGCGGAAGGCGGCGTGTGGGTCGCGCTGTTCGCGGGCTGGGGAGCGCGCCGCTACGCCCCGGACGGTCGGCTGCTGGCGTTTGTACCCCTTCCCGTCAGCAACGTCACCAAGATCGCGTTCGGCGGCACCGGCCTCGCCACCGCCTATGCCACCACGGCGCGCAAGGGCCTGTCCTCCGCCGCGCTCGCGCAGCAGCCGCACGCGGGCGACCTGTTCGCGTTCGATCCGGGAGTGGCCGGCACCGCCTGCCCGCCGATCGGTGCGACGTTTCTGCAACATGTCTTGAAGCGCTAACATCATGCTCGTCAGTCCCTTGCATCACAAGTGGTTCTTCGTCTAACCAAGATGCAACAAGCGCGTCGTCAATGAATGATAGCGCTATCTTTCAAGGGAGGGGACCGATGAAGGTATCACCGATCTCGCGCCGTGCGGCGCGCTTCGCAGCCGGCGCGTCGCTATGTGCGATCGCGGGTACGCTTGCCGCCACGGCGGCCGTTGCGCAGCAAACCACCGTGCCGCAGGCGACCGCTCCAGGCGCGACGCCGAAGACGGTGCAGCAGCCCGATCCGGCGCAGTTGGTCGGTCCGGAGGCGAACCGTCCCGCCGCCACTGCCGCGCCGATCGTCACCGACACCAACGAGCCGCAGATCGGCGGCACCACCGGGTCAACCGAGGAGGCGCAGACCACCCCCGTCCAGGAGACGGTGGACGAGAACGGCAACGACATCGTCGTCACCGGCTACCGCCAGTCGCTGGAGAGCGCACAGAACATCAAGAAGAACTCGGACGCGATCGTCGATTCGGTCACCGCCGAGGACATCGGCGCGCTCCCCGATCGCTCGGTGGTCGAGACGCTGCAGCGCATTCCCGGCGTGTCGATCAGCCGCTTCGCCGCGGGCGTCGACCCCGACCACTTCTCCTCCGAAGGCTCGGGCGCGACGGTGCGCGGCCTCACCTATGTCCGCTCCGAGTTCAACGGGCGGGAGGCGTTCTCGGCGCTGAACGGCCGGTCCCTCGGCTTCCAGGACGTACCCTCCGAGCTGCTTGGCGGCGTCGACGTGTTCAAGTCGCCTACGGCCGACCGGATCGAAGGCGGCATTTCCGGCATCGTTAATCTCAGGACCCGCAAGCCCTTCGACACCAGCGGCACCTATCTCGCCGCGACGGTGGAGAACAATTACGGCGACTTCGTTTCACGGTCGGCACCCACCGTCTCCATCCTAGGCTCCACTCGCTGGAAGACCGGGATCGGCGAGATCGGCGTGCTCGGCAGCTTCGTCTACTCGCAGCTGTTCACCCGTTCCGACCGGCTCCAGCTGTCCTCTTTCCGCAACCGGCCGATCTACTCGGACGGCACCCGCACCGACGTGCTGCCTTTCACCGGCGCGACCCAGCGCGGCCAAGGCCTGTTTCCGCGCGGCGCGGTGATGGGCAGCGACGAGCGCAATCGCGAGCGCTACGGCTATGCCGGCGCGCTTCAGTGGCGCTCCAACGACGGCTCGATGGAGGCCGCGTTCCAATTCCTCCGCTCGGACGCGCGCCTCGCCTGGACAGAGAACGTGATCGAGATCGCGACCGACAACGTCACCGCCGCGGGCGACAGCCGCGCCCGCGCCGGCACCTCCGTCAGCTTCGACGAAGACCAAATCTTCGACCAGGGCCTGATCACCGGCCCGACCGGCTGGCGCGCCGACCAAGGCGCGGCGCCGGGGCCGGGCGCGGCCGCGGCCAATCGCCGCACACCGGCGTTCGGCCTCCAGTCGAACAACCAGTTCCGCGAGCATCTCGAGAAGAGCGTCACCGACGATTACGGCTTCAACTTCAAGTGGGACGTCAGCGACCGGCTCGGCCTCGTCCTCGACTACAGCCATGTCTCTTCGCGCGGCGAGGTGGTCGACAACACCGTCTGGGGCACGACCTACCAGGACGCTTTCATCAACTTGAACGGCAAGGACCTGCCCGAGGTCCGCTTCGTCGCGCCGCAGAACTGCGAAACCTCGGCCACCAACGCGGCCGGCGTGTGCCAGGGGGAACCGGGGTCCACCGGCAACCTGCCGACCTATCTCACCGGCGCCAATCCCAGCTTCACCGACCCGGCCAATAATTTCTGGCGCGCCAACATGGACCATGTCGAGGAATCGAAGGGCAATTCGGACGCGTTCCGGATCGACGCCGACTATTCCTTTCCAGACAGCGACTTCCTGAAGTCGGTCCGCGCCGGTTATCGCTACGCCAACCGCGACCAGGTCGCACGCAACTCCACCTATAACTGGGGCGTCCTGTCCGAGCAGTGGGGCAATGGCGGCCCTGTCTGGCTGGACGAGCCGATCGGCGGCCCCGGCGGCGACCAGCTCGGCACCACGTCGCAAGCGGGCACCTACCAGCCCTATTTTTGGAACAACTTCTTCCGCGGGCAGGCGGTCAATCCCGCGCAGGGGCAGGGCAGGTTGTTCTACACCGGCCGGCCCGCGGCCGACTATGCGAGCTACATCGCCTTCGGCAAGCGCATCCGCGACGAATGGCTCGCTCCGGGATCGGTCGCTACCGGCGGCTCAACCGGCTGGGTGCCGCTGGCCGAGCGGCCGGGCGTCATTCCCGGCACCTACTACCTGCCGGGCGAGGTCAACCCGATCGAGGAGACCAACCATGCCGGCTACGTCATGGCGCGGTTCGACACCCAATTCGGCAACGGCATGCGCTTCAACGGCAATGTCGGCGTCCGCTACAGCAGCACCAAGCGGGTCAGCAGCGGCTTTATCCAGTTCCCGACCACCGACCCGCTGACCCCCGACGCGACCTGCCGGACGACCATCCAGCAGATCGTCAATCCGCAGCCCGGCCAGACCCCGCCAACGACCGCCCAGGTCCCCGCGGGTTGCGCATTCCTCTACAGCAACCCGCAGGCGCGCACCAACGCCCGCGCCTTCGCCAACGCCGCCAGCGTCGCCAACGACGTCAACACCAGCTACGACTACTGGCTGCCGGCGGTGAACCTGAAGCTGGAGGTGGGCGACGGGCTCCAATTCCGCGCCGCCTATTTCAAGGGCATATCGCCCCCCAATACCCGCGACATCCGCAACTATTTTCCGATCGCTATCGGGGCGCAGGTGCCGCTCGGAGCGGTGCTGACGGTTACTCCCAACACCGCCACCGCGGACCCGAACGACGGGATCATCCAAGGCGAGAACCAGGTGGTGATCGAGGGCCGCGGCGTGCGCGGCGGCGCGCCGGACCTGCTGCCGGTAACGTCCGACAATTTCGACCTCACGGCCGAATGGTATTTCAACAAGGTGGGCTCCTTCACCGTCTCGGCCTTCTACAAGGAGGTGAAAGGAGTGGTGGTGTTCGACACTCAGCGCCAGCCATTCACCAATGCCGGCCAGACGTTCGACGTCGTCACCACCCGCGAACTCAACTCGCCCGATACCGGCAAGGTGAAGGGGCTGGAGGTCGCCTACCAGCAGACCTACGACTTCCTGCCCGGCGCGCTGGCCGGGTTCGGCATCCAGGCCAACTACACCTTTGTCGACAGTTCGGGCGTACCGCAGCCGACCCTGGAAGCGGGCGACCCGGCGGTGGTCGCCAGCCTGGTGTCGAACATCGACGTCAGCGGACTGGGGCTGCAGGGCCTGTCGCGGCACAATTTCAACGTCACGCCCTTCTACGACTATAAAGGCCTGTCGATCCGCGCCTCCTACGCCTGGCGGTCGCGCTACCTGCTCACCACACGCGACGTGATCACGCCGTTCGACCCGGTGCTGCAGGAATCCTACGGCCAGCTCGACGGATCGATCTTCTTCCAGGTCAACCGCAACCTCCGGCTGGGCATCCAGGGGGTGAACCTCACCAGTTCGATCACCAAGACCTCGGTCGCGGTGCAAGGTCCGAACGGGACGGACGACATCCGCATCATTCCCCGCGGCTGGTTCATCAACGACCGACGCTATTCGGCGATCGCACGCTTCAACTTCTGACTCCTTTCTTCCTCCCCAGCCTCACGGCCGCCCGTCCCCGCGACGGGCGGCCGCTTTGTGTCAGGCAAGCGTCAGAAAGATATTGGCGGTCAACCGTCCCTGCCGCGGGTCCGCGCTGAGCGCGGCGGGGTCGCCGACCAGCCCGGAATGGAGCAGCCGGCTGCGATACACGACCACCCGGTCGAACGCCGCCTCTACCGCGCCGACCCGCTCGAACGCGGCGTTGTCCCCGGCGATATACCCCTGCCCCGCCGCCTCGCGCGCGCGCGCCGCCTCATAGGCCGGCAGCCGCGCCTCGGTGATCACCTCGTACCCGGTTGCGCGATGGCGAAAGAAAGCGGTGCCGCCGAACGCGGGGCCGCACAGGTAATGGAGGACTGCGAACTGGTGCGGGTCGGTTGTGTCGACGTGCGGCGCGCGCTGTGCCGGCACCAGCCGGTCGGGCGGTAGGGTGACCAGCGAGAAGCTGCATTCGGCACGGCGCGGCCGGACGTCACCCAATCCGAACGCCTCCGCGATCGGGCTGGCGAGGGCGCGCACCGCGTCTTCGACATAGTCGAGCGGCGCCAAAGCGCGCACCCCGGGATAGCCGCCGTCGCTGCCATAAGCGGGCGCGAAGCGGCTCGCCGCCGCGGCGGCGACCAGCGCGTCGGGATCGATCAGGAAGCGGTCGACCAGCAGCACCGGCTCGCCGTCCCGGCCGATCCGGGTCGCGGCAAGGCGCATCGTCCGGGAGAGCGGAAAGCGGGCCATGCCCCCGTGCTAGGCGGCTTCGGCATGTCTTGACAAGTACGGCCCGACCCGTCTTGCTAGCGCTAACAGAGAAGAGGCATGGGTATGGAGGGGCTGGATCGCCGTACGGTGTTGGGCGGCGTCGGCGCATCGATCGGGAGCATGTTGGCGTCCGGGTGCGTGGGCGATGGCGCCGGCAGCGTGCCGCCGGTGCCGGCACGCGCGGGTCCCGGCCTCAATGCCGTTGCCCGCTCCAACAATCTGCGCGTCGGCACCTGCCTCGCCTGGTCGCGGCGCGGCGCCGATGCGGGCGGGCTCGCCAACCCGCGCTTCGCGGCACTGGCGACGCACGATTGCGGCCTCGCGGTGCCGGAGAACGCGCTGAAGTGGCAGGCGACCCGCCCCGCCGCCGACCGTTTCGACTTCGTCCATTTCGATGCGATTCTAGAAGAAGCGGAGCGGCGGAGCTTAGCGATGCGCGGCCACACGCTGTTGTGGCATTACGACAAATGGTTCCCGCGCTGGCTGCTCGACCACGACTTCGGCGCGCGTCCGGCCGCCGCCGCCGGCCAACTCCTCCAGGCGCATGTCGAGACCGTCTGCCGGCGCTACGGGACCCGGATCGGCAGCTACGACGTGGTCAACGAGGCCGTCGACCCCGCCGATGGCTCCCTGCGCTCGACCGCGCTGTCGCGCGCGATGGGCGACGCGGAGCCGGTGCTCGACCTGGCCTTTCACACCGCTCGCGCCGCCGCGCCGCATGCCGAGCTCGTCTACAACGACTATATGAGCTGGGAGGACGGCAACGAGAAGCACCGCGACGGCGTGCTCCGCCTGCTGGAGGGGTTTCGCACCCGCGGCGTGCCGGTCGACGCGCTTGGCCTCCAGTCGCACATCGGCGTGTTCGAGCCCGTCCCCTCCATTGAGGCGCTGGTGGCGCGGCTCGCCCCCGCATGGCGCCGCTTCCTCGACCGGGTGACCGGCATGGGTTACCGTCTGGTGGTGACCGAATTCGACGTCCGCGACCGTGGCCTGCCCGCCGCCGTGCCGCAGCGCGACCGCGACGTCGCGGCGTTCGCCCCCGCCTATCTCGACATCACCCTGTCCTACCCGCAGCTCAACGACCTGCTCTGCTGGGGGCTGACCGACCGCTACAGCTGGTTGCGCTCCTTCGAGCCGCGCCCCGACGGCGCGGTCACCCGCGGCCTTCCCTACGACACCGAACTCCGCGCCAAGCCGCTCTACGCCGCGATCCGCGATGCGATCGCCGCGGCGCCGCCCCGGCCGCCACGACCGGCGCGGGTATGAGCGCGCAGACGCAGATCGGCTCGATCCTGATCGTCGGCGGCGGCACCGCCGGGTGGATGACGGCGGCCGCGCTCGCCCACAAGCTCCGCCGCACCGGCATCGCCGTCACCCTGGTCGAGAGCGAGGCGATCGGCACCGTCGGGGTCGGCGAGGCGACGGTGCCCCACATCCGTCATTTCAACGCCGCGCTCGGCTTCGACGAGCGGGCGTTCATGGCCGCGACCCACGCCACCTGGAAGCTGGGGATCGAGTTCCGCGACTGGGGACGGATCGGCGACAGCTACGTCCACCCGTTCGGCGTGTCTGGTGCCGACGTCGATGGCGTGCCGTTCCACCACCAGTGGCTCGCGGCAGGGTCGGCGGCGGGCGCGTTCGAGGATTACTCGCTTCCGGTCCGCATGTGCCGGCTCGATCGTTTCGCACCGCCCTCGTCCGATCCGACCGCGCTCGCCTCGACCTACGGCTACGCGTATCAGTTCGACGCCACCGCCTACGCCGCCTGGCTGCGTGCCGCCGCCGAGGCGAACGGCGTTGCCCGGGTCGAGGGCCGCATCGTCGACGCCGCGGCCGACGCGCATGGTCATGTCCAGTCGGTGACGCTGGCGGACGGCCGCCGCCTTGTCGCCGACCTGTTCGTTGACTGCTCGGGTTTCCGCGCACTGCTGGTCGAGGAGACGCTTGGCGCGGGGTGGGAGAGCTGGGCGCACTGGCTGCCCTGCGACCGCGCCTGGGCGGTACCATCGGCCAACAGCGGCCCGATCGGTCCGTACACCCGCGCGACCGCTCTCAGTGCCGGCTGGGCGTGGCGCATTCCGCTCACCCACCGGGTCGGCAACGGCCATGTCTTCGCGAGCGACTTCGTCGCCGAGGCGGCGGCGCGCGACGCGCTCCTCGCGCAGCTCGACGCCCCGGCACTCGCCGAGCCGCGGCTGCTACGCTTCACCGCCGGCAAGCGCCGTCGGCAATGGGTCGGCAACACGGTCGCGATCGGGCTCGCCGCGGGGTTCCTGGAACCGCTGGAATCAACCTCGATCCACCTCGCCCAGCTCGGCATCGAGCGGCTGCTCGACCTGTTCCCGACCCCCGACTGGGATCCGCTCGACGCCGCCGAGTTCAACCGGCTGATGGACGCCGAGTACGACCGGGTGCGCGACTTCATCATTCTCCACTACGCCGCGACGGAACGCGACGACACGCCGTTCTGGCGCCACGTCCGG
>Ga0325400_1000099_pt1 | contig 51915 bp, 38 predicted proteins | sample PopdelMetagenome_2_FD_205662 | JGI IMG/M metagenome (GOLD analysis project Ga0325400, IMG submission 205662) | Populus deltoides microbial communities from Bellville, Georgia, United States - Xylem-PdKOR-R1 | ecosystem: Host-associated > Plants > Phyllosphere > Stem > Wood/Secondary xylem... | reverse complement strand
GCGGGCGCGTGCAGCGCATCGCGATACTCGCGGAAGCTCGACAGATCGTGGGTGAAGCTGCCCGATCCGACGATCAGCACGCCCTCGTCGCGCAACGGTGCGAGCAATTGTCCCAGCCGGTAGTGATGGTCGGGGCCAAGGTTGCTTTGCACCGACAGTTGCACGACGGGCACGTCGGCATCCGGGTAGACGAGGCTGAGCGGCACCCAGGCGCCGTGATCGAGTCCGCGTGCGGGGTCGCGTTGCACCTCCCCACCGAGCAGCGCCGCGACGCGCTCACCCAGCCAGGCCGAGCCCGGCGCCGGGTAGCGGATGTTGTACAGCGCCTCGGGAAAGCCGAAGAAGTCGTGGATGGTCTCGTTCACCGCGGCAGTGGTGACCGCGGGCGAGGCGGTCTCCCAATGCGCAGAGACGGCGAGGATCGCGCGGGGCCGTTCGGGCAGCTGCTCGGCCAGCCCTTCGAGGAAGGCGCGCGCGGGCGCATCCGTCAGCGGGAAAGTCGGCGCGCCGTGGGAAACGAACAGGGCAGGAAGCATCGGGGCACCTCGTTGTGGTTGGACCCGTTATTGCCTCTGCGTACCCGCTGTGCCAGCCCTCAAAGACGCCTTCCAGCTATGCAAGAATGCAGCGGTCGGATGCCAGCGCGGTCGAACCCGCAAGCCAGAGGCGGCGGGCCATGCATGATGGAGGTGGTTCGGGGAAGCTGGACAGGGGGATGGACGGATTGCCGATGGGCCAGCGGCCATGCCGGCAGCGAGCACGAGGCAAAATTAGCAAGCGACCTCGCCGGAACCACAGCCCGGTGGCCAGGGCAAAGGTGGCTCTGAGCGCCTCGAAAGGCGAGAAGACGCTGGCCGGAATGGCGCAACGGTGTGACGTGCCCCCGAACCTGATCAACCAGTGCTGGGGGAGGCTGCTGGAGCAGGTAGTTGACGTGTTCGGGTCGGTCGCTGCCAACTCTGAGCGATGGAATGTCTGCCCGGTGGCGCACATCCGACGATTGCATCCGGCCATCCGCGTCCGCCTCGGCCTGCTCGACGCGGATGCAATCCGTTCATCGGTGTACCTCGACCCGCTTATCGCCCGGTGATGCCGACGGGCGTCACATCACCGGGTGGTTCTTGCTCGGAGCCGCTCAGTTGCTGTCTGAATCGTCGCTCTCCGTGTTGGTGATCAGTACCAGCGCGCCCACGACGGCGGCCGCGATGAGCACCACTGTAACTGTTCCACCCTTGGCAGCCAGCTTGTCGGAACGAGCGGCCGGCGCGCCCGCACGCGGATGCGACGTGAGCGAGAGCGCCTTGGCCGGCGTTGCGGTCGTTGGTGTTGCCGCCAGCGCCGGGTTGGCGGTCAGAGCAAGCAGGGTAACGGCGGAAAGAAGCGTCTTCATCGTGGGTCTCCCGGATTGACGGCACCATGCCGCGGTTTGGTGGCTCTTACTGTTCAAGGGCGATGGTTTCGGACGCGCTACGACGACCGGCTTCGATGACCTCGACATACCTATCGCTCAGGGCGTGTAGACATAGGGGCCGACCGTGACACCGACGAACCCGCCCGCCCGCTGCGTAGTCAGCAAGGTCGCGTCGAGATCGGCCTTCAGCGTGCGGCGGGTGCCCGCCGCCTGGTAGTCGAACGTCATCGTGCCGCGGTCGGTGCGGATGGTGAGCGTCACCGGGCCGTCCCCTGGGAGCGGCGCGGAGGCGACCAGCCGGTCCTCCGCGGTCTTGTCGCGGGTAAAGAGCGCGACCGCGGGCTTGCCCTCGATGCGGGTCACCCCGAAGACGAGGTAGGACTGGTCGCTCTGCACCGCGGCGAGCCCCGCGCGCGCACCGTCGCGTTCGGGGTGGAAGCGGACAGTGGTGGAGACGGTGGCGATCGGGTGCTGCTGGCGCCGGGCAAGGTAGGCGGGCACGCCGTTGAGGTAGCCGAGCGGTGCGCCCGGCGTCAGCTCCAGCGCGCCGTTCGCGACGCGCCAGAAGGGCTGTTTCGGAGTGCGGACGCCGATCCATTGCATCGCCAGCCGGTTGCCGTCGAATTCGTCGGTATAGGCGAAGTCGCCGCTGGTCGGCAGCGCCGGGCGCGGGCCGGCGGGCAGTCGCGGCCGGGGCGCGGCGAACGGGACGACCTTGCCGGGCGCGAGAATGGTCGGCCAGCCGTCCTGCCACGTCACCGGCAGCAGAAAGGTCTCACGCCCGGTCAGGTACTTGTCCCCGGCATAGGGTCGGGTGGCGAGAAAGGTCGCCCACCAGTCGCCGGCCTGCGTCTGGACGAGGTCGGCGTGGCCCGCGGCGCTGATCGGGTCGGGGCGGCCCGGCGGCAGGTCTCGCTGGGTGAGGATCGGGCCGGGCCGGGGCACGAAGGGGCCGGTCAGCGCGCGCGAGCGGAACACCACCTGCGAATGGTTGGGGCCGGTGCCCCCTTCCGCCGCGGTCAGATAGTACCAGCCGTCCTTCTTGAGAATATGCGGCCCCTCGATCCATACCGGCTTCTTCGTCAGGTCGACGCCGCCGTTGACCAACTGGGTGCTCGGCCCCACCATCCTGCCCGCGCGCCAGTCATATTCCTGCACCCAGATCGCACGGTGGCCGTCATAGCGGGACGGCTCGGCAGGAGCGCGGTTGTTGACGATCCAGGCACGGTCGCCCTCCCAGTAGATCGACGGGTCGATCCCCTCGAACGGCAGCCAGATGGGGTCGGACCAGGGGCCCGCCGGGTCGGTGGCGGTGATGACGAAGTTGCCGCGGCAGCCGACGCAGGTGTTGACGATGTAGAAGGTGCCGGCGTGGAAGGAGATGTCGGGCGCGAACACCGCCTGCGACACGTTGAGCCCGGTGAAGTCGAGCTGCCCCGGCCGATCGATCGCGTTGCCGATCTGGGTCCAGGTGACGAGATCGCGCGACCGGAACACCGGCAGCCCGGGGAAGTGCGCAAAGGAGGAGTTGACGAGGTAATAGTCGTCGCCGACCCGGGTCACCGCCGGATCGGGATAATAGCCCGCGACGATCGGGTTGCGATACTTGCCCGCCCCCGTCGCCGATCCTTCGGGCGAGCGGCCCTGATAGGTGAAGCGGTCGAAACGTGCGACCTGCGCGAGCGCCGCCGCGGGCAGCACGACCGCGAGCATCGCGGCGAGCCGGGCGGCGCGTGTGCGGGTGACCTTCATCGTGCCACCGGCCCCAGATAGCCCGCCGGCGCGGTGCCGGTGAACAGCGCCAGTTTCTGGACCAGCATGTTGTCGTCGATCCGCCACAGCTTCACCGTGTGCCGCCCCGCCGCAAGCGCGCCCACCGGGGCGTCGAGCGGATAGGCGTTGTCCTTGACCGCCTGCGTCCAGTTGGGCGCATCGACCTTGAGGTTCATGGTCAGGGTGCGGACCGGGCCGTCGTCGACCGAAACGCCGATCTTCATCCCCGTCGACCCGCGCGTGTCGAGCGCCGGCACCATGTAGAGGCGGACGGTCGCGTCGCCGCCCTGCGCCAGCGTCAGGTCATAGTCGAGCCGCACCCCGTCCGCGGCCGTGGTCGCAGCCTGCCCCTGCGGGAACGCGCCCACCGCCCCGGCGGTGCGCCCCAGCCGCGGGATCGCACGCCACGTCAGCCCCCTGGCATTCGCCGCGCGGGTGAAGCGGACCGCCTCCGCCGCCGCATAGGACGGCGCGGCGGGCGCGGGCGCGGTGACGAAGCGGATGGCGGCGGCGCTGCCCGGCACCCGCGTGACCGCGGGCATCACGTCGGTCTTGGGATCGCGCCACGAGGTGTAGCCGAACTTGGTCTGGAGCATCATCCCGTCCCACTTGCCGCCATGGACGGCATGGTACGCCTTGATGAGCTCGCCGTCGCGGCGGAACGCCGCCTCCGCCTGGGTTGCGAACGCGTTGGCGCGCGCATCGCCTGCGGGCGCGAGGCGGCGGTTCCACGCAACCGCGTAATAGAGGTGGTAGAGGTTGGTCATCGCCGCGACCGGATGCTCGACCAGCTGGTAATAGGCGTCGCGCTGATCGGGGGCGAGCCGGGCTCTGGTCGCCTCCATCCGCCGCGACAGCGCGTCCCAGTCCCCGACGATCGACGCCCAGTCACCGCCGTCGAGCGTCGTTGGGGTAACCGCGCCAAGCGTGAAGCTGGCAGGATCGACCAGCTCGGGCTTCCGGCGCGCGGCCAGACGCGAATAGTCGGTGACGAGCGCACCGATCTCCGGCCCGAGCTTTGCACCGAAATTGGCGACGCCCCAGCGGTTGGGATAGAGTTCGAGCGCCTCCGGGGTCATCGCCGCCGGGTTCCACGCCATCTTGAGGAAGAAGTCGATCGGGTATTCCATCGGCTTGATGTCGCCGACATTGACCACCCAGATCTGCCGCGCGCCGCGGCTGTAGGCGAGGTCCATCTGCGCCCAGGTCTTTTCGACCTGGTTGGTGTTGAGCCACTTGTAGTTGCGCGGGCCGCCGACATAATCGAAGTGGTAGTAGACGCCGTATCCGCCCGCGCGGGGCTTCGCATCGGTCGGCAGGCGGCGGATCTGGCCCCAGTTGTCATCCGAGAACAGCAGGGTGACGTCGTCGGGCACCTTCATGCCGTGGTCGTAATAATCCTGCACCTCCTTGTAGAGCGCCCAGGCCTGGGGGGTGCGGTCGGCGGGGCGCCTGGTCACGTCGGCGATGATCCGGCGCTGGTCGGCGACGATCGTCTCGAGCAGCCGGGTCGCGGTGCCCTCGGTCATCGGCTCGTCGCCATCGCCGCGCATGCCGACGGTGACGAGCTGGTCATAGCCCTTGCCGTCCCCCTTGGACATCATCCGCTCGATCCCGCCGCGCCAGAACGCGCGCAGGTTGTCGGCGTTGGTGGTGTAGTCCCACGCGCCGCCGGTGGTGCTACCCGCATCGGGCTTGTGCCATTCGGCCTGCGCGCGGGTCATCGGTTCGTGGTGCGAGGTGCCGAGCACGATCCCCTTGGCGTCGGCGAGCGGCATCGACCGGGGGTCGTCGGCGGCAATCGACCGTCCCCACATCGCCGGCCACAGGAAATTGCCCTTGAGCCGGAGGATGAGGTCGAAGACATGGGCATAGGCGTCGGCGTTGGTCCCGCCGAACCGCTTGCGGGTCCAGGTGCCGAACGCCGGGTCCTCGTCGTTGATGAAGATACCTCGATACCGGACCTGGGGCGCGTCGGTGCGGGTGCCGGCGGTCAGGTACACGTCGCGCCGGCGGGGCACCGGGACGTCGGCCCACCAGCTCCAGGGCGACACCCCGATCTTCTCCGACAGGTCATAGGCGCCGAACACGGCGCCGCGCCGGTCCGCGCCGACGATCACCAGCGCGCGCGACACGCCGGGGAAGGGGTTGTCGACGACGATCTGGCGGAACGCCTCCCAACGGCCGGCGAGGTCGGTGACGGCTACCTTCCTTTCCGCCACCAGGCGGTCGATCAGCGGGCTTTGCCCCAGCACGCCGATCACCACCAGCGGCCGACCGCCCGTAGGGGTGGTGGCGACCGCTTGCGGGGCCGATCCCGCCACCGTTGCCAGATCGCGCGCGAACCCTTCGGCGGCGTCGCGCACCGCCGGGTCGGCGGCGGCGTCGATCACCACCGTCGCAGGCCGACCCTTTGCGATCAGCCGCAGCGACGAGGCGGCGGGTGCCGCGCACACGCTGACCGCGCCCGTGCACGCGAAGGCGGGGGCGGAAACGACCGCGCCCGCCAGAACCGCCATCGATCCGACCCTGGGGAGGACACCCATTGCAACTCTCCTTGTGCCGGGCACCCGAGAAAATAACGGGCGGCACCCAACGCGAGTGCCGCCCAGGGTGGGGCCCTTAAAAATTCGCCCGCAGGCCGACGACGTAGTTACGGCCGGTGTAGCTCGCGCTGAAGGCGCGCTGCGGGTTCTTGTCGAAACGCCCGAGCTGGATCTGCTGGAGCAGGTTCTGCGCCTGGAGCGTCAACGCGGCCTTTCGATAGAAGGGCAGCGGGAACGAGATCTGCGCATCCAGGTAGTTGCTGGCGATGTCGTAGCGATCGCCCGGGATGGTATCGCAGGGGCACAGGCCGGTGAAGTTCTCGTCCCGGTGGACATAGGACACGCGCAGCTGGAAGGCGCGGTTCTCGTAATAGCCGGTCAGGTTGTACGTCCAGGGCGCGATGCCGCCCAGCAGCGCGTTGGAGGGATTCTGCTGCAACGGCGTGGGCGTGAATGCCGCCTGATCGCCGCTCAGCGACTGCTTGACGTAGGTGACGTTGGCGTTGAACCCCAACCCCTTCAGCAGGAAGTCGAGCGGCTGCACATACTGGAATTCGTAGCCGTTGAGGCTGATCACGAGGTCCGAGTTCTGCCGCTGGCGCACGTTGATGAGCGCGTTCTGGCCGCCGATGTTGTTGATGCCGTTGCGGGTGCGTTCCGGCAGCGCGTCGATGTTGATCCCCAGCGTGCTGAACACGCGCTGGTCCTGGAGGATGAACGGGTAGCCGTAGATCTTCTTCCACCAAGCGTTGAAGGTCAGCACCATGCGGTTGCGCGGATACCATTCGATGCCGACGTCGTAGTTGTCGGCGGTAAAGGGCTGGAGCTCCGGATTGCCGAGGTCGTAAGTGTCGCCGTCGAGGTTGAGGCTGAACCCGGGCAGCAGGTCGGCCGGGTTGACGCCGGTCACCGTGCGCGCCGCCGCGCCGCGGATCAGCAGGTTGTCGCGGACGAAATAGGACAGGTTGGCGCTGGGCAGCCAGTTGTCGTAGCTGTTGTCGAAGCTGCGGATCACCACGCCGGTGCCGCCGAACAGGATGACGTCGTTCACCCGGCCGTTGGCGGTCTGGTAGGTGCTGGCGTAGCGGACGCCGCCGTTGAAGCGCAGCTCGCGCCCGAAGATGTCCTGTCGCCCGTCGACCATGATGTAGCCCGAGGTCGTGTCCTCCAGCAGGTCGCGCCGGGCGTAGGAGCTGTTGTAGCTGAGCGCGGTATTGCCCGGGTTGATGCCCTCGCGGAAGTACTCCAGGTCGACGACGCCGGCGATCTTGTCGAAGTCGGGGACCAGCCAGCCCTGGTTGAACCCGGCGTCGAACGGCGCGCCCTTGAACAGCGGCGAGGGCAGCGGCGTCAGGTAGTTGCCCAGCTGCGAATCCGGTATCGCTTCCAACAGCGACTTGTTGGGAACGGTGGTGCCCGCCCCGCAGAAGCCACGCGTGAAGCAGACCGCGATCTGGCCGCCGGCATAGCCGACGATCTTGCGGTCGAACACGTTCTTCATGAACCCGGTCGACAGCTGAAAGGTGGTCGCGTCGCCCGCGACCAGGTCGAACCGGATCGCCTTCTGGTCCAGGTTCTGGCGGGTGACGCCGTCGCGGCCCTCCTGCCAGCTATAGTTGCGGAAGGTTCCGAAATCGATGTTCGACTGGATCGACGGGGTCAGCGCGCCCGGCTGATAGCTGTAGTAGCCGACCTGGCCCGTGTTGTTCGGGGTCAGGTCGCTCGCGGGCGCCGCCGCCGGGATCACCTGGCCGGCCGGGGTGAAGGTCAGCGGGATCCGGCCCGGCGCCGACTGGATGGTGTACTGGACCGCCGTGTTGGTCTGCCGCCCGGCGTTCATCATCCCCGATACCGAGAAGCGCAGGTCGTCCGCGATGTCCCATTCCATCGCCAGCGACTTGTACGACAGCGTCGACGGCGTGTCGCCGAAGTCGGACTGGTTGAGGAAGTAGGTGTTGGCGAACGTGCCCGAGCTGACGATCCGCTCGTCGCCGGTCAGCGTCAGGTTGACCGGCACCGTGTTGTTGTAGCTGCGCAGCGTCTGCATCAGCTGGTGCTGGCGGAAGTTGTTCTTGACGTCCGAGAACAGGAAATCGCCGCGGAACCGCAGGTCGGGGTTGGGCCGGTATTCGAGGTTGATCAGCCCGCCGATGCGGCTGCGGTTGCCGATCGTCTGTTCAGCGCGCATCAGCCGCGGGACCAGTGCATAGCTCAGGTCCTGGCAGCTCAGCCCCGATGTGCCGCCGGGCGCACCGAGCGCGCACACCGACAGCGGCGTGCCCGCCGCGCCCAGCCCGACGGAGGCGGGGACATTGCCGGGCACGGTGGTCAGCGTCGCGCCGCCGCCGCGGCCGTAGCCGCCGACCACGGTCGGGCCGCGGTTGCATCCCGCCGGAGCCGCTGCGGAGTTGGGGCATTGCGGCACCGCCAGCGTCGTGTACCCGATCGTGTCGAACGTCTCGGTGCGATAGTCGCGCTTGGCCCAGGCAATGGCGCCCAGGATGCCGAACTCGCCGATGCCGGTGTCAAAGGTGTGGCTCGCGATCAGCGCGGCGCGCGGCGTGGTGGTGCCGCTGGCGTCCTGGTACTGGCCCTGCGCCTGCAGGCTGAGCTGGAACCCCTTCTTGTCGAACGCGCGCAGCGGCTGGAGATCGACCACGCCCGCGGTGCCGCCCTCCACGGTGCTCGCGGTCGGCGACTTGGACAAGGTGAGGCGGCGGAACAGTTCGTTGGGGATCACGTCCAGCCCCGACCCGCGCCCCTCGTTGCCCGAATAGGCCGACGTGGTCGTGTTGAAGCCGTTGATGGTGGTCACGGTGAACCCGGCGCTCAGGCCGCGGACGTTGATGGTCGTGCCCTCGCCCGACCGGTCGCGGTTGATCTGCACGCCCGGCAGGCGCTGGAGCGATTCGGCGAGGTTGAGGTCGGGGAACTTGCCGACATCCTCCGAATAGATCGAGTCGATGAAGTTGGTCGCGTTCTTCTTGGCGTTGGCCGAATCCTCCAGCGACCGGCGATAACCGGTGACGATGATGTCGCCCTGCCCCGCCGCGCCCGCCGCTCCCGCCAGCCCCGCGCCGCCGTCATCCGCGGCGGTGCCGCCTCCGCCTGGCGACTGGCCGGTGACCGCCTGGGTCGTCGCATCGGTGGGCGGCGTGGTGGAACTGCCGCTCTGCGTCACGCCGGTGCCGGAGCGATCGGTCGGAACCGGGTCCGCCTGGATGCCTTGGGTGTTCGATGGTCGAGCGGGCGTGCCGGCCTGTGCTGGCGGCTGGGCGCTCTGGGCCAGGGCCGGCTGCGCAAGCGCGATGGCCACCACGCCGGCCGACGAAAGCAACATCGACGCATGAACACGGAACCGGGACGCTTCGCTCGACATGTACCTCTCCCTGTGCAGATGTTTTCTATGAAACTCTCTGTTACCGGTAAACTATCTTGCCGATCGCCATGCTGCAAGCTTTTCCGAAAAGGGTGCTGGCAGAGGCTGACGGGACGGTTCGACGTGCGCCAAGAGCCGCTCCCGGTCGCGCCTGAGCGGTGGTCCGAGCCTGCCCGCACGATCGGATTGACGCGGCCCTGTCCGATCCGGCTATAAGGCGCGCGATTTCAACAGCGGGGACAGAGGGGCTTGACGCGGAGCGGGAGGACCAAGAAGGCTTCCACCGTACGCGATGTGGCCCGATACGCCGGTGTATCCCATACGACCGTGTCGCGGGTCGTGAACGGCGACACGGTCGTCACCGAGGCGACGCGCAAGATCGTCGAGCAGGCGATCGCGGCGCTGGACTTCATACCCAGCCCGCTTGCACGGGCGCTTTCCGGCGCTCAACAGATCCGCGTCGGCTTGCTGCACCGCTTCCCCAATCCGGGGTCGTTGGGCGAGTATCTCGTGCACCTGCTCGACGTTGCGTCGAAAGCGCATGCCAGTCTCGTGGTGCGAGAGATCGCGGATCTGGCGAAGCATGAGGCCACCATCGACGAGATCGCCGAAAGCGGCGTGCAGGGCGTGATCCTGAGCCCTCCGCTGGCCGACGTTCCTGGCCTACTCGACGCGCTGTTCGCGCGCCGGATCGCCGTTGTCGCCACCGGATCGAACCGGCAGACCGGGCGGATCGTCTCGGTCGGCATCGACGATCAGGAAGCGGCGCGGGCGATGACCCTGCATCTGCTCCGGTCGGGGCACACACGTATCGGTTTCATCTGCGGCGACCCGCGCTTCGCCTCCGCGGGATTGAGGCTCAGCGGCTTTCGGAACGCGATGCGGGAGGCGGGCGTGCGCGTGGCGGACGAGATGATCGCCCAGGGAAACTACACGTACCAGTCCGGCCTGATCGCGGCCGAACAGCTGATCGGGTGTGCCGAGCGCCCGACGGCGATCTTCGCGAGCAACGACGACATGGCGGCCGCGACGGTGGCTGTCGCCCATCGGCGTCGCCTCGACATTCCCCAGGACCTTTCCGTCTGCGGCTTCGACGATGCCGTCCTCGCCACCACCATCTCGCCCGAGCTCACGACGATAGGACGACCTGTCGCCGACATCACCCGGGCCGCGTTCAGAACGCTTGTTGCACAGGTCACGTCCGACACGGTCGCCGGGGGCGGCCTGCAGGTGTTCGGCCACAAGCTGATCCGCCGGCAGTCGGACGGACCTCCGCCAAGCCGGACCACGCCGCGATGACGGTCAGCGCCCCAGGGGCCCATCGCTGAACGCCAACCGCCCGCCATGCGATGCGGAACCCGTGCCTGCCGCCTAGACGCCGATGCTGCGTCATCGTTCGAAGCGTGCTGACACGGCTCGGCCGAAGCTGCATAGGGGCAGGGATAATCGACGGGAGCAACCGGGATGAAGCGTCTTGCGGCGGTGTTGGCAGCGCTGGTCACAGGTTCCGCAGGTCCTGCGGCAGCCCAGCGGCAGGACGCCCCCATCGCGTTGCAGGTGGATGCGGCGCGGCCGGGCGCGATCATCGATCGCAACATCTTCGGCCAGTTCGCCGAGCATCTGGGCACGGGCATCTATGACGGCGTCTGGGTAGGGCCGAGATCGGCGATCCCCAATGTGCGCGGCATCCGCAGCGACGTGGTTCGCGCGTTGAGGGCCATCCGGGTGCCCAACGTCCGCTGGCCGGGAGGATGCTTCGCGGACGATTACCACTGGCGTGACGGAGTCGGTCCGGTCGCCAGGCGCACCGCACGGCTGAACGCGGGGTGGGGCGGAGTGATCGAACCCAACAGCTTCGGCACCCACGAGTTCATGGATTTCGCCGATCAGCTGGGATCGGACGTGTTCCTGTCGATCAACGTCGGTTCCGGCACCGTGCAGGAAGCGGCGGACTGGGTGGAGTACCTGACCGCCGACAAGCCGACGGCGCTGGCCAGGGAGCGCGCGGCGAACGGCCACCCCGCGCCCTACCGGATCAAGTATCTGGGGCTGGGCAACGAGAACTGGGGCTGCGGCGGGGCGATGTCGCCCGACCATTACGTCGAGCAGATGAAGCAGTTCGCGCATTATTCGCGCAACTTCAATCCGGCGCAGACGGGCGCGAACGCGATGCGGCGGGTCGCGGTCGGCTGGGACAGCCTGAAGAGCGACTATACCGAATCGGTGATGAAGGCCTGGAAGGACAAGGTCTGGAGCTGGGATATCGAGGGGGTGTCGCTCCACGCCTACACCATCCCGAACAGCTGGGAGAAGAAGGGTCCCAGCGTCGGGTTCGGCGAGGACGAGTACGCCAAGGCGGTCAAGGCCACGCTCCAGATGGAACGCTGGGTGACCCAGCAGAGCGCGGTCATGGATCGCTACGACCCTGAGCGGAAGCTCGGGTTGTACGTGGACGAATGGGGGCTGTGGGCAGATCCGACCCCGGGCAGCAATCCCGGCTTCCTCCAGCAGCAGAACACGATGCGCGACGCGGTCCTGGCGGCGCTCAACCTCAACATCTTCATGCGCCATGCCGACCGGGTGCGCGGCACCAACATCGCCCAGATGGTCAACGTGCTTCAGGCGATGATCCTGACGGATGGGCCGCGCATGGTGCTGACCCCGACCTACCACGTCTACCACCTGTACGTCCCGTTCCAGAACGCAACCGCGGTACCGGTGCGGTTCGAGGGCGGGAGCTATGCCTTCGGCGACATACGGCTGCCGCGGGTGGATGCGGCGGCTGCGCGGGACGAGTCGGGCCGGCTATGGCTGTCGCTGGTCAACGTCGACCCGAACCGGCCCGCGCGCTTCAGCGCCGCCATCGCCGGCACGACCAACCGGTCCGCATCCGGGCGGGTGCTGACGGCGGACGCGGTGGATGCTCACAACCGCTTCGAGGATCCGAACCGGGTTGCGCCGCGACCCTTTGCGGGGCGGGCCGAGGGCGGCAGGCTGATCTTCGATCTCCCGCCCAAGGCGATCGCGGTCGTCGAGGTGCGGTGACCGCGCCCGCGGCGGCGATCGGCGGAAACCGGCGGCGGTCGACGTCCCGGACTTCGCGATGTGCGATGCTGGACCAGATCAGTTCGGAGTTCGGTGATGGGCGATAGGCGATGTTTCGCGCTCGATCTGGTGGAGGATGCGGACCTGATCGCCGCGTACGAGCAGGCCCACGCACCCGGCGCGGTGTGGCCCGGGGTGACGGCCGGGCTTCGGGCGGCCGGCTATCGGGCGATGGAGATATGGCGCGTGGGCAACCGGCTGTTCATGATCGCCGAGGTGACGGCCGAGTGGCCGCTACCCCTGCCTGAGGATCTGGAGGCCGTCGATCAGCGCTGGCAGGCCACCATGGACCGCTTCCAGAAGCGGCTCAGCGTCTCGCCGGCAGGGGAGAAATGGGCCCCCATGACCCGCATCTACTCTCTCGACGAGCAGGACGGCGGCGATGATGGCGTCTGACCCGCGCGCCTCGTCCAACGGTGTGGAGCGATCGCGGTTCGGATCGCGTCGGCACGGGAACAGCGCGCGTCGGCCTTGCCGCTTACCGCTTGCACCGCCACCGATTGCGACCTAGCTTTCACGCGTGACAACGGCTTTCCTTCTGCTCGGCGGATTCCGCTCGGCCGGACCGGGTTCGTTCGCGATCCGGTGGGGCCGGAGCCGCGTAGTTCGGTCAGGCCCGGTCCGGCCTGCGGAGGGGCGCCGCTGCAATCCGATCGTCGGCGGTGGAAGCGCCCGCTGATGCTCGTCGCGGTGTGCGATTTCCCGGGCCAAGTGACGCTCGCCGATCGACCGGCGCCGGTTCGGGGACGGGACGAGGCGCTGATCCGGATCCGCCGCGTCGGCATGTGCGGCACCGACTATCACATCGTGCGCGGAACGCAGCCCTATCTGAGCTACCCCCGCGTCATGGGCCATGAGCTCGCGGCCGAGGTGATCGAAGCGCCGGATGACTGCGCCATCGGGCCGGGGACGCCGGTATGCGTCATTCCCTACATCTCGTGCGGTGATTGCCGGGCGTGCCGGCGCGGACGGGAGAACTGCTGCGCCAGGCTGGAGGTGCTGGGCGTCCATCGCGACGGCGGGCTGGCCGAACGGCTTTGCGTTCCCGCGCGGCTGCTGGTCGATGCAAGCGGCCTGTCGCTCGACCAGGCGGCGATGGTGGAGTTCCTGGCGATCGGGCACCATGCGGTCGATCGTGGTGCGGTCGGCGCGGACGATCGCGTCCTGGTGGTCGGGGCCGGGCCGATCGGCATGGCGGTCGCGCTGTTCGCCGTGCGGCGTGGCGCGGAGGTCACGGTACTCGACGGCAACACCATGCGATCGCGCTTCTGCAGGGACGTGCTCGGCGTTGCCCACGCGCCGGCCTCCGGCCCCGACCTGGAACGCGAACTGGCGCGGATCAGCGGGGGCGAGGATTTCGACGTGGTGTTCGACGCGACGGGCAGTCCCGTCGCGATGGAGGCCGGCTTCGCACGCGTCGCGCATGGCGGATCGTTCGTCCTCGTGTCGATCGTCGCCGCCGCGATCACCTTCGACGATCCCGCTTTCCACAAGCGCGAAACCAGCCTGCTCGGCAGCCGCAACGCGACCCGGGCCGATTTCGTCGCGGTGATCGAGGCGATCCGCGCGGGCGCGGTGCCGACGGCCGCCATGCACACCCACAGCGCCCCGCTGGACGACCTGCCTGCGCGGCTGGGTGAATGGATGACGCCGGAAGCAGGGGTCATCAAGGCGATCGTGACGATATGACGACCGTCGTCGATGCGCATCAGCATTTCTGGACAACAGCCGCGCCCTGGCATGGCTGGCCCGGACCCGACCTGCCGGCGATCCATCGCGACTTCGGCCCCGACGATCTGGAGCCACTGCTCGCCGACGAGGGCGTGGCCGGGACCGTGCTGGTGCAGTCGCAGCCCAACGATGCCGACACGGACTGGATGCTGGCGCTGGCCCGGGATCGCCCGGAGATCCTGGGCGTGGTCGGTTGGGTCGACATGCTCGCCCCGTCCGCACCCGTGCGGATCGCGGCCCTGGCGGCTCATCCCAAGTGCAAGGGCGTCAGGCCGATGTTGCAGGACCTGCCCGCCGACTGGATCCTCCAGCCCGCAGCCCGCCCGGCGCTGGAGGCGATCGCGGCCAGCGGCCTCGTTCTCGACGCACTGATAACCCCGATCCACCTCGCCGCGATCGAAGCGGTGGGTCGTCGCCATCCCGGCCTCACGATCGTGATCGATCATGCGGCCAAGCCGGACATCGCGCGGGGTTTCCGACAATCCTGGGCCGACGATCTCGCGCGGGTCGCCGCACTGCCCGGGACCGCGTGCAAGCTGTCCGGGCTGGTCACGGAAGCCGGGGCCGGGTGGCGGCCCGCCGATCTTGCCGATCATGTCCGCACGATCCTGTCGCTGTTCGGCGCTGACCGCGTGCTGTGGGGCAGCGACTGGCCGGTTGTGCTGCTCCGGACGACGTACGACCGGTGGCTGCGAACGGCGCGGTCGTTGACGCCGGTCGCCGATCATGCGGCGGTATTCGGGGGCAACGCCGTCCGCCTTTATCATCTCTCGCCAAGGAAGATCTGACCCATGCGCCTGCTTCGTTACGGACCGGTCGGGGCCGAAAAGCCCGGCCTGCTGGACGCAGACGGACGACTGCGCGACCTGTCGGGCGTCCTTCAAGACCTGGACGCGGCGGCGATCACGCCCGAGTCGCTCGAAAGGCTGCGCGCCCTGGATCCCGCTGCGTTGCCGGCCGTGGAGGGCGAGCCCAGGCTGGGCGTTCCGATCGCCGGGATCGGCAAGTTCATCGCCATCGGGCTCAACTATGCCGACCACGCCAGGGAAGCGGGGCTGGAACCGCCGCCCGAGCCGATCTTCTTCACCAAGGCGATCAGCTGTCTGAACGGCCCCGACGATCCGGTGATGATCCCCAAGGGATCCCACAAGACCGACTGGGAGGTCGAGCTGGGCGTTGTGATCGGCACCAGGTGCCGCCACGTCGAGGAGGCCGACGCACTGTCGCATGTCGCCGGCTTCGTGCTGGCCAACGACGTGTCCGAACGCGCTTTCCAGAAGGAGCTCGGGTCGCAATGGGACAAGGGCAAGGGGTGCGACACGTTCGGCCCGGTCGGTCCCTGGCTGGTCACGCCCGACGAGGTCGCCGACTGCCAGGCGCTCGACATGTTCCTCGACGTCAACGGTCGCCGGATGCAGACCGGCAACACCGCCACCATGATCTTCCCGGTCGCCGAATGCATCGCCTATGTCTCGCGGTTCATCACGCTGCTGCCCGGCGACCTGCTCATCACCGGTACCCCGCCGGGCGTGGGCGAGGGGCAGAAGCCGGACAAGATCTTCCTGCAGGCCGGCGACACCATGCGTCTCGGCATCACCGGGCTGGGGGAACAGCGCCAGACCGTCGTGCCGTTCGCCTGACGCCCGCATGATCGCCGCGTCGCCATCCGATTATCGCGCGCTTGCCCGGCGGCGGCTGCCCCGGTTCCTGTTCGAATATATCGACGGGGGCAGCTATGCCGAGCGGACGCTGCGCCGGAACGAGGTCGAGCTAGGCGACCTCGCGCTGCGCCAGCGGGTGCTGACGTCGGTCGGCGAGCCGGACATGTCGACCCGGCTGTTCGGGGCACCGGCGTCGCTGCCGCTTGCGTTGGCCCCGATCGGGCTCGCCGGCCTCAACGCCCGCCGGGGCGAGGTGCAGGCGGCGCGCGCGGCGGAAGCGGCCGGCGTGCCGTTCTGCCTGTCCACCGTCGGGGCCTGTGCGCTCGACGAGGTGGTGAGCGGCACCACCCGCCCGTTCTGGTTCCAGCTCTACATGATCCGCGACCGCGCCTTCATGGCCGACCTGCTCGACCAGGCCGCGGCGGCGGGCTGTTCGACCCTGGTGTTCACGGTCGACATGCCCGTTCCCGGCACCCGTTACCGCGATTACCGGACCGGTCTTGCCGGCGCGTCCGGAATCAGCGGCCGGTTGCGTCGCGTGGCACAGGTCCTGGCGCGCCCCGGCTGGGCCTGGGACGTAGGCGTTCGCGGACGCCCGCACAGCCTGGGCAACGTCGCGCCGGTGCTGGCCGGGCGAACGGGCATCGAGGACTTCTTCGCCTGGATGCGCAACAACTTCGATCCGACGATCGGCTGGCGGGATATCGATTTCATCCGCAGTCGCTGGCGCGGCCCGTTGATTGTCAAGGGCGTGCTCGACCCGGAAGATGCAAGGGAAGCCGCCCAAATCGGCGCCGACGGGCTGGTGGTGTCCAACCATGGCGGCCGCCAGCTCGACGGGGTGCGATCGGCCGCATCGGCGCTGCCCCGCATCGCCCAGGCGGTGGGTGACCGGATGACGGTGCTGGCCGACGGCGGCGTGCGGTCAGGGCTGGACATCGTCCGGATGCTGTCGCTCGGAGCCAAGGGCGTGCTGATCGGCCGCTTGTGGGCGTATGCGCTCGCCGCCGGTGGGCAGCGTGGGGTGGAAAGGATGCTGGCGCTGCTGGCGGCCGAGATGCGGGTCGCCATGACGCTGACCGGGTGCAGCCGGGTCGACGACATCGGCCCCCATTGCCTGGACGCTGTCACGCAGGATTGAGCGCCTCCCCGCGACGATGCGGGGTCAGAGCGTCACCCCGCGCTTCCAGATCGCGATCTCGCGTTCGTCGTTGCGTTCGCTTGCGGTTGGTTCGCCCGATGCCGCCGCGCAGACCTGGGTGAGGAGCGCGTCCGCGGTTTCGTCGAGCCCCACCTCGATCACCCGACCCGCGTCGAAGTCGATCCAGCTCGACTTGCGCGCCGCCAGCGCCGAGTTGGACGCGATCTTGACGGTGGGGACCGGAAATCCAAGCGGCGTGCCGCGACCAGTGGTGAAGAGGATCAGCGTCGCGCCTGAGGCGGCGAGCGCCGTGGCGGACACGGCGTCGTTGCCCGGCGCTTCCACCAGGGTCAGTCCGTCCCGGCGGACGCGCGCGCCGTAGCGCAGCACGTCGGTGACGGTCGCATGACCGCCCTTCTGCACCGCCCCGAGCGACTTTTCCTCCAACGTCGTGATTCCGCCCGCGACGTTGCCCGGCGACGGGTTCTCCGCGATCGACTGGCCCTGATCGAGGAAGTAGCGCCGGAAGTCCTCGACCAGGTCGACCACGTCTTCGAACACCCGTCGCGACCCGGCCCGGTTCATCAGCAGCTGTTCCGCACCGAACATCTCCGGGATCTCGGTCAGCAGAACTCGCCCGCCGGCATCGGCCACCGCGTCCGCGATGCATCCCACCAGCGGGTTGGCGGTCAGTCCCGACAGTCCGTCCGACCCGCCGCACTTCACCCCCAGCACCAGCCGCGAGAGCGGCACCGCCTGCCGTCGCGCACCCTCGGCCCGCTCCACCAGCTGCCCGACCGCGGCCAGCCCGTCGCCCATTTCGTCCGCCGAAAGCTGCGCGGACACGGCTTTTACCAGCGCGCGCCGTTCGGGCGGCACGTCCGCCAGCAGCGCGTCGAGCTGGTTCTCCTCGCACCCGAGCCCGACCAGCAGCACGCCGCCCGCATTGGGGTGCGTCGCCAGGGAGGCGAGCACCGCGCGCGTTCCGTCGAGATCGGCTCCCAGCTGGGAACACCCGAACGGGTGCGAGAACGCGTGGATGCCGTCCACGCGGCCGCCATGAAGCGCTTGCGCCGCGTGCGCGATGCGCTGTGCCGTCCTGGCCACGCAACCGACCGTGGGCAGTATCCAGATCTCGTTGCGCGTGCCCACCTGGCCGTCGTCGCGGACATAGCCCAAGAAGGTCCGCGGTCGCCCGATCGGTCGGGACGAGGCAACGGGATGCGGGCGGTAGGAGAAGCAGCCCTGCCCTTCCAGCGCGGTGCGAAGGTTGTGCGAGTGGACGTGCTCGCCCGCCGCGATGTCCGCGGTCGCCAGCCCGATCGGAAGGCCGAACTTCCGAACGGAACCGCCCGTCGGGATCGGCCTCAAGGCCAGCTTGTGCCCCCGTGCGATCGGCTGGACGAGTACAACCGTTCCCGTGTCCGTCACGATCCGTTCACCGGCTGCAAGATCGCGCAGGGCGCTTGCCACGTCATCGTCATGGTGGACGCGAAGCCAGGAGCGGTCGGGGTGCAAGGGGGCAGGGGGCGGGGCGGGACCGCCTCCTGGACACGGAGCCACCGGCGTCGAAGGTTCCGCGATCATGCTTCGGCCGGGGGCTGCCGTTCCGACGAACCCGGTCGGTCCGTCGTCAGGGACGCGGCGAAATAGCCCGAGATCCGTTCGCCGGCGGTGGCGAGCAGGGCCCGGGTTTCGTTCAGGTCGCTGGTTTGCGATCCGTCGATCATGATGAGGTAGGGGATCGTGAGCGCGGCCGCGATGCCGCCGCCGAAGCCGAACACGGGAACGCTGATGTCCGTCACGCCGGCCGTCCGCGCGCTGGGTTGCATCTCGAAGCCGCGGTCCCGGACGGTTGCGAGCCGCGCGGTCAGGTCGGCGGCGGCGGCGCGCGACGGTTCCGGCATGGCTGCGATCACGCCCGCGAACCGTGGCCCGGTCTCAAAGGCCAGGAGCACATGTCCCGAGCAGCTCGTCACCAGATCGATGATCGCGCCCACGCGCATCGCGAACGATGCAGGTCCGGCGTGCTCCTGACGATGGATCACCAGCCCTCTCGTTTCGGCGCGGATGACCAGGTGACAGGACTGGTTGGTCGCCCCCGCGAGTTCCGCCATCACCGGCGCCGCCACATTCGCAAGGGATTGGGCGGGTGTGCCGCGATAGGCGACGTCCAGCATCCGGTAGGAAATGCGGTACCGGTCACCTTGCGCGTCCTTGTTGAGCCATCCGCGCCGTTCCATGACCACGATGACGCGGAATACCTCGCTGATCGAGCGCGAGAGACCTTGTGCGATCTCGGTGATGGTCATCCCGCCCGAAACCGCCGCAAGAAGCTCCAGGATGTCGAACCCGCGCTCGAGCGCGGGTGCCGAATAGTCTCTACGCGACTTCGGCTCGGGACCGTTCGGGTGGGAGTTCGCCATCGCCTGCTTATTCCATGCACCGCCCCGATCCGAAAGGGGTGGTCGAAGCGGTCGTGTCGCGGAAAAAACGCGTAATCGAGCCGTTCGGTCGAACCCGCCGTCGGAAGATGGGGCTTGATCGTGTGACCGAGAATGATACTTCTACCGGTGAAAAGATGTTTGACGTAGGGAGGAGCTGGTTTTGAGGCTGGGCGGCAAACGTGCCATCGTCACGGCGGCGGGTCAGGGCATAGGTCGGTCCATTGCCGAGGCCTTCGCTCGCGAGGGCGCCACCGTTATCGCGCTCGATCGTGATCCTTCGCTGCTGACGGACTACGAGCACGCGATCGTTCTCGACCTGACGCAACACGACGAGATCGACCGCCTTCCGGAACGGACGGGTCCGGTCGACGTGCTGGTCAACGCCGCCGGGCTGGTACACGACGGCAACGTCCTGTCTTGCGATCTGGCCGACTGGGACGCCGCCTGGGCGCTCAACGTGTCCGCCATGTTCCGGACCATCCGCGCCTTCCTGCCCGAACTGGTCGAACGTCGGGCGGGATCGATCATCAACATCGCCTCGGTGGCATCGTCGCTCATCGGCGTCCCGAACAGGTTCGCCTACGGCACCACGAAGGCGGCGGTGATCGGCATGACCAAGTCGGTCGCCGCGGACTTCGTCGCTTCCGGCGTGCGTTGCAACGCGATCTGCCCCGGCACGGTGGAGACGCCCTCGCTGATTGGCCGGGTGGAGGAGGTCGCGAAGCGCGACGGCATCCCGTTCGAGCAGGCCTATGCCGCCTTTGCCGGACGGCAGCCGGTCGGTCGCCTGGGGCGCGCCGGGGAGATCGCGGCGCTGGCGGTGCACCTCGCGTCCGACGAAAGCGCGTTCACGACCGGAACCACGGCCGTGATCGACGGCGGCTGGACCGTCCTGTGACCCGCATCGTCTCGCTCCGGACGGAGGACATCCGCTTTCCCACCAGCGCGGGGCTGGACGGGTCGGACGCGATGAACCCGGACCCGGACTATTCGGCCGCCTATGTGGTGCTGGGGACCGATACGCCGGGGCTGGAGGGCCACGGCCTGACCTTCACCATCGGTCGCGGCAACGAAATCTGCGTGGCTGCGATCGAGGCGATGCGCCACCTGGTGATCGGGCTGGAGCTGGACTGGATCACGGCCGATCCGGGGCGCTTCTGGCGCCACGTCACCGCCGACAGCCAGCTGCGCTGGATCGGCCCGGACAAGGGTGCGATCCACCTGGCGACCGGGGCGGTCGTCAACGCGGTGTGGGACCTGTGGGCCAAGGCGGCGGGCAAGCCGCTGTGGCGGCTGGTGGCGGACATGAGCCCGGAGGAGCTCGTCCGCGCGGTGGACTTCCGCTACCTCACCGACTGCCTGACCCCCGACGAGGCGCTGGCGATGCTGCGCGCCAGGGAGGCCGGCAAGGCGGAGCGGATCGCGACGCTGACGACGGAGGGCTATCCCTGCTACACCACGTCGGCGGGCTGGCTGGGCTATGACGACGACAAGCTGCGCCGGCTGGCGCGCGAGGCGGTGGATGCGGGCTTCCGCCACGTCAAGCTGAAGGTGGGGCGCGACCTCCAGGACGACATCAGACGCCTGCGCATCGCGCGCGAGGCGGTGGGTCCCGACGTGCGGCTGATGATCGACGCCAACCAGATATGGGAAGCGGACGAGGCGGTCGCGTGGGTGAAGGCGCTCGCCTTTGCAGACCCATGGTTCATCGAGGAGCCGACCAGCCCCGACGACGTGCTCGCCCATGCCGCCATCCGCCGCGCAATCGGCCCGGTCAAGGTCGCGACCGGCGAGATGTGCCAGAACCGCATCATGTTCAAGCAGTTCATGGCTGCGGGCGCGATCGACGTGGTGCAGATCGACGCCTGTCGGCTGGGAGGGGTGAACGAGATCCTGGCGGTCCTGTTGCTGGCCGCGAAGTTCGACCTGCCGGTGTGCCCCCATGCCGGCGGTGTGGGTCTTTGCGAGTACGTCCAGCACCTTTCGATGATCGACTATGTCGCGATCTCCGGCACCAGGGAGGGACGGGTGGCCGAATATGTCGACCACCTCCACGAGCATTTCCTCGATCCCTGCGTCGTCCGCGACGCCGCCTACATGCCGCCGACCCGGCCGGGCTATTCGATCGAGATGAAGCCCGCCTCCATCGCGCGGTTTCGGTTCCGCGCACCGGAGGCGACGGGATGAACCTGGGTCTTGGCGACAAGGTGGTGATCGTCACGGGCGGGGGCGCAGGGATCGGCGGCGCGATCTCGACGGTGCTGGCCGAGGAGGGCGCCATTCCCGCCATCCTGGGGCGCAGCCCGCTCCAGCCAGAGTTCGCCGAGCGCTTGTACGGACTGCGACCCGAAGCCCTGTTCATCCAGATCGACCTGACCGACGATGCGGGGTGCGCCGCCGCGGTGGCCGCGGTGGCCGGGCGGTTCGGCGCGATCCACGGGCTGGTCAACAACGCCGGGGTCAACGACGGCGTCGGGCTGGAGGCGGGACTTGACGCGTTCAACGCCTCCCTCAACCGCAACCTCGGCCATTACTACGCGATGGCGCACCATTGCCTGCCGCACCTGCAGGCGAGCCGCGGCGCGATCGTCAACATCTCCTCCAAGACCGCGCTGACCGGGCAGGGCGGCACCAGCGGCTATGTCGCGGCCAAGGCGGCGCAGCTCGGGCTCACCCGCGAGTGGGCGGCGGCTCTCGCCAAGGACGGGGTGCGCGTCAACGCCGTGCTGCCGGCGGAGGTGATGACCCCGCTGTATCGCAACTGGCTCGACAGCTTCGATGACCCCGACGCCAAGCTGTCCGAGATCACCGCGCGCATCCCGCTCGGCCATCGGATGACCACCGATCGTGAGATCGCCGACACCGTGGCGTTCCTGCTGTCGGCCCGGGCGTCGCACACCACGGGCCAGTGGATCGTGCCCGACGGCGGCTACACCCATCTCGATCGGGCATTGGACTAGACAATGACACCCACGACCGACGCCTCGCCCGCAAGGGCCAGCTACCTTCCGGCGATCGCGATCACGGTCAGCCTGTTCTTCCTATGGGGCATGGCGAACAACCTGAACGACATCCTGATCGCCCAGTTCAAGAAGGCGTTCGTCCTGTCCGATTTCGGGACCAGCTTTGTCCAGCAGGTCTTCTACCTCGGCTATTTCCTGTTCGCGATCCCGGCCTCGTTGCTGATGAGCGCGCGGGGCTACAAGGCGTCGATCGTCACCGGACTGATGCTGTACGGATGCGGCGCGCTGTTGTTCTATCCCGCCGCAGCGATGAGCCAGTACCTTCTTTTCCTGCTCGCGCTGTTCGTGATCGCTTCCGGGCTCGCCTTCCTGGAAACCTCCGCCAACCCGCTGATGACCGAGCTGGGAGATCCGGCGGGCGCCGCCCGGCGCATCAACTGGGCGCAGGCCGCCAATCCGCTGGGCGCGATCACCGGCGTGCTGGTCGGGCGCAACTTCATCCTGTCCGGCATCCAGCATGACGAGGCGGCGTTGCGCGCCATGTCGGCGGCGGAGCGGCTTGCCTACTACCAGACCGAGGTGCGGGCGGTGGTGCAGCCCTATGTGGCGATCGCGATGGTGGTGCTGGCCTTCGCGCTGGCGGCTGCGCTGGTCCGCTTCCCGCCCAGGGAACCGGCGGCGCGCGAGGCGGCGGGTCTGCGCGGGATGGGCGCGGCCTTCCGGCGCCCGCGCCTGCTGGCGGCTGCGGGAACGCAATTGCTGTACGTCGGTGCGCAGGTGGGACTTTGGAGCTATACCATCCGCTACACCCAGGCGGCGGTGCCGGGGATGGGTGAACGGGATGGTGCGGATGCGTTGTTCGTGTCGCTGATCCTGTTCTCGCTCGGCCGCTTCGTCGGGACGGCGGCGATGAGCCGGGTCACGCCCGCGATCATCCTGGCCGGCTTCGCGTCCGTCGCGATGGTGCTGACCGGGGTCGCGGCGGTCGCGGGAGGACATATCGGGCTTTATGCCCTGATCGCGGCCAGCTTCTTCATGTCGATCCAGTTCCCGACCATCTTCGCGCTGGGGGTGGAGGGTTTGGGGCCGCTGCGTCGGGCCGGGGCGGCGCTCATCATCATGGCCATCATCGGCGGTGCGATCCTGACCGCGATCATGGGCTGGGTGTCGGACCGCACCAGCATCGCGACGGCCATGCTGGTTCCCGTGCTGGCCTTTGCGGTCATCACGCTTTTCGCCATCTCGGCTCGCCGGCCCGCGTCCGCCTGAAGCGCGCCTGACCTGGCAGGCGGAAGGATCGCCGGGGGGCACGGACGTCCCCATCGCGACTACGATCCTCGTATCAGGGCGATCAGCTTCCCCCCAAAGCGGTAGCTTGATGCCGCTGGTAACGTAATCTTCGCCGTTGACTCGTTTGTGAAAGTAGCTTTTACTCCCGAAATGTAGAGCGGAATGCTCGGCACAGGTTCGGCGTCGGACGGGCTTCCCGGTGACGATCACCGCGCCGACCTGACCGGATCAACAACGTGCTCACCCAGATCACCGGGACGCGACGGCAATCTACGGGAGAGGACGCGTGAAAGAGCTTCTGCTTCGGACCACCGCCGTGGCGATGACCTGCGTGCCGGCCGCGGGCTATGCGCAGGCCGGAACGGCCCCCGCCGCACCATCGACGCAGGGGACCTTGTCGCAGGCGACGACCACTTCGAACGACCCCGCCGATGCGACTGCCAACGACGACATCGTCGTCACCGGCTTCCGCCGCTCGCTCGACGCGGCCGCCGAAGTCAAGCGCAACGCGGACATCGTCAGCGACGGCATATCGGCAGAGGACATCGGTCAGTTCCCTGATCTGAACCTCGCGGAGTCGCTGCAACGGATCACCGGTGTGCAGATTACCCGATCGGGCGGCGAGGGATCCGGCGTGTCGATCCGCGGGCTTCCCAGCGAGTTCACCCGCGTCCAGTACAACGGCCGCACCGTCGGCAGCGGTGGGACGCGTTCGTTCGACTTCACCGCCTTCTCCGCGCTGTTCACGAGCGCCGTCGAGGTCCAGAAGTCCCCCACCGCCGACATGATCGACGGCGGGCTGTCGGGCACCGTGAACGTCCGCACCGAACGCCCGCTGGACATCAACCGCAACACCCTCAGCGCATCGGTGGAGGGCGTCTACGAGGAGCAGCGCAAGAGGCTTACCCGCCGCGTCGCGGTTCTGGGCAACTGGGTCAACGCGTCGGGCACATTCGGCGTCAACGGCGGCGTGGCGTTCGAGCGCCGCGACTACCGCAACCGTTCGGACACGACCTATGGCGCCGAGACCAGTCGGGAGTCGCCGTTGCTCGATCCGGTTACCGGCCGCGCGATCACCGGAGGCAAGTCACCGCCGGTCGACTACAACCGCGACGGCGATGCCAACGACACCTACAGCTTCACCCACGGCTCGGACTTCTGGACCAGCGATGTCCGGCGCGACCGCCTGACCGGCATCTTGGGCTATCAGTTCAAGCCCGCAGACGGCCTGGAACTGTACGGAGACGCCTTCTACAGCCGGCTAAAGACCTACTCCGGGATCCAGCGCGCGCAGACCCGCTTCACCGATCTCGCACCCGGCACCGCGGGGACCTATGGCGTCCGCGGCAGCACCATCACCACCGAATACAACAGCCTGCTGCCGACCGGCTCGCAAGGTTTTCTGACCAGCATCGACGTCGACGGCCTCAGCAATCAGGCCATTGCCCGGATCGACGATCGCGAGATCGAGGTGAGATCCTTCGCGCAGGGCGCGCGATGGATCACCGGCGACTTCACGCTCCAGGCCGAAGGGTCCTATTTCAAGAGCAAGAACCGCAACAAGACGATCGGCCTCAACACGCAGGCGCGTGCCTCGGCGCTGCTCAGCTATGACGACGGCATCGGTACGCTGCCGACGCTCACCTTCAACCGCGGCTACGATCAGCTGAACCCGGGCAACTTCTACCTCACCAACGAGGACCTCCAGCAGAACCGGGGAACCGACCGCAACTACGAGGGCCGGGTCGACGCCACCTACAAGCTCGGCGATGGCTTCCTGCGCGCCCTCAAGGCGGGCGGGTTCTACAGCAACCGCCACTTCCGCAACGTCTCGGGCCAAGGGGTGCTCAACGCCGCAACACTGGCGGCGCTGTCCGGCGGACGGCTGACGGTAACGCCGGGGATCGAGGGCAGCGGCGGCATCCTGGCGTCTGATTTCCTCAAGGAGGGCGACTTCGGCGGATTGACCAACGCCCCGCGGCTGCTGGTGGTCGATCTCGACCGGTTCAGCAGCTTCATCTCCAGGCAGGACTATTTCGACGACCAGGTCGTCCCCGTACAGGCCGGATCGGGCTACGACATTCGCGAAAAGACCTTTGCCTTCTATGGCCGGGCCGATTTCGCGACGGCCGATGATCGGCTGGCGGGCAACATCGGCCTGCGCTACGTCCAGACGCGCACCACCTCGGTCGGGCTGATACCCGACCTGGACGGGCTGATCGTCGAGGTGGACAAGGTCACCACCACCATCCCGACCGCCGAGCAGACCGCCGTGGATGCCAAGTACGATGACATCCTGCCCAGCCTGAACCTGCGCTACAACATCACCGACGCGTTCGTGGCCCGGTTCGCGGCGGCGCGGGTGATTGGCCGGCCGGGCCTGGGCAGCCTTAACGCGGGCACCAGCGTCGATGCCAATGTACGGACCATCAACTCGGGCAATCCCGCGCTGAAGCCGTTCCGGTCGGACCAGCTTGACCTGTCGCTTGAATATTACCTACCCGGCGGCGGCCTGCTTTCGCTGGCCGGCTTCTACAAGCATCTCACCGACTACATCCTGTCGGGTCAGACGCTGGACACGCGCACGGTGACCCTGCGCGCCGGTGGAACGGCGTCGCTCGAGTTCCGACGCAACCAGCCGCTCAACCTCGCCAACGGCGACGTCAAGGGCGTGGAGGTCGCCGCCCAGCTTCCCTTCTCCTACCTGTCGGCCGCACTCGACGGGCTCGGCTTCTTCGGCAGCTACACCTACATCAAGGCACCGTCCTTTCCCCGGACGCAGGGCGGCGTGCCGTTCCCGCTCGACGGGGTAGCCAAGAACAACTTCACCGCCGGCGGCTATTTCGAGAAGTGGGGCTTTGGCGTCCGCGCGTCCTATACCTATCGCGGCCGCTACGCTTCGGGTGGCGGCATCTTCGGCGACGGCAACTTCACGCGGGCCTATGGCCAGCTCGATGGGTCCCTCGACTACAAGATCACCGACAACGTGTCGGTGTCGGTGGACGCCACCAATCTGCTCGACGTGAAGACCTTTGCCGACAACGGATTCGGATTGATCTACAACGAGAACTTCACCGGGCGGCGGTTCACCGGCGGCGTTCGGATCCGTTTCTGACCAGCCGGATGACGGGACGACGACCAGACACTAGCATCTTGGGAGATGGAAATGCAGATTGATCGCCGGTCCTTCGTGTCCGCCACCCTTGGTGCCGGGGTCGCGCCCATGCTGGGCGGCATGTCCGGGCCGCAGGGCACTCCGGCCTTTCAGCCGACCTGGGCGTCGCTGGTCGCCGGCTATCAGGCGCCCGACTGGTTCCGGGACGCCAAGTTCGGCATCTGGGCGCACTGGTCGGCGCAGTGCGTGCCCGAGGCGGGGGACTGGTACGCGCGGGAAATGTATATCCAGGGCACTCGCGCCTATGACCACCACGTCCGGACCTACGGCCATCCGAGCCAGGTCGGGTTCATGGAGATGTACCCCCGCTGGACCGCGGCGCAGTGGAATCCGGAACGGCTGATCGACCTGTATAAGCGCGCGGGCGCCCGCTACTTCATGTCGCTGGCCAATCACCACGACAATTTCGATACCTATGCCTCCACCCACCACCCGTGGAACGCCACCCGCTACGGACCCAAGCGGGACATCGTCGGCACCTGGGCGAAGCTGGCGCGCGATCGGGGCATGCGCTTCGGGGTGTCGAACCATTCGGCGCATTCGTGGCACTGGTACCAACCGGCCTATGGTTACGATCCAGAGGGTGCGCGCGCCGGCGAGCGGTATGACGCGGCCCGGCTGACCAGGGCGGACGGCCGCGGAAAGTGGTGGAACGGGCTGGACCCGCAGCAGCTCTACACCGGGCGCACCATGCCGATGCCCGACGGCATCCGCACCATCGCCGAAGCCAAGGCCTGGCACGAGGCGCACGACCGCAAGTGGGTGGAGGAACCGCCCGCGCAGAACCCGGCGTTCGTGCGCAACTGGCTGCTGCGTTGTCGCGAGCTCGTGGATCGCTACCGGCCCGACATGCTGTACTTCGACAACTTCACCCTGCCGCTCGGGCAGGCGGGGCTGGACATGGCGGCCTATACCTACAACCAGTCGATGCGCTGGCACGGCGGGCGCAACGAGGCGGTGGTGACCGCCAAGGCGACGCCGGCGGACCGGCGGCCGGGGCTCATCGACGTCGTGGAGCGCGGCACGCACGACTCGATCCAGCGTTATCCGTTTCAGACGGAGACGTGCATCGGCAATTGGCACTACGACCGCGCCCTGTACGAGCGAAACGGCTACAAGACCCCGCGCAAGGTGCTGCACACGTTGTGCGACGTGGTGGCCAAGAACGGCAACATGATGTTGTCCGTGCCGATGCGCGGCGACGGTTCGATCGACGAAAAGGAGGAGGCGATCGTCGAACGGATCGCGGAGTGGATGGGCCGCTACGGTCCCGCACTCTACGGGTCGCGTCCCTGGGACCTGCTGGGCGAGGGGCCGACGCAGGCCAGGAGCGGCCAGTTCAACGAGGGCGGGCAGGATTCGCCATATACCTCGCGCGACGTGCGCTACGTCCGCAAGGGGGCGGCGGTTCATGGCTTTACGCTCGGCTGGCCGGAGGACAACGTGGCCCGCTTTCCCGCGCTCGCGAAACGCGGCACCCCGGAGCGGGTCACGATCCCGGGCGACTCCGCGCCATTGCGGTTCCGCCGCACGACGCAGGCGCTGGAGGTGGACCTGCCGGCGTCGCTGCGCAACGACGTCGGCGTCGGACTGGTGGTGACGGGCACCGGGCTGACCGCCGCCTAGCCGGACGGTTCCAAGGACTGAGGGAGTATGATCATGGCGGGCGGAGGTGCGACGAAGCGCACGGCGCTCGCGGGCGCGCGGGTCGGCGTCACGCGACTGGCGGGGCCGTGCGACGTCCACGCTGCCGCTTGGACGCCGTGCGTCGCCGTCCACAGCACGACGCGGGCGCTGTATGCCTCGCACGACGAGCCCCCGTATCGCGTGATCCGGCGGTCCGACGGGCGCTCGCGCAACATCGGCGTGGTGCGGCCCTCCGGCTCGGACCGCGGCGTGATGCCGGTTGCTGCTTCAACTACGGCAACGGCAAGATCAGCAGCCTCGACGACGGCAACGGCATCATGGGGACACCTATCTCGGCAATGCCGCGCACGGTACACCGGCCAGCCGCCGGGGCCGTGATCATGACGGACCAGGAGAAGAACCTCGTCGGCTGCGCCGATCCCGACGGCTCGAAGACGTGTCTTCGCCTGCCCACCATCCGATGGCGCTTCGCCGCCGCGACGGCCAAGGGCGAGCCGCACCGCTGGAGCACGTCGGGCGGCGACGCGCGGCGCGGCCGGCTCTTCACGATGTTCGACGAACCCCGCATCGATCCGACCTACCACCCCATGCGCAAACAGGGGCATCATCCTGGGCGATGGCGGCGACAACGGCGTCGTCTCGCAGGGCACCTTCTACGAGGATGCGACAATTGCGGCAGGCATCTTTCCCAGCGCGGAGACGGAGCAGCGGGCGCAGGCCAACGTCGTCGCAGCGCGATGCGACACGCCCGTGGCGGGGATCGGGCCGGCTTCGGCCGCGCCCTTCGATGATCGTCACGAAATGAAGAGTGGAACAAGAGACATGGCACGCAAAGCGGATACATTCACCATCGACCGACGCACCGCGGTCGCATCCGCGCTCGCGCTTGCGGCGTCCGGGGCCGCGCCGGGGCTGGGTCGTGCCGCCGACAAACGGTCGAAAGGATCGCGCCTATGGTACCGGCAGCCGGCGAACACATGGAACGAGGCGCTGCCGATCGGCAACGGACGCCTGGGCGCCATGATCTTCGGCCGGGTCGGGCAGGAACGCCTCCAGCTCAACGAGGGAAGCCTGTGGGCGGGGCGGCCGTACGACCCTGACAATCCCGACGCGGCGGCCGCGCTGCCGCGCGTGCGAACGCTCATCGCCCAAGGCCGGTACAAGGAGGCGGACCGGCTGGCGGCCGACAAGATGATGGCCAAGCCGCTGTCCCAGATGTCGTATGGGACATTGGGCGACCTGCTGCTGTCGTTTCCGTCCGCGACGCCGACCCGTTACGAGCGCGAGCTGGACCTGTCGGAGGCGGTGGCGGTGGTCGCTTTCGATACGCCGGCCGGCCGTTTCCGCCGCGAGGCGTTCGCTTCGCTGCCCGACGAGGCGATCGTGCTGGCGATGGAGGCCCACGTCGGAGCGCTCGACTTCCAGGTCGCCTATCGCGGCCCACGGGCGGTGAAGTACACTCCCCCCGACTATGACGGTCCCGCTACCCCGACCTTGAGCGCGGCGGTCGACTGGGACATCCGGGAGGAGGAGGGGCCTCGCCCCGCCCATGTCTCCGTCCAGCCGGACGGGCCGAACGCGATGCTGGTCACCGGCCGCAACGAGCCCGGCGCGATCGGGGAGGCCGGCCTGCGCTTCGCCCTGCGCGTGGAGGTCGTCGGCGACGGCGCGGTGACGGCGGGCACGGACGGGCTAAAGGTGCAGGGTGCGCGGCGCGCGGCGCTGATCGTCACCGCAGCCACCAGCCATCGCAGCTATCGCGACGTGTCGGGTGATCCGGTGGCGGAGGTGCGCCGGGCGGGGCTCGCCGCCGCACGCAAGGGCGTGGCGGCTCTCCGCCGCGATCACGTCGCCGACTACCGGCGGCTGTTCGACACGGTGACGCTGGACCTGGGCGCCACCGCCGCCGCGTCCAGGCCCACCGACGTGCGCGTGGCGACGGCGGAGCAGACCGGCGATCCGGCGCTGGCGGCGCTCTACTTCCAGTTTGGCCGCTACCTCCTGATCTCCTCGTCGCGCCGCGGCCAACCCGCCAACCTTCAGGGCATCTGGAACGAAGGAACCAACCCGCCCTGGGGAAGCAAATACACGATCAACATCAATACGGAGATGAACTACTGGCCCGCCGACGCGGTCGGGCTGGGCGCGTGCGTAGACCCGCTGATCCGCATGGTCGAGGACCTGTCGATCACGGGCGCGCGCACCGCCGGCACCATGTACGGCGCGCGCGGCTGGGTGACGCACCACAACACCGACCTGTGGCGCGCCACCGCGCCGATCGACGGGCCGTTCGCCGGCCTGTGGCCGTGCGGCGGGGCGTGGCTGTGCAACACGCTATGGGCGCACTGGGATCACACGCGGGATCGGGCGCTCGCGGCGCGGCTCTACCCGCTTCTGAAGGGAGCCTCGCTGTTCTTCCTGGACACGCTGGTGGAGGATCCGGGCGGCCGGGGGCTGGTCACCTCGCCTTCCATATCGCCAGAGAACCAGCATCCCTTCGGTTCGGCGGTGTGCGCAGGCCCCGCCATGGATCGCCAGATCGTCCGCGACCTGTTCGCCCACACGGCAGAGGCGGCGGCCCTGCTCCGGATCGATCCCGAGCTGCGCGCCACCCTGGAACGCACGCGTGCGCGGATCGCGCCCGACCGGGTCGGGCAGGCGGGCCAGCTTCAGGAATGGCTGGACGACTGGGACGGGCAGGCGCCCGATCCGCATCACCGCCATGTGTCGCATCTATACGCCGTCTACCCGAGCAGCCAGATCAACGTCCGGGACACGCCCGACATGATCGCCGCAGCCAAGCGCAGCCTGGACCAGCGCGGCGACTTGACCACAGGCTGGGGCACGGCGTGGCGCGCCTGCCTGTGGGCGCGAATGGGCGACGGCGACCGAGCGCACCGCATCCTGACGGGTCTGATCGGAGCCCGGCGCACCTATCCCAACCTGTTCGACGCCCACCCGCCGTTCCAGATCGACGGCAACTTCGGCGGCTCCGCCGCGATCATGGAGATGCTGGTCCAGTCCTGGGGTGGCGAGCTACGGCTGCTGCCCGCTCTGCCCGCGGCGTGGCCCGACGGTCGGGTATCGGGCGTGCGCGCGCGCGGCGGCCTGATGGTGGACCTGGCATGGCGGAACGGCCGGGTGGCGGCGCTGCGCCTGTCCGGCCCGGCGTCCTCTCCGGTACGCCTGGTGATCGGTGACGAGCGCCGCGACGTTCGACTGGGTTCGAGCGGCCGCTTCGAGAGGCGCTGGTCGTAGACGATCATGCCCGAACACGGCTCGTTCAGGATCTCCATCCTGCTGCGCGGGGACGGTTGGTTGGTGAACCACGCGGCGACTCCAACCTGGCTTCAGGGTGGATATCGACTGTCCGGCCAACGGGATCGAGCACGAGGCATGGCGGACCATTGTTGTTCAGCGAAGCCCGACCTGATCGCGGAACTCGGCCGCAGAGTCGAGCAGCGCCGCGTGCTGATCGTCGTCATGCTCATCAATCCTGCCATGTTTGTCGCCGAGCTCGGCGGCGGGTTGGTTGCTCGCTCGTCGACGCCGATGATGACCTTCGTTGGTGTCGCCTTGACCGCCAACCTCACCTGTCTTGCACTCCTGTGGCGGTTCCGGACCGAGAGTGGTGCGAAGCGCGGCCGAGGTCGGCTGAGGTGTTGCGATGACATGGCAACCACTCCAGGCTATGACTCGCTCCGTGACCCGACTCTTGCGCCTGTTTATCACCCTGATCGCATCGTCGCTGATCACGTCGGCGACGGTCCATGCGCGCGAGCTGCCCGGCCCCGTGATGATCGAGTGCAGCGGCACCGTTCACGAGGACGGCGACGCCGATCAGACGCAGAGCGACGCCGACAAGGCGATCCCGCATCATCATGGCACCTGCCACGGGCAGGCCATGCAGGTAGCAGGGGGCGACGAGCTGCCGGCGCGCCGTGCGCTCGCCGAGCTGCTTGGCATCGCTACCGACGACCGGGAGCTGGTGTCGAGCACGGTCGATGCGGCACTGAGGCCACCCGCCGTCTGACGAACGCCGTCGACCGGGCACCGCCGGTCAAACGCCTTCGTTCGTCAGGACTCATCACCAATGCAAAGAATGATTGCGGCGTTGCTTGCCGCGGCGTCCTGCGCCTCCTTGGCGCAGGCGCAGGAGGGGCCGGTCGCGACCGACGCCTCCCTCCAAGCCGGGCTGTCGCTCGACCAAGCGGTTGCCGCGGCCCGAGCCAGCGCACCCGCGGCCGACGCGGCAACCGCATCCATCACCGCCGCGACCGCGGCACGCGACATGGCCGGCTTGCGTCCCAATTTCAGCTTTCAGGGGCAGGTCGAGAACATCGCCGGCAGCGGACCCTATCGCGGCCTGCGCAGCGCCGAGACTACGGTCGGCGTCTCGATCCCGATCGAGCTGGGCGGCAAGCGCAGCGCCCGCATCGCGGTCGCCGATGCGACGGCGGCGCGGGCAAGGCTTCAGGCAACGATCGCCGGGGCGGACATTCGCCTCCAGGTGACGCAGCTCTACGTCGAGGCGGTCGCGGCCGAGCGGCGGGCCGTGATCGCCGTCGACCAAGCGCGGATCGCGAAGGAGGCGCTAGGCGCCGCTGAGGTCCGCGTCCGTGCGGGGCGGGCATCGCCGATCGAGCAGCAGCGCGCCGAGGTCGCGCGGATCAACGCCGACGCCAATGCCGAGCGCACCCGGCGGCTCGCCGACGCGAGCCGGACCAACCTGGCACGCAGGATAGGGCGTCCGATCGTCGGCACGCTCGATCTCCTCTGGCTCGACGAACTGCCCCAGCCGGTTGCCGGCCCGGCTCGGCCGATCGATGCCGCGGGCACGCTCGCGCTCGCGGCGGCCGATGCCGATCTGGTGATGGCCGATGCCGGGGTGCGCCTCGCCCGGTCCCAGCGCGTGCCCGATCTGGCCGTGGGGCCGGCGCTGCGGCGACTCGAACAGACGGACGATACGGCCGCGGTGTTCAGCATTTCGGTGCCGATCCCGGTGTTCAACTCCGGGCGGGCGGCGGTCGCGCAAGCGACGGCCGAACGGACGCGGGCCGAGGCGCAGCGCCGCGTGACGCAGCTCGACGTCGAGCAGGCGATCACCGATGCTCGAGCGGAGGCGGACAATGCCGCGGTGACGGCGCGCGCCGCGAACGGTCCGGCCCTGGCGGCCGCCCAGGAAGCCGCCCGCATCGCCCGCATCGGCTACGCGCACGGCAAGTTCGGCCAGCTCGACCTCCTCGATGCCGAACGCACGCTCGCGGAAACCCGCGTGGCGGCGATCGACGCCCTTGCCGCCTACCGCAATGCCGGCGCCCGGCTCGAGCGACTGACCGCTCCGGCGCCCGACCGACAGGAAACCAACCGATGATCCGGATCAAGCCACGCCGGGCGGCGTCACTGGCGTTCATTCTCCTCCTCGCCTCCTGCGGTGGCGATCAGGGCGCGATCGTCAACGCCGAAGCGGAGCATTCCGAGCCGGAAGGCCATGCCGACAACGGTAAGGTGACGCTCGCCCCCGATCAGATCGCGACGGCAGGTATCCAGCTCGCCCGCCCGACGATGGGCGGATCGGGTACGATCGAGGTGCCGGCGACGATCGAAGGCGACCCACAGGGCACGCAGGTCGTGTCGGCCGCGATCGGCGGTCGCGTCGTGTCCCTGACCCGCAACCTCGGCCAGTCGGTCGGCCGCGGGACGACGCTGGCCGTGATCGAGAGCCGCGAGGCCGCGCAGCTCAAAGGTGATGTGGAGGCGGCGCGGGCGCGGCTCCAGCTCGCCAGTTCCAACCTCGCGCGCGAGCAACGGCTGTTCGCCGAGCGCGTCTCGCCGGAACAGGATCTGATCGCGGCACGCACCGCAGCGACCGAGGCGCGCATCGCGCTACGGCAAGCCCAGGCGCAGGTCGGGGCGGCCGGCGGGGGCGGGGGCGGGCTCAACAGGCTCGGGATCGTTTCGCCGATCTCGGGCCAGGTGATCGCCCGAAGCGTGGTGCTGGGACAAACCGTCGCGGCCGATGCCGAGCTGTATCGGGTAGCGCAGCTCGGGCGGGTATCGCTGGCGCTGAACCTGCAACCCGCGGATGCGGGTAGGGTGGCGGTGGGGGCGATCGTCACCGTGCGGGCGGCGGGACGTCAGGCGACCGCACGCATCTCTTTCGTATCGCCGGCGCTCGATCCCGAAACCAGGCTCGTGCCGGTGATTGCCACGCTCGACAATGCCGGCGGCCGGTGGCGCGTCGGCGAGGCCGTTACCGCCTCGATCCAACTCGCCTCCAGCGGCGCAGACGACACCGTTCGGTTGCCGCTGACAGCGATCCAGACGGTCGAGGGCAGACGAGTCGTGTTCGTCCGCACCGCCACCGGTTTCCAGGCGACGCCGGTCACGATCGGAGATACCGCCGGCGACAGCGTGATCGTGTCGGCCGGGCTCACCGGCCGCGAAGAAGTCGCGACCGTCAACAGCTTCACGCTCAAGGCCGAACTCGGCAAGGGCGAAGCGACACATGAGGACTGATCGATGATCGCCCGCATCGTCACCTGGGCGGTCGAGAAGCGTTGGCTCGTCCTGCTGCTTACCACCATCGCCGCCGTCATCGGCAGCTTCTCGCTGTACCGGCTGCCGATCGACGCGGTGCCGGACATCACCAACAACCAGGTTCAGATCAACGTCCGCGCCCCCGCATTGTCGCCAGAACTGGTGGAGAAGCAGGTCTCGTTTCCGATCGAGACGGCGCTGGCCGGCATCCCCGGCCTCGAACACACCCGCTCGCTGAGTCGCAACGGTTTCGCGCAGATCACGGCCGTGTTTACCGACGCGACCGATATCTACTTCGCCCGTCAGCAGGTCGGCGAGCGACTGCAAGGCGTGGGAGAGAACCTGCCTGCTGGCGTGAACCCCGAGATGGGGCCGATCGCGACCGGGCTGGGCGAGGTCTATATGTGGACCGTTCGGCTTGCCCATCGCTCGGACGATCGCCACCTTCCCGGTGAGCCGGGAATGCAGCCGGACGGCAGCTACATCACGCCGGAAGGCGAGCGCCTGACCCGCGAGCAGGACAAGGCGACCTATCTGCGGACCGCGCAGGACTGGATCGTCACCCCCCTTCTGAAGAACGTGGACGGGATCGCGGGCATCGACGCGATCGGCGGTTACTCCAAGCAGTTCCTCGTCGTGCCCGACGTGCCGAAGCTCTCGGCCCTCAAGCTCACGGTGACCGATCTCGCAATCGCGCTCGAACGCAACAACACCAGCATCGGCGGCGGGATCGTCAACCGCAACGGCGAGGGACTGGCGGTCCGCTCGGACGCGCTGGTGCGCAACGCGGCCGAGTTGGCGCGCACGGTGGTGGCCACCCGCGAGGGCGTGCCACTGACGCTCGACCAGGTGGCGAGCGTCCACACGGGCCAGGCGATCCGCATGGGCTCGGCCTCGGAGAACGGCACGGAGGTGGTGGTCGGCACCGCGATCATGCGGATCGGCGAGAACAGCCGCACCGTAGCGACCGCGGTCGCGGATCGATTGGGGGCGATCAATGCCTCACTGCCGCCTGACGTCGTGGTGGAGCCGGTCCTGGACCGCACGGCACTGGTCAACTCGACCATCGCCACCGTCGCGAGGAACTTGTCGGAAGGGGCACTGCTCGTCATCGCCGTGCTGTTCCTGCTGCTCGGCAACTTCCGCGCCGCGCTGATCGCGGCGCTGGTGATCCCGGTCACGATGCTCCTGACCGGCTTCGGAATGCTCCGCGCCGGCGTCTCGGCCAACCTGATGAGCCTGGGCGCGCTCGACTTCGGTTTGATCGTCGACGGCGCGGTCATCATCGTCGAGAATGCGCTGCGGCGCATCGCCGAGTTCCAGCACCGCGAAGGGCGGCTGCTGACGATGCGCGAGCGATCGGAGACCGTCGCCGGCGCCGCCCGCGAGATGATCCGCCCGTCGGTCTACGGGCAGGCGATCATCATCCTCGTCTACGTGCCGCTGCTCACGCTGACGGGCGTGGAGGGTAAGACCTTCGTGCCGATGGCGCTGACCGTCATCATCGCGCTTGCCTTCGCCTTCATCCTCTCCCTCACCTTTGTGCCCGCCATGATCGCTTGTCTGTTGTCGCAGCGTGTCGACGAAGGGGATGGTCGGGTCATCTCCTGGCTCAAGCGCCAGTACGAGCCCCGCTTGGATCGTGCGATGGATCGGCCGACGATCACGATCGGCGTGGGGGTCGCCGGCTTCATCGTGGCGGCACTTGCCTTTTTCTCGCTGGGTCAGGTGTTCCTTCCCCAGCTCGACGAAGGAGATCTGCTGATCCAGGCCATTCGCGTGCCGTCGACTGCGGTCGAGCAGAGCCAGGCGATGCAAGCGCAGATCGAGCGGACGATCGCGAAGGAGCCGGAAGTGCGGTTCGTCTTCTCCAAGACGGGCACGGCGGACCTCGCCTCCGATCCCATGCCGCCCAATGCGACCGACAATTTCGTCATCCTCAAGCCCCGCGACCAGTGGCCTGACCCGAAGCTCGCCAAGGAGGAACTTGTCGAACGACTGGAGACGAAACTGAACCGGCTGCCCGGCAACGCCTATGAAATCACGCAGCCGATCCAGATGCGGTTCAACGAGCTGATCGCCGGCGTCCGCGGCGATGTCGCAGTCAAGGTGTTCGGCGACGACTTCGACGCCATGAACCGTACCGCAGAGAGGATCGCCGGTATCCTGCGGCGGACAAAGGGAGCCTCGGACGTGCGGGTTGAGCAGACCGAAGGGCTGGCGATGCTTGATATCCGCGCCAATCGCGACGCGATGGCGCGGCTCGGCGTCACCGCACAGGACCTTCAGGATACTATAACGGCAACGCTGGGTGGTCGCGAGGCCGGGTTCATCTTCGAGGGAGACCGCCGCTTCCCGGTGGTTGTGCGCCTTTCCGAAACGCAGCGCGCCGACCTCGGCCTGCTGCAACACCTGCAGGTGCTGACACCTGCCGGCGCGTTCGTGCCCCTCGCCAGTGTCGCCGATATCCGCATAACCGATGGTCCGAACCAGATCAGCCGCGAGAACGGCAAGCGGCGCGTGGTCGTCCAGGCGAATGTCCGCGGTCGCGACGTCGGCAGCGTGGTGACGGACGCGCAAGGGGCAATCGCCCGCGACGTGCGACTGCCCCCAGGCAGCTACCTCGAATGGGGTGGGCAGTTCGAGAACCTAGCCTCCGCACGCGAGCGGCTTCAGCTCGTCATTCCGGCCTGCTTCGTGCTGATCGTGCTGCTGCTCTATGGAGCGCTGGGCAGTGTGCGCGATGCTGCGATCGTGTTCACCGGCGTGCCGCTCGCGCTGGTGGGTGGCGTGCTGGCGCTGGGCTTTCGAGGAATGGATTTCTCGACCTCGGCTGCGGTGGGGTTCATCGCCCTGTCGGGGATCGCGGTCCTCAACGGCCTGGTCATGGTGTCGTCGGTCCACGATCTGATGCGCGAGGGCATGGACAGGGCGGAAGCCGCCCGGCTTGGAGCCATCCAGCGGCTTCGCCCGGTCGTGATGACGGCGCTCGTCGCCAGCCTCGGCTTCGTGCCGATGGCGCTGGGCCACGGCGCGGGGGCGGAGGTTCAAAAACCGCTCGCGACGGTGGTGATCGGCGGGCTGATCTCGGCCACGCTGCTGACCCTTTTCGTGCTGCCGACGCTCTACGCGCGGTTCGGATCGATGGTCACGGCATCGCGACGAACCAACGAGACACACGAACAACAGGAGGCGCTTCACGGCGGATGACCACGGCGCAGCCGGCCATTCCCACGATCGTGGGGGAGGTCGTCGGTGGCTTCGTCTCGAACAGCCTCGCGCTGCTGTCGGACGCCGCCCCCAAGGTGACGAACGTCGCGGCGCTGGTGATCGCGCTCAGGGCGATCAGGCTCGGACGAGCGCCCCCCGATGACCGGCGGACCTTCGGCCATCGGCGGTTCGGACTACTGGCGACGGCGTCCAACGCCGTGCTGCCGTCCAGGATCGCCATCTAGGTCTTCGTGGAGGCCGTCGAGCGGTTCACCCAGCCACAGGAGGTTCGGTCCCGGGGGTGATGACCGTCGCCCGGATCGGCCTTGGCGTGAACCTGGTGTCCATGCGCCTTTTGACCGCGGGCAAGGACGCCAGGTTAAACGTCAAGGCGCCAAAGCGGTGGACGGCGGATGGTCTTCAGCTATTGTCGGCATCGCTGCCAGACGCAAAAGGACATATTGGCTATGCCTATCGCATCTCTGGATCACATCAATATACGAACATCGCTGTTCCACGAAACAGCGTCGTTCTATGAAGATGTGCTTGGTTTGTCGCGCGTGGTTGCGGCGATGGCGACCGGAAGGGAGCAGAACATCTGGCTTGCGGTTGGCGACGCAGCGGTGATCCACCTCAACGGCGTCGGCGAGGACGAGGACCCGGCATCCAATCCTTGTGACAGCAGGATCGACCACTTCGCGCTTCGGGCGGATGATATCGCCAGTTTCCGGGAGCTGTTCGAGAGGCGTGACATTCCCTATCAAGAGCGAAAGCTGAGCGGTCGGCCTTTGCGGCAGCTCGTGATCCACGACCCGAACGGACTGAAGGTCGAGCTCGTCTTTGACGACGAAGAGGAGCGATCGATCAGCTGAAGCCGATCGCCTGATAGGGGCGGTAAGAGCTCTCGGGTGTCGGGCGTCCGCTCGGGTCCAGCATGAGGTCGAGCGCGGCGATGGCGTCATCGAGCTGCCCACCCGGACGGCGTTGAATGCCCCAGTACGCAGGCCCGGAGGGGGGGGGGGCAGAGCCGCGAAACTGCAGGGGGAACGTCGACGATGCGCCGATCCGACGGGCCTTGCCGGCCTTTAGGCCTGGCGGGACAGGCGCGCGCCCGCTTTCGCCACCTCGGCTATAGGGCGTCGACCATCCTGTGAGGCGGGGAGCCGGCATGCGGCTCCCCTGCCGTTCATCACAGTTTGACGCGCAGACCGACGCTGACCACCCGCAGGAAGGGGCTCGCCGTGAAGGTGTCGTACCCTTGCGTGTTGTTGTAGAAGGCGGGTTTGCGGTCGAAGAGGTTCGTCACGTCGACGTAGAGCGACGAGTCGTTCGGTATGATGCCATTGTCCGGCAGGCGCAGGTCGAAGTGCAGATCGACGGTATTCTGGGCCTTCACGGGGTCGCCGCCGGTGGTCGGGGCGCCGTTGACGGAAACCACCGGGTTGATCGCGTTGCCGCTCCAGTTCCGGTACGGGCCCGTGTGGTTGAGGAACACCGTCGCGCTGACCAAGTCCGCATCCAGTCCAAGCTCCGCGCGGGCCTCGAAGCGGACCGATGGGAACGTGGTGTTGAAGCCGGTCGTGTTGAGCACGCTGAACACCGGACCATCGCCGAACTGCTGGTCGTATTTCGTCTTGTACGAGCCCGAGAAGCCCGCGCGGATACCGTTCGGGCCGACCTTGTGGCTGTAGCGCACCTCGCCGTCGATGCCCTCCGCGGTCAGGTTGAGCGCGTTGCGCTGCCGGAAGTCGTAGACGTAGCTCACCCGGCTGGGGATGGTCGTGCTGAGCGGCCGTCCGGCCGTGATCGCCGCGATCTGGGCGGCGGTGGCGCCCGCCGGGAAGATCGTGAGCAGCGGTTGCAGCCCGGCGATGTTGACCGCGTTGCCCGCCGTCGGCGAGGTGATGCCGCCGATGATCTCGTTGTGCCAGTAGGTGGCGCTGATCCGCAGCCCGCGCACGAACCCTGGATTGAGGTCGACGCCGACGGCCCAGGTCCTGCCCTTCTGCGGCACGAGGTCCGGGTTGCCGCCGTTGATCTGGAGGCCCTGCACGGCGGCGGTGCCGATCGTGCAGGTCGTCGTGGAGCAGACGATGCCGGGGATCGACGCCAGGCCGGGATACGCGCCGATCGGGACCGCGACGTTGGTCGGGCCGGCGGCCACCGCGGTCTCGCCGGTCGTCCCAAAGGCGTCCGCGCCGCTGCTGGTCAGCGCCGGCGCAACGAACGATCGGGCCCAGTTCGCCCTGAGCTTCAACCCGCGCACGATCTCCCAGTTGGCGGCGATCTTCGGGTTGCGGGTCGAGCCGACGTCGCTGTAATCATCGTAGCGGCCGGCAATGTTGAGGTCGAAGCGGCGCACCAGCGGTACGTTCATCTCGTCCGACACGAGCGGGATCAGCAGCTCGGCATAGGCGGACTTGACGTTGCGATCGTAGGCGAGGCTGAGCGCGCTGGATCCCGAACTTGCCGGCCCGGTGCCGAGCGGGCGGATCACGTCCTGGTCGATCGTATAGTGGAGATACTCGCCACCGAACGCGACCTTGATGTCGCCTGCGGGCAGCGGCAGGAGGCTGCCGTCCACCTTGAGCGTGAACTGCTCGATACCCTGGCGCGCCTGCTGGATCACGGTCGAGTCGGTCAGCCGCGCGAGCACGGCGGCCGAGGTCCGGTTGGTGCCCGCGGGGCGGAACACGTCGAGCGCGTTCGCGGTGGTGAGCGGCAGCTGGGTCACGATCAGGCCGGTCGCGGGCACCGAGATAGTGGTGAGGCTCCCGCCCTGGTTGGTGGTGCCGTTGAGCGCGAGCAGCGCGGCGCTGGTGCTGATGCGGCCGACGTCGCGCGACACGCTGTCGCTGCGCCCCAGCATCGCCGAGCCGGTGACGTTCCAGTCGTCGGTGAGCCGGTAGTCGGCGTGGCCGAAGGCGTAGAAGGTCGCCTCACCAGAGCGGTTGTAGGCACCCGGGCCGAGCAGGTCGTCGCCGGAAAAGCGGACAACGACGCTGGTCGCGTTGGTGCCGGGAGGCGCCACGAAGAAGGGGTTGATCTGACCGGCGCCGCCCGGGGGGGTGCTGCCGGGGCCGTAAACGGTGGCCTGCACCGCGCTGCCGCCGTTCGCCCGCGACACGTTGGAGCGGTTGCGCCGGTTCGAGTAGACGAAGTCGGCACCGAGCGTAAGCCGGTCGCCGACCGTCTGCTCCAGCCGGATCATGCCGTTGTTGCGCTGCTCCCGCCCGATCTGGTCGTTGCGCTGCGTCGTGTCGCAGAAGGCGTTGGCCTGGGCGTTGCTGACCGGCGAGCCGTAGACGCCGGTCGCCGGGTTGTACTGGTAGATGTTGGTGCCGACCTGGACGGAGGCGGGATCGCAGTTGAAGGAGGCGAGATTGGCGCGGTTGAGCGCGGCGGCGGTGCTGAGGTCGAGCCCGGCCGCGATCGCGTCGGCGCGGTGGTCCGCAGCCAGGAAGTCGCGGTCCCGCACGCGCAGCGCATCGCGCTTGGAGAAGTTGTAGGCGACGAGCGCCGAGCCGGTGTCCCACGTCTTGCCCGCGACGACCCCCGCCTGGTAGGTGTGGTAGCGGTCGGCGAACCCGCTCTGCGCGGAGACCTCGACACCGTCATAGCGATGGCGGGTGATGAAGTTGATGACGCCTGCCACCGCGTCCGAGCCGTATACCGACGATGCGCCATCGGGCAGGACCTCCACCCGTTCGATCGCGTTCGGGGGGATGATGTTGGGATCGCCGAGCGCGTGGTTGACCCCCGACAAAGGCAGCCGGTGACCATCGATCAGGATCAGCGTCGAGTTGCTGGCGCTCGCGCCCAGGCCGTGGATGCTGGGGGCGTTGGTGCCCGACGCGTCGGCGCTGCCGAAGCCGCCCTGGCCCGCGCTGCCGAGGCCGGCGATCGCCGGCACCGTCTTCAGAAGCTGCTGGGCGGACTGGACGGCGGTCTGCTCGATCGCGTCGCGGCCGACGCTGATGAGGTTGGAGCCGACCGGCGCCGCGCCGCGGATGCTGGTGCCGGTGACGATGATGTCTTCGCGCGTGTCCTGCTGGGCTGCGTTCTCCGGCGACAGCTCGTCGGCGGGCGCCTCGTCGCCGGCGGTCACCGGACGCTCGCCGGCGGTGGTCTGGTCGCCGCCGCCCGCAGGGGGCGGGGTGCGCGCCTGACTTCCCGCAGGACCGGCGTTGGTCGCTTGAGCGGCAGCGTTCGACGTCAAGGCGGTCGCCGCCAGCGCGGTCAGCGAGACCCCCACGATCCACTTGCTCAGATCGCTCCTCATGTCCCTCTCCCTGCTATTGTTGTTGTGAATTAGATCTCGACTCTCTTCACGTCACCGACGATGAAAAGGTAAGATATGACCCCGAGCAGCGCCAAGGCGGCGATATAGGCCAAGGCACCGTAAAATGATCCAGTCCGCGCGACCACATAGCCAATCACGATCGGTGTCACGATCCCGGCGATATTGGCGCAGAAGTTAAAGATACCGGCAGTAAGCCCGACATATTGCTTTGGTGCGACGTCCGAGATCAGGGTCCACCCGAGATTGACCATGCCCTGACCGAAGAACGCCACGGACATGACGGTGATGACCAGCGCGTTGCTTTGGACGTAGTTGGCAAGCATTATCAGCGAGGCGAGAAGCAGCCCGACCAGCACAGGCAGCTTGCGCCCGATGTTGGCAGATCCTGTGCGACGGATCAGCAGATCCGAGACGTAGCCGCCGATCAGCACGCCGCAGGTCGCGGCGATGTAGGGCAGGACCGCGTAGAAGCCGGACTTGAGCCAGTCCATGTGGCGTTCGGTCGCCAGATAGGTCGGGAACCACGTCAGGAAGAACACCTGGGTGGAGTTGCCGCAGAATTGTCCGAGCGAGGCGCCCGCGATCTGCCGCTTGCGGAACAGCTTGCCGATCGTCGACCAGGAGAAGGCGATCGGCGGACCCTTGTAGCCGAGGCCGCCACCCGCCTCGATATGGTCGAGTTCGTCCTGGTCCGCCCTGCGGCTGTTCCAGGGATCGCGGTATCCGATGAACCAGATCGCCGCAAAGGCGATGCCGATCGCGCCCGAGATGAGGAACAACGCGCGCCAGCCCAGCGTCGCCACGATCAGGAAAAGCAGCGGGCTAAAGAAAGCCAGTCCCGCATATTGGCCGACCGAGAAGACGCCGTTCGCCCGCGCGCGCTCCGCCTGGGGGAACCAGGTCGAGAGGACGCGGCTGTTCGCTGGAAAGCAGGGCGCCTCCGCGACGCCAAGGCCGAGGCGGAAGCCCATCAGGCTCGCGACCCCGCCGGCGAAGCCGTGCAGCAGCGTGAACATCGACCAAAGGGCAAGCGAGCAACCGTAGGTGATCCGGGTGCCGAGCCGATCGAGCAGGATGCCCCCGGGGATTTGCGAAATCGCATAGGTCCAGGAAAAGGCCGAGAAGATGATGCCCATGGTGACGGGCGACAGCTGAAGTTCGGCGGTCAGCGCAGGGGCGGCGACGCCCATGACGGCACGATCGAGATAGTTGAGGAGCGTCGCGAAGCTGATCAGCGCGAGAATCAGGAAGCGCGCCCGACTCGGCCGGCGAACCGGACGCCGAGCGTCGAGCGTCGCGATGCCGGAGGCGGCGTTGTCGAGGGATGACGGTCCGCTCACGACGACATCGTCCAGCGACCCCGGAGGTGCCCACCTGATGCGAACCAGCGTCGCGGCGTCATCGCTGCTCTCCCTCCGGCGCCGGTCTACCGGTCGCCGCATCGAACATACCCTGCCCGCCGGCCGTGGCAAGAAAAATGTTGGACATTATTTTATAACTGCATGACACCCGGTCGGCGTACGGCCGTCTCGGCCAGTCCGCCCCCGGTTGGCCGCCGCCCGCTCGATGATCGACAGCACCGGGTCGGTCGCTCGGGAGTTCGCGGCTCGACGCGGCGAGCACGGCCCCGAGCAGGCCGAGCGGGATCACGAGAAGCACCGCGACCGGCATCGTCCAGCTGTTGTCGAGCGCGGCGAGGTAGAGGACGACGAGCAGCGACAGGCCGTAGAGCAGCGGTGCCAGCCCCCGGATTGAGCACAGGCCGCTCCACGCCATGCCGGTGTCCGGCTGCCGTGCGGCAAGCTCGGCGATGCGGTCCATCGCCGAGCTCGTGTCGATGGTCGCGGATCGGCCCGGCGTCAGGTGGTGACGTGGGTCACCTTCTTGCCGGGTGAGTAGATGTCCATGATGTTCCAGTGCCCGGTGGTCGGCACCGGTGCGTTCTCCATGATGACGTCGAGCACGATCGGCCGGCCGCCCCTTACCGCCGCCTCCAGCGCTGGGCGGAAGTCGTCCGCTGACTCGATCTTCACGCCCTCGACGCCGTAGGCCCGCGCCAGCGCGGCGAAGTCCGCCGAATAGGGTGCGCCGTTCTTCTCGAAAACCGTGCCCAGCGTGGTGCCGAAATGGGCCTTCTGGAGACCGGCGATCGTGCCGAAGGCGCGGTTGTTCATCACCACCCAGATCACGGCCACGTCCTCCTCGAACGCGGTGGCGAGCAGCGCCGGGTTCTGGCCGAAGCCGCCATCCCCGACCAGCGACACCACCACCCGGTCGGGTGCGGCGATCTTGGCGCCGATCGCGGCTGGCGCGCCAAAGCCCATGGTCGCAAAGCCACCGGGCGTCAGGATCGATCCGGGCGTGTAGATCGGGAACTGCTGGCCCACCCCGTTCTTGTTCCAGCCTACGTCGGTGGTGATGATCGCGTCGCGCGGCAGCACGGCGCGTACGTCCGCCAGGATCCGTTCGGGCCGCATCGGGAACTGATCGCTGGCGGCGGCGTCGGCGTTGCCGGCAGTGAAGTCGCGCCGGTAGGTCGCGATCTCCTCGCGCAATCCGGCGGCGTCGCGACCTTGCGGATACAGCCGCCGCGCGACCCGGACCAGCACGGCGAGCGCGGCCTTGAGGTCGGCGACCGCGCCGATCTCGACCGGGTAGTTGCGGCCGATCTCGCTGGGGTCGATGTCGATCTGGACGAGGCGGGTGGCGGGGATGCTGAACGTGTACTCCGGCTCCCACGAGCTGCTGTCCGCTTCCTTGAAGCTCGTCCCCAGCGCCAGGATCGCGCCGGCGTTGCGGCAGCTGTCGTTGATGTACCGGGTGCCCCAGAAGCCGGTCATGCCCAACGTCAACGGATGGTCGTCGGGGATGCAGCCCTTGCCCATCAGCGAATGGGCGACGGGGATGCCCATCGCATCGGCGAAGTCGGCCAGCTCGGCGCTGGCGTCCGCGAGGAGAACGCCGCCGCCGGCATAGATCACCGGCCGCTCCGCCTCGGCGAGGACGCGGACCATGCGCTCGGCCACCGCCTCGTCGAGCGATGGCGTGGCGATCGCGTCGGTATGCGGGGCCAGCCGCTCGAACAGCGCGGGGTCGATCTCCTTCGAGAAGATGTCCATCGGCACCGACACCAGCACCGGGCCGGGGCGCCCGCTCTCGGCGAGCTGGAACGCCTTGTTGATGATCTCCGGCAGCAAGTCGGCGCGGTCGACCCGCCACGCGCGCTTCACGAACGGGCGGTAGATTTCCCACTGCGCCGCGTCGGCGTGGAGGTTTACCTCCTGATGGGGGTGCTTCCCGTAGTAATGGCTGGGGACGTCGCCGGCGATCACCACCATCGGGATCGAGTCGAGCGCGGCGTTGGCGACCCCGGTGGCGGCGTTGGTCAGACCCGGCCCCAGATGCGACAGCAGCACCGACGCGCGCCGGCGGACGCGCGCATAGCCATCGGCCGCGTGCGCCGCGATCTGCTCGTGCCGGACGTTCACGAAGCGGATGGAGCTGCCCTCCAGCGCGGTCAGGACCGCGATGTTGGTATGTCCGCACAGCCCGAAGATGTGTTCGACGCCGCGCCGCTCGAGATCGCGGACCAGCAGGTGGGATACGAGTTCGGTCATGATGATCTCCGATCGTCGGCCGGGAGCGAGCGCCTCGGCTCGCCGGCATAGGTGTAGGGGATCGACTTGGGCATCGGCCCCTTGATCCGGGCGCCCTGCTCCATCTGCTCGCGCGCGTGGGCGAGGATGCCGACCGAGCGCGACAGGATGAACAGCCCGCGCCCCATCTCGGGCGCGAAGCCCAGTTCGGCGAAGATCGCAGCGGTGGCGCCGTCGATGTTGATCGGGATCGGCTTGCCCTTGCGCTCGCCCAGCACCGCCTCGATCTCGCGGGCGATCGCGACCGTGTCGCCGGCGATCTCGCCTGCCGCCGCAGCCTCGTCGATCAGCGCCAGCAGCGGCGCGGTGCGCGGATCGACCGGGTGCCAGCGATGGCCGAAGCCGCCAATGATCGGGCCGTGGATCGCGGCGTACCCGTCGAGTCCCGCCAGCACCGCCGCGCGCAGGTCCTCGCCCGCCGCGGTGCGCCGGCGCACCGCGGCGTACAGTTCCATGCACTGTTGCCCCGCGCCGCCGTGGACGCCGCCGAGCACGTTGATCGCCGAGGCCATGGCGTTGTTCAGCTCCGCCCCGCAGGTCGCGGCCATCCGCGCGATGGCGATCGAGGGCGCGTGCGGGCCGTGGTCGACCGACGCAACCAACGCGCCTTCGAGCAGCCTGGCCTGGCCGGGGGTGGGCAGGTCGCCGCGGGTCATCAGCCAGATCATCTGCGGAAAGGTGACGCGGCCGATCAGCTCCTCGATCGGATAGCCGCGCATCGCGATGCGCCCCGGCTGGACGTCGATGATCGACGTCGTCCACCAGCGCTCCGCCTCGCCGACGATGCGTTCGGCGTCCGACATGTCGGTCATATCGCTCCCTCCGCGGCCAGCGCGTCGATGTGTCCGGGGTCGTAGCCGAGCTCGCCCAGGATCGCCCGGGTGTGCTCGCCCAGCGTCGGCGGTGGTGCGTCGACGGGGGCGGGTTCGCCGTCGATCCGATAGCCGCCGCGCACCACCGCCAGCGGCCGGTCGAGCGCCTCGACCCGGTCGAAGCGGCGGATCAGCTCGCGCTGCTCGACCTGCGCCAGCGCCAGCGCCTCCGGCACGGTCAGCACCCGCCCGGCGGGGACGCCGACCGCGTTCAGCGCATCTTCCCACGCGGCGGCGGAGCGTGCGGCGAGCGCCGCCTCGATCTCGATCGTCAGCGCCTGCCGGTTGATCTTGCGCGCCTCGCGCGCCGCGAAACGGGGGTCCGCGACCAGGTCAGGCCGACCGATCACCTCTGCCAGCGCAACGAACTGTTCCTGCTTGTTGGCGGCGATGTTGACGAGGCCGCTCGCCGTCCGGAATGCGCCGGAGGGTGCCGCGGTAAAGTTGTCGTTGCCCATCGGCACCGGCTGCTGGCCCGCGATCAGCAGGTTCGACACCACCCAGCCCATGGCCGCAATCGACGCGTCGAGCAGCGACACGTCGATGAACGCGCCCTCTCCCGAGCGTGCCCGCCCGGCCAGCGCCGCCGCGATCGCGAATGCGGCGGTGATCCCGCCGATGCTGTCGCACGCCGGATAGCCGATGCGCAGCGGTGCGGTGTCCGCGTCGCCGGTGATGCTCATCACCCCCGACAGGCCCTGGATGATCTGGTCATAGGCGGGCGCGCCGCTCATCGGTCCTTCCTGCCCGAAGCCGGAGATCGCACAATAAACCAGGGCAGGGTGGTCGGCGCGCAGCGCGTCGGCGTCGAGCCCCAGCCGTGTCATCACGCCGGGCCGGAAGTTCTCCACCACGACGTCGGCGGTGGCGACCAGCGCGCGGAACGCGGCCTTGCCGCCTGCGTGCTTGAGGTTGAGCGTGATCGACCGCTTGCCCGCGTTCTGCGCGAGGAACGACGCCCCCATCAGCGCGCGGCTGAGCCCTGGGTCGGCGCCGAGCTGGCGGGCGAGGTCGCCGGCGCCCGGCGTCTCGACCTTGATGACCTCCGCCCCCATGAGCGCGAGCTGATAGGCGCAGAAGGGCCCGGCGAGGACGTTGGTGAGGTCAAGGACGCGAAGTCCGGCGAGCGGCGCGGCCATCAGCGGCGGATGAAGGGGTTGGGCACGTCGAGGTCGCTCGACATCCACACCGTCTTCACGTCCATATAGTCCTTGATGGCATCCGGCCCGGACTCGCGCCCGATCCCGGATCGCTTGAAGCCGCCGAACGGCGAGGTGAAGCTCGTCGCGCGGTAGTTGTTGACGTACACCGTCCCGGCCTTCAGCCGGTCGCTCATGAACATCGCCCGATGCAGGCTGCGCGTCCAGACGCCTGCCGCCAGCCCGTAGACGATGTCGTTGCCGATGCGGACCGCGTCCTCTTCGTCCTTGAAGCGCATCACCGACAGGACCGGGCCGAAGATCTCCTCCTGGGCGATGCGCATATCGTTGCGCACGCCGGTGAAGATGGTCGGTTCGACGAACTGGCCCGCACCCAGGTCCGGCCGGGTGCCGCCGCCAAGGGCGAGGGTCGCGCCCTCGGCCTTGCCGAGCTCGATATAGGACAGGATCTTGTCGAACTGCGGCCGGGTCGCGACCGGGCCGATCTGGGTCGCCAGATCGGCGGGATCGCCGAGCCTGGCCGTGGACACGAACGCGATCAGCCGCGCGACGAAGTCGTCGTGGATACTGTCGTGGACCAGCAACCGCGACCCCGCCTGGCAGCTCTGCCCGGTCGCGGCGAATATGCCGGACACGACGCCTTTCACCGCTTGGTCGAGGTCGGCGTCGTCGAAGACGATGTTAGGCGACTTGCCACCCAGCTCCAGCGTCACCGTCTTGAGATTGCGCGCCGCCGCCTCGTAGATCTTCTGCCCCGCGATCTCGCCGCCGGTGAAGCCGATGTGCGCAACGCCCGCGTGGTCGACCAGCGGGGTGCCGACCTCTCCGCCGAAGCCGGTCACGACGTTGATCACGCCGTCGGGCAACCCCGCCTCGACGCTCAGCGCGGCGAGCTCGACCATCGATGCAGAGGTGAACTCGGACGGCTTGATGACGGCGGTGCAACCCGCCGCCAGCGCCGGCGCGAGCTTCCAGCTGGTCAGCGTCAAGGGCGAGTTCCACGGAGTGATGATCGCCACCACCCCCTTTGCTTCATATTTGGTGTAGGCGAAGACGCCCTCCTTGTCGGTGGGCAGGACGTGGCTCTCCACCTTGTCGGCGAGGCCGGCGTAGTAATGGAAATAGTCGGCGACGTAGCGCACCTGCGCGGTGACCTCGGCGGCGAGCTTGCCGTTGTCGCGTCGCTCGATCTCGGCCAGCCGTTCGGCGTTGGCGGCGATGACGTCGGCGAAGCGGCGAAGATGCCGGCCGCGCTGCGAAGGGCGCATCCTCGACCAGGGCTCGAACGCCCGGCTGGCTGCCGCGACGGCGACCTCCACCTCGTCCGCGCCACACCGGGCGACCTGTGCCCAGTCCTCGCCCGTCCACGGGTCCTGCGTCGCGAAATAGGCTCCGCCCGCCGGCTCCAGCTCCCGACCGTCCGCGAAATACCCGTAGGATCGCATAAGCCCTTTCCTCCCCTGCCGCGCTGGCCCGCGTGACGCGTGGAGCCCGATCTCTGTCTCCTAATGTTGGGCATTATATGTGTTGTCCAGCAGATTCTTCGATCCACCGCCGACGGCGCGGCTCCGCTCGACAACCTGCAGAGCAGGGATTAACCCGCTTGGGAAAGGAATATCGTCCTGACCGCGACTCCACGCCGCCCGGTGCGCCGGGCCACCGCCGAACTCAAGCGGCGGATCCATGACGAGATCGCGGACGACCTGGGACGGGCGATCGTGTCCGGCCGCCATCTTCCAGGCCAGAGCATTCCCGGCGAGATCGCCGCCAGCCAGGAGCTCGGGGTTTCCCGGAACGTGTACCGCGAGGCGGTTCGCATCCTGGCGGCGAAGGGCTTGGTCGAGAGCCGCCAGAAGGCGGGCACGCTGGTGACGCCCCGCGATCGCTGGAACCTGCTCGACCCGGCGGTCATCAGCTGGCTGCTCGCCGATCCGGATCAGCCCGCCTTCCGGGATCTGTTGTTCGAATTGCGTATGATCATCGAGCCTGCGGCGGCCGCGCTGGCGGCGGCACGGCGGACGCAGGGCGACGTGCGGGCGATCGAGGCCGCGCTCGCCGACATGCGGCGCGAGTTGCCCGACAGTCCGGCGGGGGAGCAGGCGGACGAACGGTTCCACGCGGCCATACTCTCCGCCGGACGCAACGAGATCGTATCCCGTCTCGCCACGATCGTCGCGGCCTCGGTCAGCTTCGTTGCCGAGTACAAGCGCGAACGGCATGTCTGCCGCGATGCCTGGCCGGACCACAAGATGCTGTCCGACGCCATCCGCGATGCCCGTCCGGACGTCGCCCATGACGCGATGACCCAGCTGATCGCCCATGCCCGCGAGGACGTGGGTGAGGTCGGGTCGGTCGTCCCGGGCCCGCCCGACCTGACCGATGCCGAGGCGACCTCCCACGCGAGGCGGGCGACGGAACGCCGCTCCGCTACTTAGGCGCAGGCACCGTGGGTGCGGCGGTCCCGGCGGGCGTCGTGCCATGGACGGCCGCAAGGTAGCGGGACAGTCGATCGGCCTGCTCGGGCGTCACCACCGCGCCATAGCCCACCATGCGGGCGATGGTCTCCTTCCAGCCCGCCTCGTCGGTCGCCTGCCCGGACGCCTGGGACAGGTCGTGGCACGCCGCGCACGATCCCTCGAACAGCGCCTTATCATCCTGCGCGGAGGGTGCCGGCGTCGCGGCGGAAGCCGATCCGGGCTTGGCCGCCGTCGGCACGGCAGCCGTCTGCGCCATGGCGGCGATCGCGAACAGGCCGGCGGCGGCGACAAGCGGCAGGTGGAACCATCGTGGCATGGACGTTCTCCGGTGTGCTCAGCGCACCTGCTTGAGGTAGGTGGCCATCCGTCGCGCCGCGAACGGCGGCAGCTTGGCGGCCTGGGCGGTCGCGGCGGTGAGGTTCGCGGGCTTGCCCACCTGGATGAGTCCGATCATCCCCATCGCGGTATGTGGCAGGCACTTGTAGCCGTAGACGCCCGGCACCGTGAACCGGACGACGATCTCCTCGTCTATCCGGCCCTTAAAAGGCGCAGCACCGGCCGGCAGCATCTGGGCGATGCTCTCCGCGTTATGACCCTTGTCCTGCGCGACGAAGCGGACGGTATCGCCGGGCGCGATCCTGAGATAGCCCGGCGCGAACGCCATGGGGCCATCGGTCGACCGGTTGACCATCGCCACCCGATATTCCTTGGCCTCCGCCGTGCCGGCGACGGTGCCAAGGCCGCCCACCACGGTGATGACGGCGAGGATCGTCTTGGACAGCATGTCTCTCTCCCGAAATCGCGCCGACCCACCTAGTCGCCCGAATATGTCCCACAACTGAATGCCTTCAGCCCGCTACCGGCAGAAGGGCGTCGCTCCCATGACCGACTTGATGCCGCCGACCAGCAGGGCCTGGAACGCGGCCGCGCCGGGCATGTCGCCGCTCTTCCCAAACGCCTTCGCATCATGGCCGAGCGTGGTCAGCCACGCCTTGCCGCCGTCATAATACTGGCACCAGGCAACTGGGTGGAAGGCACCGTGACCGGGGCTTCGACCCACCACCGAGGGCAGTCGCGGCGGCCGGAAGCCACCGGGCCGCGCGGCCGTCGCGGCCCCGGGCACACCCGGCGGCGGACCTTCCGGCCGCGTCGGGGCCGGGCCGTAGGACGCCTCGTCGACGGTCGCCAGGAAGCGGACCTTGGTCGGGAACGGAACGAGGTTGTACCACTCGTCGCGAAAGCGGAACCGCTTGGCCAGACCGGCAACGGACGCGTCCCGCGGGGCCACGACGACCACGTCGCCGTCGCGCTCCGGCCCGTGATCATAGAAGTTGGCGTTGCCGAGCAGTCCTTCGTACCAAGGCCAGCTGTAGAGCGTACCGAACGCGTTGTGGACGCCGACAAAGCCGCCGCCCGCGCGCATGTACT